>Ga0256838_1000066_pt1 | contig 80334 bp, 61 predicted proteins | sample 4571419metaG_FD_185978 | JGI IMG/M metagenome (GOLD analysis project Ga0256838, IMG submission 185978) | Hydrothermal vent microbial communities from Guaymas Basin, Mexico - 4571-419 | ecosystem: Environmental > Aquatic > Marine > Hydrothermal vents | place: Mexico: Guaymas Basin | collected... | reverse complement strand
AAAAACATAAAAGAAGATAGTAGTATAGACTTCAAGCAAAGCATAGAGATAGATAAACATATAAAAACTTTAGAAAAAGAGATACAAACACTAGAAAACAAGCTAAAAAAAGAGAAACAGTTTAACAAACAGTTAGAACTAAGTAGGCTACTAAAACCAAAAGAAGAAGCGTTAAAGAACTTAAAAAGGTAAGATATGAAAAAACTAGATATGAAAACCACAGATAAAACCATAACAAATGTAGAGCAAATAGCACAACTTTTTCCAAATGTAGTAAGCGAGGGCAAGGTTGATTTTGACCTTTTGAAGCAGATGTTGAGTGATGAGATAGTAGAGAGTGATGATGAGAGATATAGGCTTGACTGGGTAGGCAAAAAGGCTTCACTCCTCAAAGTCAATACAGCCATAGACAAAACACTAAGACCTTGCAAAGAAGAGAGTGTAGATTTTGACAATACAGAAAACCTATACATAGAGGGTGACAACTTTGAAGTGTTGAAACTCCTACAAGAGAGCTACCTAAACAAAGTCAAAATGATATACATAGACCCACCATACAACACTGGGAAAGACTTTGTATATAGTGACAACTTTACTCAAAGTAAAGCCGATTTTGAAGATGAGATAGGGCTAAGAGATGAGGACGATAACAAACTCTTCAAAAACACAGACAGCAACGGCAGGTTTCATAGTGATTGGTTGAGTATGATGTATGAGAGGCTATTGGTATCTCGTGATTTACTTAAAGATGATGGGGTTATATTTATCTCTATTGATGATAATGAAGTGCATAATCTTAGGAAACTTTGTGATGAGGTTTTTGGGGAGAGTAATTTTGTTGGGGCATTTATTTGGAAAAATAAACATGGTGGTGGTGGTGACAGCCCTTTTATAGTGGCAGAAAATGAAAATATTCTAGTATTTTCAAAAAGTATTACTAAACTAGAACATTTTTTTGGAAAATATGCACCTGATTATGAGAAATTATTTAGATATAAAGATGAAAGAGGGAAATACTATTTAGATAGATTAGATAAAAAAGGTATTGATTCTAATAGACCTAACTTAATTTACCCTATAGAATGTCCTGATGGAACATTAAAAGATATTTCACCTGCAATTTGGAGATTATCTAAAGAAGAACTAAAAAGAAGAAAAGCTTTAAATAATATTGAATTTAAAAAAGATAAAAATGAAGATTGGCAAATATATACAAAAACTTATTTATATGATGAAAATGGTATAAAAAGAAAAGTTAAGCCAAGAGCGATATTAAAACAGGAAATTGTAGGTTTTACACAAAATGGAAATAAAGAAGTTATTAAGTTATTTAATAAAAAATTGTTTGATAATCCAAAGCCAATTAGTTTAATAAATTATTTTTTAGATATTGTATTAACAGATAAAAATGACCTAGTCCTAGACTTCTTCTCAGGTTCAGCAACAACAGCCCATGCAGTGATGCAACTAAATAGTGAAGATGGAGGAAATAGAAAACACATTATGGTTCAACTCCCAGAACTTACAGATGAAAAGAGTGAAGCTTACAAGACAGGGTATAAAAGCATCCCTGAGATAGGAAAAGAGAGAATACGCCGTGCAGGTAAAAAGATACTTGAAGATAATGAAGCATCAAAAGAACCAAAAGATTTAAGTAAACTAGACATTGGCTTTAGAGTACTTAAAATAGATAGCTCCAATATGAAAGATGTCTATTATCACCCAAATGAACTTAGTCAAAGTTTGTATAAAGAGGAAGATGCAGAAAATAACATAAAAGAAGATAGAACAGAGTTAGATTTGCTATTTCAAGTGATGTTGGATTTGGGTGTGGAGTTGTCGCTAAAGATAAACCCCAAAGTAGTAGATGGTACGACCATATATATCCTAGAAAATAGTGAACTTGTAGCTTGTATGAGTGATGATATATCTATAGAAGTGATAGAAGAGATTAAAAAAATAGCACCTTATCAAGTGGTACTAAAAGATAGTTGTTTTAAAGAAGATAAAGATAAAATAAATGCAGTTGAGAGTTTGTCCAAAGTATCTACTGTAAGCGTTATATAAAGAACCTAAGGATTAGTATGAAACTTACAAATAAAAGCAAAGCAGATATTGTAAACACTATAAAAGATGCTCTTACAGGATTCTCTGAAGTAAATAAGATTATACTATTTGGTTCATTTCCAAAATCAAATAATCCAAATGATATAGATATTGCAGTAATCCAAAACTCAAATAATAATTTTTTAGTTTTATCATTAAAATATAGAAAAGTATTAAGAGAGTTGTCAAAAATAATACCCCTAGACATAGTACCAATAAAGCAAAATATCAATGGTACATTTTTGCAGGAGATAAATAAAGGAGAGGTTATATATGAAAGAAGAGACTAAACAGTGGCTACAATATGCCAATGAAAACTTAAAATCAGCAAAAATATTGGTTGAGAGTTTTTTGTATAATCCATCATTGCAAAATTCTCAACAAGCTATCGAAAAATATATCAAAGCATATTTTATTGAAAATGGTTTGAAGTTGCGAAAAACTCACAATATTTTATCATTAAATGAAACTTTAAAGCAAAATAATCTCTTTTTGGATGTATCAGATGATGAAATAGATTTGATAGATAGCATATATCTCTCTTCAAAATATCCCTTTGGTTCTGTTTTGGCAGATTTTGAACCAGATGAAAATATATGCCTAGAGTGTCTTAGTATAGCCACTAAAATAAAAGAAGGTATAGAGTATGAGATTACAATTTAAATCACAAGATTATCAGACTGATGCTACTAATGCCGTTGTCGATATATTTAAGGGTCAAGGTAGGGGTAGTAGGGAAGATATAGTTGACAGAAGAGTTATAAAAAGTGGATTGATTGTAGAAGAAAAAGTAACTTCAAGATTTTCAAATAATCCTATAAAGATAGAACTCTTAAATAACATTCAAACTATACAGAAAAAAGATGAACTCTTAAAGCAGAGTCTAGATATGAAGCAAGGGTTACACTTCACTATAGAGATGGAGACAGGAACTGGAAAAACTTATGTCTATACCAAGACGATGTTTGAGCTAAACAAAAAGTACGGTTGGAATAAATTTATCATCATCGTGCCAAGTATCGCCATAAGAGAGGGCGTGAAGAAATCTTTGGAGATAACAGCAGAGCATTTTAAATATGAAGAGAAGTATGAAAAAAAGTTAAGATTTTTTATATATGATACAAAGAACTCCTCAAACCTTACAAATATAAGTAACTTCTCTAGCAGTAGTGAGATAGAGGTGATGATAATGAACTATCAAGCCTTTGCTACAAAATCTAAAGAGAGTAGAAAAATATACGAAAAACAAGACTTTATGCAATCACCCATCTCTAGCAAGCCCATAGATGTGATAAGTAGCACAAATCCAATACTTATCATAGATGAGCCACAAAGACTAGGCAAAACAGCAGAGAAAAAGCTAGAGGAGTTCAAGGCACTTTTTACCCTGAGATATAGTGCTACACATAAAAAAGGTTTTGAATTTCACAAGGTCTATCGACTTGATGCCATAGATGCGTACAATCAAAAGTTGGTAAAAAGAATCTCTGTAAAAGCCATAGATGTCAAAACTGATAGTGCTACTGGAGGATATATATTTTTAGACAATATAAAAGTGAGTAAATCAGACCCCACAGCATTAATTGAGATAGATATGAAGCTTAAAAATGCTGTAGTTAAAAAAAGCGTACGAGTAAGTGAGGGTGATAATATATTTGATATATCTAACCAACTCAATGAATATCAAGATAAGTTTATAGTCAAATCCATAAGAGCAGACGAAAATAGCATAGAGTTTTTAAATGGGACAAAGATATTTGCAGGTGGGGTAGTTGGGTCAGTCCAAGAGAAACATCTAAGACGAATACAGATAAGAGAAACTATCAAAAGCCATATACAAAAAGAGAAAGAATTATATGCTAAGGGCATCAAAGTATTGAGCCTATTTTTCATAGATGAGGTAGCAAAATATAGAATCTATGATGGCAACAATGCAAAAATAAAAGCTGAATATGGTGAAGTATTTGAGGAAGAGTATCAAAATATTTTAAAAGATGAAATAGGGCTATTTGATAGTGAGTATGCTAAATATGTTGAGTCGTTTGAAATAGATGATATTCATAAAGGTTATTTTTCTGTAGATAAAAAAGGAAAGCCAAAAACAAAAGTGTCTGAAATAGAAAAAGATAGCAGTGCGTATGACTTGATAATGAAAGACAAAGAGAAGTTGTTGAGTTTGAAAGAGCCTACTAGGTTTATATTTTCACACTCTGCACTCAAAGAGGGTTGGGATAATCCTAATGTATTTCAGATATGTACATTAAAACACTCAAACAGTACAGATAGCAAAAGACAAGAGATAGGAAGAGGTTTACGGATATGTGTAGATAATCACGGTATAAGACAAGATGAAAGCCTACTAGGTGGTGCGTTTTTTGATGTCAATTCACTTACTGTTATAGCTAGTGAATCTTATGATGAGTTTGCTTCAACATTGCAAAAAGAGATACTTGATTCACTATCACGAGAGACAAAGATAACCCTAAAAGTATTGAGTCAAATTATACTTATGAATGATGATGGGATGGAACTAAAAATAGGCGACAAGTTGGCTAAAGAGATTGTTAAAGATTGGAAAGAAAAAGGTTATATAGGGGATGATGAGTTTATTACTGATGTTGCTATAAAAGATATAAAAGATGGTTCATTTGATGTGATACCACAACTTAAACTTTGGGAAAAGCAAGTAAAAGAATTAGTGATAAAAGCTAATAGTGTTGCAGTAGTTGGTGATATGATAGGTAATGGTAAAAATGTAACTGTAGGTGAGCTAAAACCAAATGAAAATTTTGATAAAAAAGAGTTTCAAGCACTTTGGAGTAAGATAAACGCTAAAGCAACTTACACCATAAATGTAGATAGTGTAGTGTTGAAAGATGAGAGTGTAGAAGCTATAAACCAACAACTTGAAGTTAGCAAAGTGAAGGTAATCATCTCCTCATCTTCACAAAAAGAGCATTTAAAAGTTGAAAATCTTGAAAAAAACAGCAGTATGATGTCAAGTGAGAAAAAAAAGTATGAACTTCTAAACCATGAGCTAGGGAGTACTCGATATGACTTGGTAGGAGAGATAGAGAAAAATACACTATTGACTAGAAAAACGATTATCAAAATATTAGCAGAGATAAACGAAAAGAAATTTAACCAGTTTAAAGTAAATCCTGAAGAGTTTATCATAAAAGTAACACATATTATCAACACTCAAAAAGCAAAACTTTTAGTCAGTGGTATCAAGTATTTTAAAACTGATGAGGTGTATGAGACAGATATATTTACGATACCAAATTTCAAATATAATCTATCAAAAGATACTATGGAAGTCAAAAAACATATATATGATTACCTAAAGTATGATTCACAAGTAGAAAGAGTAATGGCTAAAGAGATGGATGATAATGAGATAGTCGTGTATGCAAAACTACCAAATGACTTCAAAATACCAACACCTATGGGTAACTATAACCCTGATTGGGCAATAGTATTTAATGGAACAGATAAAAAAGATATATATTTTATAGCTGAAACAAAAGGTAACTGTATGGATAAACTTCAATTAAAAGGTAGTGAAGATTTAAAAATAGAGTATGCGAAAAAGTATTTTGAGTGTTTAAATGATGATAGTATAAGTTATGATTGTGTTAAAGATTACGGTGAATTGATGGATAAGGTTTTAACTTAATGATGACAAAAGAGCATAAAAAGCAAATACTTACAAGTGATTAGATAAAATACACACATTAATAGACTTTTTTTAAAGGACAATAACGTGAAAAAATTTAACATAGCAGTAGTTGGTGCATCAGGTGCCGTAGGTGAAGAGCTTTTTAGAGTCTTAGAAGAGGTAAAGTTTCCTATAGGAGAACTTCTTCCTTTAGCAAGTGCTAAGAGTGTAGGTGAAGAGATAGAGTGTCAAGGTAAAGCATATAAAATAGAAGAGCTTACAGAAGAGGTATTTAAAGGTAGAGAGATAGACATCACGTTTTTCTCTGCTGGTGGAAGTGTCTCTGCACATTTTGCTAAGTATGCAGTAGAATCTGGAGCTGTGGTTATAGACAACACTTCTCACTTTAGAATGGATCCAAAAGTACCTTTAGTTGTACCTGAAGTAAACCCTGAAGATATTTGCTTATGGGAAGATACAGGGATTATAGCTAACCCTAACTGTTCTACTATTCAGATGGTACAACTGCTTAAACCTCTTCATGACCTTTATGGCATAAAAAGAGTAGATGTGAGTACCTACCAAGCAGTAAGTGGTGCAGGTAAAGCAGGAATGGAAGAGCTTGTAAAGCAGATGCAAGACTTTTTTGCCTTTAAATTAAGTGAATCAAAAGTAGAAGCATTTACTCATCAGATAGCACTAAATGTTATTCCTCATATAGATGTACCACTAGAGAATGGGTACACTAAAGAGGAGATGAAAATGGTTAACGAAACAGCGAAAATCATGGGTACTGACTTTGCGTTAAGTGCTACATGTGTTCGTGTACCTGTTTTAAGAAGTCACTCTGAGTCTATTACTATTACATTTGAAAACGATGTAAATGTCAATGTAGATAAAGCAAGAGAAGTATTGTCAAACTTTGAAAATGTTACAGTAATAGACAACATGGAGAAAAATGAGTACCCAATGCCTATTATCTCAACAGATACAGATGAGACGTATGTAGGACGTATTAGAAAAGATTTATTTGCAGATAATATTTTACATATTTGGGGAGTAGCTGACCAAGTAAGAGTTGGAGCAGCAACCAATGCAGTAAGAATCGCATTTAAATGGATTAAATTAGAGGAGAATGCATAATGGTAGAGAGATTATTTGAAGGTCTTATCTGGAACAGCCGTTTTGTAGTAATACTCGCAGTTATTTTTGGCTTATTAGGAGCAATACTTCTTTTTGTTATTGCGTCACTTGATATTTGGCAAGTGACTGTAGATTCATTTCAAGTGATTATGCATACTGTTCCACACCCTGAACATTTTCATGAAGATGTAGTAGCAGGGCTTATAGGAGCAGTTGATTTATATCTAATCGCCGTAGTGCTATTTATCTTCTCTTTTGGTCTCTATGAGCTTTTTATCTCAGATATAGAAGCAGCAGAAGGTCAAAATGGTTCAAAGCTTTTAGCTATACACTCACTAGACCAACTCAAAGATAAAATAGCAAAAGTTATCGTGATGGTTCTAGTCGTAAATTTCTTTCAAAGAGTTTTACACACAAACTTTACAACACCTTTAGAGATGTTGTATTTGGCACTTTCTATTACAGCATTAGCTGTTGGGTTATATTTTTTAGGTAAGGTAGGTAAATAATGAGTAAAATTTTTGTAGACGCATGTTTAGGTAAAGAGACAGCATACACACCTGTATGGATGATGAGACAAGCAGGACGTTACTTGCCAGAGTATATGGCAGTAAGAGCAGAGGCTGGAAACTTCCTTAACCTCTGTCATAACCCTGCTAAAGCTGCTGAAGTAACTATTCAGCCACTTGACATCGTAGGTGTTGACGCGGCTATTTTGTTTTCAGATATTTTGGTTATACCAGATGAGATGGGAATGGATTTGAGTTTTGTAAAAGGTGAAGGACCAAAGTTTTCTGACCCTTTAACATCACAAGAAGATTTAGACAGACTCATCGGTGGAGATGAAGCAGCTTCTAAGTTGACGTATGTGTTTGAGACTATTGAGCTTTTAAGAAAACAACTAGATGAACGTGGTGATGAGATAGCACTTATCGGTTTTACAGGAGCACCTTGGACACTTGCAACTTATATGATAGAAGGGCAAGGAACAAAGACATATAACATCTGTAAAAAAATGATGTACTCTAACCCCGAACTACTACATAACATTCTTGCAAAAGTAACGGAAGTTGTAAAACTTTACATGGAGAAGCAGATAGAAGCAGGTATAGATGTAGTTCAAATCTTTGACTCATGGGCATCAGCAATAGAACCAGGTAAATATGATGAATTCTCATGGAAATACATGGTAGAGATAGCAGATTATCTCAAATCTAAGTACCCTAATGTACCTATTATTATGTTCCCTAAGGGTGTTTCGGCATTCATAGAAAGAGGGCTTGTATATGGTAACTTTGATGTATTTGGAGTAGACTGGGGAACACCTATGGCGATGGCTAAAGAGAAACTAGGTGACAAGTATGTACTCCAAGGAAACATGGAACCATGTCGTCTATATTCAAAAGAAGAGACAACTAAATGTGTTGAAGCTATCCAAGAAATCATGGGTACAAAAAGACACATATTTAACCTAGGACACGGTATCTTACCTGACGTACCAGTTGAAAACGCTATTCACTTTGTAAGCGAGTGTAAAAGAGTAAGTGCTAAGAAGTAACTAATAAAAAGTAAGCTTTAAAAGTCGGCGACTCTACCGACTTTTAGTTATCAATCTTCCAAGTACTATTTTTAAAGACGATAACTCCTAAAAATCCAATATACTCATTTACCTAATCTATTTCTGATATACTATAATTAAAGCATACAATAAAGGAAACCCCCATGAACATAATATTTGGTCCAATACATTCGCGTCGTTTTGGTAAATCTTTAGGTGTTGATTTGAGTCCATCTAAGAAGCAGTGTAATTTTGATTGTCTTTATTGTGAGCTAGATCCTGCTAAGACTGTGGGTACTTATTCAGATGTAGTAAGTGTAGATGAAGTGACTACAGCACTTAAGAAAGCACTAGTAGAGCATGATGATGTTGATTTTATCACACTGACTGCCAATGGTGAGCCTACACTCTATCCGTATCTTTCAGAACTTATAGATGAGATAAATATTTTTAAAGGTAAAACCAAAACACTTATACTTACCAACGCCTCTACTATAGATAACATAGAGGTACAAGAGGCACTGCTTAAGCTTGATGAAGTGAAGCTCTCTTTAGATTGTGCTACACAGAAGTGTCTTAAAAAACTTGACCGTTCTCATTCTAACATAGATGTAGAAAATATAAAGTCTGGAATGCTAGCCTTTAAAGAGAAGTACTCTGGACCTTTGGTTATAGAGGTTCTTATAGTGAAAAGTTTAAATGATTCTCATGAAGAGATAGCAAAGCTTAATACCTTTCTTTTAAAACTACAACCTACACGCATAGATATAGGGACAATAGACAGACCTCCTGCTTTTGATGTAAAACCAGTTAGTTATGAAGAGCTACTGCGTATTAGCCATCTTTTTGATAGTAGTCTGAGTGTCTATATCGCTTCACGTAAAAAGGCTGAGATATCATCTTCTAGTTACTCTTATGAAGAGATATTAGAGACCTTAGATAAACGTCCTTTAACAAAAGAAGATATAGAAGCACTGTTTGATAAAGAGAGTCAAGAGAGAGTAGAAAATCTTTATCATAAACAAAAAATAAAGATTATAGAGACAAATGGTGTTAAATTTTATAAAAAGTTGTAAAAATCATTGACATTAAAGCAAATTTTATCTATAATCCTCTCCACAAAACTTTGATTGTTCCGGCATAGCTCAGCGGTAGAGTAGATGACTGTTAATCATTTGGTCCGAGGTTCGAATCCTCGTGCCGGAGCCACTTCATTTTTTGTAAATATAATTATTCCGGCATAGCTCAGCGGTAGAGTAGATGACTGTTAATCATTTGGTCCGAGGTTCGAATCCTCGTGCCGGAGCCACTTTTTATATTTATATAGTTTTGTTACACCTTTTTAATTGTTCCGGCATAGCTCAGCGGTAGAGTAGATGACTGTTAATCATTTGGTCCGAGGTTCGAATCCTCGTGCCGGAGCCACATACAAATATATAAACCTAAAATTCAAATAAATTCCTACTTTTACTAGACAATTCATATCTTAAATATACTTACTTCATATTCTGTAAATTCTACATAATTACTTAAATATATGCCTTAAAACTTGACTAAAAAAGAATTTTCATATTTTTTCTAAAAACCCTTGACATAAAAAGATTTTGGTGCTATAATGCCGTCCACATAAGCATGACAACTTATGAAGATTGGGGTATCGCCAAGCGGTAAGGCACTAGTTTTTGGTACTGGTATTCGGGGGTTCGAATCCCTCTACCCCATCCACAGTACAATTTTATTTCATGTCGCGGGATAGAGCAGTTTGGTAGCTCGTCGGGCTCATAACCCGAAGGTCAATGGTTCAAATCCATTTCCCGCAACCAATTCTTATTTAATAGAACATGAAATTAATATCTACATTCAAATGTCGCGGGATAGAGCAGTTTGGTAGCTCGTCGGGCTCATAACCCGAAGGTCAATGGTTCAAATCCATTTCCCGCAACCAATTCAAAAAACACTTACATTAAACCACATAACTGTTTATTTCATAACTAAAATCCATATTTTAATTAGCATTTAATAAAAATTATTATGTTGCACTACTTATTTAAATTTAGGATAGGTATAATACATTAAATAACCAATTAATAATTTCTGGAGAAAATATGCTAACAGATGCAATACAAAGAGTAGAAAAAGCGATAGATGAGATAAAAAGAGGAAAGATGGTCATCATGATGGATGATGAAGATCGTGAAAATGAAGGAGATCTTGTTTATGCTGCAACTTTCTCTACTCCTGAACTTGTTAACTTTATGGCTAAAGAGGCTAGAGGGCTTATCTGTACACCTGTTACTAAAGAGATAGCATCTAAATTAGATTTAATGCCTATGGTTACAAATAATGTTTCTAACCATGAAACTGCATTTACTGTTTCTATTGATTCGACTAATGCAGAAACAGGTATATCTGCAGCTGAGAGAGATGACTGTATCTCTAAACTTTCTAATCCTTTAACTGTAGCTAGTGACTTTGTTCGTCCAGGGCATATCTTTCCTCTTATTGCTAAAGATGGTGGAGTTTTGGTACGTACGGGACATACTGAGGGATCAGTAGATATATGTAAATTAGCAGGTCTTGCTCCTGCTGCGGTTATTTGTGAAATCATTAAAGATGATGGAAAAATGGCACGTATGGATGATCTTGAAATTTTCTCTAAAGAACATGATATGTGTATCTTATATATCTCTGATATTGTAGAGTATCGTTTAGCTAATGAACAACTTATTACTCGTATTTCAGAAGAGCAGACTGAACTAAGAGGTGTTGTTGTAAAGAAAATAAGCTATAAAGATCACTTAGATAGAACACATACTGTAATGCAGTTTTACAAATCGCATGAAAGAGCAAATGTAAAGTTTCATAATATTGGTACAGATATTGATCTTGTACTTGATGATAAACGATTTTCTGCATTAAATAACTCTATAGACTACTTAAAGCAAAACGGTGGTGTACTTGTTTTCCTTGATACTAAGGTTATCTCTCATGAACAAGCTAAAGAGTTTGGTGTAGGAGCTCAAATACTTAAAGATTTAGGTATTAAAAACATCAACTTACTTACTAGTAATAAAGAAACAGAGTTTGTTGGACTTGCTGGTTTTGGTTTAGATGTAGTAGAGAAGATAGAAGTTAGATAAGATACTATAAATATAATGAAGGAAAATTATGAGTAATATTACATTATGGCACAATCCAAGATGTTCAAAATCAAGAAATGCAGCAGCTCTCTTAGAAGAGAAAGGCATAGAAGCAGAAGTGATTAAGTACCTTGATACACCTCCTACAAAAGAGGAACTTAAAATAGTACTTTCTCAGCTAGGTATATCTGCAAGAGAACTTATGAGAACAAAAGAAGAGATTTACAAAGAGTTAAATCTTAACGCATTAGATGATGATGAGAAACTTATAGAAGCTATGGTAGCAAATCCAAAGCTTATAGAGAGACCTATAGTGATAAAAGATGGTAAAGCAGTAATAGGTCGTCCTATTGAAAACATAATAGAGCTTTTAGGGTAACTACCATTTAAAGATAGATATTTAAGAGAGCTGTCTAATTTATATTTGACTATATTTTACAAGATATTCAAATAAGAAAGCTAGAAATTACTTTTAAAACTTTAAATTAGTATGCTTTAAGTCATATTTGTGTAAAATCACGACCAAACAATAGTATGCATAAATGCAACTAAAATAGATTAAGGATTATCCAAAATGAAAAGAACGTTTCAACCCCATAACACACCAAGAAAAAGAACACACGGTTTTAGAACAAGAATGAAAACTAAAAACGGAAGAAAAGTAATTTCTGCAAGAAGAGCTAAAGGTAGAAAGAGATTATCAGTATAAGATTGAGAGAGTAAATACCATCAGTTTTATAAAACACTTTACTAGAATAAAAACTACCAGAGAGTTTAATAGAGTTTATAAAAGCTCTACTAAAACTTGTCACAATCCATTTTTTGTGCTTTTTTATAAGAAGCACAAAGGATATAACGTAGGTTTTGTGGCTAGTAAAAAAGTTGGTAATGCTGTCTATCGTAACAGAGCCAAGCGTTTACTTCGAGCACACTTCATTGAAAATATCAACCTTTTATCTGAAGGATCTTATGTTTTGGTTGCAAAACCAGCTTTATTAACTAAAGATTTTAAAGAGATTAGTAAAACATATCTACATACACTAAAAAAGTGTACCTCAATAACATAAATTTCTTATTTCCACGCATTTATTAGCACATTTTAACACATTTAAGACTATACTATCAGCAAAATATTATTTTAAATTGATATAGAAAAAAGGTATAATTTTGGAACAACAAGATTTAAACAGACGACTTATTCTCGCACTCGTGCTCTCATTCTTTGTATTTATAGGTTTTGGTTATTTATTTCCCCAACAACAAACAGATACTTCTCAAACACAAACAAGTACATCAACACAAACTCAATTACAACAAACACCTGTAGTTAGTAGTACATCAACTCCTATAAACATACAACAAGCAACTGCTGATGCACCTGTAACGACTAGTACAAACTTATTAGCAACTATAACTTCTAATACTTTTAAAATGGGCATAGATGAGCTAGGACGTATTTCACAGTTTGAACTTTTAGAAGATAAGTATAAAAATGCAGAAGGAAATAATCTTCAAATACTAGGAGCTAATAAAGTAAAACCTTTAGAGCTTAGATTTTCAGATGTAAAACTGAATGCAGAAGCATTTAAAACACCCTATACTTACAGTGGAAAAAAGAGTGTAAATGTATCATCTTCTGCTAAAACCATAATATTAACACAGAAACTTTCATCTCTAGTGGTAACAAAGAAAATTACTATTCAACCAAATGGTGCTTATAATGTAGAAGTTACTACTTCTAATAAAGCAGATTACTTTATTACTCCAGGGCATAGACCAATGGCAGATGAATCTATGTATATGCTTGTTAGAGGTGCTTTAGTAAAAGGTCCTGACGATATTATATTAAGTATAGAAGATGGTAATGCAGAGGGTAATGAAGTAGTTAAAAATGCAAAACTTGCATCTGCTTTTGACAGATATGTAGCTTCAATGCTTTATGACTTTAACAAAGGTATGAATGTTTCTATTTTAAAAGAGGGTGAGGGTGATCCTCTTATCTTTATTGAAGGTAGAGAATCATTAAATTTAGGTGGATACATTGGTCCAAAAGAATATGAGATTTTAAAGTCTATTAATCCTGAACTTACTGATGCTATTGAGTTTGGTTGGTTTACTTTTCTCTCTAAACCTTTTTATAAAATACTTTTATGGTTACAAAATATTATAGGAAATTGGGGTTGGGCGATTATTCTCTTTACTCTTCTTGTTAAATTAATTTTATTTCCTCTCTCATATAAGGGGATGATGTCTATGCAGAAGCTTAAAGACTTAGCTCCTAAGATAAAAGAGCTAAAAGAGAAACATAAAGGTGACCCAGCTAAGATGAATGCACAGATGATGGAGATGTATAAGAAGCATGGAGCAAACCCTATGGGTGGTTGTCTTCCTATGTTACTACAAATCCCTGTTTTCTTTGCACTTTATAGAGTATTGTTAAATGCAGATGAGTTACAAGGTGCGTCATGGATACCTATGTGGATTGATAACCTAGCAACTGCTGACCCATATTATATTTTACCAATATTGATGGGTGCTTCTATGTGGTTTCAACAAAAAATTACACCCAATAACTTTACAGATCCACTACAAGAGAAAATATTTCAATGGTTTCCTGTAATTATGGCAATTATGTTTATTATTATGCCTTTTCCATCTGGGTTGGTTCTTTACTGGGTTGTGAATAACCTCTTTACAATTGGTCAACAATATGTTATCAATAATGCTTATAAAAAACATAAAGCAACAGCTGCAATTGCAAAACAGAACAAATAAAGGAATTTACTATGAAAAAAGTTGAAGCATCTACACTTGAAGAGGCATATGTAAAAGCTGCAACACTCTTAGAATGTTCGATTACTAATTTAAAATATGAAGTGATACAATATCCTTCTAGTGGAATTTTAGGTTTTATGAAAAAAAAGGCTATTATCGTTGCAACATGCAAAATAGATAAAAAAGAAAAAATTACAGTAAAAAAAGCTAAAACACTTATAAGTAAAGAAGAGAGTTTAGCTATGGAAGTACTAGAGACAGTGAAAGAAGAACCTTTAGTTGTTGAAAAAGTAATTCTAAAGAGTAACAAAGAGATAAAAAAAATTCAAGAAGTAAAAAAAGCAGAAACTCCAAAAGAGAAAGATGCAGTACTAGATAGCTTTTTTGAACATAAAGAAGAACTTGTAGAAGATATAGAAACTGCTGAAGAGATAGTTGAAGAAGAAGTTATCTATGATGAGTTAGCAATGTTAATAGAAAATCAATTAAAAGAACTTCTCTCTTATTCATGCTTCGATATAGATGTTGTTGAAGTTGATGTAAGAGATAATACAGCACTTATATTTATAGATGGTGAAGATGCAGCACTTCTTATTGGGAAAGAGGGGTATCGTTATAATGCTCTTTCTTACATGCTTTTTAACTGGTTACATACAAAATATGAACTTTTTATTAAGTTAGAAATTGCAGAGTTTCTTACATCGCAACAAGAGATGATAAGTAACTATATTAAACCAGTTATTGAAAATGTAGAAAAAAATGGTAGAGGAAAAACACGCACACTTGACGGTATCTTAGTACAGATTGCCTTGGAACAACTGCGTGAGAGATTTCCAAATAAATACGTTGCTGTAAAAACAGGCAGAGATGGTAAAAAATTTGTTGTAATTAATGAATTTAATAATAAAGTCAAATAGCTAAATGAATAATTCTATCGCTGCTATAGCTACAGCACATGGTGTCTCTTCTATCTCTATTATTAGAGTAAGTGGAGAGATGGCATTAGATATTGCTTATAAAATATCTAGGTTAAAAATTATTACTACTCGCTATGCACACCTTACCTCTCTTTACCGAAAAGATAATTCACTTATAGATCAAGCTATTATGATTTATTTCTCTGCTCCTAACAGTTTTACTGGAGAAGAGATAGTAGAGTTCCAGTGTCATGGTGGTATGATAGTAGCTCAAGAGATACTTGACACTATAGTTGAGTATGGAGTGCGACTTGCAGAACCTGGAGAATTCTCTAAAAGGGCTTTTCTTAATGGTAAAATAGACCTTACAGAAGCAGAAGCCATCTCTAAATTGATAGAAGCCAAATCTGTAGATGCTGCGAAGATTTTAGCAAAGCAGATGAAGGGTGAGTTAAAGGTTTTTGTAGATGAGAGCAGGGATGGACTATTGAAATCTTTAGCATATTCTGAAGTGATGATAGACTATGCTGAAGAGGATATTCCTGATGACATTATGCAAAGTATAGTTACACAGCTTGATGGTCTTACTACTAAAATAGAACAGATTGTAGATGCTAGTTATCGTAGGAGAGGACTTATTGAAGGTTTTAGAGTTGCTATTATTGGCAAACCAAATGTAGGTAAAAGTTCTCTTTTAAATGCTTTACTCTCTTATGATAGAGCTATCGTAAGTGACATAGCAGGAACAACAAGAGATACCATTGAAGAGCAGGTACGTATAGGCTCACACATTATTAGACTTGTAGATACTGCTGGCATACGAGATTCTAACGATACTATAGAAAAAATAGGTATAGAGAGAACGTTAAGCTCCATAGAAGATGCTGATGTGGTTATCGCTCTTTTTGATGACTCAAGGATTTTTGATAGTGAAGATGAGAAGATACTTTCACTTATATCCAAATTGGAAGATAAGCATATTATTGTTGCACTCAATAAAGTAGATTTGAAAAGCTCTTTTGAACGTAATAAAATTGCTATGTATCATCCGTTAGAGGTAAGTGCAAAAATGAGCTTTACAAAACTTACTAATGCGTTGGAGTCTTTTTTTAACTCTATTGGTGAAGGAGATGAACTTATGCTTATCTCAACACGTCAGATAGAAGCAGTTAAAAAGAGTAGAGAAGCTATTTTAGAGGCTAAAATACCACTACTTAACGGTGAATTAGAATTCTTCTCTTACCATCTTCAAGAGGCAGTTAAGGCTATCTCTTCTATCTCTAAACCGTACGACAGTGAAGAGATATTAGATAAAATGTTCGGCGAGTTTTGCTTAGGAAAATAAAGGTTTAGAAGCGTATTTACTTTTCTAAAGTTAATACAGTATGATTTAAATTATTAAAAAAGGCTATAAAATTTATGATTAAAAAACAACTATTGATAACAACATCTATCTTGATATTGCTTTTTACAGGATGTGTAGAGAGAGAACTTTTGGTTGAGCCTAAAGACTCAGGTAGCAATACATGGGCTGAACAGACTAATGTAAATGATGTGGATACTTCAGATCTTGATGAGAACTTATCTGAGACTGAGACGATGATTAGTGAAGAGTCTAATAATGTAAGAAAAAAACGTGTTCCATTCCCCGTCTCTGAGTATAGTCATTTATCTTCATCTGGTAAAGCAACTATTAAAGGTACTATCTATGTTAGAGATTTAAATGGTGAAAAAGTATTAGGTTCAGGGACAAGACTCTATCTTAACCCTTTAACGAGTTACTCTAAACAGTGGTACCGTGAGAGCTATATAGGTGGACAGAAAATGGAAAAAGCTGATGCTAGACTCTTTAATTATTTAAAGTTTACAGCATCAAACAGTAATGGAGAGTTTGCATTTTATGGTGTACCAACAGGAAGTTATTATCTTATTGGTACGGTTAAATGTGCTTCAGAGTGTGGATATGACAAGAGTAAAAATATACGTATAGCGATACAAGTAAGTGTTCATGGTAGTCAAGTACTAGAACAAGATTTAACAAAAATAACTGATTAGGAGTCTATATTGTTTATTACACTTAGTACTACTGCTAAACAACCATTAAGAGCAACCTCACATAGTGCAGGTTTTGATGTATATGCAGATGAAGATATGAACATTGAAGAGGGGCAGACTAAGGCTGTTGGACTTGGTATTGCTATAGATGAAAAATGGTTTAAAAATATGAACGAAGTAGAGAATGAAGCATTTATGTTAGCACACTTTTTAGAACTTCATCCACGCTCTTCTTTACGAATGAAAGGGCTTATTATTCTTCCTGGAATCATAGACATGGATTATAGAAATGAGATAAAAATGATTGTTCATAACCCTATTGGTAATCAAACTTTTAGTATTGCTAAGCAAGATAAAATAGGGCAACTTCTTTTGAAAAGGCATGAGGGAGAATTGCTTCCTGCATCTTACACTACAGAAGCAAAACGTATGGGTGGTTTTGGAAGTACAGGTAAATAGTAGGCTTTATCTGCACTTGAAGTTTTTTCATAGGGAGAAGCTTAAGCTTACTCCTCTATATAGTTTTTAAGTTTACGTCCTACTTTAGGGTGTTTTAGTTTCTTGATAGCAGATGACTCTATCTGTCTTACTCTCTCACGTGTTACAGAGAGCTCTTTTCCTATCTCTTCTAGTGTTCTATCACTCTCATCTTCAAGTAGACCAAAACGCATACGTATAACGGCTTTTTCTCTCTCGTTAAGTTGGTCAAGTACTTCATCTATCTGGTTATTTAAATCATCTTTTAGTACAACATCAGTTGGACTTAGTGTTGCTTTGTCTTCAATAAAGTCACCAAATCTACCATCATCTTCATCACCAACTGGTGTCTCAAGAGAGACAGGCTCTTTTGTAATTTTGATGACATTTTTAACCTTGTCAACAGAGAGACCCACCTCTTCAGCAATGGTATCAAGATCAGGTTCTCTTCCCTCTTCTTGAAGGTGTTTTCTAATAATCTTATTGATACGGTTAATCGTCTCTATCATGTGGATAGGGATACGAATCGTTCTTGCCTGATCTGCAATAGCACGGCTAATTGCTTGACGTATCCACCATGTAGCGTAAGTAGAAAATTTATACCCTTTTTCATGCTCAAATTTATCTACAGCTTTCATTAGACCAATGTTACCCTCTTGAATAAGGTCAAGGAATGGTAACCCACGGTTAGTGTAACGTTTAGCAATCGATACAACAAGTCTAAGGTTAGACTTTGCCATACGCGTTTTTGCTACTTCAGATTTGGCTTTACCTTGACGGATTTGACCTAAAATCTCTTGAAGTTTCTCTTCTGTTAAGTCAAAACTTCCTTTACTCGCTTCTCTTGTTTCAAAAAGTTTTTTAATCTCAACATAGGTACTTACCATAGTAGTCTCTGGTACAATGTCTATAATATCTTCTTTATCTAGGTTAATAATATCATCAAGAAGTTTTTTATGGTTTGCTAGGAGAGTATCGTTAAAGAGTGGCAGTTTATACTCTAAACGTTTAAGCTCTTTATCAAAACTATCATCACTTTTTAATGCTGTCTCCATAGCTTTTACAAGCTCATTAATAAGTTTAGATGTAGGACCAAGGTTAAGAAGAGCAGCTTTGAGTAACTCTTTTTTATAAGCAATTTTAAGACGCTCATGAATTATTTTAATAGGATCTTTCTCTACTTTCATAAACTCTTCAAGCTCATCGCGTGATTTCATCCACTCTTTTTTAGCTTTCTCTAGTTGTTTAAAGCTCTCTACAACAAGTTTTACTCTTTTGTCATTTTTAGGTGCTTTATCTGTCTCTTTTTCACTCTCTTCTTTCTCTGGGTCAACTTTTTCATCTTCAAAGTTTTTAAAGAGTTCTTTTACACGTCTTTCACGATTAAGTAAAGGCTCTTTGTAGTTTAAAATATACCCTATAAGGTAAGGAACAGAACAGATAGCATCGATAATAATATCTTCACCCTCTTCAATACGCATAGAGAGGTCAACCTCTTCTTCTTTAGTTAAAAGAGGAATCTTACCCATTTCACGTAAGTACATTCTGACAGGAGAGTCTGAACGACTCCACTCTAGCAGCTCTTTCTCTTTGTGTAAGTCAAACTCATCATCATCACTCTCTGCAAGTTTTTTTCTTGCTTCATCTCTTCTTTTTAGCTCTTTAGCAGTAAGATATTTTGCATACTCAGAAGCAGAAATAAGCTCTGTTTTAGTATCTGTAGAGAGCTTAAAAATCTTTTTAGCTTGTGCAACAGTAGGAGACTTACTAAACTCTTTAGCGATGTTTTCAAATGTAACAACATCACCTTTTTTCTTAGATTTAAATAGTGCTTCAATGTTTTTAGAATTGTCTTTAACTGCCATGTGTATCCTTCAGTAATAATTAAGGTGGATTATACCGAAATTTTATGAAATATTGATAAGAAATTAGGAGATTTTTATTTATTTAGCTATAATCGCGAAAATTTACTAGGGTCTAGGCTCTTATTAAAAGGAACAATTTTGCAAGGTAAAGTTTGGAAATTTGGCGATAATATAGATACAGATTTGATTATCGCAGCAAGATATCTTAATACAAGTGAGCCATCAGAGTTGGCAAAATATGTAATGGAAGATGCAGACCCTGAGTTTGTAAGTAAAATGAATGCAGGTGATATTATCGTTGCAGGTGAAAACTTTGGTTGTGGTTCAAGCCGTGAACATGCACCTATTGCACTTAAAGCAGCAGGTGTTTCAGCTATTATTGCTCCTACATTTGCACGTATTTTTTACAGAAATGCATTTAATATGGGACTTCCTATCTTTGAGCTAGAAGAGTCAGCAGAGATAAACGAAGGTGATACAGTAAGAGTCGATATGGTTGCAGGTGAAGTGATCAATATCTCCCAATCAAAAACATACAAGTTCTCACCTATACCTGAGTTTATGCAAGAGTTAGTAGATGCAGGTGGACTTATCGCGTTTGCTAAACAAGAGATAGCAGAAAAAGAAAGAACAAAAAAGGCTTAATATGAGTAAAAGTTATAAAATTGGTGTAATCAAAGGTGATGGTATCGGTCCAGAAATTATTGATGAAGCGATAAAAGTACTTGATGCAGTCTCTGTATCACAAGGATTTAATCTCAAATATGAAGAGATGCTACTTGGTGGTGCTGCTATAGATGAAACAGGTGTGCCTTTACCAGAAGAGACTATTAAAGGTGTTAAGAAGTGTGATGCTATTCTTTTTGGTGCTATTGGTGGACCAAAATGGGATACTTTAGAGAGACATTTACGTCCTGAGTCTGGACTTCTTGGTTTACGTAAAGAGATGGGAACATTTGCAAACCTAAGACCAGCAATGGTGTATGATGAATTGGTAAATGCTTCAAGTCTTAAAGCAGAGGTGATTCAAGGTGTTGATATTATGGTTGTACGTGAATTAACAGGTGGTATCTACTTTGGTCAGCCAAGAGAGCTTCACCAAGATATGGCATTTAACACGATGGTATATACAAGAGAAGAGGTAAAACGTATCGCTATTGTTGCTTTTGATATTGCTATGAAACGCGAAAAACGTATCTGTTCTGTAGATAAAGCTAATGTACTTGAAGTTAGTCAATTTTGGAGAGAAATAGTAGAAGAGGTAGCTGTAGATTACCCAGAAGTTGAACTTTCACACATGTATGTAGATAACGCTGCTATGCAACTTATCCGTGAACCTAAACAGTTTGATGTTATCTTAACTGGTAATATTTTTGGTGATATCCTTTCAGATGCAGCATCTATGTTGAGTGGTTCTATTGGACTCTTACCAAGTGCTAGTACAGGTAAAGGTGTAGGGCTATTTGAACCTATACATGGTTCAGCACCAGACATAGCAGGTCAAGGTATCGCTAACCCATTAGCAACTATCTCTAGTGCAAGTATGATGTTACGTTATGCATTGGGTGAAAATGATGCAGCAGACAAAATAGACGATGCCATTAAAAAAGCACTCTCAGAGGGTTACCGTACTGGTGACTTAGGTGACTATGATGCAAAAGAGATTTGTACTTGTACTGAAATGGGTGATATTATCGCCGATTATAGTAGTAAATAGCATACCGTATTACGATGGAAAATAGAGCAAGAGTACTTATTGATTGTGAAGATGCAAAAGGTTTAGTCTATAAAATTTCAAAAGTTTTTTATGACAGAGATTTAAACATAGACAATAACCGTGAGTTTGTAGATAAAGAGCATGGAAGATTTTTCATGCGTACAGTAGTAACGGGGCTTTTTAATGCACAAGAGTTACAATATGAGTTAGAGTCTGTTGTTCCTAAAGATGCACAGATTAAAGTTATAGAACCTAAAGATAAGAAAATTATCATTATGGCAACCAAAGAGTCTCATGCCTTGGGTGATATTCTTATCCGTCATGAAGATGGTGCATTAGGAGCAGATATAGCTTGTGTCATAGCCAACCATGACACATTAGAGAGTTTAGTTCGTAAATTTAACATTCCTTTTTTCTATATTCCTGCAACTAACATGAGCAGAGAAGAACATGAAAAAGAGGTGATGAAGCATATTAATAAGTTTGAATTTGACTACATTGTTCTTGCTAAATATATGCGTATTTTAACTCCTACATTTGTAAAATCATACACTAAAAAAATTATCAATATTCATCACTCTTTCTTACCTGCATTTATAGGGGCTAACCCCTACAAGCAAGCGTTTGAGAGAGGGGTTAAGATTATAGGGGCAACGGCACACTATGTTACAGATGACTTAGATGAAGGACCTATTATTGCTCAAGATGTTATCCCTGTTAACCACCGTCTTACATGGAGAGATATGCAAAAAGCAGGACGTGATGGAGAGAAGATAGTACTTTCACGTGCATTGTCGTTAGTTTTAAACGATAGAGTCTTTGTCAATGGTAACAAAACAGTTATATTTTAAAGGATTAGCGTTATGTTTAACATCGTACTAGTAGAACCACAAATTCCACCAAATACAGGTACCATAGGTCGTCTATGTGTCAACCTTGGTGCAACTCTTCACTTAGTTAAACCTCTAGGGTTTGACATAGACGACAAAGCTGTCAAACGTGCAGGTCTTGATTATTGGAAAGATTTGGATTTAGTTATATGGGAGAGCTTTTCTGAGTTTTTAGAAGCCCATCCAATAGATGAGAACAGTTTTATGGCAACTACAAAAACAGATAACCTCTATTTTAATGCACCTTTTAAGAAAGATGACTACATCTTATTTGGTTCTGAGACTAAAGGTTTAGATGAAAAAATTCTTTTAGCTAATCCTGAGCAGTGTATTACTATCCCTATGGCTGGTAAGGGTAGAAGCCTTAACCTTGGTGTTAGTGTAGGGGTTGTTATCTATGATGCTTTGCGTCAAAACTATGAGGGATTTAAAAAAATTACCATAGCAAATACTTTGAAGGAGTCCTAATGTCATTTGGAGATTATCTTTATATTTTTGTTGTTATACTCTTCTCGTTTATGACTTTTACTATTGTTAGAAATAACTTTTTATCTAAATTCGACGACCAAGAGAGACGTAAAGACTTAGTCGATGAGTATGAAGATGATTATGTTTCAGATAAATCAGAGAAAAAAGAGATAGAGATAAAGAAAGACTAACCCTCTATTTACCAATATTTAGATAGAATAAAAGCTATTATTATTCGTATAGGACTATCTAAATGACACAACCACTACTTATTGAAATCGGTGTAGAGGAACTTCCTGCTATACCACTACTTAAAATCGTATCTAACATAGAAAAATCTTGGCAAAAACTACTGAAAGAGTATAACCTAACATCAGAGTTTGAATTTATCTATACACCAAGAAGATTGGTACTTAAACAGAGTGCAATACCTACAAAACAAGAAGATGCAACTGTAGAGTTTTTTGGACCTCCTTTAGTTGCAGCACTTAAAGATGGTGAGCCTACTAAAGCAGCAGAAGGTTTTGCACGTAAATGTGGTGTAAGTTTTGACGCACTTGGTCGTGGAGAGAAGAATGGTAAAGAGGTGCTTTACTTTAAAAAAGAGGAGAAGGGTTCAGATACTACTTCACTTCTTCAAGAGATGCTTGAAAAATGGATAGCCTCTATGTCTTTTGGAAAGATGATGCGTTGGGGAAGTAGAACCGATGAGTTTATACGTCCTATTCGTTGGCTTCAAGTAAGACTAGGCAAAACTTCTGTACCTGTAGAGCTATTTGGAGTTACTTCAAGTACAAAAACCTACCTTCACCGAATGGTTAGTTACGATACAGTAGAAGTACCTAGTATTGAGGCGTATGAAGGACTTTTAAAAGAGGGTGCAGTAATGCTCTACCCCTCAGACAGAGAGAGTAAAATTTTAGCAGAGTTCGATGCCCTAGAAGCAGAACACAATATCATCATAGAGAGAGACCGTTCACTTATCGCAGAGGTAGTAGCTATAACAGAAAACCCTAAAGCACTTGTGGGTACTTTTGATGAGCTCTTCTTAGAGTTACCACCTGAAGTGATTATTACATCTATGAAAGAGCATCAACGTTACTTTCCAGTATTTGAAAATGGGAAAATAGCAAATAAGTTTGTAGTTGTAAGTAATGCTTATACAGACGACTACACTAAAGTAGTTGAAGGGAATGAACGTGTACTTAAACCACGTCTTGCAGATGGGCTTTTCTTTTACAAAAATGATCTTAAAAACGGACTCTCTACAGATGGACTTGAAAAAGTACAGTTTATAGATGGACTAGGAACACTTGCAGACAAAATAGACAGAGAGAAGAAGATTGCTATGCGTCTGTTGGGTCTGTACATGAAAAATGTAGAGAAAGAGACAAGTAAAAGTAGTGTAGAGTTAGAAAAAATGATGGATAACTCTGTATCACTTGCTAAAGCTGACCTTATGTCTGAGATGGTATATGAGTTTACAGAACTTCAAGGACTTATGGGGTACTACTATGCCAAAGCACTAGGCGAAGATGCTGTTGTTTACTCTGCCATAAAAGAGCAATACATGCCAGTAGGTGAGGGTGCTGAGTTACCTGCATCTATATTCTCTTCTATTGTTGCTATGAGTATCAAACTTGACACGCTATTTGGACTCTTCTCCGTAGGTAAAATACCAACAGGTTCTAAAGATCCTTTTGCTCTTAGACGTGCAGTAAACGGAGTCGTACGCATCGTAACAGCTTACGATTTAAGTTTTAATATTGATGATATTATCATACTACTAAAAGATAGTTATAAAGAGTTTGATACTAAGCTACTCTCAGACTTTATCTTAGAACGTATTAATAAATCTTTAGATGCAAACCCATCAGTTATTGCCGCAGTTCTTGCTTCAGGTGAAAGAGATATTAGCCAAATAGCAAAAAAAGTATCTGCACTCAATGAGATAGTCTCTTCAGACATCTTTAAAGAGCAGTTTTCTACTTTTAAACGTGTAGCAAATATCTCTAAAGATGTAAATTTAGATAGTGAGTTAAGTATAGATATTACGCTTTTCAAAGAAGATGCAGAAGTAAACCTTTACAATGCCTATGTAAAAGTTATCAACCAAGACTACGTAGACTACAAAACACACTTAGAAGCACTCTTTGGGCTTAAACGTGAACTAGATGCATATTTTGATGACGTTATGGTAAATAGTGAAGATGAAGCCCTAAAAGCAAACAGACTAAACATGATAGGTTCTATCTATAAAACATTTAAAGCCATAGCAGATATTAAAGAAATTTCAGTTTAGTAACTAAGATAAACTTCAAATTATGCATTGATAGAGTTCTTTACTGCTATCCATTGTGACATGTATTTGGTACTCATCATGGTGTGATGTTTAAGCATAGCACCTGTAAAGTTCTTTAAACGGTGTTGTGCTAAGTTCTTTTGAGTAAGAGTGATTTTGTCAAGTAATTCACTACCTAGTACTCTGCTGTCATACCTTGCATAAAGAAGTGCTGTTGCATTTTTTTGTGCTTCTACCCATGCTTCTTCATCTTTGTAAAGTTTAACGGCTGCTTCTACAAACTTCTCTATGTCATCTTCTATTATGCCACCCCATGGTTCGTTTTGGTACATTCCTTCACTACCTACTGAGCTAGTAACTGTGGGTGTTTGCATAACCATTGCATCAAGAAGTTTACCTTTAATACCTGCACCAAAACGTATGGGTGCTAAACAGATGCGAGATGCTTCCATAACTTTAAAGGCATCTTCTGCCCAACCTTTGATGAGAAAACCAGTTTTAGGGTTATGTAGTGCTGTTGCTTTAGGTGGTGGGTAAGAGCCGTAAATATGTAACTGTGCATCGGGTATCTGTTTTCTGATTAGAGGCCAAATCTTCTGTAGGTACAAGACAACATCCCAGTTAGGAGCATGACGAAAATTACCGATAGTCATAAAGTGTTTACGCTCTGAAAAGCAGAGGGTTTTTTTAGGTGCTTTTTCTAACTCTACCATAAAAGGAAGATGGTGAAGTAAAGAGGCATCTACTTTAAAAGTATTTACAAGAAGTTCAATTTCATAACTAGAAATAATCAAAGATATATCACAACGTAAAATAGCAGCTATCTCACGTTTTGCTAAGTCACTAAAGAGGTCTGCTTGTGTAAGGTCACGTTGGGCTTTAAGAGCTTGATGGCGTGCGTGACGTAAGCACTGTAAATCTTCAGTATCTAGTATCTTGAGGCTTAAAGGGGCGTATTTATCTACCCTCCAACCAAACTGCTCTTCCATCATAAACCTATCGAACATCACTATATCAGGTTGATACTGCATGATATACGTATCGAAGCTGTCACAATTGAGTCTGATACTCTGACTTGTTATACCCTCTTTTTCTAAGTCTATCATATGCTCTGTAGGCTGAGCAGGAGTAGCAAACTCCACTTGCCAACCTTGCTCTCTGTAGAGTCTCAAGATAGACATCATATGACTACCAGCAGCAGAAGAGTTAGGCTCAGGCCACACATAACCAATAATTAGGATTTTTTTCATTAGGTTTCCTTTTATGAGGATATTATACTTTAAACAGTCTGTATAATTCAAAGATATTATTTAAAACTCTGCTATAATAAATATATATCTAACAGACTAAAGGAGCATTTATGCCATCATTAGCACGAGCAATTGAATTTTATACTTATGACGACTATAAGCAGTGGGATGGTAATTGGGAGCTTATAGCTGGTATGCCTTTGGCAATGGCACCTGCTCCTATGCGAAAACATCAAAGTTTAGCAACAGTTATTATAACTGAACTTCACAATCAACTAGAAGAGTGTACTCAGTGTGAGGTTCTAGGAGAGATAGACTATAAAGTGAGTGATGACACTATTTTAAAGCCTGACATTGTTCTAACTTGTGGAGAGACAAACGAAAGTTATCTTACTAAATCTCCTGAAATTGTAGTAGAGATTATCTTAAAGTCAACAGCCAAACGTGATGAAAAGTATAAGTTTGAGATTTATGAAAAAGAGAAAGTCACCTATTATATTTTAGTCTATCCTAACGACCTAAGAGCCAAAGTTTACAAACTTGAAGGGTCAAAATATGACAAACAAGGTGACTTCTTAAATGAGAGCTACAGTTTTGAAGAGACAACATGCAAAGTAAATTTAGACTTTGAACGTGTTTTTAAGAGGTTTCGGTAGAGTCTTCTCAAATGCAATCTTTCAAAAAATAATATTTATGAACTTATCGTGACATCAATTTGTATATGGTATAATAGTTTATTATGAATTTAACTAATCAAATTAAAAAAAAGCTTTCTAAATTTTCAGATGATAAAATTATTACTTTTAAAGATTTACGCTCTCAAATGGATAAAGAAATAAATGTCGATAGTTTTAGAAAGGCTCTTCATCGTCTACATAAACAAGGTATAATTACAATAAATGGGCGTGGACAATTTGTTAAAGAAGAGCAATTTAAAACTTATCTATTTGTATATGGTTCTTTGAAAAAAGGATTTGAAAATCATGATATTTTATCGGATGCTAATTATATTAGTCAAGCTAAAACTTTGCGTAAATTTGCAATGTATAAAGAAGAAAATCATGATTATCCATATATTATAGATGATGCACAATATGGTCAAAATATTGATGGTGAAGTATATGAGATAACACGCCAAGATATATTAAAAAGAGTAGATGAATTTGAATGTGCTCCTATATACTTTAAACATGAAAATATTTTTGTGCAAACACGAAGCCGAAAAATTAAAGTAAAAACATATGTATTATCATCCCCTAGGGTTCCATTAAACCAAAAGCCCTTAAAATCTTGGGTTCAAAATAAAAGAAAAATTGATATAGACTTTAATGCTTATTATCAATCTATACTTGGATAGTTATTATGAAAACAAGTACTCGAATAATTTGTAAAGAGCAAGTTTTGCCTAGAGCTGTTATTTCATTCCCCAATAATCTTAGATTTGGTTGTGAATTTGAATTTTACATTAGTGGAAATAATACTAAAGAAATTATTGAAGAACTTAAATCTATAAGTGGATCAGATATTTTAATTAATCTTAGTGAAGTACCTGCGGAGGATGATTCTCATAATTGTTTATGTTTAAAATACGATAGTTCTCTTGCAGATGCTGGAGTTGAAATTTCTATACCAATTTGTTCTTATGATACCTTGTGTTATTACATTGGTCATATTTCTTATATTATAGATGAATATGGAACTACTAATGAAGATACAGGCTTTCATATTCATATCTCTATGAAAAATAAAGAAAATATGGATTTTTATGCTCTTCTTCTATTGTGTGATGATGCTAACTTGTTAAATAGTTGGGGAGAGAGAAATGGGTATAGTCTGAATCCTATGGAAATATTAAATTGTTTAAATGAAGAAGAAGCTAAAATATTAAAAAATAATAAAGGTAGAGTTTGGAGTATTGAGCGAAGAGGTAATGCTCATATTGAAATAAGAACTATGGGTGGAATAGCTTATCATAAAGAGATAGAAAAGATTTATAAGGAATTAGATCTGTTTATTAAGTTTTTTCAAGAAAGTTTAGAAAATATGAAACTAAACTCTCATTATAAAACTATTTTAAGAAATCACTTAAAAATATTAGATTGTACTAATAATGATAAAATAAGACGATTTCAAGATTTTATTAGTACTATTAATCCTATCGTTGATTAATTCAACTCCCTAGCCACCAACTCATTCACAACCTTAGGATTCCCTTTTCCTCTCGTAGCCTTCAAAACCTGTCCTACGAAGAAGCCAAGTAGTTTTGTATTTCCTGCTTTAAATTTTTCTACATTTTCAGGGTTTTTTGCAATGATCTCTTCTATGAGAGGTAAGATAATAGCTGGGTCACTTATCTGTATTAGCCCTTTGCTTTCTACTATCTCTTTTGGGTTTGCTCCGTTTTTGTTCATCTCTTCAAATACTTGCTTGGCAATTTTACTTGAGATGAGTTCATTATCTACCATTTCTACAAGTTCAGCTATCTGCTTAGCTGAAAATTTTAACTCATTTATCTCTTTTTGTTTTAGCTCTCTAGCTACATCGTTTGTTACTATATTGGCAATATTTACAGGGCTGTTGCGTGTAAGTAGAGCCTCTTCAAAAAAGTGTGATAGCTTTGCATCACGAGCTAGAGTGTTTGCCACTTCGCTGTTTAGTCCTAGTTGAGTGTATTTGTCAAATAGTGCTTGTTCTTCTTTACTCATAGCTACCACTTCGCCATCTATTTGCACTTTTTTAGCTTCTGCTTTTGGTGCAGGTTTAGGTGCTTTTTTCTTTTTAGATGATGACTCTTTAAGTCCTACTATCTTATTAAATACTGGGTTTTCATCTGTGTAGTCTATAGGGTCAGCGTAGAAGTAACCCTCTCTTTCAAACTGAAAACGTACGTCAGGTTTTTGGTTAATAACAGCAGGTTCTATCAAAGCATTTTTAATGACTTGTAAAGAGTTAGGGTTTAAATCTTCTACTCCCTCTGGTGCTTCTGTTTTAAAGAGTCTGTCATAGACTCTTACTTCTATCTTTTTAGCTTGGGTTGATTCTACCCATTGGATGGCACTTTTTACTTTTATGCCACTGCTGTCTTCTCCACTTTTAGAGTTGGGGTAGTACTCTGCTTTTATCTCTACTATATTGCCATTAGTATCTTTTATTATCTCTTTACATTTGATGATATAAGCGTACTTTAGTCTTACTGCTTGTTCAGGTGTAAGACGGAAGTAGCCTTTTGGAGGGTTCTCCTCAAAATCAGCTCCGTCGATGTAAATCTCTTTAGCAAAAGGGAGTTTTCTTGAACCCTCTTTAGGTACATCATGTGGGTAGTAAGATGCTTCTATCTCTTCTGAACCTTCGTAGTTTACTATGGTGACTTTGAGAGGGTCAAGTACACACATAACTCGTGGTACTTTTTTGTTTAAGTCATCTCTTATGCTAAACTCTAGCTGTGCAACATCTACCATAGAGTTGGCTTTTGCTATACCTATGCCGTCACAGAAGTTTAAAATAGACTCTGCTGTGTATCCTCTTCTTTTGTACCCTGCTATAGTTGGCAGACGAGGGTCATCCCATCCGTTTACTTGACCACCCTCTACCAGCTCTAAAAGCTTTCTTTTACTCATAACCGTGTAGTTAATACCTAATCGTGCAAACTCATGTTGGTAAGGTCGTGGAGATGTTAAGCCTAAGGTATCAAGTACCCAGTTGTAAATGTCACGGTTGTTTTCAAACTCTAGCGTACAGATGGAGTGAGTAACGCCCTCTATGTAGTCAGAGAGACAGTGAGCAAAGTCATACATCGGGTAGATAGCCCACTCGTCACCAGCTCTAAAGTGGTGTGCATGTTTGATGCGGTAGAGTAGTGGGTCACGCATTTTCATGTTAGCCGCACTCATGTCTATTTTGGCACGAAGTACATGCTCGCCATCTTTAAACTCGCCATTTTTCATCTTCTCAAAAAGTTCAAGGTTCTCTTCTACACTTCTGTTAGCATACTTGCTTCTTTTACCCGCCTCAGTCACTGTTCCACGAAGTTCACGCATCTCCTCTTCGTTGGTACTATCTACATACGCTTTACCCATCTTTATGAGTGCTATAGCATACTCATGGATTTTTGGAAAATAATCAGAAGTGTAACGTACACTCTTGTCCCACTCAAACCCAAGCCACTCTACTGCATCTTTAAGTGCTTCAACATACTTAGTATCTTCTTTTGTTGGGTTTGTATCATCCATTCTAAGGTTACAGTGACCATTGTAGTCATTGGCAATACCAAAGTTTATACAGATAGACTTAGCATGCCCTATGTGAGGGAAGCCGTTTGGCTCAGGAGGAAATCTTGTTGTAACCTCTTTATACTTACCTGATTTTAAGTCTGCCTCAACTATTGTCCGTAAAAAATCTTTGCTTTCACTCATACTAATTAAACCTTTTTATATTGATACTTTTTTATTAGAAGTATTTTATCAAATTTACTGCTTATAGTATCTTAGAGTAGTAATAAAAATCAAGAAGATAAGAGGCTATCTTTAGTTACTTTCTACATAAGCTTGATATAATCTCATAAAATATTATGGGAGAAGCAAATGGAATTAGAGAATATAGTACCTTGGGGACGAAACTTAACAGAGTATGTAGCGATGTTTTTACTCACAAGTGATAACTTAAATTCAAAGATATTAGGTTGTGGTGATGGACCTGCAAGTTTTAACACGGAAGTAGATTTGCACGATGGCAAAGTAGTCTCTGTTGACCCTCTTTATGCCTATAGTAAACAAGAGATTATGCAACGCATAGATGATGTCACAGAAGAGGTCATGGAGCAAGTGGTAAAAAATAAAGAAGATTTTGTATGGCATAGCATTACCTCTACAGGTATGTTGTACGAGATGCGTATAGAAGCGATGACAGAGTTTCTCATAGACTACAACGAAGGAAAAGAAGAGGGTAGGTATGTGACTGCTGAGTTACCAAACCTCCCTTTTAAAGAGAAAGAGTTTGACCTTGCACTTAGTTCACATTTTCTCTTTCTCTATAGCGAACAGCTAGATGAAACCTTTCACATAGTGTCACTTATAGAGATGCTAAGAGTAGCCAAAGAGGTAAGAGTCTTTCCATTGGTAAACTTAAAAGGGGAGCGGTCACCCCATGTAGATGGTGTCAGAAAAGCACTTGAAAACCTTGGTTATGAAACTTCCATCGTAAAGACAGGGTATGAGTTTCAAAAAGGAGCAAACGAGATGTTAAAGGTAACAACTACCCTTTAACCTTACATAAATCTCTTTGTCCGACTAGTAGCCTCTGCTTCTAAGGGGTTATCTGGCCAATAATGCTTTTTATACTTCCCTCTTAACTCTTTTTTTACTTCATCATAAGTATTTGCCCAGAAGCTCTCTAAGTCTTTTGTCATCTGTATGGGACGCGAAGCAGGAGAGAGTAGGTGTAGCATGAGTTTTACCTCGCCATTTAGTACAGTTGGTGTACTTTTTGTTCCAAACATCTCTTGAAGTCGTACCGCTAAGATGGGCTGTTTTATGTTTTCGTAGTTTATGGTTATGTTCGAGCCTGAAGCTACTTTAACCTTTTGTGGAGCAAGTCTATCTAGGGCTTGTCTCTGTTCAAAAGTCATAAGCCCTAGAAGTATGTTGTACAAATCTAGTCCCTTCAATGCTCTAAGTGTACGCATGTTACTCATGTAGGGTGCTAACCACTCCTCCATGTTCTCCAAGAGGTAGTTCTGTGAAAAGTCAGGAAAGTCTATGGGATGTTTCTGTTCATACTCTCTTACAAAGCAAACTCTATCTCTTAGTGCTAGTGCTTCTGTAGCCCAGTTTAATGTCTCTAACCCTAACGCCTCTAACTCCTCAAGAAGTACCTCTAAAACCAACGCTTCAGAAGCATCTTTACTTTGAACTTCTTTGAGTGTTATGGCTCCAAGTTTTGTAATTTTAAGAGACTCTACACGCTCTTGTTCTTCATTCCATGTGACATCTTCATGTACGACTAACTGTTCAAAGAGATACTCCTCTATCTGTGTATGAGAGAGGGCTATGGCTTTATATATGCTTGCGTTGGTATGTTTAGCATCTACATCGGCTATGACTAAAAAACCTCTGTTATAGAGTTCATCTTGTGAGTGCAGTACAGCACCCTTACCATTGGCAAGGAGGTAGGTACTGTTTTTGTCACCACGCAGTTTAGCAATACGGTCTGGGTAAGCAAAAGCAAGAAGTACCCCTAACATCTCTACATCTACGGTAGCTTTTTGTTGCTTGTGTATGCGTTTGGCATTTTTAAGCAGATACTGACACTGTTTGAGGTTAATGTATGCAGAGTTGATGCCATTTTGCATCTGAACATCATGTAGTGCATTTACACGTTCACGTAAGTCCGAAGAGTTAAAGGCATGAGTATAAATATCTTTTTCATTTATGAGAACACAAAGAAGTGAAGCTTCATAGCTAAGGTTTAACTCTTTTGCTTTGAGCATCATGTGTGCAAGTCTTGGGTGCATGGGGTACTTTGCCATAGCTTTTCCATGAGCTGTAATGCTCCCCTCTTTGTTTAACGCACCCAGCTCTTGAAGCAGTGTTCTTGCATGAAGAAGAGTGCTTTTAGGAGGTGTGTCCATCCATGTCATCTGATGTATGTCATCGTTACCCCATAACGCTAGTTCTAGCAAAAGCTGACTAAGGTCACATGAGAGTATCTCAGGGGTGTCATGTTTTATGAGTATTTTAGACTGATGCCAAAGATGGTAAGCTGTACCAGTAGAAGTACGACCCGCCCTTCCTGCTCTTTGTGTGGCAGCATCTTGGGAGATAAAGGTACTTTCAAGTCTGTTCATCCCTGAAAAAGGGCTAAATATAGAGACATTGTGAAGTCCAGAGTCTATGACTATTTTTATCCCTTCTATGGTTAGTGAGGTTTGGGCTATGTTGGTAGTAAGTACCACTTTTCGTGTACCATGTGGGGGTGCTTTTATGGCTCTACTCTGTGCTTCTTTGCTCAAGTTTCCATAAAGAGTAGAGATGTAAACATCTTTTACATTACTTAGTTTAAGAAGCTTCTCTATTGTTTTTATCTCCCTTACTCCTGAGAGAAAAACTAAAATGTTTCCCTCTTTTGTAGCAAGTAAGTTTATAATGAGCCTATGTATGTAGCTAGGGAGTTCTTTTTTTGTAGGTTGCGTAGTGTTTGTAGGTAAAAATACAGACTCTACAGGAAAAGCTCTTCCCTCACTCTTTATGATGGGGGCATCTTGTAGTACCTTTGAGATGGCAGAGGTGTTGAGTGTTGCAGACATAACAAGTATTTTTAGTTCCTCACGAAGTACAGACTGTGACTCTAAAGCTAAAGCAAGAGAGAGGTCAGCATGTAAAGAACGCTCATGAAACTCATCGAAGATAACAAGAGCAACCTCTTCAAGGCTTGGGTCATTTTGTAGTTTACGGGTCAAGATACCCTCTGTTACTATGAGAATACGAGTCTGTTTACTCTGCACAGAGTCCATCTTCACTTGGTACCCAACTCTCTCACCCACCTTTTCACCCAACAGTTCAGCCATGCGAAAAGCAGAACTCCTCACAGCCAAACGGCGAGGTTCAAGCATAATAATCTTTTTACCTTGAAGCCATGGCTCATCAAGTAAAGCTAAAGGCAAAGCCGTAGTCTTCCCAGCCCCAGGTGGAGCTTGAAGTACAAGTCTATTATACTTTAAGAGTTTCTCTTTAACATCAGGGATAACGTGAGTAATAGGTAGATTTTTCATAATGAGATTATACTTTTATTTCATACACAAGTCTATACTTATCTTAACAATAAAATTTGATAGTTTTTACAAATAAAGTAATATTTTATAAAATAGAGAGTAAAGATTATCTTATGCTACTTTTAAGAAGATATTTCAAAACTCTGTATCTGTAAAAATTTAGGGTCTATGTTACTTTAAGAACCTTTTATTTTCATTCATCACTTTTAGAATCTTTGTACTATTTATCTCTATATTTTTAACTGTTTTGTAGTTACTATTCTCTTTAATTTTACTTTTAAACATTTTGTTTGGAAGGTTTGAAAAGATATAAGAGTATTTTTTGTCAATAATAGCATTATGGTTCCAATTAGCACAAAAAATAGATGTTCTATTAAATTTTCTATCAAAAATATTATAACCATTACTATAGTCATTAGTTGAGTTTTTTACTCCTAAAAGTGTTAGTAGTGTTGGTACTATATCATTGTGGCTAGTGAGAATGTTTGGAAATTTAGCAGGTAATTCTAACTGACCTTTTAGATTATTTGGTAATTTGATAATCATAGGGGTAACGGTTTGTGCTGTTGAAAAAGAGGAATTGTGACCAAATGAACCATACTCATAGAACTCTTGACCATGGTCAGAAGTGTAGATAATTAGTGAGTTATCATAGAGTTCTCTCTCTTTAAGTTTGTTTATCATTTCTCCAAATAGTTTATCATTATAAGCTACGGCATTTTTATATTGAGCAAAAAGTGTCTTTATATCTCTGCCTTTATTATCTACAGTGAGATAATTAATTTCTTTGTCCTCTGCATTAAATGGATTGAAATCTTTTGGAGAGGAGTAGCCATGAGGAGAGTCAAGAAATACAAAAGAGAATATAGGTTCTTTTGTACTGTACCCATTTACTTTAGATATAAATCTCTCTTTGCTCTGCTTATCTTTTTCCCATGGTTTACCTTCTGCATCATCTTGAATGCTATTTTGTATATCAACATAACAAGTTCTTCTAAATTCTGGCCAGTTGGTATTAGTTGAGGAGATAATGCTAATATTGTAATTTAGTTCATTAAGTACATCAAAAAGAACAGGACCTCTATTAGCATTTAAAAAAGAGAACCAATAGGTTGAGTTAAGACCATACATTAGTGAAAAAATACCAAATCTTGTAGCATTTCCTCCACTATAGTGATGCTGAAAACTAATAGCATCTTTTTTAAAATTTTCTATATTTGGAGTAGTCTTAGCGTTGATTTGAGTATAATTTACAGCATCACTTGCAAAGATAAAGATATTTATTTTTTGTTGGTTTTCTTTTAGTTTTAATGGTGATAGAGGGTAGTTAAGTAGCCCTTCTTTTCTTATTATATTTTTTGCCTCTTTCTCTATGTTGAAGTCAAAATATTTTGTTGCTACTTTAGTAAAGGTTAGGGGTTGATACAGTGGTATGACTTTAAATTTTGAAATAGTCTCATTTTTTGAAAAGAGAGAGAGTAGTCCATATCCTATCTTTTCTGTAAAAATAATAAGTACTAATGGAATAATTATGACTCTATTTAACTGTTTATTAAGTTGATATTTTCTTTTTTCTTTGATACTTATAAGTTTTTTAATAATATATAGTTCAAGACTTATAAACCCTAAAATTATAGCTATAAAAAATAGTAGAGGTAAAAGTCCAAGCTGTATAGAGTCCATAGCATCAGGAGAAGTTAGAATATTTAGTATCATCGCATTGATATGAAACTTATAGAGCCTAAATATAAAAAAATCAATAATTAGAATTATATTTACAGCAGTAAAGATAAATGCAGAGAGGTATAATATGAATTTTTTGCTAAATAAAAAGATAAAAAGTAAAATATATAGTAAAATATATAAGATTGTAGCACTAGATATTGTACCCATTGCTACTATTAATAATTCACCTATAGTATAGTCTCTATTATATTGTAAAAAAGAGAGAAATAGAATAGTTGTAATCAGTAGATTTATTTTTATAAAGAGTGAATAGTTACTATTTTTCAATTGAATCCTTGTCTAGTTATTATTGTATGTATTATAGCTTCCATAGATGTAATTTACCATTAAGAGAGTCTTAGTTTAAAGTCTTCATACTCAAATTGACGGAGTATCTCAACTGCTCCATTGACTCTTTTTATGGCTATACTAGGTAGTTTGATACCGTTAAATGTGGTAGCTTTTACCATAGTGTAGTGCATCTGATCTTCAAAGATGACTTTGTCTCCTATGTTTAATGGGCTATCAAAACTGTAATCACCCATAATATCTCCTGCTAGACAAGTGTTTCCTGCTAAACGGTAGGTGTGGGCTTTCTCTCCTGCTACGCCTGCATTTCGTACTTCTGAACGGTAAGGCATGATGATAGTATCTGGCATGTGTGCCTCTGCTGAAGTATCTAAAATAGCAATATCCATGCCATTATGGACAATATCAAGTACGGTACTAATAAGACTACCTGTTTCCCATCCTACTGCTTCACCAGGTTCAAGATATACCTCTACATTGTATTTGTCTTTAAATTGCTTTATGAGTGAAATGAGTTTTTTGGTGTTGTAACCTTTTTTGGTAATATGATGACCCCCTCCAAAGTTAATCCACTTCATTTGAGAGATATACTCTCCAAACTTCTCTTCAAAGTTTTTGAGTACACTCTCTAAGGCATCACTATCTTGTTCACAAAGAGCATGAAAATGTAAACCTTCACACTCTGCTAAAATAGAAGTATCTAAATTTGCCAATGTGGTACCTAACCTTGAGTAGAGTCCACAAGGGTTATAAATCTCTTTAGGTGACTGAGAGTACTCAGGGTTTACCCTTAAGCCTAAAGAGAGTTTAGGGTTTATGGCTTTTGCTTGGGAGGCGAAGCGTTTAAACTGTGAGGGGGAGTTAAAGATTATATGATGAGAAATCTCTGCTATCTTTTGTATCTCTTCCTCTTTAAAAGCAGGCGAGTAGGTATGTACCTCTTTAGCAAAGGTATCATTGGCTAACATAGCCTCATGTACTCCACTAGCACAACAGCCATCAAGATAGGGTTGTATAAGTGGAAAACTCTTCCACAATGCATAGCCTTTTAAAGCAAGAAGAATTTTCGCACCTGTTGCTTCTTTAATCTGCTGGAGTTGTTTAAGGTTGTTTAAGAGCAACTCCTCTTCAAGTAGCCAACATGGCGATGGTAAATTTTTTACGTTTAGTTTATTCATCCCTTATTATAACCATTCAAAGCCAAAATTTATAGATTTACTTCTAATTTACGTTACAATACTTTATAAAATGTCTGCTGTACCATAGACTAAAAATGAAAAGAGTTTACTGATGCTTGACTATAGAAAAAAATTGACACTAGATAGAGAGTTTTACCCCTCAAAGCATATAGATATTTCTGTTGAGAGTGACAGAGGAAGAGTACTCTCTTCTCCTGCTTTTAGACGCTTACAGAAAAGAACACAAGTCTTTGCACTTGAACTCAATGCCTCTATCCGTACAAGGCTAACACACTCACTTGAAGTGGCACAAACTGCACGCTTTATTGCAAAAAGTATCTTGAGTAAGTTGGAAGAGAAAGGGGTGAATGGTCTTGAATCGTATGGACTTGAAGCACTTGAAAATGCTTTTGTCTCTACCTCTGAGATGACAAGTTTACTCCATGACATAGGAAACCCACCCTTTGGACACTTTGCAGAGCAGACGATTAACAGATGGGTAGAGAAGTATGCTGTACCTATTTTAAAAGCATTTCCAGCAACTACTACAGAGACAAAAAATCTAAAAGAGCTTATCGCTAAAGATATTACTAACTATGATGGTAATGCCCAAGCTATTCGGGTGATTACTAAACTCCAAAGACTTAACCTCTCTTACACCCAAACCTTAGCCGTTCTCAAATACACAAGAGGGGCTTTTGAAGATAAACCTAAAAAAGGTGAAGCCTTTGATTACCTCAAGAAAAAACCAGGTTTTTACTACAGTGAAAAAGAGCTAATCAAAAAGATTCAAGAGCAGTTAGAAGTAGAAGAGGGGCATCGGTTTCCTATTACGTACATTATGGAAGCAGCCGATGACATCTCTTATCTCACAGCAGACTTAGAGGACTCAGTAGAGAAAGGTATATTGAGCTTAGATGAAGTATATAACCTTATAAAACATGAGTGTGAAAAAGAGAATGAGCATTATCTTTTAGAGATGATAGAAGAACGATACCAACAAGCTAAAGAGAATGAAGAACCTTATCAATTTAGTATGTTTTTTGCACTTACTAGGGCAAAACTTGTGACTTCATTGGTCTTTCATGTAGTAGATATCTATATGCAAAACCATGAAGCTATCTATAACGGTTCATTTAACGCTGCACTCTTGGAGTATGACAAAGAGAGTAAGTACTACAAAGCTGTTGAGATTTTGCAAAGAATTTCAGTAAAGTATATTTATGAGCATAAAGATGTACAAACTTTAGACCTTCAAGGGTATGCTATTATCAATGGACTGTTAGATACCTATCAACCCCTTTTAGTTTTGAATCATAGTGACTTTGAAGCCTTAATGAGAGAGGAGAAGATAGAGTGTTTTATCTCTATGCGTCTTATTAAAAGAGTCTCCTCTAAACAGATAGCAGCTTACCGTCAAGATGTGAAGTGCCTTGAGAAAGAAGATAGGGAAAACTATACCATACTTGAGTGGTACTACAGAGTACGTCTTATTATAGACTACATTAGTGGTATGACAGATGACTTTGCTTTAGAGGAGTATCGTCTCTTAATGGCGATAAAATAAGAGGTAGTAAATGGTACAAAATATAGATAAAATAAAACTGTGGCTAAAGCAGATAGGTTGGAGTGAGTGGAGTGTAGAGGTAGCTTCTGTAGATGCGAGTTTTAGAAGTTACTACAGGTTAAGAAAAGATAGTCAAACCTATGTACTGATGGACTCTTCACTACTTTTAGAGAGTATGTTACCATTTATCAAGATGCAAGAGAAGCTTTTTGCTGTTGAGGTAAAAATACCGCGTGTTATGGTAAAAGATATGAATTTAGGTTATCTTATATTAGAAGATTTTGGTAGTGAGCATTATTTTGATACGTTAACTAAAGAGAACTATATCACACTCTATAAAAAAGCCATAGACGAGATAGTAAAGATGCAAAAGGCTGAGGTAGAGGAGTTACTCCCATACGATGCAGCGTTTTTACATTTTGAGATGGCACTAATGCAAGAGTGGTATTTGGGTAAGTATTTACAGATACCCATAAACGATGAAGAAGAGACTACACTTAACTATGTACTCCAATCCATTACTCATGTGGCTCTTCAACAGCCTCAAGGGGTGTTTGTTCATCGTGACTTTCATTCGCGTAATATTATGCTAACTTCTCAAGGTAACATAGGCGTTATAGACTTTCAAGATGCTCGTGCGGGAGCTATAACGTATGACTTAGTCTCTTTACTTAAAGACTGTTACTTAGAGTGGAACAAAGAAGAGGTAGAGAAGTTAGCACTCTATTATAAAGAGAGTGTAGGGCTTAAAGTAGATGATGCAACCTTTATAAAATGGTTTGATTTTATGGGCTTACAGCGTCATATAAAGGTGCTTGGTATCTTTGCTAGGTTACATTTACGTGATGGAAAAGATGGGTATCTTAAAGATATTCCTCTAACATTAAAGTATGTGATAGAGACAGCATCTAAGTACAAAGAGACACAAGCCCTTGTAACTCTACTTACTACATGGAAAAAGGAGAAGAGATGAAATGTATGATACTCGCAGCTGGTTTAGGCTCAAGAATGAGACCCCTTACTGATGTTACCCCTAAACCCTTACTTAAAGTGGGTGGTATCCCTCTTATTGTGTGGCACATAGAACGCTTGGGACATAATGACTTTAGAGAAATTATTATCAACATTGCACATTTGGGTTATCAGATACCTCAAACCCTAGGCGATGGCTCTGAGTGGGGTGTAAAGATAAGTTACTCAGATGAACAAGAAGAGGGAGGGTTAGAGAGTGCAGGGGGCATTATCAAAGCTCTGCCACTACTTGGAGATGAAACTTTTTTAGTAGTCAATGGAGATATCTTTACAAGCTATGAGTTTCAATACCATAGAAAGTTAGCAGATGGCATTTTAGCACACTTAATTCTTGTACCTAACCCAGAACACAACCCTGATGGAGATTTTGCTTTAGAGGGGCATAAAGTTGTAGATAAGAGAGCTTACACATTCTCTGGCATAGGCTACTACTCTCCTAAACTATTTGAAGGGGTAAGTTATGGAAAAAGTGCATTACCTCCACTACTTAGAAAAGCGATGAAAGAGGGTAAGGTAACAGGAGAACTCTATGAGGGGGAGTGGCTAGATATAGGCACTCCAAAAAGGTTAGAACTTTTAAATGCTCAGTTACTCAACAGTTACTAATAACGCTTATTGGTATGAACTAAAAGATCTTTTTCACTAAGGTCAGCTAAAAGTATCTGTAGATTTCTTATAGAGAGAAGTATGACATTGTTAGATTTCTCTTTTTTAAGCTCACTAGAAAACTTATTTTTAGAGAAGATAACAAATATCTCTACGTCAAGTTCTGCTTGTTTGCACTTCTCTTTTAGTTTGCTGAGTTCACTTTTTCCTGCTTTTGCTTTAGAGTACTTACACAACCCAGCCACAAATTTACCTGACTTTCTCTTTGCCAATATATCTATCTGTGTATGTTTATCCCAATAGGCACCAATAGTTCCAATATACCCACCTTTTGGTGCCTCTTTAAAACTCTGTTTTATAACTTCCATAACAAGTTGAGTGTAGATAAGATGTCCAAATGTAGCCTTGTGCTCACTCCAATACGTCTTAAACTCTTTGTAGTCATTTTCTCTAATACCTTTGTAGTAAGGGGAGATACAAGAGAACCAAAAACGCATAAAGGGTTGTGTAAAAAGAAGTTTATCAGAGTTTGCATCATTCTCATTAATAGGTTTTTCTACCGATTTATCGAAGAGTATCAACTCACTTTTAATAAGCGTATCAATAGCCTCTTCTCCCTCTTCTCTTTTAAGATTGGCTTTTTTAAAGGCAGAGTGTTCTCTTCTATCTCCTGTAGCTATGGCAGTGAGTAGGGCATGATAGGTATTATTGCTTTGCGTAATTTTAGTAATATCACCATGAATGTAACGGTAATTTTTAAGTACTTTCTCTTCTATGAGTTGATCAACTGGCTTTGAGACATCTATTTTCCATCCCATACCACCAAAGACACAGAAGTACTCAACCGCTTTATCAACGTCAGTAATGTTATTTTGAAAGCAAAAAGAGCGAAATTGTTTTAAAAGTGTTGGATGTTTTGACATAATGAGCCTTTATTTATTTTATTTTATTATTTGTAGATGTTTTAAATGAGAAGAGCTTGTTTTTCTTTGTTTTTCTTTTTTTCATCTTCTCTCTTTGTTGTTTTTTTTCAGATTTCTCTTTATTGACAGAAAATATCCATAGTCTGTTTATCACCATATATAAGATAGAAGAGATGACCAAAGAGTAAAAAGATGCACCCAAATACAGAGGTATGACTATAGAATCCCAATGGTCACTAAACCACTCCATGCTTATCTCTATATTGGTTAAACCCGTTTGTCCCAAGAGAAAATTACCAGTAAGGTACTCCATATAGTACATCGGAGGCATGGTAAGAGGATTACTCAACCACACCATAGAGATAGCAATAGGCACATTGAAGCGTATGAAAGGTGTTGTAGCCATGACTGCAACCATCTGCATAGGCATGGGTATAAAGCCCCAAAAAAGACCTATCAATACACCTCTGCTTATGCTTTTTCTGTTAATACTAAGGTATTCACGAGGTAGGTTATACTTTTCTATAAACTTGTCAAGCTTTGAGCCTGAAGGTTTTTTCTTAAATGCTTTTCTTATCATTAAAAATAAAATCCAATAAATAATTTTGTATTAGTGTAGTACTGAGGAGCTTTAAATCACCTTTTTATGATGTTTTGTGTAAAATACGCGATAATAACTATCACGTGAAGTAACTTTTCACAATAGTAATAAATAGATATAAAGGTATATTATATGAGTGGATATATGATTTTTTCTGGTACATCAAACCCTGAACTCTCTGAGGAGATAGCATCTTATCTTGAAATGCCTCTTTCAAAGGCAACTATAAACCGTTTTTCAGATGGGGAAATCAATATTCAGATTGCAGAATCTGTACGTGGTAAAGATGTTTTTATTATTCAACCTACTTCTGCACCTGCAAATGGTAACTTGATGGAACTTCTAATTATGACAGATGCATTGAAACGCTCTTCTGCAAAGTCTATCACGGCAGTTGTTCCTTACTATGGATACGCGAGACAAGACAGAAAAGCTGCTCCTAGAGTGCCAATTACTGCAAAACTTGTAGCAAATCTTATGGAGACATCAGGTATCACTCGTATGGTAACAGTAGATCTTCACGCTTCTCAAATTCAAGGTTTCTTTGATATTCCTGTTGATAACCTTTATGGAGCTATCTTATTTATAGATTATATTAAAGCAAAAAACTTTAAAAACCCTATTATTGCTTCTCCAGATATTGGTGGTGTTGCACGTGCTAGATATTTTGCTAAAAAACTAGGTTTAGATATGGTAATCGTAGATAAACGTCGTGAAAAAGCCAATGAGAGTGAAGTGATGAATATTATTGGTGATGTAGATGGTAAAGATGTTATCCTTATTGATGACATGGTAGATACGGCAGGTACTATGGTAAAAGCAGCTTCAGCACTTAAAAAACTTGGAGCAACTTCTGTTATGGCATGTTGTACGCACCCTGTACTTTCAGGTCCAGCATTTAAACGTATAGAAGAGGGTGAACTTGATGAACTTGTAGTAGCCAATACTATTCCAGTTGTACAGAAATCTAAAAAAATAAAAATGCTTTCAACTGCAAAAATGCTAGGAGAAGTGATACGAAGAGTACATAACAATGAGAGTGTAAATTCACTCTTTGAGTCAAATACGTAAGCACGGTTTTTTAACCAACTTAAGAATAATAAAGTATTCATTAAAGCAGTCGCTTAGGCGACTCTGCATTTTAATAGCATAAAATGTAAACAGAAGGAAACACATTGGCAAAAGCAGTACCTCAAAAAAACATTAGAAATTTTTCTATTATCGCACATATTGACCATGGTAAATCTACATTAGCAGACCGTATTATACAAGAGTGTGGGGCAGTTTCAGACCGTCAAATGTCTTCACAAGTTATGGATACAATGGATATAGAAAAAGAGCGTGGTATTACCATTAAAGCTCAATCAGTACGTTTGGATTATGAAAAAGATGGAGAGCATTATATTCTTAACCTTATAGACACACCAGGGCATGTTGATTTTTCTTATGAAGTGAGTCGTTCTTTGGCTTCAAGTGATGGTGCATTGCTTATAGTTGATGCTGCCCAAGGTGTTGAAGCTCAAACTATTGCAAATGTCTATATTGCCATAGAAAATGATCTTGAACTTTTACCTGTAGTAAATAAGATAGACCTTCCTGCTGCTGATCCAGATAGAGTACTTACCGAGCTTGAAGAGGCTATAGGAATAGATGCTACAGAACACTGTTTAGTCTCTGCTAAAACAGGTTTAGGTGTTCCTGAACTTGTAGATGCTATAGTAGAGCGTATCCCTGCACCTGTGGGTGATGCAGATGCACCTTTAAAAGCATTAATCTATGACTCATGGTTTGACAACTACTTAGGTGCTTTGGCTCTAGTACGTGTCTTTGATGGACAGATAGAAAAAGGGCAAACGCTTAAAGTTATGGGAACAAAAGATGACCATCAAGTACTCTCTTTAATGTACCCAAATCCTATTGCTCCTATTAAGACAAATGAGATTAGAACTGGTGAAATTGGTATCGTAGTAATGGGGCTTAAAACTGTAGATTCTTTACAAGTTGGAGATACAATTACAGATTCTAAAAATCCTACTTTAGAGATTATAGATGGTTTTGAACCTGCTAAGCCTTTCGTTTTTGCAGGGATTTACCCTATAGAGACAGATAAGTTTGAAGACCTTAGAGATGCCCTTAACAAACTAAAACTAAACGACTCTTCCTTGAGCTTTGAGCCTGAGTCTTCTGTAGCTTTAGGTTCTGGGTTTAGAACAGGGTTTTTAGGTATGCTTCACATGGAAGTGATAAAGGAGCGTTTGGAACGCGAGTTTAACTTAGAGCTTATCGCTACTGCACCAACAGTTGTCTATAGAGTTACACAGACTAATGGTGAAGAGTTAGAGATACAAAATCCAAGTGAACTACCAGAACCTCAAAAAATATCTAAGATTTATGAGCCGTATGTTAAAGCAACTATTTTACTTCCTCAAGAGTACTTGGGCAATATGATTAAACTACTTAACGACCGTCGTGGTATTCAGATAAAGATGGATTATCTTAATGCAACACGTGTACTTTTAGAGTACGATATTCCTATGAATGAGATAGTTATGGATTTTTACGATAAATTAAAATCTATCACTAAAGGGTATGCCTCTTTTGATTATGAAACAATAGGCTTTAGAGAAGGAAAACTTGTAAAACTTGACATTAAAGTAGCAGGAGATGTGGTAGATGCACTCTCTATTATAGTACCTGAAGACAGAGCAAGAACCAAAGGTTTAGCTTTTGTAGGACAGCTTAAAGAGCTTATTCCAAGACAACTTTTCGAAGTGGCTATTCAAGCGAGTATCGGTAACAATGTTATCGCTCGTTCTACAGTTAAGTCGATGGGTAAAAATGTTACGGCTAAGTGTTACGGTGGAGATATTACACGTAAAAGAAAGCTTTTAGAGAAACAAAAAGCAGGTAAAAAGCGTATGAAGTCTATTGGTTCTGTTCAAGTACCACAAGAAGCATTTATGGCAGTCTTAAAGTTGGATAGTTAGATGGGTATAAGTTGGGCATTACATGTGCATATTCTTGCGGCTATCGCATGGATAGGTGGATCTATCTTTATGTTTGCATTAGGTGTTACCATGAGAGATAAAAAAGCCCAAAAAGAAGTTTACCCGCATATTGGTCCTATTTTTGGTTATTTTGAAGTGGTGGCGTTACTGTTCTTACTTAGTACAGGTACCTACATGATTACTGATTATGGGTTGATAGAGTTACTTTTTACAGACTACCATTCAGAAGTGATAGATGCACTACGTATTAAGCTTATGATGGTCTTGGTACTTCTTGTTGTGACTATCATTCATTTTGTTATAGCACTAAAAACAAATAACACAGAGCGTACACACTTACAAAACCTTATTTCTCGTGCTTCGTCGATGCTTATTTTCTTTCTCAACCTATTTGTTTTACACTACGCTATGGTCATAAGAGATATACTCTAAACTACTTGTGTTTTCTGCGAGTGTACTTTTTGACACTTGAATAGATACGTCTTAAGTCAGGTCTTGCATAATGCATAAAACGATGACGAGTTACTAGTACAGGCATACCACGTTTTGCCCACTTATATAACATTTGAATATCTCTATCTCTAATGTGAATACACCCATGAGATGTTTTCTCTATGTTCCCTTTATGAAGAGCATGTCCCCATTTGGTAAAAAAGAGACTGTAGTCCATGTTGTTACTGCCATCTGCTTCAGGATAGACACTTGAAGTGTGGTAACGTACTTTTTTTAATACGTTCCATTTTCCTGAGGGTGTAAACTTCATCTCTCCACCAGAAGAGATACCGCCACTTAGCCAAACAGTACCATCTTTGTCTATAGCATAAAATCTTCCATCACTATCTTCTTCTCTCACAGAAACAAGAATAAAATCTCTTCCACTTAAGTCTAAGTCTTCAATATCACCATTTTTATCAATAAAATAAAATTCTGTTTTTGAAGTAGGTATCAACTCTCTAGGTTGTGCCATTAAGAAAGTACTAAATAGTGTACTTATAAGTAGTATATAGATAAATGTTTTTGACATATCACTCCCTTGAATAGTAGTATATCATCTATTTACTATAGTTAAATATTATATTTTACTAAAAGTATTAAAAATTTCTTTAAATGTCTCAGGAATACGAGATGGTTTACCATTTGAGATATAAACCAGTAAAACATTCATATTAAATACTTTTACATCTTCTCTCCACACCTCTTGAAGTAAAACAACTGAAGAGCTTTTTGTAGTTACAACTTTAGACTTTACTGTGAGTATGTCGCCAAGTGTCGCTGTCGATAAAAAGTCAGCATTAATGTTACGAACTACAAACCCACTTTTATCTTCTTCTAAAGGTACAACCCCATTATCAAAAAAAACCTCAGACCTAGCACGCTCACAAAATTTTAAATAATTAGTATGATAAACAATCCCACCAATGTCAGTATCTTCGTAATAGACTCTTATTTTCATGTATTAAATCCTATGTATATGGTTTTTGAGAAGGGTAATAATCAATATACTCAAAATATACCTATTTATTTGCTATATATCTAAGATTATACAAAACTCTTGCTTGTAGCATACATTTATCAATAAATTTATTTTGCAAATAAAAAATACTTTATTTTAGTTTCTTATTTTACTACGATATAATATAATTATATTAAAAAAAGGGAAATTAATATCAATATTATCTAGTTCATCAATAAAACTTACAAGTATAATCCCGTTTAAAATAGCAATTGTAAAGATAGCCCAAAAGCTGATAATGACAGAGACATAGAGATAAATTTTACTAAAATTAGAGCTACTACTATCCTACCCATTAGATGAAAGGGGACATGCATTAGCACTAAAAGAGCTTTTTTAGGGAGTTTAAGTATGTTATTTTGGATTGTAATAAATTCTCTTTGCCTCACAATTAAATGAAAAATCATTATCTCTAATCTGATAATATATATTTTTATAAATAAAAAAATATCTCAATCGATTATTAAATGGTAATTCTTCTCTACTCTCCCATCTATTATCAATACTTTGTCTAATATCTTCTTGTGATTGCACTTCATTAACTATTTTTATTAGCTCTTTTTCCCCATCCCCTTCATCAATATAAACTGTTATATTATTTTTCTCTACAACTGATTTAAATTTAATGCCATAACTATTAAATTTTATATTTTGATAACTTGGTAGTAATTTTGTAATAGGATAGCCCATACCTACATCACAAAAATATACCTTATTATAAATTTTTATCTTAAGAATTGTATGTGTCTGTTTATCATTGATAAATGCACGATGTAATTTTATATTTATAGGTATTTCTTGAAATTTTTCATCTAATTTCTCTTTAAATAGTATGGTTCTATCAGAACAAGTTCCCCCATATTCTGAGGCAAAAATATCTTTGAATCCATATAACAGAAAAAGATTATGAAAGGGATATTGTTTTAAAAAATTATCTATCTCTTCTTCTATCTGCTCTTTTAGAGAGATTCTTGTTCTTATCATTTTAGCAGGGTTTCCTGTCCATATTTCATCTTCTTTAATAATTGTATTTTCAGTCACAACACTACCAGCACCAATAATTGCCCCTCTTTCTATAGTTGTTCCCATTAGTATAGTAGCATTTGCTCCAATGAATACATTATCTGAAATAATTACCGTATTAAAGATTGAAGCGGTTTCATTTACCATAACTTTCGTATCTTTAAATTCATGTGAACTTGATGAGACAACTATGTTTTGAGACATTAAAACATTATTACCTATATATATATCTCCTCCACCTAGTAAAATTAAATTATTTCCAGCATGAAAATCATTACCTATGTGTACACTGCCATTGCCACCTAATATATAGCTATGCTCTCCAATATAAGTATTCTTTCCAATTATTATTTTCCCATACGTATTTTCTTTATTTGCTTTAAGTGTAGAAAATGGTTGAATAATACTGTTTTTACCAATTTTCATCCCTTTATATCCTATAACTACTGATGGATATTTAATATTTTTTCTATATTTAAACTTAAATAATATAGTAGCTATTTTATCTATAATATACATCTTGGAATAACCCTTTTAATTTTATATAATTTTTTATTACCTGAAATAGAAAGACCAAATTTATACCCTATACTTTTGGCTATCTTTTCTATTGAGCCACTGCTTTTCCCTTCAGGATAACAGATTGTATCAATAGATATTTGCAGTTTAGATTCTAGGATTCTTTTTGATTGATTCAGTTCATTATAAACCTCATCACTATCTAATGAGGTTAAAAAAAAGTGGTTTATACAATGGCTTCCTATAGAGAATAGTTTGGATAGTTCAATCACTTCAAGCTCATCCAAAAAGTACTTTTGCATTTTTGGATAATATCTATTTAAAAGAGAAATATATTTTTTATCTGTAAATATTTTCTTTTTTATCACATTCACATCAATATCAGATGGTTTCATATCAAATAGATCTTCAAATGGTTTAAAATTTTTTGTCTCTATCCATTCATAGAGTATATCCATACAGAGCTTTTTATCATAAAAAGAGTTTTTAATATTAATTGAAAATGTGATGGTGTCAAATGAAAATTTATATCGTTGTTTTAGTGCTTGTGCTACCCATAGATGCTCTTTATACCCATCATCAAAGCTAATATGAATTGTATTGTTATCTTCTAGTGCTTGGGCAATTGAACCAAATTCATTGCCTTTTTTTATCGCTAAATCTATAAGATCTATAATCTCTTCAAACTGATGAACCATACATCTTTTATCATAGATATTGGGTATATAATTATTCTCACATCTTATACGATGAAACATCCATATATTATTGATATTTCTCTCCTCGTTTTTCTATCATTTTATCAAACTGTGGATATGACCAAAAATAAGGGTCTTTATCCACTTTTGATAGATTTTTACCAAACATCTCATTCCAAATATTTTTAAGATATTCTCTTTCGCTTAAACTATTTTCAGTACATAACTCTACAATTCTATGTTGTAGTCCACTACCCACATCAAAAGATACTTTTTTACGATTAGTTATCTCTTGTGGTAATACATCTTTAAATATATCTCGAAGTATATTTTTATTTAATGAATCTATATCTTTACCAAAAAAATCTTCATACTCTAAATTTAGAGCTATTTCGCAAACCTTTTTATCCAAAAAAGGACAACGAACCTCTACAGAGTTTGCCATACATGCCAAATCAACTCTGCGAAGTTCTGTTAAACATAACTCATTAATAAAATCTTGTTGTAATTTTCTCCATTTACTTGAATTACTCAGAAAATCTCTATTGTAATATCCCAAAAAAACTTCATCTGCTCCATCTCCTGTTATCACAACTTTGATTTCATCACTATGAGCTTTTTGAGAGAGTATATAAGCACCTATCCCATTACTAATAATAGAAGGATTAGTACTTTCTGTGGCATATACAACTTCTTGTAAGAGATGTAGTAATCTCTCTCTATTGGGTAAAGGAACATAAGAAATTTTATCATCATGAATATTTAAAAAATCTTTCATAATATTGATATATTGTAAATCTTCACTTTTGGGGTCAGCAATAGCATAATAATGTATTCTGTTAGCAGGTAAAAATTGATTTACAAGTGATGCAACAATCGAGCTATCTAATCCACCACTTAAAAAAATACCTACTTTCATGTTTTTAATACCCTCAATCCGTTTTTCAACAGCTTTATATAGACTATCTTTAAGGAATGACTTATGATTTAAAAAAGTATGATGATGTTTTTTTAATAGTCGAATCTCTTTACCTTTTAGGATAGATATACCTTTGGGAAAATCCTCAAAATATTGAATTTTTGGTAGAGCTTTTAATTCACTAATAATATATTGAGTATCTTCATCATAGGCAAAAAAAAGAGGTTTTTTACCTATATAATCTTTTAGTATCAAAAGTGTTTCTTCTTTTTTATCATAAATGACTCCTACAAAAAAACCATCTAATATATTAATGACCTCTTTTCCAATTTTTTGATAGAGAGGAAGTATTACTTCACAGTCTGATTTGCTTTTTATATTTAGATTATATTTTTTATTTAACTGATTACTATTATATATCTCTGCATTAAATAGTCCGATATAGTTCTCATAATAAAATGGTTGGTTTCCTTTTGAACTTTGCTCATTAATAGAGAGTCTAGTAAAACCCATACTCATATTGTCAATAGTCACAATAGTATAATCATCTCCTCCTCTATGTTTAATTTTATTTAGAGCTTTTTTGGCTTTAACTTTAGAATTTTTACCAATAACAACAACAATACCACACATTATGTTACTATCTCTTCTTTGAATGCATCTCGTAAAAACATAAGCACTCGTCCAAGCATGTTTTTACCTTTTCCTTCTCTTCCACTACCCCAGAATTCATCATCTATAGCTTTTTCAATAATATATGCACTTTTTGTACTTAATAGTAACTTTATCAACCCATTATTTTGAATAAATTTCTCATAGAGAGCATTATACATAAAGAGTATTTTTCTTTCTTCCCACGATTCATCAATTTGATGTGAATGTGCGATATTTTTAGCTATAGTTGCTGTTTTGGCTTGTTGTATAGAATTATAAATTTTTGAAAATGGCTCAAATTTATTAGCTTGATAGTAGTGTTCACTTGTTCTCCAATACTTTTTATCTAAAACAAATGGATGATCTGAAAAGTTAGAAAAAACACCATACTCATCCTCTTTTTCATAAAATTCAATAGAGTCTGCTAATGGTTTATATCTTTCTATTAATAACTTTTGAGTAATGATAAGTTTCTTATGTCCACCATACTGCTGTTTTGACTTTAGATAATCAATATTTTGCTTTGTGTAGCTACCAATAATCTTTTTTCTAATAATCTCTATTCCACTCTTCTCTATATCTTCTATTTTTTTGGGATTATTTGACAGGAGTCGGATTTTATTAAAGCTAAACTCTCTTAAAAGCTCTCCTACTCTTTTGTACTCTCTTATATCTTTTTCTAGTCCTAATGCCTTACAAGATTGATAGGTATCTATAGACTCTTTTTGCATTTTACCAACAATGGCTATCTTGTTTGAATAACCATGACCACGCCCCTCTTGATTGAGATAAAAGATAATACCATCTCCTTGCTTAGATATGATTCTCATCGACTTCTCTAACTGTTTTGCACAGTCACAATCATTGGCATGAAATACCTCTGAATTACAACACGATGAATGAACTCTTACCAAAGGCGGACTATTTTTATCCATCTCTTCAATAGGCTTTTTAGATAAGATTTTTATATTATCATCACCTAAATCATATTGTTTAAAAACACCATAATAAGAAGTTGTCAAATCACAACTATTTAAAATTGAAGGTTTATATGAGATGAATTTATTTAAAATTTTATCTCTAAAGGTATAAATCATTTCTATTTGATTAATCATCAAATTTAAGTTTTCCTCTGTATAAAAATCTTCTAACTGTTGACAAAAATGAGTAAGTTCTGATTTTCCAAAACTTTTTAACTCTCTTATATATTTTTTTGTCCTTTGAAAACTCTCTTTTATAGCTTCTATTTTTGTCCGAATTTGATGCTTTAAAATTTCTTCAAATGCCATCTCTTGATTATTCTCATAAAAAAGTCTTAATGAATTAAAAACAATAGAACCTGAAAGCTCATCAATACTTTTTTCTACAGTTAACTCTTTGGTGGGTTTAATATCTCTTTTATGCCAAATACTAAAGTCTACTTTAATAATTTTACTACCAAAAAACTCTTGATTTGCCAATGCCCACAACATATCTGACCTACGAATTATTCTATCATCCACTCTTATAATAGGTTGTCTAACTTTTAAACTATCAAGATTTAAAATAAAAGTATTTGCCCCTCTAAGAAGAGTTTTTTTATATTCATTTATCTGTGGTTGGATAATACTTCTAAAGAAATTTTTCCCTGATAAAATATCGACTAAATGCAGATAAATACGCTCCTTAGCCTCTTTAACACACTCTTGATTTTTAATGGGAGTAATCCAAAAAGGTTTAATACGGTAACTTTTATCTTTATCAGAAGATAAATCATAATAGTAATTTGGGTATTTCTCTCTTAATGCTTGATTTAATTTTTCACGAGAGGGTAATAGTTCATTTTCATCCATACTCTCTAACCATTCTAAATTCTTAATCAAATCAAATAACTCCAAACTTATTCCTGAAAAAGAGGCATTTGGACTATCTCCATCAATAGAACCAATAAGTACATCATAACCCTTATTTTTAAATTCAACTAAACGAGGAAGATACTTATTTGCTCTATTATCTATCTCTATATCTTCATCCAATAACCAAACTATAGGTTTTATCTTATTTTTTATACAATGGTCATAAATTTTTTGTTGTAAAAAATCTCGTGCTGATGCTATTTTTAAGAAGTTATCTTCTTCAAGATAAATATAGTCTATGGTTGTATGAGGTAGATTTACTATAGGCTTATCATAATTATGACTATTTACAAAAATCTTAAAATCTATCTCTATATTCTCGTTATCAACTATTTGCATGGATTTTAGTAATCTATTTAGTAGCATACTATTCATACTAATAATACCCACTACTATTTTTACTTTTTGCTTTAAAATTCTAAATCCTTTTTTAGATGAATCATATCTAATAAGTATTAAAAATAACTCATTTAAGTAAGATGAGAACTAAGCTTCTGATAATGCCAAAATACAACACATACTTTTCAGATCTTTCCTCAAATCATCAAGATTTTAACTTTGGATGAAATTAAGAAAATATTAAATCTGCTACATATAACTGAAAGTTAAAAATTAATATTAATACAAAATATTATCAAAATGGTAAATATAAAAGATACATAGGGTTGACTTATCAACTAAAATTGATATATATGCAATTTAATGGTTGGTGAACCAACCCTACGTGATTGTATTATTGCTAAAAGTATAGTCTTAGTTAAACCCATTTTTACAACATATTAAACTCATAACTAAAATAGGGTATAGTTCCTAAGTTATATTTATTAATAAATTTTAGAGGATAAGTCTATGAAGAGAGTTTTTTATTTTATGTTGTTTGTGCTTGTTTTAGTAGGGGGTTCTCTTTTGTATGTGAAGGGGAATAAGTTGTTTCCTTTTTATTTGCAGTTGACACAAGAGAGAGTAGGTACAGAAATAAACTTACAAGATGAGGAGCAAAAAGAGGCGTATTTTGTGGGGGCGAAGAAGTGTAAAGAGTGCCATGAAGAGAACCACAAGGCATGGTCTCACTCTCAACACCCTAAGATGATACAAGACCCACATGCTAACCCTCAAACGATGGTTGCAGACTTCTCTAAACTACCAAAAGATGCTAACTTTGCGTTAGAAGATGCAGTATATACAGTAGGTGGTAAGTTTAAACAACGCTTTATGATACGAAAAGATATCAATGCAAAAGAAGATTATGTTTTAGGAAACTACCAGTGGAATATCCAAACGGGTAAGTGGCAAGGGTTTAAACCTTGGAAGTACTGGTACAAAGATGCATACCCACATGACAATGAGCAGTTACCTACTTCAAGGGCTTGTGATGGGTGTCACTTTACTGGGTTTATGTCTACAGAGAAACGTGTAGATGAAGGGATAGCTTGTGAGTCTTGCCATGGACCTGCTTCAAAGCATGTATCAAACCCAGAGTCAAAACTCTATGTTGCCTCTTTAAGTGACCCAGTTCGTCAAAACGAAGTTTGTTTACAGTGTCATATGCGTAACCGTGATATGCGTTTAAAAGAGCAAAATATGAGTGCTATTTATGGAGATGCTAGAGACTATCCTTTTGGTTATGAAGCGGGGAAAGCTCTTAGTAAATACAAGTTAGTTGCTCCATTTGTTTTAGGAGAAGAGACAAAAGAGTTTTATGCAAATGGTATGGGTAAAAAGAACCGTATGCAAGGTAATGAGTTTGTGCATTCCATGAAAGGAAAGCATGGTATCACTTGTATAAACTGTCACAACCCACATACCTTAGAACCCACAGCTGAAAACAACACAGGCAATGACCTCTGCATGAAGTGTCATAGCTTTGGTTCACCCATAGGTCCACACCAAAGCTCTTTAACAAAGCATACTAATCATAAGCCTAACTCAAAAGGTTCTTTGTGTGTAGAGTGTCATATGCCTAAGGTGGGTAAACATACAGGAAAGTCGCCCATCACAGTAAGAACGCATCTGTTTGGTTTTACTACCCCTAAAGAGACCCTTGCGTATAAGATGCCAAAAGAGACAAATGCCTGTTACTCTTGTCATAAAAATGACAGAGATATGCAGACTTTACAAGAAGATTTAGAGGGGTGGGGAATGGTAGGTTGGGACAAGCGTTAGCGTTTAAAGATCTTTAAACATAGGGCTAAATCTGTTTAGCCCCATGTTTGTAACTCTTAGCAGTTGTCGCTTACGGTACTTGTTTTATTGCCCAGTATATCATAGGCTATTGCTTTTACACACATTTCGCCTGACTCTATGCCTTTTAACTCTGTAAAGGTAAGGGTTAACTCATAGTTATCTGACGCAGTACTAAATCTACTAGGGTCTATTATGCATCCATTAAACTCTCCAATAGTCTTATCTTCAGCAGTTGCTTTATCTAAATGTACAGTATCATCATAAGTGGCAGGTAGTTCCAATGCGTATGGACTTTCGTACTCTCCACCACTCATAAAAGATTCCCATGGGTAAGTGTAACTATCTTTGTAGCTATATTGTCTATTGAGTTTCATCATGTCGTACGATGAAGGGTTTACCTCATAGGGTTCATTCTCTGGTGTTTTTGCACCACTATATATCTCTTGCTCAACAAGCGTTAGAGTGTTATGCTCTTTTTTATAGATATTTACTTCTATTTTATTTAAATCTAGCTCTTGTGTATTTGGCATGACTACTTTTACTTTTATGAGAGGGTGCATGAGATTTTCTGTGTTTACTTCAAGTGACAGATGTATATTCTCTGCACTTTTGTCATGGTATGGTAAAACAATGAGTGGGTGTATTAGGTCTCTTGTCCAAGCACTCTCGTCATTTAAAGTATTTCTGATTTCAAAATGTAAATGCTCCGAACCATTTACACTCTCTCCTGAGTAGCCTATAAGCTCACCCTTTTTTACAACGTCACCCTCAGAAACTACCCATTTAGATAGATGCATATAGTTACTATAGTAGCAGCCTTTCTCGCAGCTGTTTTCACCATTTTTGTAATGTCTGATTTGTATCAATTTATTACTATATACACTACTCTCTCCAGCAATCATAATCGTACCATCACTAATAGCAAAAAGTGGTGTATCTTTTGGAGTAGGGATATCTAGCCCTCTATGAAAGTCGTATCTAAACGCAGAAGATGCTTTTTTTCTTGGACCATACGTTGAGGAGAATGGCTCATCTGTAAAATCTTCTCCCCATCTCTCTTCAGGACAACCATCTGTCTCAATCCACTGATTAGGTTTGTTATCTGTGATGCGTCCACATAGTGGCCATGCAGCGTTTAAATCAAAAGATTTTTTTATCTCTGGAATAATACTCTCTTCAGGTTTTGCAATAGGCTCTTTGGCTTTTTCTCCACCTCCACACCCTACCATTAGCGTAGCTAACAGACATAAGCAAAGTATCTCTTTTTTCATAAAAACCTCTTTTATCTTTCTTTTTGTGTTACTTAAAAATAGCAGAACCTACTCTTACAAGGTTTGAACCACATTTGATAGCCAGTGCATAGTCACCACTCATACCCATAGAACAGATAGTTGCACCATCTTTTTCAAGTTTTTCATAGATGCTGTGTGTGGTCTCAAAACTTTGTTGTATAAGTTTTTTATCTTCACTGTGAGCACCTATTGTCATAAGACCTTTAAGGTTAATGTTAGGGCAACTCTCTTTTATCTCTTGGTATATGTCAAAAGCCTCTTCACTACTTACACCTGACTTACTCTCTTCGTTTGCAGCATTTAGCTGTAGAAGACAGTTCATAGTATGCTCTTTAGTATGGAGTTTTTTATTGAACTCTTTGGCTAATTCTAGGCTGTCAATAGATTGAACAAGAGAGGGTCTCAGATCAATAAGATTATTGATTTTATTTTTTTGAAGTGTGCCTATCATTTGCCACTGTAGAGGTAACTCTTCTAAGAGAGCTGAACGCTCTTTGAGTTGTTGTACTTGGTTCTCTCCAAAGGCTCTTTGTCCTAAAGAGTAGAGTGTACTTATGTTCTCTATGGCTGTGTATTTACCTACTGCTACAAGTTGTACGATGTGGTGTTCACTTAACCCAACACGTGCCTCTTCAATGTTCCAAATTACTTTATCTAAATTTGCTCTTAATACTTCTTTATCTAATATCATCTTTTCTCCTTTATCCCCAAAGTCTATTTATATCGTTATATAATCCTAAAAGCATGAGTGAGAGGAGCATTCCCCAACCCACCAATGTAATGTAATACATGACACTCTCACTAGGTGCTTTTCCACTAATTATCTCATAAAGATTAAACATGATATGCCCACCATCAAGTGCAGGTATAGGCATAAGATTTAGTACCCCTAAGTTTACGGAGATGAGTGCGGTAAAGAAAAAGAGTGAGAGTATGCCTGCTGAACTAGCTTGTGCTGTTACATCTACAATAGTGATAATGCCACCAAGCTTGTCTGTACTGACTACTCCTGTAATGAGTTTTTGTAGACTTTGAAAGATGAGCAGACTGGCTTTTTTTGTCTCATTCCATGCATAAGTGAATCCATCAGTAAAACCATAGTAAACAGTAGTCGTTTTTCCAGCCATAGGACTTACACCTATGATGCGACGTGTAATCTTTTCACCAAAAACATTTTCGTCTTCTATTACTTTTGGTTGAAGTTGTAGTGTTAGTAGTTTTTTATCTCTCTCTACTAAAATACTTAGATTACTTCTACTCTTTGCAATCTCTTCTCCTAAGTTTTCCCAATAAAGAATGTTTACACCATTTATTTGAACTATCTTATCTTCTTTTTGTAGTCCAGCTTTAAATGCAGGAGTATCTTCACCTACACTACCCACAAAGGCAAGTAGTTTAGGTACACCCATGTAAGAGATAGCTAAGTAGAGAAAAAATGCCATTAAGAAGTTAGCAAAAGGACCTGCAAGAAGTATAACAATACGTTGCCAAGGTTTTTTACTGTTGTAGCTGTCATCGTCATAACTTATCTTTGTGGGGTCTGTGTCATCTTGACCCTTCATTTTAACATAACCACCAAGAGGGATAACAGAAAGGCTCCATTCTGTTTTCCCTATTTTTTTTGTCCATAAACGCTTTCCAAACCCTATACTGAAGACATCAACTTGTACTCCAAAAAAACGAGCAGCTGAAAAATGACCTAACTCATGAAAGAAGATAAGTACCGACAAGACTAAGAGTGCAACTATAATACCCATGATGTTCCTATAAATATGTAAATTTTAAGCAGATTATATCTAAGTGTTGTAAAATATTGATATATATTAATAGTATAAGTAATAATTTAGGTAAAATATAAATTAGAATATCATATAAATTACTAATTAAGAAAGGATAGATAAAATGAAAGAAGAGAGCAAGGTAGTAGAAAATCTTGAGAAAAAAGATGAATTACTAGAGACAGAAGTAGCAGAAGAGAACTCTGAAAAAGCGTTAGTAGAAAAAGAGTTAATAGAAAAAGCAGTTAAAGAAGAGGCTCAAATAGAAAATGAGACTACAGATGAAGTTTCTAAAGATGTAGAGTCTAAAGTAGATGATGAACAAAAAGCTGAAGAAGTTGAAACTGAAGAAGAGTTATCTACTAGGGAACTAAAAAATAGTGAAATGGCTGCAGTATTAGTTGAAGAAGCTAAGGTAATAGTAAATAATGCAGATATGCAGATGGAAGAGTGTCAGCTTTTACTTGCAAAAGATTTAGAAGAGTATGATGAAGCTAAAGAGGCTTTAAACGAAGGGGGATTAAAGGAGTGTGAAGTGTTACTTACTACACTCGGTTATGAAGATGGTTCTGACGAAAAAGTAATTGTAGATGAAGTAGTTTTTGAAGTCAAAGAAGAAGTAGAACCCGTAATTGTACAAGATGTCTCTAGTGGTAAATTTACAGGTTTTCTTATGGCACTTATTTTAGCTGTTGGTGTTTTTGTTGGTATGGTATATGTTGCAATTCAAAAACTTGGAATTACTATTGATACGACAACCGTTCCTACTCAGCAGTCACTTGAACCTGTATTCTCTTGGTATGGTAAACTTATCGGTATGAATGGTGACCCTCTTTTTGGTTTAGCACTGGTACTTTTTGTTACGATTCTTGTCTTTTGTATTATTTATGCTATTCGTGTGAGTACAAAAGCTACTAAAAATCTTAACTTTGCTACACAGCAACTAGAAGATGCAGAAGCATATACAGCACATAAAAGTGACTGTAAAAGTGAAATGGATAGAGTAGATTTACACATCACAGATGCGATTAAAACACTTAATACTTACCAAGTAATATTAAATGAGCAAAAAGGAAAACTTCAACGTATTTTATATCTTGAAGAAGAAAAAGAGGATTTTTCAGACTATCATGAAAAGTCAAAAGAGGAGATGAAAGAGACAAAAAATCTTATCAATTCTCTACAAAATTTCACCTCTATCTCTATGTCAGAAGAGGGTAGACTTTCTACAGCAAGTGTACAGATGCTTAAAAAGGCACAAAGAACAATGAAAAGAATGATTGAAAGATTGTATTAGCAGTATTGAAAGATAGTTTATACAATAGCGATTTTATACGCTATTGTATCTTTTTAGAAATGCATAACTACATTAGGCTCATGACATAAATGATCTTTACATTTTGGTTGATAATAAACATTAGTAATACATTTAGACTTTGAACTTAAAAACTTTTTAAGTTCATCATCTTTAGCATATAAAAAGTTCTTATAAAGTCTAACACATTTTAATTCAGACATATCTTTCATATTAGTAGGAATAGCACCTATCATTTTATTTCTCTCTACATAAAACTCTTTAAGTTTCATCAACTCTGTAATACTTTTAGGTATTTTTCCACTAAGATGGTTTTTCCCTAGTTTAAGACTCTCTAATAAAGTTAAATTTCCTAGTGTACTAGGTATTCTTCCTACTAAAGAGTTATTGAATAAGTGTAAAGTTTTTAATTTTGTAAGCTCACCTAATGTTCTTGGAATTTTACCTGTCAATTTGTTAGAGTAGAGTCTTAAGTTTGTAAGTTTGCTAAGGTTACCTAATGTTTTAGGTATATGACCTACTAATTTATTACCACCAAGTGTAAGGTAAGTAAGGTTTGTAAGCTCACCTAATGAAGCTGGAATATGACCTGTCAATATATTTTTACTTAAATTAAGTGTTTTAAGATTGAAAAGGTTTCCTAAACTTCTAGGTATCACACCATAAAAACAGTTTTTATAGAGTTTTAACTCTGTAAGGTTATAAAGTTCTCCTAATTGAGGAGGGATAATACCTTTAAGATTATTGTCACCTAATGAAAGGTATTTCAAATTAGATAATAATCCAAAAGAAGCTGGAATATGACCTGTTAATTTATTTTTACTTAAATTAAGTGTTGTAAGTTTAGAAAGTTCAGAAAGGTTCTCTGGAATATGACCTGAAATTTTATTTTTGTATAAACGTAAATCTGTTAAGTTTGACAGCTGTGCTAGAGATTGTGGTAGCTTACCTGTTAGCTTATTATTTCCTAATGAAAGGTAACGAAGCTCTTCAAGATCACCTAGCTCATTAGCTATACTACCTGTAAGCTTATTGCTATGAAGTTTGATTTTTGTAATAGCTGTATTATCGCTATTACAACTAATACCATACCATTTATCTGTACATGGGTCACCTTTCATCCAGTGTGTGTTCTTTTTCCAATTGTCACCATTGCTTGTTTGGTATAGTGCAACTAGAGCCTCTTTTTCTGCTGGGGGTACATCGGCGAAAAGTAATGAACCTGAAAAAATCCCAATGATGGCAGTTAAGTTGATTAACTTGCTTTTTGTTATAGACATTGTATAGTCTCCTTTTTGTGTGGTTTTCCTATAATTATTGTCAATAATATAGACAATATACTAACATTATTATGCTTTTCTAAATATAAAGAAATTATATTATAATGCGTAGTGTTTATTGTTCCAATTATATTTTATTTAGGAAGTGCTATGTTTTATTTACATTTAAAAAAATCTTTATCTATTTATATTATTATCTCTATTTTTTTATTGACTGCTTGTACTGAAGAGTATGGAGGAGATGTAAAAACACAAAGTGATATAGTTATTAATAAAGTGAGCTTCTCAGGTACTGTATCCACTAGTGATGGTTCTGCATTGTCAGGAGTAGAAGTAAGGCTTAGGTATCATGATACTAAAGTCTATACTCAAGACAATGGGGCATTTTATTTCTCTTCTATAGATGCGACAAATGATATGATTATTTTAAAAAAAGAGGGCTACTATGATGGGATATATACCTATGCAGTAGATGATAATCAGCAAGATAGTTTTATACTGAAGCCTAAAACTGATGAAAATGTTCGTTTATTATTTACTGGTGATTTATCATTTGCAAGACGTTTTATGGATCCTTCTAGTCCAGACAGAACAATTAAGTTTATAGAGAATGATGTATCTGGTGCTACGCTAAAAGTCTCTAATCTAGTGGGGAGTGGTCAAGAGGTGATTGACCCTGTACGACCACTGTTTCATAGTGTTGATTTCCCCACTGTTAATTTTGAATCTATTGCTACAAGAAGTCAAAGTACACTTGATGATATCCATCCAACTAAAGATTTTGCCTACTATAGTAACGATCTCTCTTTACCACTACTTAAAGATTTGAATGTTAATTTTGTTACTTTAGGAAATAATCATGTATATGATTATAATAGTATAGGACTTATAGATACCCTTCATGCACTAGATGAAAACGCTATAGCACACAGTGGTGCAGGTGTAAATGTAGAAGAGGCTTTTATGCCATACCGTACAACGATTAAAGAGATGCCTTTCTCTTTTGTAGGTGCAACATCTATACGTGGGAAGAAACATGAAGTTCTTTATGTAGCCCATGAACACGACAGTCAAAGCGATGATCCTTTTGCTACGCAAGGTGGTGCGGCCAATGCACATGATGAAGAAAAAATAGCAACTGTTTTAAATCAAGAACACACTTTAAATTATTTTACAGTCTATCAATTTCATGGAGGTATAGAGTACACCTATGCACCTAATTCTGTCTCTTTAGGCTTAATGAAAAGTGCTATTGATAGTAACGCTTCTTTGGTAGTTTCACATCACCCACATACTGCTCAAGGATATGGGAAAAAAGATGGTGTTTTTATGGCGTATGGAATGGGTAATTTTATCTTTGACCAAGATAGACTTGATACACTGCTTTCTCATATACTTGTTTGTGATACGAATGGTACAGATACTACAAAAGCAGTAGGTTATCCTATCTATATAAAAGAGTATATACCAAAACTTCTTACGGGTGATTTAGCCAATCGTTTTATCCGTCATATCTCAGAAGCATCTCGTAATGGTTCACAACTACTAGAGACAGAGTTAGAGAGTGATTTAATGGTTTTTCCTTATCATTATCAAGAGTATATGGCATTAGATAATAACTATACCATAGAGAAGACGTTTATCACTAAAGAGGTTACGATTTCAGATAAGGGGTATGTGGTTATTGATTTACGAGGGGAAGTAAATTCTGAATACTCTCTATCTAGTATCTCTAGTGAGAATGAAGAGCTTACCGTTAGTATGGGACGTGATCTCTTATGGTTTGGTTCTTTTGAGGATAATGATGTAGATACCCAACATTATGAAAATAGTATTTGGAATTTTAGTGATGCTGTAGCCTCTAGTAGAGTATCTCATCGAGGTAAAGTCTCTGCACACATCATGAGAGATGCTTCTCAGGTAGATAGTGCTTTATTATACTTTGGTAAGCGTATTAGAACGATAGGAGATGCAGGTAATAAACCTAATAAAAGTTTATCATTTTATGGCTACTTTAAAGGTAAAGATAGTCGTCCATTTACTATAGGGTCAACTTATCATGCAAGTATTGGTGATCTCACTTTTGGAAGTACACTTCTACATAGCTCTCAAGGTGGTACATTTGACTGGAGAGCTATAGAGTACCCTATCCCTATGCCAAAAGATGAAGTTTTGTCTGATGAGATACTTGTCTATTTAGCTGAAAACGCAAGAGCTTTAAAGTTTTACATCCGTATGAAAGATACCCATACAAAAAAAGCCCATCTTTATGTGGATGATTTGGCTATTATTAACTGGGAAGAGAATCTGAGTACACGTGAACCTATCCAACTCTCTACTCCACATGCACGAGAGTTTATTAAGCTAGAGGGTGCTAAAGGAACATATCGTTTAAAACTAGAGTTTAAACGTTACAGACCGTCAATGTAGATTACTTAAACTTCTGCACAAACCATCCACCTTTTTGGCGTTTGGTAATGGCTTGGAGTTCCATGGCAGCTTTTTTATGGCTAATGTGATGGTTAATAAGATCTTTGTAGATGAGGTTGGCTCTTTTGCGTCTTTTAACTGCGTCACCAGCATCTAAGAATGATTCTATGATACCTAAAAGTTTATCTAACCATGATACGGTAGAGGTACTATTCTGAGAAGATACTTTTATCTCTTGAAACTTCTCTTGTGCTTCTTTAAGGGTAGTTTCTATGAGTTGTATTTGGGCTTGGTAGTAGTCTGTTTGGGTGGCGATAGCTTGTTTTGCTATCTCAATGCTCTCTTGAGTAAGAATATAAGTTAAAGGACCATGATCACCAAAAGCAGCTAAAGTCTCAACCCCTTCACGTACCTTTTCACTCTCACTACTTTTAATGGCTAGACAAGCTTGATAGCAACTGTCCCAAGCGACCCAACGATATGCAAAGTCTAGTCCCGTACCTTTGATATTTTGCATACCTATAATAGTATTTAACATCCCTACAGGGGTATGGTCTGCAATAGTCTGTACCACTTCATTACCTGTTGCGTGGTAGTTATATAGTGGTTTAACACGAGCTTTTAGCCATATCCAGAGGGTATCTCTAAAGAGTTGATTGATAGCATTGTTATCTTGTAGGGTATTGACTTTGGTTTTAAATGCTTCTAGCTCTGTGTACTGTTTTTGTGCTTCTTGATAAAATTTCCAAATCTCTGCTTCGTTGCTTAGTAGTGTTTCTAGGAGTGAGAGATTTTGATAATTTTCCAATATTTCATCTTGAGAAGCCTCTTCAAGAGTAGAAGCATTTAACATCACTTCAAGTCTTTTTTTCAACTGTGAACTACTTCTTATAAGGCGAAACTTTTTAGCATACGCCATAACCTTCTCTTCCACACTTTTTGTTTTATCATCAGTTAGAGAGAGGGTGAGTTGATAGGTTTGCCACGTCTCATCTAAGTAGTTAAAAAAACCTGAAAGGTTTGAGCCTATCAAGATATGACAATCAGCGATAATATCTTCTACTATCATAGAGGCAAAAACACGTGACCTTGAGACTCTGTCTGCTCGGTTGTTTATCACAGTTGTGAGAAAGCTATCAGGGTACGCTTCATCATCTCGTTCATAGAGTCCCATTCGTTTCCAGTTTCCTAAGGCTCCAAAGCGTTCATTGGCACTCATACCGTTAATAAAGTGCAATCTTTTACTACCTACTTGTGCAGGTGGATAGGCTTTGAGTACACCTAAGTCAGGTACGATATTGTCTGCCATCGCTTTAAGGGCTTCTTCTTCATCTATGTCAAGTTGCTCTGCCATAACTAGAACTAACGCTATATTATATGGGTGTTCTTCATAAGGAAATCGTGAGAGTATGTCAGGGGCTATAAGTCCTGCTTGTAGCCATCCCGTAGGAAAGCTTGGGGTATTGACACTCTTGGCATAGGCTTTTAAGATAGGGTACATTACCTCTTCTGTAGTTACAAGTGTAGAGTTATAAGGGATAAAGTTAGTCATCACTTGAGGAATGTTAATCCCCGCAGGACCTTGTAGGTTCTCATGGTCAGGGTAAGTGTTGGTAATCGTTGCTATGTCATCTTTCATCCAGCGTTTTTGAAGTACCTCTACATAAGAGGGAGTTAGCCCCATACTCTCCCATAGATAGACATCTACTTCTAACTTATCTGCAATGAGTATCGTGTCAGCTTGTTCCCATATAGTTGCTTTGTCATAGGGGCGAAAAAGGTACATCTCTCTCATCCCTTCAAAACTCTCAGAGTGTAAGAACATCGCTTCATTTCCTGTAGTTTTAGAAAAAACACGAAGTCCTAGTGCATTAAAAAGGGCTGCTTTGAGTCTTTCTGTCCCTGATTTTCCTCGTGTTCCCCAACCACCTACAGAGAGTGCTATGCGTGACCTTGCACGGGTTATTTTCCATGAAAGCCAAACATGTCGTATAAAAAAGAATGCAAAGATAACAACAATGAAGAGTGTTAAGTCACCTAGAGAATTTTCGTACGCAGAGACAAAATAGTTCTCAAAGGACTCTTGTCTCTCTAAAGAGATAAAAGGGAGTAGGGGTAGTGAAAAACTAAAAAATCTGTTTGTACTCTCATCTGCTTTAATGTAGGGTTTAAAAACTGTTTTAAACCCTAGTTTTTTCATCTCATTTACATAGGCATTAGGTTGTTCTGTAAAATGCTCTTGCCAGTTACGTAAACGAGCGATAGTAGCATAGTTCCATGTAAGTAAAAAATCGGTTTTTACTCTACTCCACCAATTTTTAGGAGGGTAGATAGTGGTAATTCCATCACTACTGTAGATATAAAATGGGTGTATCTTCCATGTAGGCTGTTTAAGTGAAGAGAGGTAGTGATCTGCTAAAGGAAGGTAAGGACGTGAACTCTCTTCGGAAGGGACAAAGTAGGGCTCTCCTGGTACTTTAGTTGGGGCTTGTTCTGCCATGATAGAAGAGGGAAAATGGTGTGTACCTTCAAAGATACGTGCTATGGTATGTGGAAATGCTTCTCTTTTATCTGGTGAAGGGTTACGAAGTTCATAAATGATACGCCATGCTCTACGTCCCATGCGTTCAGATCTAGAGAGTATGGTAGCTCCAAAGAGGGTTTTACGAAGTTCTAAAGAGAAATCATGTTGCGAGATGACAGAGAGTATACGATAAAGCTCTTCTTGGTTACTACTTAAAAACTTTTTGGGAAGTTTTACCCCTTTTGACGGGGTGATGTTTTGAACGATAGTATAAAGTTCACTGTAAGTATAATAGCGTTTTTTTTCACTGCAAACCCAAAGTAACTCTCGTATCATAGAAGCAAAACGTTTGATAGTCACAGGGCTTTCACCTAAAATAAGAGTAGAAAGTTTTTCAATACTACTAGAGATAAATTGTGTGTCATTGTTTGTGTTTTCTACAGATATCTGAGCAAGTTTACCTATAGTATGAAGTGCAGTTTTTAATACAAATGTATCTTTTTCTATAAAAAGTGAACGATGGATAAGCTCTTGAAATCCTACTCTTTGAGAAGATATAGTTGTCTCTAAAACTTGTAGTATCGCTAAGGCTCTTACACTACTCTCTTTCTCTTTTATGATAAACATCTCTTTAAGGTACTGTAGTGAAGGGTGAGTAGTTGTAGAGAGTTGTTTAACAATAGCTTGTCGCACATAAGGACTAGTATCATTGAGTATCTTTTCTTTAATAAGTTTTAGTAATATGTCTGAGTCTGAGTGTGTAGATAGAAGCTTAAAAGCCAATTTAGCTATTTTATGTCGTACAAATATAGTATCATCATCTTTGTAGCAACTTGCATGTATTTTAGCAATAGTTAAGAAAGAGCTAAACTCGGTTAATGCTAAAAACTCTAAAGCATCATTTCTAACCCACACACTATTGCTATGAGAAAGAGCAACACGGTAGATGTATTGAAAAAACTGTTCATCTAAAAGGGTGTTGTTATGGTAGGCATTAAATTTTTTAACAACAATAATCATTACTGTAAATGCTTGGTGTCTAAGTCGTGGTTCATGTTTGTATTGTAGGAGTGTCAAAAAGTGTTTATTAAAGTCGAAATAGTTCCAAAGTATCGTTGTGGCTTCTTGCTCTTGTGTAAGCAGTTCAATACTACTTCCTATACGTTCAAGTGCAACAATACAACGACGATGAAGCCATGCACTTTTAGAAGTCATACGTTCAGCAAGAGCATCTTCATCAAACCATCTCTCTATGGCTAATTCATCTTTATAATACTGCTCTTTAGATGGACTAAATTGATAAGCATATTTGAGGATAATCTTTTCTCTCTCTTTCATATTAGAGGTATGGGAGAGCTCTTTTCTAAAATCTTGTAGGAGTTGAGTAAGTTGAATGGCTCTTTTGATACTCTTCTCAACATCTACAAATAAAAAATAGATAAAATTCTTTATATCATTTTTATCTTTACCTGAGTAATGGTTAAGGTAATCATTTTTAATTTTTTTAATATGCTTTTGATCTACGTAGTTAGAGAGTCTTGTTCGCTTATAGTTTATCCACTTATTAATCATCATGACCCCCTTTGGTCTTCTAATAGCATCCGTAAGTTATCAAAAGATTTTTCACTACTCATAAAGTTATGATACATTTTATTTTCACTAAAGTGCCAAATCAGTTTAAAAGAGAGTTGCATATCACTGTTTTCTATTTTATATACAGCCTTTGCACCAAGTTCTAATCTATTATTATCTAAAAACCTATTATACTTTATGTTACCTCCAATACGATTAATCATATAATCAGAAGGACGGTCTCTATCTTCAAAATAGTATCTTCCATCATAGTAGAGTGTAAAATCATAAGGGTAAGCTAAATGCTTAAGTCTAAACTTATACTTAGCATTATCAATAATATTTAACGTCTCGTTAGAGTTGAATTTTATCTCCATATTGTATGTTAAATCATCATAAGGTGTATAAAAAAGTTTATAGATAAAGTATCCATTTTGTTGGTGATCTTTTCTGTACCTACTATAAACAAGTGGGTCTAAGGGTTCTGCATCAGGGTTGTCATACTCTAAAAAATACTTATTGAACCCTAGAGTATAGTAGTGTCTCCAATCTTCTCCTAATGACTCTTTTTTTATCACTTCTGCTTTAAGATGAAGGTTTTTAAAGAGTGACTTACTTTTTTGTTGATAAGCATTTACTTCGATATTACTCCATATATTATCAAGAGGTGTTTTAAATGAAAATTTATGTTTTAATCCATAGAGAGGGTTGCTATAGAGTCGTACAAAAAAATGCTGTCGTAAGTAAAAATCTTCATCAAGCTTCTCTCGTCTTAAGAGTGCTATTTCAGGTATGGTTTTTGTAGAAGCATTAGGATTATCTTCAGAAGAGAGTTCTTGTGTTGTTGAGCCTATAGATAGACTCCAGGTAGGAAGAAGTTGTTGAATAATGGGTTTAGATTGTATATTTTGGGTAAAAAAAGTATGGAGTGAAAAGTCCATCTGCGTAGCAGGCGTATCTTGACGCTGTAATATACTCTGTGTCTCTACTCTTCTTAGAGGCTTAGCTAAAGGATCTATATGCATAGTAGCGATACGTATTAAACTATGGTTTAATGTCTTACTTGGATATATCTTTTCTCTGTACTCTTTGCTATTAGAGAGATAGTGATAATATGTTGTACGTTTACCCTTTTCATCTTGTTCTTCTATACGAAGAAGTTTAGGTCCTTCTATGTAGAGTACGATAGGATTTTCTCTACTTGTATCATAAAAGCGTTGGGTCATTTGTTGTTCTCTATGTTGAGTATCTGTCCAAAATTTTAATCCTAAATAGTGAGTAGAGAGAGGATTAACAAGCCGTATCTTTATATAGTGTTCTCCTTCAGATAATGCATAAGTGTGCTGCCACAGTGTTTGATTGGCTTCAAAGTGAAAAATCTCTTCAGCTTGGTTATCTAATGTTATAGCAAAAGAGAGAGACTCTACAGGAAGAAAATCTGGAAAAATCTGTCTAGCTTCTATGGTAAGGTTCTGCTCTCCTTGAAGATGGATAGTCTGATAATCAATACCTGTTAAAACTCTATCATAAGAGGTTATTTTATGAAGTAGTGGGGTACGGTTTTTCTGAATCTGAGATGTGGGACACCATGATGGTATAGGCACATCATAAAACCCATACATACTCTCTAAAGCTGGATAGCTTGAAAAACGAGTCTTTTGAGTGAGTATTTCCAATAAGGAGTTCTGGTAGTGTGAATAGTTGTTATGATGAGCATTTGCTTTGATAATCCACGCTTTAGCCCCTATCTCATAGCGTTGTAGTTCATCATTAGAGTTATTTAACCAAAGTAGTGCAGAGAGGTAAGGTGTATCTATGGTAGGATGAATATTAGAGAGTAATCTTTTTGCTGAATTATCAGAGGTTTTAAGAAGTTGTTTATCTAAAGGTAAAGAGAGTTCTTCTTTTATCTTATAGCTACTTATATTTATAGTAAGTGGATGTTCGTAAGCGTGAAGTGTCAGTATATGTTTCCCTTTTCCAAAGGATAGCTTTAGAGTATTGTTTATACTTATCATCTCATGAGTAGGTTTTACAGATAAAGAAGATGAAGGTTTAATAGCAGTAAGTGGATAGTGATAGTTTGTTTGATTATGTTCAATCCTTAGCCATTGATAAGATGAGTTCTCTTTTAAAAATCGCATAGAGAGTTCTATTGTCCGTGGTCCTTGTACTTCAAGTTGCAAGGGTTGTTTTTCTGTAACACGATGATAAGAGAGATAGAGGTCTCTGTCTCTGTTATAAACTTGAACTTTACCAGCAGAACTTTGTACTTGGAAACCTTTGTTAGAGCGACTCTTTTGGTAAATATCTTCCGATAAAATAGTACTTTTTTTTCTCAATAGATTTTTACTGTTAGGTAGAAGCGTATGACTTAAAGTCAATTGATTCTGTACTTTAGCTAAGTCGGAGACTACTTGTGCACTCCTAGAGCTTTTATCTAAAAGAAGATAAGCCATCATAGATAAAGAGAATTGACCTTCAGCCTGAAGCATTATAGCAATCTCTTTGAGTACTTGAGGGGATTGTGTTAGAGAGAAATAGACAGTATGCCATTGTATCATTTGAGTAGGATTCTCTGAAAGCTTCAGTAGTAGTTGGTATGCATCTTTTTGTATATGTTTATCTTTAGAGAGAAAAAGAAAATGTTTAGCTATAAGTAAAGCAGTGTATTTATCTCCTTCTTTGTAAATTTTTTTTGCATTATTAAGGGCAGAACTATTAGATATCTTGTGGTAACGTAACCCTTTTTTACTACTTTTAATACGTGATTGCATCCATAGTCTTAGAGGGTGTGTCTGTTCATACCAAGCATTAAAATTTTGAGGTGTTTTAGCATAAAGGCTCTTTGCAAAACGTCTGTAACTTCCTGCAAAGTTGTGTGTTAACTGGTATGGGGTATCTCTATAAGTACTAGCCTTACGCATACGTACTGAAAGTTTGAGCTTAGTTTTGTTGTTTTGTGTAGAAAAACTGATACTTCTTGTTCCTTTTTTGAGCATGATACGTACAGTAGCTGTTTGAGGTTCAAGAGGAAGAGGTGAGTGGTTTTTTAGTAAAGCAAGTCTTTTTATGGGACTATAACCTAGAGGCATATGTTCGTAAGCATAGAGTCCTTTAGAAAAAAGTAGATTTTGAGTAGGAGTATCATAAAGTAAAGAGAATTTTCTTAAAGGATTAACTTTTTTAGCCCCTTCACTTTTTAGATAAATTTCACGCTCTTGAGAGCTTTTATCTAAAAATGTAAGCTCTATTTCTGTTTCAACTTTTAGAGGTTCATTAAAATGATAGGTCAAGCTATTGTTTGATGTAGTACTTTGAGGTACATCAACAAAGAAACCTTTTTGTAGTAAATTTAGATCAGAGAGACTATGCATAGAGGAGAGTAGTCTAAGGTTATTTATCTCTTGGTGTGTATAGAGTCGCTGTTTAGCATAATAAGCATGTGTAATATAGCTATGGAGTGGTATATGACTAGGGTAGAGAGGTTGAAGTGATGTTCCTTGATAAGCAGCTTGCATAAGGGCTATTTTTTGTCTATTATCTTTTATAAAAGTTCTTTGTTTAAGTATCTTTTCCATACGTTTAAGTGCATCTTGAGGATGGGAATTTTTCCAAAGTGCTTGGTTGATAAAGGAGAGGGTATTGGGTACTTTCCAAAGTAGAGTAGTATCGTTGACTGGGTTAATGTTATGTTTATGGTAAAGAGTTACATGTAGTAAAACATCACCATAAGTCTTAAGTGTTATGTTGTTTTCGCCTTTATTTAAAGCTATATAATGTGTAGCTATTTGTGTTACTTTGGTATGGTTAACATCATCAATATAGTGATAGCTTGAAGTGTGTAGTGACTCTAAATCTCTAGCTACACTATGGTTATGTGTAAAGGTAATACGTTCTCGTTGAGGTTGAAGAGTCTCTATGCCATGCTTGAGGGGTAGAGCTATTTGGATTTTGAGAGTTCCTTCACCTTTTAGATTTAATGATGTTGTTGTAGGTAGGCGAAATCTATCAAATCGTTTACTTATATCTTGTGAATGGAGTACCACTATACTCTTTTCCCCATGAGGTAGTATGATAGATTGTGCTTTAACCTTATAGAGTGTAGAGATAGAAAATGTGGTTATTAAAGAGATTTCTACAACTTCCTTATTTGTGAGTTTTATAGCTATGGGTTGGTTAAAATTATTATATAAATCATAAAAATGTAAACCTGTGTCTGAAACCTTTAGTGGTAGAGTTTTATGTTCGTAGAGCTTTCCATCAAGTGAAACAAGAGCGGTTATCTCTGAGTTATTATGCTCTTTAGGGAAGATAACAAGTCTTTGAGATGCTTTGAGGGTTATCCATATATTATTACTACTTGAAAGCCTATAGTAGTTAGATGACAGAAGTTTAGCTTGGAGTATCTGCTCTAAAGGAAGAGGCATAAAGGCTTGGTGGTGTTTAATATTGTCTTGATTAAAGATAATAAATGGATTAACACTGCTATATGTAAAAAGAGATAGCAGAAGCAAAAGAAGTAAATATCTTATAATAGTATCTTTCATTGTAATCACTAGGGTAAACACTTTATAAGTTTTTTACGAGAGAGAGAATCTTTGCTTAAAGTTTCTCTTAGTGGAGTGTTTAACTCTATATGTATAAAATTAGAGAAACCACGCTTTTTGAGTGTATATCCTTGTCTGTTGGTTGTTCCTCCAAGTTCAAATATATCTCTACCATAAAGGAGAGTATGGTACCCCTCTTCTCTAAGACAGTTATATATATCTATCACTTTTAGACTGTGTTCTCTAGTGGTACTACTTAAAACTATTTGACTTTTTTTAGCAAGTATATCTTTACGTTTATCTGCATTAAAACCATGAAGTTGATAGATGGTATCTTTAGGATAGACAGAAGCAAAAGCGATATGAAATGCATTAAAAAGTGTCTGTTCTGTATGTGCAGAGTCCATAACTTTACGGTGTACGGTATTAAATGCTATAGCACGGTAAGTGTGAGTTTTCATAAGTTTATACCCTATAGTACCTGTATATTTATCATAAAACCTATGTGGAATACTAAGCATATTTTGAAGGGAAGATGAACTATCATACCTTATGATATAAAATCCTTCTCCAAGGTTATCTTTTTGTGAGAGTACTATGAAGTGGTTAGTCTTTTTTACTATAGTGAGTCCTAGTGTAGCAAGCTCCTTAGTAGATACACTACGGTTACTCAATATATCACTAAAGTATTTTATAGCGTGTTGATACTCTGTAGTGCTGATAGTTTTATAGTTTTTAGACTTACTTTTATAATAGAGCGTTTGTATAGACTCACTTGGGTACGCAAAAGAGAAAAAGAATATAATAATAGTAATTAGTTTGATAACTTCTCCTTGTTTAATTGAATTCTTGATTTTTGACCTAAAGTAATATGGTTGACAAAGAGATAACAGTGTTCAAGTTCTTTAGGTGGGTAAATGGTGATGGTATAATACTCTGCATTTACTAAATTTTCTCCTAATGTGAGGTAAAGCATATCAGAAGAGTGGAGTTCTTGCTTAGGATAGGTAATATTTAGTGCTTCTAGTTGTTTACTGTCTGCAAAAAGTTGGTATTTTTTATAAGTACGCTTCGTAATTATTTGATTTTTACTATCATTCATATCGCTAATTTCAACAAAGAGAGATAAAGTTTTACTCATTTTATAGGGAGAAGCAAGTTGTATACCAATAGAGGAGTATGTGCTATCTTTTTTTACTCGAAAATGCATAGGTTTAGTAAAAGAGAGAAAGGTACGTTTTGTATAGTGCTCTGTTCCATCAATTGTATGACTAAGGTATAAATCTGTCTCTCTTGAAGTATTAGTTTCTAAATGATAGGAAGTATTTGTATCAATACTTGGTAACATTATGCTACCTGATGAGGGGTAGAGTTTATGTGTACTAATAAGTCTATCTTTATCATAAAGCTTTACTGTTTGTATATGAGGGTTTAACTTTTTATAGAAGAGTTGAGGTGTTACCTGTTTTAAACCTGTTTTACTATAGAAAGTTATATTATGATTTTTACTTAAATCTATTTTACTATAAAGAGCACTCCAACTTTGTGAACGAATAGCTTGTTGCGCTAGTTTTCTTTTTAAAAGAAGTGCATATCCTCTCCATTCATGGAGAGGATATAGTTGTTCATAATTATAAAAACCTGTTGCAATAAATGGATTAATTTGAGGTGGTTTAGGCTGTTTATAGAGCTTTACTCTTCTCTCTTTCACATATGGTTTTGTAAAATCTTCAGGACGTAATGGAAACCAACGAGGTTTACGAGGATAATCAGGTTGAGTCTCTTTTTTAAATGAGTAGAGAGGGTAGGGTACTCTAGGACTTCTACTAGCAAGACGTATGATTAGAGGCTCTTTTGATGATATTTCAATAGTATCTATATCATCACTTACTAACATAGTAAAGTTAGATAGCTGACTTAAAGGAAGAAAAATATCTCTATAGTCATAGCGTGAAGTAAGCATCTCTACTTGAGGCTTAAGTATTTGAATGGTTTTGCCTTCACTATTTTTCATTATAATCTTAAGTGTGCTATTTAAATCAGTATGACTATAACACTCTAACTGAATATAACGCTCACTTTTTGTATGAAAACGATAACGAATAGGGTGAGTTTGATTAATATCATAATAGTCAAAAGCATGTAAAGCAGGAAGGTACATTTCAACTTTTTCTTTATGAGTATAAATTTTTATCTCAATACTCTGATTGCTCTCTAATTCTATCATACCATCTTCAGATTGATTAAAGTCAAGAAATGTCTCTTGTTTGTTAAGAGTATAACTTTGTTGCTTTAGTAAATGGGTATTATTATAAGATTTAACTAAAACATCTACTGTGTTTTTTTCTAAAGAGTTAATACTTATAGTGTAGTTTCCCTCTGGAAGATAACGTGTTGCACTAAGATTTTTATCTGCATAGATAATAGGCATTATAGGTATGTAAGGATGCATATCATCTGAATCTTTTAAAATAAAAAGACGACGTGTATAGTAAGAGTCCCCCTCTATGCCTAGGGGTCCATTTGGCTTCCATATAGAAGAGACAATAAGTGCTTTTTCTTGTCGTGTCATAAGAGAAGGTTGATAGATATTTCCTCTCGCAATATAGATTCGTTTACTTTTTGATAGACGTTCCCATTTTATCTGTTGTTTATGTTTGGGAACACTTTCAAGATGATAACTTCTAATTCCTACATCGGCAATACGATCCTCTTTATGATTAAGCTTAATATATATCTTAGTAGCTGCTGGAAAACGTAATAAATCTATAAAAATATTTTCACTTGTTGTAGGCTTTAGATTACTTTTAAGATAAAAACTTTTTTGAACTAAGGTATGGTTCTTATAAAGATAAGAGAGATAAGAAGCACGCAAATGGTGTACTTTAGATAAAAGTACTTTGCCTTTTTCATCAACGATATAGTAAGTAACACTATATCTAATATTTGAAATATTTTCAGATGTATCAACCTCTCCTTTAAGGTTAGCTGTAAAGATAAATTTAATCTGTTTTGTAAAAGATGGAATGGTGAAATTTAACCATTGAGATGATTCTAAAATATAGGTAATACTACTTCTTGTATTTTCATCTGTATGGTAGTTTTTTGATTGAATATTATTCCACCACCCTAAAGGATTGAGCCATATAATTAATAAAAGTGTCAGTAGTGATAACCAAAGAATATAACGTAAAATTTTTCTCATAACTACTGTAGTTCCAAAAATGTTGAGGTATTAAAATAAAATTTTTCTAAAGACTCTTTTATATTTTCACTCTTTTTTTTATATGTAAAGGTATATAAAGGTTGAGAATTAAGTTTTACAACACCAAGAAGATGATCTTTACTTGGTGTAAGAAGGAGAAGATATGGTTGATTATTATTACTATCTATGATAACTTTTAGCTGTAAATCTTTACGGTTATTTAGTGCCTCTAACTCTATAATATCTTTTGTATTTAAATAGTGTTTTATACTCTCTTTAATTTCTACAGATATGCTACTATTTGCCTCTTTATACTTTTTATATATAGATGGGAAAGAAGAGGTTAGTACTTCTATATCTAGTGCTAAAAATGCTCCTATGGATATATCATTTTTATCATGTTGTGTATATTGTCCTCTAAGTGTATATGGAAGCCATAAAATATTAAATGTATTATTGAATGACTGCATAAGGTAGCCTGATTGTATGGCGGTTGTATCATATCCTGCACTGTAGGGGTTACCATCATTTAGCATAAGAGGTATATGTGTCTTTAAATAGTTGTATATTATTTTTTGAGATAGGTTTAATTCATCTATACTGTTAATTCCTTTGTTAAATGATAAAATTGCACTTTTATTCTGCATCTCATCTTCTCCTATGCCTCTTATTTGTAGGGTATTCATAGAAATTAACTTACTCTCTCTATAGATAACTTGACTCACAAGATTAAAAATGTTTTGCCTATTTTTAAAAAGCATTACATCTGCACTTCTGTCTTTATTTGCGAGAGGATGGGCACCACTAAGTAATATGACTTTTGCATTAAGTTGTTCAAAAAGTTCTAAACCATATTCAAAAGTATGTGATTCGTAAAAAGGTCGTGGTACTTGTATCATTATCTCCTCTTTTTTTCCAAATCCAAAAACATAAGTTCCCCAATAATGTTTTAATGGGGAATCATTTTCATGTAAAATAATATATTTTTTTTGCTTATATATATCAATATACCATGTTAATGTATATCCAATAGATTGTGCAGCAAATGCTATAGTTTGTAAAGATTTTTTAACAGCTATTTCATCAAAAGGTTTCTCTTCCCAACTCTGCAAGAGTTCATAAAGAGGTGTTAAAATGACATGATCAAAAAAACGTAACGATTTTAGAGTAGGTTTTTTATACTTTTCTGAAGCTTTTGGTGCTAATTCTATCTTTTTATCTAGTAACCAATTTTGTAATAATCCATAAATAGAGTGTATCGAAGAGAGTTGTTTTAAACCTGTATTGGCAAGATAAGGATATGATGAAATGAGTTTAATTCTATCAGCTTTACTAAGATAAAGTTCAGCAAATCCATTTTGCATACTCTTCTTTTGTAGTGAAAAGTTTGTAGTAGGATTCCATTTAACTTGAAGTGTGTTTAGTTGATTATGTAAATGACTAAGATGAAATTGTTTAGGTATATATCCTTTAACAAATAGAAGAGAGTTAATTGGTTTTCTATCTGTACTTTGAATAGTTCCCAATAACTTATGGTAACGATGTCTTCCTAGTCTTCGTATCTGAATTACACCTTGTTTAGCATAGTGTTTATGAAAGGTATGATAAAAGCTATAGTAGTTGTTAAATTCAGCAGATAACATTTTCCCTTCTATTTTCAGTGGTACACCACTGATTGCCATGACTTTAGCTTGAGAATATTTCATCACTATAGCTGAAGATGCTAATATATTACTACTTTCAAGTGGAAAAGGCACTTCAATAAGCAAATCACTTTTTGCTTTTAAATCTATGATATACATACCCCAACCACTGTAGTTGCTCTCTTGAGTTAAGATAATATAATGCTCTTCTACAAGTGTTAGTTTGTAGTGTAAATGAGAGAGAAGAGTTATAATCTCAGCTTTATGTGTATAAAAGTCTTTATCTATAAGAGTAAGAACATTTTTAAATGCATCTAGTTGTGCAGGAGTTGCCGAGTGTGTAAGTTTTTTTTGATTATAACTATAAAGATTTACTTTCTGCTTCTCTAAATAGAGTAAAAATGGAGTATTACTTTCTATAATATGTACTTGTTTATTTTGTAGATTCTTATTAAGGTAAAAATAGTTCTCATTTGGTAAGAGAGTGAGAAAATAGCCAACAATAGTTGCAATGATAATAGAGACTATAGAAGTTTGTAGTGTAGTACGGGTAAAGAGTGCCATATTGACTTTATCATACATTTTAACAGCTATGAGTGTAGAGAGTAAATAGCCAAATCCAAAGTAGTCTGAAACTTTATGTTCAGGGTAGAAGTAAACAATTCCAAATGAGAGCATTATTTTGTAAAAAAATCCAACATTAAAAAAGAGTAGCATTTTTCTTGCACCCTCTATGGTCATGTTTTGAAAAAGAGGAAGTCTAAGTATGAGTGTAGATAAAAATAATATGATATAGGCTTCAATAAATGAAGTAAGAATTTTACTTGGCTGATACCACTGTAATGCTAGTAGAGAGGGTACTAAGATACCATTAAAGTCCCAACCATAAAAAAGGTTCATTCGTGAAGCAATAAATGCTGTAGTAATAAGAATAATATAGGATTTTGGACTTGCAAGTATGGAGCCTGCTACATCTTCATAAATATAACCGATATTACTTAATGAAAAATTTGTATATGCTACAAAAAAATAACGTACTATGATATAGGTAATTCCTACAGTAATAATAAGTTGAACTAATCCATGAAATAGTTTAGGTTTCCAAAGCTGATTAGCTATGAGAGCTACAATAATAAGTCCAAAACTGTGTAAACTATCTTGGTAGTCAAGATTAATATCATACATCTCTAAAGTATAGGCACTTAACCATGGTAAGCCTAAACCATCAAAAAATAGACGTACCAATACACTACCTAAAAGTAGAGCAAAAAATCTATCTCTCCCAAAAAAGTTCGTCCACCATCCTCGTTTACCTGCTACTTCAGAGATGAGATAAATAAGCAGATAAGTAACGACACCTTCAAAAACGATTACAGCCACAGAGAGAGGTTTAATCAGTAGTAGAGGGGTTAAATATCCAGGGACAACCAATCCAGAAAAAACCCAACCAAAGCGAAGGTTAAAAAAACCGATAACAAGAATACCTATCCACACTGTGGTTATAACAGAGTGTGATAGGTAACTAGATGGAAGAATAGGGAGGTAAATATCAAACATAACTATTCTATAAATGTACAGATTTGAAAGAGAGTTTTATAGTAATACCCTCTCCAAGATTAGTGTAAAAAAATACTGTTCCCATTGCTTGGATGATACTTTCTTGTGCTTCTTGTGCTAAAATGTATTTTTTAGTAACCGTCTGTGTGCTAAGGTAGTTTGTAAGCTGTTTTTGAGGCATACCATAGCCATTACTTTTTAATGTTATTGCTACAGAGTATGGAGTATCTTCTACTAATATAATAGATATTTTAGCTTCTTCTTCATTGTCTTCTATAAGTATGGCTATTAAATTTTCTAAATGAATTTGTATATAATTTGCAGATAGTAATACTAGTGGCATAGAGTCTTTTGCTTCTATATCAAAAGTAATATTCATTTTAGGGTAGTTATTTTTCATAGAGTTATAGGCAAGCTTTAAAATTTCTAAAAAGTTTATAGGAAATAGATCATCCTCTTTATTTCCTATATTTTGATTCATTAATGTTTGAAGTTTATTAGCAGAAAATATAATATTATGGATAATATTCTTTTGATTTATATCAGTAACAATAATTTTATCTAATAACTTTACTCTTTTTTCATTCTGAATAAGTGCTTGATCCATAATATTTTGTTTATAGCGATATATATTTTCAACATAAGAAAAATCATGAAGTTCAAAAAGTATTCCATAGGTATCAAAAATATAATCTACAGTAAACTTTTTAGAAATTTTCTCTTGTGTAATAGCAGAAACAGTTAATAAATATTTCTTTTTATCATTTTTTAATGTTACAAGTTGACTATGTGAATTTTGAGTAAATACAACTTCACGAATAATCTCTTTACTCTTTTGTGTTGTAATATAAGCAAGTGTGGAGAGCATATCACCAGCAGACATAGTATAAGAAGCAATTTTCTCTTCTTGTAGCAAATTACTCATAGGTTGATTAATTTGCATGATTTTACCAAAAAGATTATAGACGATAATATGAGAATGAATAGTATCTAGTATAGTCTCTGTAAGTAACATACGTTTCTCTATCATAGAAAGATTACGTTTAAGATGATAAGTATTTTCAGACTTTATCTCAACATTGAGTAGTTTATCAATGTTAATATTAGATCTATTTTTTAAAGCTAAAAATTCTGAACGATCAAAAAGAAGTTGACTGACTTCTTTTGCACAATTATTGATAAGTAGTTCAAAATTCTTAATCTTTTTTATTTCAGAAGTATTTAGTGAAAATACCCAAAAACCAATCACTTCATTATGATGAAGTAGTGGTACTATAAACTCCTCCTCTTTTTCATCAATATTTTGAAAGAATTTTCTTGTAAGTTTAATAATTTTCTTATATTTAAGTGCAGAAAGGTATGGTTCACGCTCATAATCTCGTCTCATCTCCTTTATATCTGTAAATTCACAATTATATGATGAAACTTCTTTTACTCGTGTATCTCCAGCTACTTTTTCTAAAAGAATATTTTTTCTCAAATTAAATAATTGGTTAATGAGTAAGGTAATATCATCCCAATAGTCATTGGTATTAAAAAATGTTTTATATACTACTTTATCTTGTAGTCGCATAGTCAAGTTATCAATAAGTTGAGTCTCATCGCTATTTCTTAACTCTTCCCAGTGTTTAGAGAGAAGTAGAGTTAAAAGAAAAGAGATAAAGAACATTTCAGAAACAGGAAGTAAAAAATTATAATACGCTAGTATTATCCAATATAAAGAGAAAGGAAGAAAAATAGTAAGACTAAAAATATACTTTTTATAAGAGTAAAAAAAGTGATAAGAGAAGTAAATCCATGTAATAGTAATAATAAGAATAAAAATAAAGTACTCTATTTCAGAAAAACTTTTTAGCCAGATATTGTTAAGTTCACTAATAAACATTAATGCTAGATAACTCTGATGCGTAAACTCTTTATTGATATTTTGAACTTTAGATACCATAGCATAATTATTATCGAAATTAGAGATAATAACTATTTTATGATTAAAAAATTCTGGAAGAATATTATTTTCTAAAAAATCATTAAGATGTACTTTTGAAAATATTGGATTTCCATTATAATTTATCTGTTTTTTTTTCTCTTCTTTATCAAAAAGATTAATATTACGGTGTTGATACAAGTTAGAAAAATGGTAAAGTCTTAGATTGATTTTATCTATATCTATCTGTGTGCTGAACTCTTTTTCTTTAAAGTAAGGTAAAGTAAAGAGTATATCTTCCTTTTTCTCAATCATATACTGTATAGATTTCTTCATGGAAATAGGCTCTTTGTGTGAAATATCTGCAATAATCAGAAGAGGGTTATAGGTCTCTATTTCTTGAATAATTTCAGTAATCTTTTCAAAACTAGATTGGGAAGCATCAACTAATACATATGATTTATGTTCTTTTGTAGGATAGGGAAGATAAGGGTAACTTAATTGATAGATATAGTTATTTAGTGTTGAAAAAAGACCTAAATAGGATCCTACAATAATAAAGAGCATAATTTTTAACACTAAAAGAGGAAAATAAATATGTTTGAAAAACTTTATAAAATACATAGTGATACCAAACTTCTAGTGTTGTTAATTTTCACGAATGATAACATATTATACTTATTATAGGAAAAAAAGGGACTGTAATAAATTCTGTGTCAGCACCTCTTGACCTATGACATTATAGCAAATCTAAAGCATCTTTCAATCTCTCCTTAAAATGAATATTTAGTTGGGAGATTGTAAGGCTCCAATTTCTAATA
>Ga0256838_1000065_pt1 | contig 80614 bp, 100 predicted proteins | sample 4571419metaG_FD_185978 | JGI IMG/M metagenome (GOLD analysis project Ga0256838, IMG submission 185978) | Hydrothermal vent microbial communities from Guaymas Basin, Mexico - 4571-419 | ecosystem: Environmental > Aquatic > Marine > Hydrothermal vents | place: Mexico: Guaymas Basin | collected... | reverse complement strand
AAAAAGAAAAAAAGTATTTTATTACAAATTGAAAAGTTAAAAGTAAAAAGAGATGAATATGTTAAACAAAAAGAATTAAAAAAACAACTTGAAGAAAATTTAGATAAACTAAAAGAAAAATTAGAGCAATTAAAAGAAAAAAGATTATATTTGACTAAAAAAATTGATATTTATAAAGAAGTTTTAAGTTTATTTAAAAAAGGTATTATTATGAATGAATTTTTAAAAGATTATGTCCGTCTTTTAAAACTTAATATAGAATTTTTTAAAAATAAAAGTGCTTTTGAATTTGATTTTGAAATTAAAATAAATAAAGGTAGTCTTGATTATAAATTTGTTGATAAAGGAGTTAAAAAGACCTTTTATCAATTAAGTTCTGGTGAAAAAACAAGAGTTAGTCTTTTATTATTATTAGCTACTATTAAAACGTTAGAAGAGTTAATAGGTATTAATATTAATTTTCTTGTAATTGATGAGTTGCTTGGTGTTTTAGATGATGAGGGTATAGAATTTATGAAAAATGTTTTAAATTATTTAAAACAAGATAAAGCTATTTTTATTATTACTCATCATAATGAAATTGAAGAAACTTTTGCAGATTATTTATTTACTATTGTAAAAGAAAATGGAATTTCAAGTTTAGAAGTTAAGGAGTTAAAATGAGTTGGAAAGATAGCTTTCCAAAAGAAAATAGATATTTTGAAACTGAAAATGGTATTTTGTATAAGGGTGATTGTTTGGAGATAATGAAAAACTTTTCAAAAGAAAGTGTTGATTTAATACTTACTGACCCCCCTTATTTAATTAATTATAAAACAAATCGTAGAAAAAATAAAAATCATCAATTCTGCAGACCAATACAAAATGATAATAATCACAAACTAATTGCCGAGTTTGTAAAATATAGTTATAATATATTAAAAAATAATAGAGCATTTTATTGTTTTACATCTTGGAAAACTATTGATTTTTTCAAACAGAAAATTGAAAAATATTATAAATTAAAAAATCAAATAATCTGGGTTAAAAATAATTGGACTGCTGGAGATTTAAAGGCTCAATATGGACAACAATATGAAATTATTATGTATGCGAACAAAGGTAGAGCATTTTTTAATGGTAGGCGTGATACTGATGTGTGGAATTTTAATAGAGTTAGTGGTAAAAAACAAAAACATCAGAATGAAAAACCATTAGAATTAATTGAATATATATTAACAAAACATTCAAATGAAAATGATATTGTGTTAGATTGTTTTATAGGAAGTGGAACAACTCTTGTGGCTTGTGAAAAATTAAATAGAAGATGGGTAGGAATTGAGTTAGAAGAAAAATATTGTGAAATAACAAAACAAAGGATTTTAGATGTCAAATAAATATAATATACCTGATAAAGATTATAAACATATTGAAGGTTTAGCTTATAAAGTTTATAAAAAAAGTTTTACAGGAATTGAATTAGAGGATTTAATACAAGAAGGGGTTTTAGGTTATTTAATGGCAAAAGAGAAGTATGATGAAGATAAAAATGATTACTTTATGGGTTTTGCGTATAAAAAAATATATGGTAGAATGCTTGATTGGGTTGCAAAGAATAGCCTTAATAAATATGGGGCTATTAAAAAAAGTTTAAAAGATAAAGAGAGTTGGCTCACAGCAACACCAGAGGATTATGAGTCTTTTCATACAGATTATGATTTTGAGGAAAAAATTGAAAATTATTTATTACAAGAAGAAATTAAAGAGGTTATGAAAAGTTATTTTACTAATTTAGAATTATATATTTTGTTTTTATATTTTATAAAAAATAAAGGTCTGATTAAAATAGCAAATGAGGTAGATTTAAATGTAAATTTAGTCAAATTTATAATAGTAAAATGTGTTATTTTTTTAAAAAATTATATAGTTAAAGGTGAAATTAAAAAGGTTAGTGTAAATGAAGTCGAAAAATATTACAATTCTTTTTAATTTAATTAATAATTTTTATTTTGAAAAAAGTTATTATAACAGACAAAGAAATTTTTTAATTGTTTATAATAATTTTAAAAATGAAATAGAACTTTTAGTTTCTGCTTATTATACTTTAGCTCCAAAAAATAAGAATTTTTTAAGTTTTTTAAGAGAGGGTAGCCAAATTGAAGGAGGAGATTTACTCACTGCTTTAAGTGTTATTTTAAATTATATAGAGCAAGGAGATTTAATTTCATTACGGGATTACTCAAAATCTATAAATAGAAAAATAGTTTGGATTATAAAGTTATTTTTAAGCGGGAAGTTTCTTAATGTAGGGGAGGATTTTATTTTTAGTGTTTTAAAAAAATTATACACTAAAGAAGAATTATATACATCACTGAAAATTGAGGATGTTGAACTTAAAGATTATAAGATTAATCTAATTACAGGTATTGATGATAAAATAAATTATCCTTTTAATTTTTATTTATTACCTAAAAAAGTAACTTATTATAAAATTTTTAATTTTGTTAAAAAAGGCAACAAAATTAAAACAAATATTAAAAATAAATTTATAATTAATTTTTTAAAAGATTATTTTAAGTTTAAAAATGATTTATATTTTTGTTTTATTTTTGATAAAAATATTTTTGTTCCTTTATTTTTAATTAATGAAGGTAAAAAAATAAAGAATTTTAGATTTAAAAAACAACAAAGTTTTGATATAAAATATCCAACTGTTAAAGAGATAAATACTTTTTATGAGTTTAAAGCTTTAGGTAAGAATTTAGTTAAAAAACATCTAATAATTGATGGGGAGAATATAAAAACTATTTCTTTAAAAACAAGAAAAACTTATAAAAAAATTATTGATTATTGGTTTGACGAAAATTTATTACCTGTTGGTTTTATATTAGAAAATGGTAAAAAAATAAAATATAAAATTACAGAAGATATTGTAAGTTTTGGTTTAGAACATTTATATGTTCAAGAAAATATTTATTATTTTAATAGACAAGAAATTTTTAGACAATTAAATGATTTACAAGTGGGTATTTTTAGAAAATGTGTTTGTTGTGGGGATTATTTTTCTAAATTTAAAAAACAATTATGTCCTATGTGTTATAAAAGGTTTTATGAAGTTGCAGAGTATAATATTGATAAAGAATTTATTGAATATTTTGATTTTATAAAAAATCCTTATTTTGAAACTGAAGTTGAAAAATATAAACTTTATGGAATAGGAGGTAAAAATGTTAAGTTTGTAAGAGACGATAGTTTGTTACCAAAAGGATATCAATTTAAATTACCATTAAAATTTAATCAATGAAAGGAATTAAAATGGCTAAGTTTGATTATGAGAAATTTAACAAATTTTGTGAGTTGTTAGAACAAGGTAAGGAAAGAGATGAAATTTTATCAGAAATAGGTATAGCTGAAAGAACTTATTATACTTGGAGGAAAAAGGCAAAATATGAACAAGTTAAACCTCCTCAATTAAAAAGAGAAGTTGATGATATTATAAAAGTTAGAAAAGAGATTTTTGAATATGAAAGAAGAAAAGACCAATATTTTTCTAATGTTCCTATAAAATTTAAAGAAGAAAAAGCAATTGCAATTTTATTTATGGGTGACCCACATTTAGATAATCAATCAACTGACTTAGAGCTATTTGAAAAACATTTAGAATTAGCAAGAAAAAACGAAAATGTTTTTATAATTGGTCTTGGTGATTATTTGGATAATTGGGTTGGTTATCTCTCAAAATTGTTTGCAAAACATTCTATAACACAAGAAGAGGCATTTGCTTTATTAAAACATTATTTTGATGATTTACACATTTTAGCGTGTGTTTTAGGAAATCACGATGTTTGGAATTTGTTTGAAGTTTATTTTAGGGAAGTTTTAGGTGATGATTGTATTGTTTCAGAGGATATTAGACTAAATTTACAATTTCCAAATGAAACAAATATTACAATTAGAATGCGTCATAGTTTTACTGGAAGAAGTCAATATAATCCGGCATTTCCATTAGTTAAACAAGCAATTTTTAATAAACCTGATGATATCATTTGTATGGGGCATACACATCAATTTGGTTATCAAATGTATGTCCAGCCAGATAACAAAATAAGTCATTGTTTTGTAGTAGGTAGCTACAAAAGGTTTGATGAATATGGAAAAAAATTTATGACACACGATACAAATATAACTCCTGCTGTCCTTGCTGTCATTAATCCTTCTGATAATTCTTTTGATAGAATAAAAATATTTCTTGATATTGAAAGAGGAATTGATTATTTGAATTTTTTAAATAGCTTATAAAAAATTCTTGACAATCTCTTCTTTTTTATTTATAATTTTTAAAAATCATAAATTTAAAAGGAAATGAAATGAGTAAATTTTTAACAACAAAGGGTTTGTCTAATAGAATGAAAAAGAGTTTATGGTATAGACAAACTAAAAATAGAGCTGAATATTTAATTAAATTAATGTACTATGGAAATTAAACAATTTATTTTAAGTTTAGACTAAAGGAAGCAAAATGACATATCAAGAATTAGAACAATTAAAAAATTTACCATTAGAAGAAAAAATAGAAATATCAAAACAAATTATAAAAGAGGTTTATCAAGAAAATAATAGAAATGTAAATGTGAGTTTTAGTGGTGGTAAAGATAGTACAGTAGTTTTACATTTAGTTAGAAGTTTGTATCCTGAAGTAAAAGCAGTATTTTTTAATACTACAAATGAGCATAAAGAAATAATAAAATTTGTAAAAGAAACAGAAAATGTAGTTTGGTTAAAACCTAAAAAAAGTTTTAGTCAAATTTTAAAAACAGAAGGTTACCCTCTTGTTAGTAAAGAAATAAGTGAATTACAAAAACAAATAATGAAACAATTTAGGGATAATAAATATTTAAAAAGTGTGTATTCAATGAGTTTTTTTGGAAAGAATAAATATAAATTTTCAAACAAATGGTTATGGCTTTTAGACGAGGAAGTTGCAAAACATTATTTTAACCCACCAAAAGAATTAGTAAAAAAAGAAAATTGGTATAAAATCTTAAAAAATAAAGAAGAATATTATTTTGATGTTATAGTAGAAAAACGAAAAGAATTAGGTTTAAAAATTAATGATAGAATTGTTTTAACTAATTATTGTTGTAATGTTTTAAAGAAAAATCCTTTTAAAATTTATCAAAATAAGACAAAAGAGGTTAGTTTTATAGGGTTAATGACAGAAGAAAGTAATTTAAGGTTGCAAAGTATTTTAAAAAATGGTTACAAACACGATTATAAAGTTTATCCTATTTACTTTTGGACAGAAAAAGATATTTGGGATTATATAAATAAGTATAATGTTAAAATCTCAAAAGCGTATGAGACAGAAAAGAGGACAGGTTGTGTGGTTTGTGGTTTTGGCTTACAATATGATAAAATAAAAATCAAAAGAGCTTATAATTTACAACCAAAAAGGATAAGTAATTTATTAAATATTAAAAATCAATATTCAACTTTAACTTTTGGTGAAGCTATTGAAAAAGTCTTACTAAGTTTAGAAAGGAGTTAAAATGTCTTTTGAAAAAGTAAAAATAGTAGTAGAAAAAGATAGCAAAGATTATTATTTTGAGTGTGGTTTGGGTTGTATGTTTGCAACCCACTCTTTATTTAAACCCTCTGTAAATGACGAAGTAAAATTGTTTGATAGAGTTTTTCAGCCATATAAATATTATATTTACAAAAAATTGTTTGGATTTATTAAAATATATAAAATTTGTTGGGTTTCTTCTCAAATAAATTCTTACGAGGAACTTGCAGAATTTTATTATAATAATATGTTAAAACAATTACCAACAGGAACTAAATTAGATTGTTTAAAAGATTGTCTGAAACAAAAAATTAGGGAGCAATAAGATGAAGAAATACGATATTGTAATGATGAAAACAGCAGAAGTTTGGGCTGAACAAAGTAAATGTATTAGAGCAAAAGTAGGGGCAGTTATAGCAAAAGAAGGTAGAATTATTAGTGTGGGTTACAATGGAACACCAACAGGATATTCTAAAAAAATTAAAGAAATTTGTAATTGTTGTGGAGGTACAGGTTATGAGTTTAAATATGAGTGCGCTTGTTGTTTTGGCAAAGGGTATATTATTGTTCCATATAAATATGATTGTGAAAAGGAACAAGAGGTTTTAGTAAGTAAATGTTGCGGTGCAGAACTTATAGAAAATAAAGAAGAGAAAAAAGTATTTTGTTCAAAATGTAGAAAAAAAGTTGGTATTATTGACTTTGCAAATGATAATTCAGATAATTATAGGCTTGTTGGTGATTTTGAAATTAAAAAAGAACTTAAAACTAACCACGATATAGTAATACACGCAGAGCTAAATGCTATTTTATTTTGTGCTAAAAATGGTTTGCCAACAAAGAATACAACTTTATATGTTACCTTATCTCCTTGTCATAATTGTGCAAAACATATTATACAAGCAGGGATTAAAAGAGTGGTTTATAAAGAAGAATATAGAGATACAAGTGGTTTAGAATTTTTAAAAGAAAATGGTGTTAAAGTTGAAAGGTTACAATATGATTAATACTAATACAACACAAAGAATAGCATTAGCCTATGTTTTGAAAAAAAAGGATTTATCTTTTTTTCGTAGATTAAAGCCAGATATGTTTATAACACGATTAAAAGATATATACTTTTTTATTGATAGTTTTGAAAAAGAAAAGGGTTTTTTACCTTCTTTTAGTTTATTAAAAGATTATATAAAATTAAAAGTTAAAGAAAAAGATGAATTAAATTATATTAGTTTGTTAGAAAGTTTTGAAGATATAGATGTTAATGATATCGATAAAAATGGTTTGTTAGAAATTTTAATTGAAAGTTATCAATTAAATGTTATTGATAAATATATTGAAACATTGGTTTATAAATTAAAAGAAAAAGATAAGACTGCTGTTAATTTAATTAAAAAAATTGAGGAAGAGCTTTCAGTTGTCACAAAATTGACAACAGATGTAAAAGACGCAGATTATAATCCTGTTAATATTAAATTAATTGAGCCTTTTATAAAATCAATGAAAGATAAAAATTTAATGTTTGGTGGTCTTTCAATTATTGGTGGTTTATCAGGAGGAGGTAAATCCATTTTTACTCTTCAGCAATTATTATATTCTTATAAACAAGGCGAAAATGTTTGTTTATTTAATCTAGAGCTTGGTAATGATGAAACAATAGCGAGAATGTATTGTTGTGAAAATCGAGAATATTTTAAAGAGGTTTATGGAAACCCTGCTTATGTTGAAAAAATTAAACAATGGAAAAAAGAATTTTTTGATAGAGAAAATAAATTTTTTGTAAATGACCAGCCTTATGATGTTTATGAATTAGAAAGAGAAATTAGAATTAGAGCAAAAGAAGGTTTTAAAGTTTTTGGTATTGATTATCTTAATTTAGTAGAAATGCCCACATCAAAAGAAGAATGGAAAAGTTTGAGCAGTTTTGTTAAAAGGTTGCATAGATTAACAAGAGAGCTTGGTATTGTAATAATAGCTCCGACACAAGTTAATTTAACTGATGTAAAAGAAAAAGATAATAGAATTTCAATTACAACAAGAGGGAGTAGAGAACTTGAATTTAGTGCTACTGTGTTGTTGTTTATTTATCAAAATAAAGATGATTTTGATAATAAAGTTGCAAGAATTTTTACAATAAAAGCAAGAAATGCTCAAAAAAATGTTTATGTTGCTGAAACAAATTTTCATTATATGCGTTTTGATGACACAGGAATAATTTTATAAAGGAGTGGTTAATGTTTAATTTAGTTAAATTTTTTAAAAAAGAAAAATTAAATAAGAAATATATTAATAAAAAATATGTAGAGGCCCTAAAAAGCAAAGAAATGGAGAAGTATTTAATTACAGAAATAGGAGGAAACTATGCTATAATTAAAGAGTATAATAAAAATATTGTTGTAGTTGGAAAATATAAAAATATGTTAAATGCTAAAGTTGCTTTTGTTGAAATTTATAAAAAAATAAAAGGAGTTTGATTATGTTAGTTGAAACTACTTATAAGAATTTAAAAGGAACAATTCTATATGTACCTGAAGAAAAAAGAGTTTATTATTATGATTTAATTATTCCAGAAGGTTTAGTAAAAGATTTGCAGATGCCTAAAAGCTCTATTTTGAGGTATCATACAAGCAGTAAAATGGTTAAAAAAATTAGAAAAGAGCCTACAAAAGAAAAACTTAAAAAAGACTTATTAAAATTTTTGAAAGGAAAAACAAATGGAAAATAAATGTTTTAAAATGGTTTCTTTTGTAAAACCTATATATAATATTGGTACAAAATGGGAAAATGGTTTTGTTGAGTTGTGGAGTGGTTGGGTTGGTAATCTCAATCAAGAAAGTAGAGAAGAAATGGTTGCTACAATAGCAACTTCGAGTTATGGTAATGAAACGGCAAAAGACCCTGCTAAATTATATAAAAGACTACAAAAATTAAAACACGAGAGTGTGTTTGAATTTATTACTCCTGCTTATTTTAGTGATAGGATAAGAGAGAGTTTAAGACACGAAAATTTGCCTACGTTTGAACAAATTGCTGAAGGAAATGAAGAAATTTTAACACAATTAATGCTTGACCACGCAAGTGAGGTTGCTACATTTAAAATTAAATGTCCTATTTTTGTTGCAAGACAATTTATGCGTCACAGGGGAGCCTCCTATTTAGAATTATGTGTATCTGGGGACACTCTTATACATACTTCAAAAGGAAAAAGAAAAATAAAGGATTTATATGAACAGCAATATAAAAAAGGAACTGATGGTCGTTTGCCAAGAGTTAAGTCTTATAATTTTGAAACAAAAGAATTCTTTTATACGCCAATAAAAGAAGTTTTTAAAACAGGAACTAAAAAAATATTTGAGGTAACTGTACAAGTAAATCAAAAAAGATATAAAATTAAAACTTCTCTTGAGCATAAATTTTTAACAAAAAATGGCTGGGTTAGACTTAAAAACTTAAAAGAAGGGGATTTTATAGCTGTAAATGGACAACCTTTATACAGAAATAAAGAATGGCTATTAAATAAAAAGAATTATTATACTGAAAGAGGTATTTCACTGAAAGATTGGGTTAAAATCGAAGGTTTAAACTATAATACAGTTAGAGTTTGGTTAAGAAAACACGGTATTACTTATACCCCTCTTGAAGCATTAAAATGTAGAAAAGTTTGGAATAAAGGGCTTAAAGGAGAACAAAGTCATGCCTATGGTATGAAACATCCACCAGAAGTTAGAAAAAAAATATCTGAAAAATTAGTAAAAGATTATTTGGAAACAAAAGGAGGTTTTAGAAACAGAGTTGCTAATTATTGGTATGCTGAATTTAGAAGGAAAAAAGTATTAGAAAAATATAATTATAAATGTGCTTATTGTGGTGCTAAAAACGAGCTTGAGCTTGACCATATAAAACCTGTTAATCAATATCCTGAATTGGCTTTTGATTATGAAAATATACAAGTCCTGTGCAAAAATTGTCATAGAGAAAAAACAAAAAAAGAAGTATCTACTGCTAAAAGAACAATTAAATTTGGAATAATAGAAAGCATAAAGTTTGTTGGAGAAGAGGAAACTTATGATTTAGAAGTAGAACACAAAGACCATAATTATGTAGCAAACGGTATTGTTGTTCATAATTCACGTAGATACGTAAAAAATAATAAAGTGCCTTTTGAGTTTTATATGCCTGAAATAGAAAATTATAATTCTTTAGACTACGGTGATAAACAAAATATTGAGAGAATGTTTGAAGATACTTATGATTATATAACTACTATTTATGAAAAAGCATTAGAAATAGGTTTAAAACCAGAACAAGCAAGGGCAGTTCAGCCCGTGGGGGCTTATACAACATTTTGGGTGCAGATGGATAAAGATAATTTAGTAAATTTCTTTAATTTAAGATTAAAAAAAGACGCACAAGAAGAAATAAGAAAAATAGCAGTTGCAATGTTAGATAGTATAAAAATGTTTCAATCTAATTTATATAATAAGATTATTAAGGAGTTATAATGCCAAAAATAATTATTAGTATTAGCGGTAAAAAAGGTGTGGGAAAAGATACTTGTGCAAATATTATGATGAATTATATTTTAGAAAATTATCCATTATTAAAAATAAAAAAATTTTCTTTTGCCTACCCTTTAAAAATGTTTATTTCTAAACAATGGGGTTTTTCTCTTGAAACAATAGAAGAACAGAAAAATAAAGATTTTAAAGTAGTTGGGAATAAAACAATGCGTGAGTTGTTACAAGACACAGGTATGAGTTTAAGAGAAGTCTTTGGAGAGGATATTTTTGTAAATTATATAAAAGAAGAAATTAATAAAAGCAATTATGATATTGTTGTTATTCCAGACTTGCGTTTTAAAAACGAGTATATGAGTTTATTAAATGATTATCCTGATTATGAATATTATGCTATTAAAATAAAAAGGGTTTTACAAAATGAAGATAAGCATATTAGTGAAAAAGATTGGGAGAATTTGCCTTTTGATTATATTATAAAAAATGAAAAAATGGAGGATTTCATTATAGAGTGTTCTAAAATTATTTCGGAAATAATCAAAAGGCATAAATATGAATAAAAAAATCGAACTTGTTTATTTTTATTATGGTTTTCCAAAAAGTTGGGCAAAAATTGAATTAACAGAGATTGATTTAATTAAAATTGAAAATAAACTAAAATTTAAAAATAATATTTTAATTATTAATCAAGATATCGAAAAAATTGTTAAATATTTATTTGAAAATTTTTATGGTGAAGTACAAGGTTTTGATTTTTCTGAGTTACAATCTGATATTTTAAAAAATGAAATAAGTATTAATGATTTGAATTTAAAAGAATTTAATATTATTTATAATATTGGTGCAGAACTTGCAAATAATAAAGCATATAGCGGTCAAATCTTAAAAAGTTTGTATTCAAGAGTCTTAAAAGTTGATAAAAAACTTATTTTAAGTGGTGTTTCAAGTAGTGAATTAGAAAGAACATATGGATTTAAAGTAAAAAATATGTTATAATGAAGAAAAAATTAAAGGAGAAGAAAATGAATTTTTTTTTAGAAAATTTAAATAATTTGTCAAAAAATGAATTTAATAATATAACAGTTAGAAATTTATTGTTTTTATTAGTAGGAGCAAGAATACAGCAAGAAAAAGGTTATTTTACAATAGCAGATATTGCTAAGAACACAAATAGTTCAAAACAAAGAGTTTATCATATGTTAAAAGCGTATGATGAATTTATTGAGAAATTAGATAGTGGAAAATATAGGATAGGAGCTTACCTTTTCGACAAACTAACGCCATTTTTTAAATTAATTTAATGTCAATAAAATTAAAAGCAGGTTATCTAATTTCAAAAGATAACCTGAAATTTTTAAATATTAAAAAATATGTTTATTATGATGTTAGAAAAGAAGAAAAGGTAGCTACTATTATTCCTACAAAAGAAGGCTTGTTAGTTCCAAGAAAATATGAAAAATTTATTAATAGTTATAAAGGAGATATTAATAAATTAATAGATGAAAGACAAAAAGGCAAAAAAATTAATATTGAATTAAAGAATTTTAATTTAAGAGATTATCAAATAAAAGATACTAAAAAAATTTTAAAACTACTTTTAAATTCTCCGGAAAGTTCTTGCCTTTATAGAGCGCCAGCAGGGTCAGGTAAAACTTATAGTTCTATTTATTTAATAAAACAATTAAGTATTAAAACTTTGTTTTTAGTAGATAAAACTTCTTTAGCAGAGCAAACTTATGAAGAATTTACACAAAATTCAAATGCTAAAGTGGTTTTATTAAATAATAAAAATAAATTTAAAGAAGGAGATATTTATATTTCAACCCTTCAATTTTTAAATCTAAATAAAGATGTAGTTAATAGATTAAACAAAGAAGTAGGGTTTATTATAGTTGATGAATGTCATTTAATTTCGGTGGGGGCTTTAACAAAAACAATGCTTTCTTTTAATGCTAAATATAGATTAGGATTAAGTGCTACACCAACACGTTCAGATGGGCTTACAGAGGCTATTTATGACCATTTTAGTAATTTGGTCATAGGAGGCAATCCTGATATTAAACCTGTTAAACATATAATAATTCAACACTCTTTGCCTATTTTTTATAGTGGAAAATATGAGGCTCAAAAAGCTTGGCAAAGACTTTATAATTCAAAACTTTTGCTTGATGATATTATTAATTTTGTTGAATTTTTGTTAAAAAAAGGTAGAAGTGTATTTTTGTATTCTATTTACAATGAAAATCAAGAAAATTTAAAGAATTTGTTAGCTAAAAAAGGTATAAGAGCTGAAATTATTAATCGGGCTACTACAAGTAAGGAAAGAAAAAAATATTTAGAGGATTTTGAGAATGAAAAATTAAGAGTATTAATAGGAGGAACTATTTTACAAAAAGGTGTCAGTATTTATAGAATGGATACTATTATCAATTTGGCAACACATACAAAAGAAACTTATGAACAAACGATAGGCAGGTTAAGAAGAGAACATAAAAATAAAAAAGAGCCTTTGTTTTTTACTTTTTGTTTTTTAGAAAAAGGCGAAAGACGTTGTAGGTTACAAAAAGAATGGTCACAAAAGTTAAAAATCTCTCATAAAGATACTATTTTATATACTTCTTATCAAAAATGGATAAATTCTTTTAAATCTTTCTAATTCTCTTGCTTTTTTGTAAAAAAATCTTTATAATATTATTGCTAAATTAAACCAAAGGAGAGAAAATGGCTTATTTATTTACCTATAACAATGCAAACCCAAAAGCAATTATTTGGTTACCAGATAATATTTGCTTTAAAGAAAATTATGGTTTTTTACATAAACAACTCTTACAACCTTTTAATTTAAATGTAAGAGATTTTGCTTTTGTATCAATACCTGTTCCTAAAAAAGGGAGAATTAAAAAAGCAGTTTTAAAAGAAGTCATAAATGAAGTTTTTGAATATTCACAAATTATGGGTATAGATGTTTGGTTAATTGGACATTCAGATACTTATCAGGAAATTACAAAAGATAAAAATTTCAGTAATAATCTTGGTAGAGTTATTAAAGGTGCTGAATTTACGTTTGGAAGTGGAAAAAACAAAGAGATTTTTAACTTATCTCAAATAAATGTTATACCTTTTTTAAATCCTATTATTGTTGAAAGATACCCTAATAGGACTAAAGAACTTCAATTAAGTTTTGAAACTTATAAAGTTTTTGTAAAAGGTGAATATAAAGATAAATTTGAGAATATTGAAATTAATCATTCTTTTTTAAAACAACCAGATGAAACAAAACAATATTTAAATGAACTTTTAAAGGCAAAAGCAGTTGTATGCGATATTGAAACAACAGGGCTTGAATGGTATAAAAATCGACTTCTCACAATCAGCTTTACAAAAGATGATAAAAACCCTGCTTGTATTGCAATTCACCCTCAATACCATAGTAAAGAAAATTATCAGTTAATTAAACAATATTTAAAAGAGTTTTTTGAAAATTATGAAGGTGTAATTATAGGACATAACTTTTTAGGCTTTGACTTAACTTTTTTAATTCACGAAATTATGAGAGATTTTAATTTTCAAGTTAATCAAGAGCCTTTAATAAATCAATTTAAAATTGACGACACTTTGCTTATGGCTTATTTGCTTTATAATTCCACTGAAAGAAAAAGTTTAAGTCTAAAACAGTTGGCTTTTAAATATTTCGGAGATTGGGATAAAGAAATTGACCAAAGCAAACTGATTGAGTACGATTTTGAAAAAGTTGCCACATATAATAATATTGACGTTGTGGCAAACTATAAAATTTTTAGAGATTTATGGAAAGAGTTAAAGCAAGAAGGTTTTATAGAAACTTATAGAAAGTTTAGAGATATTGGCTTTGCTCTTAATAAAATGAAAATGAATGGTATGAGAATTGATTTAGAAAAAACAAAAGCTTTTTATAAAGAAATGGAAGAAATAGTTGATAGAGATTTAGCAAAATTAAGAGAAAATATTTATGTTAAAGCTACTGAAAAAATTTTAGCATTACAAGCAAGAGAGAAATATAATAAAACACATAAAAATAAAAAAGAAAATTGGGAAGAATTTTTAAAACCTTTTAATCCAAGTAGTAGCCAACAAAAGAAAATTTTGTTTTTTGAAATTATGGATTTACCTGTTATTGAAACTACAAAAGCAGGAGAGCCTTCTACTAGTAATGATGTTTTAGAAGAATGGAAAAAAACAATTACAGATAAAGAGAAATTAGAAGTATTAAACCTAATAAGTGAATATCAGGCAAGTGAAAAAATAAAAACCGCTTATTTAAAAAATATGATTGAAGGGTATGTCGAAGTTGCACCTAATGATTATAGAATTTTTGCTAATTTTAATCAAAGTGGGACAATTAGCGGAAGGTTAAGCAGTAGCGGGGTTATTAATATGCAAACAATCCCAAGCGGTAGTAAATATGGAAAAGAAATTAAAAAATTATTTATAGCACCTGACGGATTTTTGCTTGGTGCAAGTGATTATTCAGCCCTTAATAGAACGGGGGCTATCAGAGGAAACTCTGATAGAAAAGCGGGTTAATTCAGGGAAACCCTAACAGGTAATGCTGAGGGCAATCCTGAGCCAAGCCTATTCTATTTGAGAATAGGAAGGTGCAGAGACTATCGAAAGGGGCTTTTAAAGCCACCGAGTAGAGTAGGCAGGTAAGCGACTGACCTGTCGAAACACCCGCCTCCCAAACAGGTAATGCTGTGGGAGATGATATAGTCCGACACCACCCGAAAGGGTGGAGCAGGAGTGGCGTCCTGCGTAACGGTAAGCGAAGATAGATTAATAGCAAATGCAAGTAAAGACCCTGCTAAATTAGATGTATTTTTAAAAGGGGTGGGGGGTCATTGCCAGAATGCCTTTTACTATTTTTCTGATGAAATGCCTGATATTAAAGAAAAATTAGAAAAACTTGAAGTTGATACAAAATTTTATGAGGTTAAATTAGAAAATGAAGAAATTGATTATTTTAGTGAAAGTTTATTACCAGCTAACTATAAAAATAAAAAGGAAATTGATAGAGAAACATATAGAATTAATGTAATAAACTCTATTAAGAAAAAATATCCTGAAATTAGACAAAAAGGGAAATCTTATACTTTTGGTATGAGTTATGGTGCAAGTGAGCATTTAGTTGGAAAAGAAATATATGAAGCTTATTGGACTTTATATAAAGTTACAAAAGAATATCAAGATGGTATTATTAAACAAGCAGAAAAACAAGGTTATTTAATTTCAAGGTATTCAGGGTTAAGGCTATTAATACCGGATATTAAAAGTTGGAGCAGTCAAATAAAAGAAAAAGCACAAAGAGTGGCAACTAATTTTAATATTCAAAGTGGAAACATTCTAACGCTTTATGCGATAGTTTGCTTTCAAAAGAAAATTGAAGAGGCAGGTTTAATAAACGAAGTGAAAATTGTTAATACAATTCACGATAGCATTTTATTATATATAAAATTAAACCCGAAAATAATTAAATTTGTAAATGATAATTTAATTAAATGTATGATAGGAAATTATAATAATAGTTTATATGAAGAGCCTATTGTAAAATTAGAAGCAGAGCTTGACTTGGGTTATAATTACAAAGAAAATATAACCTTATCAAACAATATTAATGAAAAAGAAATTGAAAAATATTTAAAGGAGCTTGACAAGTTATAAAAAATTTTTTATAATGTTAATACGACAAAAACAAAGGAGAATCAAAAATGGCAGTTAAACAAGCACTAAAACAAAGTAAAAAATTTGATGAAATTTATACACCTGAATACGCAATTAAACCTTTATTAAAATATATTCCGAAAGATAAAATAATTTGGGAATGTACTGATTTTGGCGGTAGTAACATAACAAAAGTTTTAAAAGAAAAAGGTTTTAAAGTTGTAAATACGCATTTAAAAGAAGGTTTTGATTTTTTAAAAGATACTCCTGACTTTGATTACGATATTATCGTGACAAACCCGCCTTATTCTTTGAAAGATGAATTTTTAGAAAGAGCTTACCAATTAGGAAAACCATTTGCTTTTTTACTTCCTATTACGACTTTTGAGGGAATTAAGAGAGGTAATATGTTTAGAAAACAGGGAATTGAAGTAATTGTATTAGATAGACGCGTACAATTTTTAGAGCATATGGGTTTTAAAAAGGGTAGTGGTAATTGGTTTAATACAAGCTGGTTTTGCTGGAAACTCTTACCTCAACAACTAATTTTTGAACATTTAGAAAGGAGTTAAAATGACAATACAAATAGGAAAAGATTTAATATATTTAGATGAAATAGGACTTATTGAAAACTTACAACCCTTTTCTGTTCCTGTTGGTTGGAATGAAAATGGTAGCATTAAATACAAAGATTTAGGGCTTGGTTTTTGCATTTTATTTAAAAATGGAGCTAAAAGGTGCTATACAGAACAAGAGGATAAGCAAATCAAAGAAAAACATCAAAAAATTAAAATGTATTTAAAACAAAAAGGAGAATTGAAATGAGTTATTTTGAAAATGTGAAATTAAATGATAGAGTTTGGGATTGTAGATATGGTTATGGAATTGTCGTTGATGTGAAAAAAGAATACGAAATTTTTAGTGTAGAATTTAACAATATAGGGTATATAGAAGATTTTAATTTTGCTGGAATTACAAAACACTATGTTTATATTTGTTATCAAACATTATTTTACATTGATGATATTCCGAACAAGGTAATAAATAAAATCGAAAAGTGGCAGAAAGAAAGATTGTTAGACCAGCAAGAATTTAATATGACAAACGAATTTACAAATATAATTGAAGAAATGTTTGAAATTGCTGGGTTTAAAATCACAAAAGAGAGACGTCCTGCTTTAAAAAAATGGGTTGAAGATTTCTTTATGTTAAATTTATCAGAAGAAGAAAAGAAAAAATTTGATGATTATGTAGGAATTAGCGAAGAAGAAATTGTAGATGGTATTAACGATATTATGGTATTTTGTATAGGAATGTTAATGAAACTTGGTTATGACCCTAAATGCACTCTATATGAAACTTGGAAAGAAATTAACAGTAGAAAAGGTAAAATAGTAGATGGTAAATTTCAAAAAGATACTTCACCTGAAGCAAGAGCTAAATGGGTAAAAGCTGACTATAAAAACTGCAAAATAAATTTGAATAAAGGATATAAAAATGAAAATTAAAACTTTAATTTTTGGATTAATAATAGCTACCTTATTTATAGGTTGTTCAAGAGAGGCAACAACTGCCTCATATAATATTAGCTATGAGGCAGATAATTTTAAGGTGTTAAGACGGATTGTGTTTTTTAATGGTATAACTGATAAATATTTACTTGAGATAAAAGGGTTTTGTAGTATAGAGTACGATAAATATGATAATCAATTAGAAGTAACTTGTAAAGTTGGAGACAACTCTTACATTAAAGAATATTTTGGATTATCAGATAACACAGCTTATTTTGTTGAACAATTAAAAGAGATAAATGTTCCTGCTTATTATTACAAAGTTAATTTTAGACCTCAAACTATTATACCTATAGTAGAAACAAAAGTTACAACACAAGTACCATTACCTACGATAGAAGTAAATTCACATTAACAAGGAGATAAAAATGATTAAAACAATTTACAGGGAATTTAAAATTCCTGTTTCTTTTATCAATAAAGATACTTCAAAATTTGAAGTATATGTCAAAGTAAAAGGAAATACTGAAGAAGAAATTGAAAATAAAGCAGAAGGTATTTTTTGTATAATTGATAAATATATTGAAACAGCTGAGATAAACTCAAATATTAATGATTTATACAATCTCTTATTTAATAAAATTGAAGGATTTTTTACTTTTAAGGCAAAAAGAAAAGGACTTTTGGCGAAAAACAATCTGCATATTCAATTAATAGAAAATTAAAATAAATTATAATATTTAAGTTTTTAAAGCTTTTTAATTATTTTAATTTAGAGAAGAATAAAAGTTTTTGATTTTATGTTAATAAGTATTTTATAATATAATAATTAAAAATAGCAATTAAACAAATTTTATTAGCAATGTGGCAATGATGAAGTAAATTACTAAACAATAATTAAATAAATTCAAAATATAAAATAAAAGGATAAAAAATGATAGTAAAAGAATATGTTAATTTAACAGCAGGGTTAGAGGCTTTTCAGCATAGACATATTTTTATAAATCCAATTTCCAATATTTCTTTTTGTAGATTACAATCTTCTTTATTTGAACAAAAAGCATACAAAAAATTTTTATTAAATGTACCAGATGATATGCTATTACATTTAGCAAAGGGGAATTTGGTTTTTATTTATGAGGCTACAAGCAATAATCAATCAAAACTTAAAAAAATAGGACAGCATATTATTAAATATGCTCTTTATTATTTTTGGTTTGATACTATATATAATGTCAAGCCTATGCTAAAAGATACCTATAAAAAAATACATTTCCTCTTAAAAGATAAAGACATTCAAAAAAAATTTAATTATTATAAGGTCTTTTTGGATACTCAAACAATTAATTTGGAAATATTTGATATTCAATTAAGAAAAGAAAATACGCCAGAAATAATCGAAAGATTTAACAATGAATTTAAAATTATTAATAATTAATAAACTCAAACAATTAAAAGTTAATTATAAACAAACAGGGGATAATTTTTTCCTTGTTAATTGCTTAAACCCAGAACACGATGATAAACACGAAAGTATGTGGATTAATTTTGAAACGGGTTTTGGTGAGTGTTTTGGTTGCGGTTACAAAGTTAATAAAAACTTTTGGTTAGATAATGTTAATTTCTCCGACGAAGAACTCTATGAAATTCAACAACAAACTAAATACAACAATCTTTTACAACAATTAACAAACCAAGAACAAATAAAAACAAAGTCTTTTGTTTTACCTCCAAGAAATGAAGAGTTACCTAAAAAATGGCGGGGGTTAAATTTTCAGACAATTAAAAAATATGACCTTTATGTTTGCAGAAGAGGTTTATATAAAGACAGGGTTATTTTTCCTTTTTATAATGATGAAAATATTTGTATAGGCTATAATACAAGAGCTTATGATAAAAATTTAGAGCCAAAATATTTATATGCAAAAGGCTTGGATTTAAAAAGTTTAATTTACCCTAGAATTGACTTAAATCAAAATGAAATTTATCTTGTTGAGGGCATTATGGACGCTTTAAGTCTTTATCAATTAAATATTCAAGCTATTGCAAATTTTGGTTTGGCAGTTAATTTTAATTCTTATAAAATCAGTTATCTTTTAAAAAAAGGTATAGATACAATTTATATTATGCTTGATAATGATAAAAGAGGACAAGAGGCGATTAGAAAATTTTTTAAATCAGATTTAAAAAATTGGTTTGATTTAAAACTTGCAATTAGCTCTAAAAAACCTCTTATAAAAGAGTATTATAATAGCAGACAAAAAGACTTCAACGATTTCTTACAACTTCTTTATTCTTAGCTTTTAATATTAAAATTAGTTAAAAACAAATCTACAAAAACCTCTTTTCTTTTGTAATTTCAAAGAATTTTTTATTTTTTGTAAAAAACTCTTGACATAAAGTAAAAAATGTTTTATAATTCTAAGTGTAAAACAAAAACAAAAAACAAAGGAGAAAATATGGATATTTTAACTAAAATCAACTTTAAAGAACTTTATGATAATTATAGATTAGAAATCCCTTTAAAAAAAGAAGAAAAAGAAGAGGTAGTTATAAATAAAAATTTAATTAGAAGAAAAATTAAAGACCTCCAAGAAGCTCTTAAATATCTTGAAGAGGAGTATGAAGCGTATGACCCTCTTTACACTTATGAAGAGTGTGAAGAGGCATTTGGTGCATACACAGAGGAATGTGAAAGATGTAAAAGAAATGTTGATTACAATGATAATCAACGTGGGCTAATTGTAGAAGATATTAATCATACAATTAACGAGATAGAACTATTAAATGAATTGTTAAAAAGAAATATTACATCTTTTAGACTTAAAAAAGTGAAAAAATACAAAAGAGCATATCAGTGGGATGATACTCTCGTGGAGTATCACTGCAATCTAAAAGAAAAAGAAACTGTAATCTTGCACAGATTGCTAAACAAATATTTTGCAAGAAAAGATATTACATTAATAAAAAAAGGGAATAAATTTTTCTTTTTATCAGAAGAAGAAGGCTCTTGGTCTAATCCGATTTTGCTATATTTATTTGAAGTAAATTAAAGGAAGTATAATGAAAGTAACATTTTTAACAAAAGATATTAACCCTCATATTTTAAATATGAGGGGGCATAAAATAGAATTTTATCTTAGCGAAGAAAGACATTCAATTAAAAAAGAAATTGATGTCCCTGACAGTTTTGGGTTTGATAATGCAGATTATTGGAACAATAAAAACATAGTTGTATTTTATGGTGCAGATGAAGGAGAAATTAAAGAAAAAATTAAAAATTTTAAAGAGTTTTGTGAAAATGAAGTAAGTAAATTAAAAAAAATTTTAAATGAATTAAAGGAGACTATAAAAAGAGGAGTTTAAAAATGTGGATTAATGCCAAAGACTTTGATGAAGCTTATGATAAAATTTATGAAAATGCCAGAGAAGTTATAGAGGAATTTTTAAATGGTGAAAAAATGTATATTACAATTAGTTACGGTTACCCAATAACATATATGAATAATAATCATTTAGAAGAAGACGTAATGTTTTTAGGTGAGTTTAAACTATATTGGAGTGATTTTGTAGAAGAGCTTGGTAGCTATGAGTTGTTAGGCTTTTTAAGAGAAATCTGTAAGGAGAAGTAAAAAATGAAAAAAGAAAATTTTAAATGGATAGAAGGTTTTAACAAACTCTTAATGACACAATCTAAAAATAAAAAAATAGAAATTATTAGAGAAAATAAGGAGTATCCTTATTTTCTTGATTTGTTAAACATTCTTATTAATCCTTTTATAAATACACATATAAAAAAACTACCAGAAATTTCTTATAAACACGGAGGCTTCATTATGCCTCCAAAAGTTTTTTTAAATGTAATAGATAATATCAGTAAAGTAAAAGGTAAAAGCAAAGAAATTGAAACTAAAGTAATTAGTTTTTTGTCTAATTGTGGGATAGAAGGTAAATATTATCAAGATATTTTAACTAAAAAATTAAAAATTGGAGTTAAAGTTAAATTAATAAATGAGGCATTAGGTTATGAATTTATCCCTGATACAACAATTATGAAAGCATATGATTTAAATAAAATTGATATTAATGAGATTAAATTTCCTGTTGCAGTAGAAGAAAAATTAGACGGTGTAAGATGTCTTATTTATAAAAACAAAAATGAAATAAATGCAGTTACTTATAACGGTAGTGTTTTGAATTTACCACACATTTTTGATGAATTAAAAAATAAACCTGACGGCTATTATGACGGTGAGTTACTTGCAAACACAAGACAAGAAACAAGCGGTTTAGTTAATAAAGTGTTAAAAGAAACTGCAACAGAACAAGAAAAACAAGAGCTTAGTTTTTATTGTTTTGATTATCTCACAATTAGAGAGTGGAATAATCTTAAATCCTACTGTCCGCCCTTGAAAGATAGGCGGGTTAGACTTGAGCGTATTTTAGGGGGGTCAAAATTTAAGGGGGGTCAAAATTTAAGGGGGGTCAAAAATTCAAACGATAAAAATTTTATTAAATTAGTTGAGCAATTTGTGTGTGACAACTTTAAACAAGTTAAAGATTTTTTTGATGAAATTAGAAATAAAAATGGTGAAGGGATTATGCTTAAAGATTTAAGTGGAGTTTATGAGAAAAAAAGAAGTAAAAAATGGATTAAATATAAAGGACTTGAAAGTTGCACTTTAAAAATTGTAGATTGGTTTGAAGGTGAAGGAAAATATAAAGGTAAAATAGGTGGATTTATTTGCCAAACAGAAGATAAAAAATTTGAAATCAAAGTAGGAAGCGGATTAACTGATGAAATTAGAGAACTTGACGGAAACAAATTAATTGGAAAACTTGTAGAAATTTATTATACAGATTTATATTGTATAATAAATGCAGATAAAGAAAAGCAATTAGTTATGGACTTTCCAAGATTTAAAGAGTTTAGAGTTGATAAAGATAAAGCAGATAATTTTGAGGATTTAGTAATTACTAAAAATCCCTTAAAAAGTTCTTCTTAAAATAAAATATAAAAATTAAATTTCTTTTTCTTTCCCTCTTGTTACTTCATTATCTTTTATTATTTTATTTTAAAATAAAATAAAATTTTAAAATATAGAAAAATAAAACATAAGATTGATTTATGTTATAAATTTATCTTTTAAATTAATATTTCTTTTTAAGATTAAATTTTATATTTTTAAAAAGAAATCTCTATGAAACAAAAATTTAGTTATAAAATAATTAATAAGAAATATAAAAAAATACGTTTAGTAGGGCATATTGTAAATATCTTTTTTATCTTAGAACAAAAAGCTCTAAAATTAAAATTTTCTCTAACTTATTAACAATTTTTGATAAAAATTAAAAGACAAATAAAAGCTTTATAAAAACAAATTTGGCACAATTTACAAGAGATTGAAAATTTAAACTTCCCGAAATTTAGGGAATTAGAAATAAACTTTTCAAAATCTGCTGAAAAACCAGTAATAGAAATTAGAAATAAACTTTTCAAAATCTGCTGAAAAACCGGTAATAGTATATTATTGAATAAAATTTGATTATTTTACAAAAATTAGTAATACAAAATTTTTGGTGTTTAGCACTTAAATTTTTTGGAGCTATTTTTTATATATAATGTATATACAATTTATAAGCAAACAAATTTTTTAAAAATTTTTGAAAAAAGGTAAAAAACTCTTGACATAAAGTAAAAAATATTTTATAATTCTAAGTGTAAAACAAAAACAAAAACAAAAGGAGCGAAAATGAAAGAAATAACACTAAAAGAAGCTAAAAAAATATTAAAAGAAATGAGAAAAGTAAAAAATAAAATAGAAGGAGCGGAAATTTTCCGCTCTATTGAGATAATTAATGACTGGGTGGCAGTTGAATTTGCTACCCCTTTTGAAAGAGATGGGGATGTAGTAGTAGAATATAATTGGAGCTGGGTAATAGCTCCAAGAAACCCACAAAAATGGGTTTCGTGGTATAAAGAAAGATTAAGGGAAGAAGAAGAGTGTTTTAAATAACACTCTTCTTCTCTCAGCTTATATAAACAGATGGAGTGTCTGTTTATATAAGCTGAGAGGCTAAAAATTAAAAAACAAAAGGAGCGAAAATGAAATTTGAAGTAAAATTAAATAAATTTTTAAAATCTCTAAATGTAACTTACAATGAATTTACTGATGAATTCATTATAAGAAGAGCAGGTGCTGACGAGGTTATTGCAAAAATTGATTATAATGATTTTCCTCACGTTTATTATGACGTGAATTCAGGAAAATTATTTGTTAAAATTGAGGAGATTGAAGAGCTTGAAAAAATTTTAGCTAAAATTGTCGAATATGTAGAGAATACTAAAGAAAAAATAGAAAAAATTGATGAAAAATTAAAAACAAAAAGAGGAGGAATAAAATGAAAGAATTAACTTTTAAAGAAATTATAGAGTTTTTTAACATTAAAAGTAGAGAAGATTTAAAAAATTTAGCAAAAGTTTTTGAAATACCTACAAAAGAAATAAAAAATTGTAGATTTTATGAAAAAAGTAATTATCTCTTCACTGATTGCAGTTGTCGTCAATTTCTAATTTTTGATAATTATGATGCTGTTAAAGAGTTTGCGAAAGACAAACTATCTGAAATTTATGAAGAGTGTTATGCTCCAGAAGTCCCAGAGCCTCTACAATATTACATAGATGTAGAGGCCTGGATTGAGGATGTTTTGCTGTCAGACGGAGCAGGGAGTATCCTTGCTCCTTATGACAGCGAAGAAAGAGAATTTATAGTAGATGATAAAATATTTTTTATTTACAGAATTAATTAACTAAAAAGGAGAAAAAATGTTAAACATACAAATTGAGCTGAGAAAGTATAAGTGGAAAATAGACAACGATAAAATGGGAAGAGTATGGTATGTATTTGAAGGACCTTCTTTTAGTAAAGGAGGAAACATTTTTTTGTATAACAATGGGAGATGGGCAGCTGACGACCATCTCCCAAAATATTTGTGGAAAGATATTGAAAAATTTTTAATTTTAAATGAAAAAGCTTTCTATAACAGGAAGCTTAAAAAATGGTATTGGTATGATAAAGGTGAATTTAAAGAAATAAAAGAAAAAAGATGGCTTAATTTTATAAAAAAATTAAAAATAAAAAACGAATATTAAATCTCCTCCCCTTTCTCTCTCTATTTTTAATCAAGTTAGTGCCAGAGACTATAAGATATAATTTTTTTAAAACAAAAAATATAAGCTACTTGCAATGAAAATATAAGCTACTTGCAATGAAAATATAAGCTACAATGTGACCTACTAAACGCACCATTTTTTGCACCTTTATTGTAGAACGCTACCCTTTTGAACACAAACTGACCGAAAAATCGTGCCTGTCGCTTATTATATAAACTACCTACTTATTTTGTGTTTTTAGCAAAAATCACCTCCAAGTAATAAAAAACTTTTTATAAATAGCTTAAACAAAACTTAAAATCGTTATTTCTACTTAAATTTTCTTTAAGAAAACAATGCTTTTTCTCCAAGAGAATATGCATTATGTTAAGTAAAAAATCAGTGTTTGTCACCAAATAAAAACAAAATGGAAAGAACCTGGAGCAAACAAAAAAAGGGGGAGGTCCTTGATTGCCGACCGCTCAACAAACCGGCGGACTTTCTATTACCTAACAATTACTATTTTTTAGCTTAGTATATACAGAGTAAAAACATTATGTTAATATAACATTTCAAAAAAATTCTTGTTATTTTTCCTCGCAAAACTTTTCGTTAAAATTATCACGCCCAAAAATAACAAAATTTCTAAAACTCCAAACCCAATCGCTTTCACAATACATAACCCTACCATCAGGCATTTTAAAAATAAACAAATCGCCTTTTTTGCTTTTTTCTACCGCATTTTTCTCTAAAACATCATAACTACAATGAAAAGTTTCTTGCACTTCAACGTTATACCACTTATTACCTTTTTTACCTACAATACATAACAAATCCCAACTAAAAGATAGCGAAAAAAGAGCGAAAAGAAGGGCAACAATTCTCATTTTACTTTCCTTCCGTTTTTTTCTAAAAATTGGTGAAGCTCTGGTAAAGTTATTCCAACCAAACCTTTTTCATAACTTTCAAATTCACTTTCTTCTTTACAATCAATTTTTTCGACCGTATCATACAATAAGTTTTCAAGTTCTTGCCATTTTTCCTCGCTCAATTCGTACATTCCTTTTATATGCCTATCATACCTACCACCTTTTAAAAATACAAGAAAACCTTTAACTATAATATCATTCCAAGCAAAACCACCTTTTTGTTTTTTAACTAAAACTTGATAAAAAACCACTTTATTTTCAAAATCATCTTTAAAATCCCCATCACAAACATAGCGTTTTATGAATTTAATCATTTAAAGCCTCCTCTAAAAACTCACCAATTATAATTAAATCATCTGAACTAAAACTAAAAAATTTCTCTTTATCTATTGGTAAAAAATAGACACCGCTAAAATAAGCTAAAAATTCATTATCTTCTTCTTGTATAAACAAGATGTTGTTTTCACCTCTTAATTTATCTATTTCTTTCTCATATTCAAACAACAACTCATAAAATTTTATGAGTTGTTTTTCTTGTTCCTCACTTATTTCTGTACTTTTTAGATTTTCTAAAAAACTCAAGCTTGTTGCGGTTTTCATTTTTCCACTCCTTTATTAATTTTTCTCTTTCTTTTTTAACTTTTTCTAAATTATCATCAATAAAAGCAAGTGTAATTCCATTTACTATTACTTTAAATTTATAATCAAGCCCAACCTGTTCAATTTCACTTACAACTTCAATCTTAGATAAATCAAAAACATCCCCACCTAATTTATAAATTTTCATCTAAACCTCCAACTTAATTATTTTAGCGCTCATCAAAAGTTGTTTTTTAATTTCACTATGAATTTTTAGCGCTTTTTCTTTGTTTTCATAAATTAAAGGTAAAAGCTCACCACCAACTACTAATTCAAAACCATACAAATTTTTATTAGTATATTCATCAAAATCAATTAAACTAACTTCACCAATATAACTAATATCACTAACTTTTAAAAAACCGATATTCTCAATATTTAACCACACCATTTTATTTCCTTTTCAATTACTAATATGTTTTCGCCTTTATAAAAGAAAATCAATTTACCTGTTACTTTTTTATTATTATAAACGAAAGAAACCGCTTTCGTTTTTTCGTCAAAAACAAGATTTTTTATTTCGTTTAGATTGAAACTTTCTCTAATTTTCATTTATTCTCCTTTAATTTTCATTTACAAAATAAGCAATTAAAAAAACCAAAAAACCAGCTAAACCCAAAAATACAACCATTTTTAAATCTAAAACTACTACCTCCCAATTTGCATTTGCAAGTATTTCTCCACTATAAAATATTGTATTTATAAATAAAAATAAAAGATACCCTAAAACACCATATAATAATAACCCCGCTAAACCAAAAATCACTAAAAATAAAATTATTAAAAACGGTGTTAAAATTTCTCTTAATTTACTCATTTAATGCTCCTTTAAAATTTCTTGAATTATATAAAATAAACCAACATAAAAACTTAATAAAGTTAAACCTAAAACTAAATCATTCATAATCTAACTCCATATTTATTTTTTCAACTTTAGCAAAACTAAAAGGAAACCAACTTTTTTCTTTTATTATTAAGTTTTTATTTTTAACAATTTGTTTTAAATTACAAGTTGTTAAATCATCACAAAACAAAGCTAAAATTTGGTTTCCTTTTTTCCTTACCCCAACATTTCCACATTTACAAAAACCACGTTCAATTTCATCATTGCACTTTTTGCACTTTACTACCCAAATGATTTTCAAACTTTTCCCTTTTCTAATTGTTTTAACATCATTTCAATGCTTTGGCTTTTACGCCCGTTACCATATAACCTAACATTTTCTTTTTTTCTATGTTCATACGCTCTTTTAAAATCTTCTTCATTCTCCCAACCATATCTATCATAACGCCAACAATTCCTATAAGTTTTGCCTTGGATTATATATTGAATTGTTTTATAACTTGCGTTAAAATATTTTGCTATTTTTGTAATTGTAGCTTTTCTAAAATAAAACAAATCCATTATTTTTTGGATTTGATAGCAACTAAATTTACGCTCTAACATTTGCTCCTCCTATTTGTTGAGGTAATTTTTCTTTTTTATCTTGGTATTTCCATATTAGTGTATCAATCGTTTTATCACTTATACCAAAATAAGATTTAAAACAATCTATGATAAATTGTTTAATAAAACCTTTAGCTATACCTGCTTTTTCTATTTTACCAACTAAAAGATAAAAAGCATTATCAAGCATATCTACATCAAAATAATCATCTTCCTCAACAAACATAAATTCAACATATGCTACATAACCTACAACAGCACAAAAATTTTCTATATCTTTTTTTAAATTTTTTTCTTTAACAAGTTTTCTTGTCAAAACCGCTAACAGCGGAATTTCATTTTTAACTTTTGTTGGTTTATTATTACAAATCGCTAAAACAATTTCTGGTGTTAGCAGTTGTTTTAGATAAACTGAAGTTGTCATTTCCATTTTTTCTCCTTAAAATTTTTTGTATAAATATTATAACTTTTGTCTATGTATATGTCAAGCTATTTTTCAATAAATTTTAAATTTTCTATATCAATCTTATCATATAATTTTTTTGGTAACCAAATTACAATCGGAATATTTATATACCAACTCGGGTCTTCTTCTTTTGTAATATTATTAGCTTTTAAAATTTCTTTAACTTTAGTTCTTGATAAACCTGTTAAATTCGCTACTGCGTCTATTGATAAATAAGGATAAAGTTCTCTTATTAAATCCACAATTTTTTGATTATTTTCTTTTCCAAGTTTTTTATCAGATAAAATCAAATTTGTTTTCATTTTATTCTCCTACAAATTTTAAATTATAATGTAATTTTGTTTTTAAATTATATGCTTTAATAAACCAACTAAATAATCTATCATTATGTTTTACATTTTTTAAATAAGAAATATAAAAATCTGGTTTTTCAATTTCAATAATTTCTTTGGTTTTTATTTTGAATTGTTTTAACAAAAACCAAAATTCGTTTAATCCACCAATAACACCGGTTTGAGTAAATATCATATATTTACCTTTTTTAAAATATAAGTCGCCTTCATTAATATCAAAACTTAAAACGCCAAACATTTTGTCTTCTTTATGTAAAACATAAAAATAATCTAACTTGTTATAAGTTTTTAAATAACTAAAAAAACTCATTAAAATTTCTATTTCATTATAATCAGCTATTAAATTTTCAAGCTCTTTTTGCTTTATTTTATAAAAAAGTAAAGCAATTTCTTTAAATTTTTGTTGATTTAACCAATTTTCTATCTTTTTTTCTTTAAAAAATGCAAAAATCGGAGAAATTTTTAACATTTTTTTATCTTTTTTATGTTTTTTTCGGTTAAAAACCTTATTATTTTATAAAATTTATTCGATTTATTGACAAAAATTGGATTTTTTTCTTTTATTTCATAAAAAATACTACCTATTTTTAAAACAACTTTACAATTATCCTCATAAACATAAGCAACAACCTCAACATTTTTATTTAAATTTTCTAATAAAAATTTTAACCTTTCAAAAGTAACCTTTCTGTATAACATTATTTTATCTCCTTATATTTTAAAACTTCGTTTTCAACTTTATATCCGATAGCTTTATCTTTATAAAAAATTTTAACTAAATCAAATTGTGCTTTTTCTTTTGGTTTTATAAAAAACTTAATTTCCTTTTTAATTACTTTTTCAGATAGTTTATGTGGCTCAAAAATATAATCATTTAATTTGATATTTGCTTCTCTTAACATAAACTCTAACCATTGTTCTAAATAAGCTTTAGAATAAATAAACCAACTCATATTATTAAAATACACAATTTTCATTGTAGAAAAAACAGGTGCGTTATAATACCTTCTTAATTTCTGCACTGATTTAACATATGCACTTCTAATTTCATCATAATTTCTTGAAGGCAATACAATAGGTGTAATAACATCGTATTGCTTTTTAGTAAGTGAGATATTTTGTGATTTTAAATTTTTTAAACCAAATGACCAATCTGCTTTTATTAATTCCATAATTTTTCCTTTTTAATTAAAATAAAAATCAACAAAATCTTTTATAATTTTCTCTTCTCTTTTATCTAAATTTTCTTTTTTTAACTCTATACATTTTTGACGTAAATCCATATATACCATATATTTTTCATAACTCATACCATTTTCTTCTTTTCTTTCTTTATAATAATCAAACCACGCTAACCCTTCCTCCCAGAGTTTTGAAATTATCGGGTCATTTGTAATAAGATTTAAAAGATTTGTTTTAGTTATTTGCATTTTCATTCCTTTTTATTGTAGTAAAAATAATTTTTTAATTTTTCATTATGTAAAAACAAACCTTGATTTATCATAACTACCATTAACTTAACAGCACTTTGAAATTCATCAGCAATTTTTAATAATAAAATTGCTTTTTCTTGTTCTTGTTTATTGCCGTTCATTAAAATAATAACATATTCTAATAAAATATCGATTATTTCTACTAAAATATCCATATTTTCATTTTTAATGTAATTATGGATTGTAGATTTTGAAAAATCAAGCCCTACATTTTTTACTAAATCAGCTAATTTTCTAACTGATAATTTATCTTCTTTATTATTTACAAATTTTTCTACTTCAATTTTAACTTGTTGTAACTTTTCTTTTTTATTTTCTGGAGCATTTTTAATTACTTTTAAACTTTCAGTAATTTTTTTAAATGTTTTACTTCTTGCTATTTTTTGTCCATTTAAGTATTTTGTCATATTTTCTAAATAAAAATCATAAACATCCCAAACAACATCTTTAACATTTTCATTACCATAAACAAACATTAAATCATTTTCAATAGCAGTGAAAAGCTCTAATAAAAGCATATTAAAATTTGATAAATGATTATAATTTATAATAAATTTATGAGTTAAAGCTTTAGTTAGCCAAAACATTTCAGCATTTTCACTAAATTTACCTACCATTTCTAAATTAACAGCTGGTAAATTTACTTTATATTTTTTAGAAAATTTATAAACATTATAAAATTTTTGTTTAAAACCCGCATAACTCATTGTTTTAGCTTCAAATAAATTAACTATTTCTTTTTTTTCTTCTTCTTTTTCAAATTCCCCAGCTAAATCAAAAATAGTAGTCCTATCATTTTCAGTTATTGAAAATGTATTATAATTATGAGCTTGAAAATTCCTCCAAATTCTTGCTTTTTCTTGTTCGACTGCAAATTTATCAATTTTTAATTTAACTTCATATAATTCATTTGCTAAAAATTCAAATTTTTCAATAAATTTTTTAACTACAAATTGATAAGCGTAAAATGCTTTTGTAACTTTTCTTTTTTTACCAAAAATTTCACTAACTACATAATCATCTTTATCAAAAAATGTTTTAACAAAAAATACAGGAATATAAATACTAATTTGATAACCTTTTGTAGTTTCTAAAACTACTACTTGTCCGTTAAAACTTAAAGCATTCATAGTTGCCTTGCTTAATAAAGTTATTTCTTCTAAACTTAAACTTTTATCATCAATATCAAATCTTAAAGAATTTTTAGAATATTTATTATTAGGAATATAAAACGCACAATGAGGATTTATAAGCATTTTGAAATAAGCAGTAACAAGAGAAACTTCATTATCAAAAGCAAGACCTAAATTTTCTTCATAACCTTTTCTATAAATATTATAAAACTTTCCATTTTTAGTATTAGGTCTTGCTTTATCATATTGTGTTACTTTATAAGGATTAGCAACAAAACTAAAACCTTTACTTTCAAAATGATTAGCTGTTAAGGCTTCATAAAAAGAAATAAAATTATCTGCAATTTCGTCTGTTGTAATTTTATTAGTTGCCCAATCATAAATTAAATGTTTAAAATTTTTGATAAAAACATCATTTTTATCAGCTCTATCTAATAAAAATAAAATATTATTAAAAATAGATAAAAATTGTCCTTTTTGTATTGACAAAGTATATATAAATATAGTATAATTCTTTAGCAACCCAATTAAATCTTCAAATTTATCCGGTCGGGTTGCTAAAATTTCTCCTTTTTTTGTTTTTCTAACAAATAAAATTTCTAAAGTTTTTTCTTTAAAAATTTTTTCTTTTTTTTCTTTCATCACATCATTTCCTGTTAAAATTCTACTTTTCTCTTTTCTTACATTCATCATTCTACAACTCCTTTTTATAAATTATAAATCTTTAAAAGATTATAACAAAAAGCAAAATAAAAGTAAAGATAGAAATAAAATTTTGTTTTAAAAGCTCTATTATAATATATTATAACTTTAAGGGTTTGGACACTTTGGACAGTAGCAGAAAGCCCTAAAATTCGGACTTTTAACAAACTATAATTATCTACAAACAATGAAAAATAGCATTTCGGCGGTCAAGAACATTTTATAATTATTATAGCTTATATATTAAACTGATATATGTTTAAAGTAGCAATATAAGGAGACAAAATGTCTATAAGCACCCATAGTAATTTTGCAGTAGTTGATATTCAATTTACAGGGCTTAATAAGTTTAGAAAAGGTGAAATTTTAAAAATCCAAACAGACCAAGATATTTTTGAATATTATGTTTTAGTAGCTAATCCAAATGATGTTGTTGGAGTAAGTGTAACAGACGCAATTGATAATGGACAACTTTTAAAAATAAAATACGGAACAACAATTGAAGGTGAAAATGGAAAGTTTTTATATAAAATTAACGGAGACAAAGCTGTAACAAGTCCATATTTACAACATAACCCACAAGGTACAAATTCAGCACTAAATATTGATACAACTGTTGATAATAATGGTGTTACACCATTGAGAATTTTTACACATAGCGAAAAAATTATACAAGCTTATACCTCACAAGTTCAATTTGCTGTTAATCAATATGGTGTCATTGGTGCTGGTATTTCTATTGATGGAAATACAAATAATTACAATCTATATTGTGGTCGTTCAAATGCAATTAAAGCACGTGATGGTTTTGGTTGGGATTTTAATCGTTCTATGGATAATCGCTTTAATTATGTCACAGGATACCCAGCCACAGGACAAGGAACACCCGAAGATGGTTATTATTGGATTGATTATGAAAATCAAAACCTTGCTATTTATAATTCAAATGGACATTTTGGTTGGTTTAAAGGTAAAACTTCGTTAGTTGGTAATAAAGAAATTAAATATTCAGGTTTTGTTTTATGGAGTGATAGCTGGGTTTATTTACCTGCAAATTCACACGATGTTGTTTATCAAAAAATTGAAGATTGGAAAAATGATATTAACGAATACCCAAAAGGTGGGCAGTTAATTTACGATAATTCCGCTGAAGAAATTATAGTTAGAAGAAAAGGTAACTCAAACGAATGGAAGGCATTAGCTGTTAAAACTAATGATTATGTAAATTACGATGTTGTTATAAGTCAAAACGACAATTACAATGCAAGTTCAACTTTAGGAAAAAGTTTAAAATATAATTGGACAACAGGAACACTTGGTTTAGGTGTAGATGTTACAAGTTCAAATATTAACGTTTATGATGTTGTAGCTGGAGATAGTGGCACTTATCTTGCTTATAAAGACACAACAAGTGCTGATAATTGGGTAGGTTATAATTTTGGTTTAGGTACTGCTTATCCGGCACAAGCAAGGATTGATTGGTATAACAATTCAAATAACAAAAAACATTTGCATATTAGAGCTACAAGCTCAAAATACACAAGCATAGATAATGCAACAAGAATGGAAGTTGATTGTGATGAAGATAGTATTAAATTTTATAACTTACCTAACGGACTAAAATTAATTAATAATGACGGAGAAGCCAACGATACAAGACGTGCGATGATGTTTATTAATTTTATTGCAAATGATGATAATGCAGTGGCATTATTAGAGCCGTTAGACAAACCTACTTTTGTTTTAGGGGGGATTAAAGAAAATGACAATTCAAGCTTCGTTGTTTATTGGGCAGATGGTAATGGTAATGTTTATAAAGACGAACTTTGGGGATATCAAATTAATTAAAATAAGGAGTTTTTATGTTTTATATAGAAAATTTAGATAGTTTAATAACCGGAAAAAAAGATGATTTAATTGTAATTTTAAATATCGAACGTCAAAATGTTGTTTATAAATGTTATTTAAAAGAAGATGTAAAAAACCAAAAAGCAAGAGATTTAATAAATAACGGCAAACTAAAAGTAGTAGATAAAATTACTAAAAATATAGCTAACATTATAAGTTTAGAAAATCCTACTGTTAATTTTAACCCGGCTTTTAAAGGTTTTAAATGGTATAATATTCAAACTTCAGAAATGTTTGAATGTGTTAAAAATGATAATAATGATAACATTTGGGTAGGAAATAAAGGAACAACAATTATGAATGTTCCGCCTTTTGAAAAAGTTGATGTTTTTGGCGATGGTAGTGGTATTGCTTTGTTTAAATTTAATAGAAATGTCCTTGATGTTAGCGGAAAATATAGAGGAACAATAGTAGGAGGCATAAGATACGTTGAAGGTAAAGAAAATTTAGCTGTTTATTCTGATTGGGGACAAATTCAAATAAAAAATTTACCTTTTAATGTAAATACAGAAGAGTTAAATATTTCAATGTGGTTTAAATGGAATGGCAGGGATTATACTATGCCATTTGGTTTTAAAGAATGTGATATTTATATTTGCAGAAATGGAAAACTTGGTTTTAATACTGCTAATAGCGATAATTTTGGTTTTAATTTTTTAAAATATAAAAATCAGTGGGTGCATTTATCAGTTAATTTTAGAAAGGGAGAATATGGCGATATTTACCTTAACGGTGAAAAGCAAAACTTAGCTCAAAACTGTGGCACAATTAACAGATATAGTATGGTTTTTAACGATACTTTATATTTGTTTGGTTGGGGCAGAAATGCGGGTTATAGACAAAGCGGAACAATTGATGATGTTAGGATATTCACAAGAAATTTAAATGATGATGAAGTTAAAATTTTATATTTAATTCAAGGAGAGTAAAATGGTATTTTTTATAAATGATGAAAAAAGGTTAATTCCTGTTGAAGTATCAAACGAAGAAGATTATATTAATAAAGAAAATTTTTTAGTCACTGATAATTTACCACAAGCATTATATCCGTTTTATAAATTAGATGAAAACGGAAATATTATTCCTGATGAAGAATTAATATTAGAAAAAGCTAAAGATTTAAAAATTGAAGAAATTAAAAAAGCTTTTAATTTTCATATTAAAAATGGTTATAAATGCTCTAATGGTATAACTATGGATTGCGACTTTTTAGATATACAAAAATTAAAAGCGGGAATTGAACTTGCTGAAACATTAGGTATGAGTACAATGTTGGTTGGTGATTATTATAATCAGGACCACGAACTTGAACTTGCTGAAGTCAAAAAAATGCTAACAGAACTTGGTATAAATTATTCAACTTTATGGAGTAAAAAAGTCAGCTTAAGAAAAGCAATTTATAATGCTACTTCTATTAAAGAAGTAATAAATATTTCTTGGAATTAAAAATGTTAAAATATAGCGATGTTTGGTTACAACCTTTAAAAAATAACAAATTTAAGGTTGTCAAACCTTTTTATTATAAGAGCATAAAAATTCCAAAAGGTTTTAAAAGTGATGGAGCAAGTGTGCCTTTTATAGCATATCTTTTTAACTATACAAAATATAGACCTGATTATTTACCTTGTGCTATTTTACACGATTATCTTTGTAATTTAGAACTCTACGATAAGGCTGATAAATGTTTCTTAAATTGCTTATTAGATTTAAAAGTAGGAAAATTTACAAGTTATCTTTTTTATTATGCAGTTAAATTTTATCATTTTTTTAAATATAAATTGCCTCAAATAATAAAAACTTCTATACCGCCGAAATTAACAAAAAACAACTAAAATTTAATTTACGTTATCAACAAAGTCCGAATTTTAGGGCTTTTTGTTACTGTCCAAAGTGTCCAAACCCTTAAAGTTTTTATATATTATAATAGAGTTTTTTAAATTAAATTTTACTTTTATTTTTATACTGATATATTTAATAACATTAAAATATAAAGGTTTTAAAAGATGAAAAATAAGTGGGATGAAATTTCTATAAAAGCATATATTTTATTAATGGGTTTTATTATTTGGGCTACGTCTATTAATTTTACACAAAGAGATTTACAAAATAAATCATTAAAATCTAAAATTTTTTTATATTTTTTAGATTTATTTTATGCAAGTTTTTTAGGTTTAATAGGTTTTATTCTTGCTTATGATTTAATGGATATAAGCGTTTATGGAGCAAGTGCAATAGGCGGTGTTATGGCTCACAAAGGAGCTAATTTTTTATATTTAATAGAAACAGAAATTATAAAAAAATTGAAAATAAAATGAAATTAAGCTATAATTAATAAAAAGGTTTAAAATGAAAAAAGATAAAATTAGTCCTTTATTAGATTATGTTTATAATGAAGAATTAAAAAAATATGAAGTTGTTTGCTCTTGTTCTAATGTATTTTTTGTTGAAAGTCTAAAAGAATTAGAATTAAAAACACGTTGTAATGTTTGTCAAGAAAAAAACAAGAAAATAAAAATAGAAGATGAAGTAATTAAAGATTTAGTAATTAAATTTAGTAATACTGTAAATAAAAGGCATTTTGATGAAGAATAAAGAAACTAAAGAAATAACTCCTGTGGCAGTTGTAGAAAAAGAAGAATTAGAAAATTTACCAGACGCTAATGTTAAAAACAATAAAGTTTCTACTGAAGTTTTAGAATTTACAAATGTTAATTTCGATAAACCTTTATCAACAGTTGAAAGATATATTGTAGAAATGAAAGCAAAAGGTTATAGCAATAAAAGAATAGCAATTGAACTTGGTTTGCCATATCAATATATTAGTAGAACTTTATCAAAACCTTATGTTAAAGATTTTTATAATGCAATTATGAAAGAAATAAAAGAAAATGCTAAAAATGTTGTAGTTTCTGTTGTTATGAGAACATTAGAAGATAAAATAGAACAAATTGAAAAACAAGGAGGTGATTTTGCTAATGCTACTGACAAAGATATTTTAGATGTAGCTAAAATGCTTGATGATATTATGAAAGAAGAAGAAAGAAAAAAATTAGGAACAACAGGAAATGTTTTTGTCAATATTTTAAATCAAGTTATAAAAGATTAAATACAAGCAGGAACAAAGCCTTCGTGTTTGAATATTGCTTTCTTTTCTACTGTTCCGTCTGATTTTTTTATTTCTTCTACAATTCTTTTTGTAAAGGCATATAAAGGTGTCCCAAAATAACTTAGTTCTTCTTCTAAAGCGCCCATAAGATAAGGCGCTCCACCTATCATAAAACCTAAATTTAGTTTTTCAAATTCTTCAATTTGTTTAATTTCATCTAATTTTAAAATTTGTTCAACTTCGTTTTTAACAGGACTTAAATTATCTGATAAAAATTCTAAAACTAAATCTCCTATTTTTTCAGCTCTATTAGTGATTTCTTTACAATTTGGTAATTCATTAAACGTTAAAAGTGTTCTTAATTTTGTTTGATATTTTTCTGGCAGGTCTATCACACCTGCCTGTTTTTGTTCTTCAGTTGCTTTATGTTGAGTTAGATTTATTATTACGCTATATTCCATTTTATTCTCCTTTGTTTTTATTTGTATTGGAATTATAAAACATTTTTTACTTTATGTCAAGAGTTTTTTACAAAAATTATAAAATGTTCTTGACCGCCGAAATGACATTTTTTACTGATTATAAATGTTTGCAAGTTATTAAAAGTCCGAATTTTAGGGCTTTCTGCTACTGTCCAAAAGTGTCCAAACCCTTAAAGTTATTATTATATTATAATAGAATTCTTAAATTAAATTTTACTTTTATTTTATACTGATATAACTTAAAATTACAATCTATTAAAAAGGAAGATTTAATGTCAGAATTTAAACCTGTAAATCAAGAAATAGAACTTTATAAAAAAGTAAAAAGAAAAATTGATTATAATAAAGTATTAAAATTGTTAGAATTTACACCTACAAAATATCAACAAGAGATAATTGATAGGATACAAAAAGCTGATTTTAATGTTGGTGTTTTTTTAATGTCAAGAAGGGCAGGTAAATCTACAATTATGTCAAAAATTGCATTGTCAGAACTTTTAATTCCTAATGCAAGTATATTATTAGTAACACCTACATTTGCAAATGCACAAGCTATTTTTAGTAATGTTGAAAAAGATGTAAATAAACTACAATTACCTTTTAAATCAAAGGATATGAAAGGTTTAACATTTACATTAGAAAATGGTGCTAAATTTCGTGTAGTTACAGAAAAAAATTATGAAAATGCACTTGGAGATAAATTCAGTTTAGTTATTTTTGATGAAACTGCGAGTATAAATAATGTTCTTGAAATTTGGGAAACCTACATTTCACCAGCACAAAACGATTATGGTACTGATGAAAACGGCTTTATGTTTTCTAAAACTTATTTTATAGGAACACCAAGAACTTTTGATAATGATTTTTATAAGTTATGGAAAAGATGTGGGCAAAGAAACGATTATTTTTGTAAAAAAGTTACAGTTTATGATAATCCTATGATAACAAAAGAAATGATTGAGTCAATAAAAGCAAAACTTGATAAAAGAAGTTTTGAACAAGAATATTTATGTGAGTTTCAAAGTGGGTTTAGTGAGGATTTGCAGGTATTTTATGCTTTTGATTTAGAAAAAAATGTATTTAGAGTTAGTGATTTAAAAAATAAAATGACAACAAAAGATACGTTTGCAGTAGGAATTGATATTGGTTTTAGGGACAATACAAGTTTTGTTATGGCTTGGATAGAGCCAATGACTGGTAATATTTATGTTTTAGATGAATATATGGCGGGGCAAATGCCTATTGAATGGCACATTAAACATTTTAGAGAAATAGAACAAAGATATTGTGAAAATCCTGATATGCAGATTGTAAGATTTTGTGACCCAAGTGCAAGTTTGACAATGGCAGATATGGCGTATAGTTATAGTTACTATACACAACCCGCACCAATTCAATTAGTAGAAAGCATTAGGGACATTAACACGGCATTTCAAAAAGGAAAATTATTCATATCAGAAAATTGTATGCAATTGATTGAAGAATTAAAATTAGCTCATTGGAAAGAAAATAGCAATGGAAAAACAATAGAAAGAAACAAGGACGGACATTTTGATTTGTCCGTAGGTGCTTTAAGGTATTTAACAAGTGGGTGGTGGAAATTGCAAAATTTACAAATTCAGGTCGTGTAAAAATTAATCTTCACAAGCACAATCCATTAATCCAAAAGCTATTTTAGCGTCTTCATAATCAGGTTTTTCTACATATTTGCCTCTATTGTAAAATTCATAAGTTTTAAGTTCTCCTTCTACATTTTTAAAACAAGTCCAACCTTTGTGATATCTCCCACCACTATAAACAATAACATAACATCCTTCTGGTATAGTAGCAATAAATTCAGTATGCTCACCAAGTCTTCCAGCACCTGTTGCGCTAACTATTGTAACTCCTTCACTTGTTTCTTCAATATAAGAAGTTCCCCTATAACTGCTTTCAATATATTTGTTAATTGTTATTTTTGTTTTATCTTTTTTAGCAGTTAAAATAGGTTTGTTGTTTTTGTTAAAATAAAGTTCAAGCTTGTTAATAACATCTTCCCAGCTTGGTGCTTCCTCAGGATTGCTTTCTTTTGTTCTTTCATATTCTTCAATTATTTTTAACCCACTTTTACTTAAAAAAATTCTTTTAGTTTCGTCGGAGATGTTTTCTCCAACCCCTCTAATTTCTACTACTTTAATTTCTCCAAGTTGTTTAATTGTTGCCATATTTTCTCCTTTGTTTTTTGTTTTACATTTAGAATTATAAAATATTTTTTACTTTATGTCAAGAGTTTTTTACAAAAATTTTAAAATTTTTTATAAGAGTAATATAACTGATATATGTATAAATGCTAATAAAGGCTGAGTATGGCAAATAATAAATTTTCTATAATTTATCCAGATATAGGGGTAGGAGACCAAGCTGGTTGTGTTATGCAAACTGAGGATACAGTGCCTGAAACACACGGAGGTTTAGAAGCAGGAACGGATATAAACGGGCTACAACCTTGTGAAGTTTTAAAAATGATTTTATTTCCTTATCAATACCCTGCTTTTACAAGTTTTTATATTGATGGACAAGTTACGCAGTTAGAAGTGGGCCAAGTTATAAACGGAGGAGTTAGAACTTTTAAATGGACTACAAGTCATTCAGAAAACATTCAAGAAAACTCAATTAGAATTAAAGATGTAAATGCTAATGCGATTTTAGGTGATAATTTAGCAAACGATGGACAGGAAGATTTAGATATTGGGGACGATAAAACTTCAAGCGGAATTAACAGTTCTTATACTTGGAGAATTAGTGGAATTAATACAAAAGGGCAAATCTTTAGCCGTGATTTTCGTGTTTATTGGAGGGCAAGAGTTTATTGGGGAACTTCAGTGAATGATACATTAACTGAAGATGAGGTTAAAAATCTTGAAAACAGTGCCTTGAAAAGTGGGTATGCTGGACATTATAGTTTTTCAATAGGAAGCACAAATAAATATTGTTATGTTATTTATCCAGCTGAATGGGGAAATATCAATGATTGGCGTGACAATGAGTCTGGTTTTGCTGTTGATTTTACTTATTTGGATAATATAAATATAACAAATGATTATGGTATTACAATTGAATATAAAGTATTGCGAACTGCTTATCAACAAGGTAGTTCATTAGATAGTACTATCAGTTAAGGAGTTTTTAAATGGCAATTAAAATAACAGGTAAATTTGATACAGGCGGTGGTGAATATCCGTTAATTGAGGATATTCATTTAGAAGGTGGTTTTCGTGTTGTAGCAACAACTGAAGAACGTGATAACATTCCTGACTTAAGAAAAAAAGTAGGAATGGTTGTTTATAATCAAGAAGACCAAAAATTTTGGCAATTACAAGACGATTTGCTTAGTTGGGTTGAAGTTAGCTTAGGAGGTAATGCAAATTTTGATGGTTGGGAAGGCGAAGTTGAAACTTATGCTGATTTGCCAGACCCAGCAGACCATCTCGGTGAGCAATGGTTAGTACAAAAAGCAACAGGAACTTGGGTTTTTTTCAATAGGAAAAAAGCTGGTTTATATGAGGCAAGAACAGATGATGAAGGTAATCCAAATTGGTTTTATCTTGGAGTTCAGATACATAAAATATCAGACGCCGAAAAACAAAATCCTTGTGAAGTTAATGAAGTGAGGAGATACACACCTAAAGATATTTGTGATATTATTGATACTAAAACTTATTGGAAAAAAGAAGACGCAGATACAGGCATAGGGGAACAATTAGTACCTAATGAAAACACCGAAAACGTCCAAAGAGTTTATATTGAAAGAAATGCTTATGGTATTGTAGAATTTAATGCTACAAATACAAATAATGATGATAATTATACAGGAGCAAGTTTTACTGCCTCTACATCAGCTGACCCGTATGCCAAACAAGTATTCTTAACAATGTATGGTGATAATTTTTACCAAACTTATCTTGCTGGGAAAGGCGGAAATTTAACTGACACACAACTTGTAGTAGGTGCTTATGGTGATAATGCTCAATATGATGTGGTTTTAGGTGATGATTTTGGAAGTTTAAGTCCTTATTTTATTGTTAAAAAAACCAATTATCAATTTACAAAAGAAGATAATCCTATTTTTTATGCATATGGTAAAAATCCTAAAGCAAAACCTAATAACCCTTATGTAATTGGAGTGGATACCTCAACAGGAGAGCTTTTTAGTTTTAATCTAAGTGCTGACCCGACTAATAAAGTTTTTATTTACAGAAAAGGGGAAGATATTTCAGGTAAAAATTTGTTGTTTTTAAAAAGATATATTTATAAAAGTAGAAATTTAATTAAAGTTTATGTTAATGATGAGGTGTTTGAAGATTGGGATTTTGGCGACCAAGTTGAAAGTTTAAATCCAGATTATACAACTCATTTAAAGTTTAATTCTGCTTTAAACGATGATGATAAAATAAAAATTGAATATGTTGAGCCAATCGGTCTTGGAGATTATAAGCTTGTTTTATATAGAAAAGAAGGTGCAAATTTTATAATTTCAAGACCAAAAATGATAACTAAATTTATTACTGACCAAGGAGGTATTAGATATTATTTAGATAGTGTAGATTTAGTTAATACAAGTTATGGTTTTGAGCGTTACATCTGTCATTATAAAGGCGTCAATAATCGTGATTATACAATTGATGTAGAAAAAGCAAGTCCAAATTTAGCCTATATAGCTGAGTTTCCAAAAGAAACTGATTTGCCAGATGGTTTTGTTATAGAAGTTTGGGCAAGAGACAGTAAATCACCAGCTAAAAAACATATTCCTGATAACAAGGAGGCACAAGGTAGGTTAGTTCCAGTAGGAAAATTTACAAGAAATAAAATTTATAATTTAGACAAAAACGGTGTATATCATTTTAGAATGATTAAAGTTGATAATTCTGGAGATGTTTTGTTTAGTCAATGGTTATCAAGTGTAGTTAGTGTGCGTAATTTTCCTGTTTTTACAACAGACCCTGAAGATAATGTCAATACTTTTGTAGGACATTACAAATTAATGAAAATAATATAAGGAGAAAAAATGGCAACTTATACTCATTATAAATTACCGGTTTTAAAAAGCAATGATTATATAAGTTTAAAAAATTATCAATTAAACCAGCTTGTTATAGTGGATAATGGAACTGAATTAAAATATTATGTTGTACGAGATAATACAATTTCTTATGAAAGCGTAAATGACGCAATAAATAATGAACATTTAATACCTTTTGGAGCTGAAAACAGCAAAAAGAATGTGATGGTATTTTATAATCATACGGATAATTTATCCAGCAAAAATCGTTTGTTTTTAAGACAAGTTATTTTTCCAAAAAAAGATTTAGTAAAAGTTTATATTAATGACGAATTGTTTGAAGATTGGGATTTTCACGGACAAGTGATTAATCCTGCCGGTTATGTAGAACATTTAGAATTTCCAGATGGTGCGCCTTCTGGGGTTGTTAAAATAGTCTATGAAGAGCCTTTAAAATATGGCGGACAATACAATTTAAGATTGGCAAGAAAGGAAGGAAATTCCTATGTTAAAGCAAGAAATGCCCTTATCCCTCAAACATCTTATATAGACGCATTTAACGGGAATGGTTTTTTAAAAAGTGCAATTATGAATGATAGTGATTTAACAAGTTGGGATGTTACTTATCAAAGTTTTAATTCAGGTGACACATATACAATACAAAAAAGGTTTTTTAATGTTGTGTTTGCGGGTGGTTTTGAATTAGGGAAAGATTTTCCTGATGGAATAAAATTAGAAGTATGGGGATTTGATAAAAACACAAACTTTAATAATTCAGGAAACAGAGGTAGTGTTTCTCAAAACAGAAGGGGCAGTTATTATCCTTTATATGCTTTTACTAAAAATGAAGTTCTTTTTGATTTTATTGGAGCTACAAGACAATGGGGGAGAACAAACCAATTAAGATTTAGGTTAAGACAGGAAATAGACGGAAAAGTTTATTTTAGTGAATTTTTTAAAGAAACTTTAAGCATTAAACATTTTCCTTTATTTACCACAGATGCTACTTTAAGTGAAAAAACTTATGTTGGAAATTATGTGTCATTAAGATTAGTTTAATTTCCGATATAATAGTAGAACACCTGGGGTGGGTGTTCAATTTAAAACACCTGAAATGGGTGTTTGATTTAGAACGCCTGAAATGGGCGTTCAATTGAGGTTTGTAAAACAAGCTTCAATTGAGCTTCCGCTCTTTCTTCTTTTTCATTTTTTCTCCTTTTGTTTTTTATACTGATATATTTAATAGTAAAATAACAAAAAGGAATATAAATGGGATTATTTGATTTTTTAAAACCTAAGGATATAAAAACAGAAAAACAAACAATAGTTTATATGGACACAAAGGCAACAAAAGCAAATAAAAAAATAGCTGAGGATTATAAATTAGGTAACAATCAACTTGCTACAAGTGGAATGGAAAACACTTTTCATACAAGTGAGCTTGTTTTTAGTGCAGTTGATTATATCGCAAAAGCTGGAGGACAAGCAATCCCAAGACTTTATAGGTTAGATAAATCGGGTAAAAAACTGCCTGTTAAAGATAAAAAATTAGCAGAATGGGAATATAGACCAAATCCTTTTTGGTCCTGGGGAGTTATAATTGAACTTGCAATTCAAGGTTTATTACTTTCAGGGGTAGCGCCTTTAACTTTTGAAAACGTTAAAGGAAGTTATGAAACTTGGTTTTTAACCCAACCACATTTAGTGCAAGTTGTACCTGACGCCTCTAAATTTATTAAAGGGTATATTTATAATGACCAAATTGCTTATAAAGAAAACGAACTTATTTGGATTATTAACCCAACATTAAATAATGCATATTACGGTTTGCCGAGTGTAGCACCTTTACTTGACACTTTAACTTTAGAAAAGGACGCTATTGATAGTTTAAAAGAGTTTTATGAGGGTAGTGTAATTTTAGCTGGTATTTTAAAAGCAGAATATGCTCTAACACCTCAACAAATAGATGAATTAAGAGACCAATTCAATGCTTTATATGGTAAAGGAGGAAGTGAGAGAAGAGGAATTGCTGTTTTACCCGCTAAAATGGATTATAAAACAGTACAAGCAAGTCCAAGAGACGCAATGTTATTAGATAGCCTTGATATAAGTGAAAAAAGAGTTTTAAGAGTTTTTAAATTAAATTCTCTTGTTTTAGGAGGAGAAGATAAAAGTGCAGGAAAACCTCAAGAATTAATGAAAGTTGTTTTTAATACTGCAGTCAGACCTTATCTTTATAGAATACAAGACCAAATTAATCTCTTTTTAGGGAAACAATTTGGTTATGGAAAATATTATTTTGAGTTTGATTTTGGAAGAATAACAGAACTTGATACTGCACTTGATGTAAAAGCTGATAGTGCAAGAACATTGTTTGCAACAGGACTTGCTACATTAAATGAGGCAAGAGATTTAGTTGATTTACCAGAAATGGATTTTGAAGGAGCTGACAAAAATGTTGTTCCTGCATTTTTAACAGGAAGTGAAGCACAATTCTTTCAAGATTTAGTAAAAATGAGTCAAAATAGTTCAGAAGGGCAAAACAAACCTACAAATGTAGGAAGCACAGACCCACTTGGTGGTGAGCCTGATTTAAAAGTTTAGTAAAGCTTTTTTATGCTTTACTTTCCTTGTATATTTCTTTTTGTTTTTAACAACTTTTGGTCTGCAATTTATTTCTCTTTGATATATTTTTAAAATATTAAAATCTCTTTTCATTTTCAATTCTCCTTTTGTTTTTTGTTTTATGCTTAGAATTATAAAACACTTTTAACTTTATGTCAAGAGTTTTTTACAAAAATTATAAAAAACTCTTGACCGCCGAAATGACATTTTTTACTGATTATAAATGTTTGCAAGTTGTTAAAAGTCCGAATTTTAGGGCTTTCTGCTACTGTCCAAAAGTGTCCAAACCCTTAAAGTTATTATTATATTATAATAGAATTCTTAAATTAAATTTTACTTTTATTTTATACTGATATATAAGTAAATACATTTATTAAAAGGATTTATAATGAAATATAAAATTAAAGTTATCGGTAAAGGTATTATGGTTAGAGGGATTTTATTTAGTCCTAATAGATATGATGGTTTGTATGTTGTAGATGAAGAGCTTGGTAAATATCTGCTTTCTACTTTTCCAAAAGAATTTGTTTTAATAGAAAAGATTAAAGATACGACTAAAAATTCTAAAAAGGAGTTACTTCGTAAAGAGAGGGAAACCACAAGCGAATTACATACCAAAAGTCAAACGAGGAAAAGAAAAGCAAAGTCTAAAAAAGAAAATAGTTGATTTTTGGTCTAAAATTGTAAGTTTTATAAAAGGATAAGTTATGGCTCTTATAGATGATTTGTTAATAGAGTTTAAAAAAGTTTTAGATATTCAAGATGATGAAATAGATGAATTGTTAAAAGAAATATTAATTATAAGTGAGAGTTATATTTATGACTATTATAATGTGGGAATTTTTGAAAGAGATTTAGTTGAGCGCATTAATAAAATTTATGGTAACTCTATTTATACAAAAAAAGGTCTAATAAGTGAAATTATAAAAATAACGATTGATGGCGAGGAGCTTGAAAATGATGTGTTATTAAGTTTTGAAATAGGAGAATTAAATAGAATTTATCTGCCTGTTTTATTTTCAATAGAGAACTATCAGATTATGCGAATTGAATATAAGGTAGGTTATAATGATATTGATTTAATACCTGAGGGGTTGGTATCAGGTTTATTGTTATTAGGAAAAAAACTTTATAATGACGTAACAAAAGATACAGATAACATAGCTTCTTTATCCACAGGCATTAGAGAAAGTATGAAAGTTAATGATGAAGTTCCTGCTGTTGTAGATAAAATGTTAAATTCTTTTAGGGTATTTAGATTATGATAGCTAATGTGAGGATAAAAAAATCAGTCGGGGAGGCTTGGGTAGGGCTTAAAAAAGAATTACCCGATTTATCTTTTCATAAATTAGAACTTTTAGCAAAAAATCTTGATTTAGATTTAAAAGCTTGGAAAAAAGCACTTAAAAGAGCATTAGGTACTCCTATTCCTGTTGAATACCTCCATAAAAGAAGACCGTTAAAAAGAAGATTTACTTATAAAATTAGTGGAAATCAAGTTAATAGTATTAAAACAAAGGTTGAGAGTTATAAAAAAGGAGAAAGTTTTATAATTCATAGTTGGGCAGAAATAGGAGTGCCTTATGCTAAATTTACTGATATGGCAAAACCCCAAAGAAAAGATGGAAAAGTGCCTTATTGGAAAGATTGGATGTATGATGTTTTGTTTGATAAAGGTAGAGGTAATATCACTTCAGTAGGAGATTTATTTGAATTGATTTTAAAAGAGTCTAAGGAGCTGATATGATAATTAAAAAAAGTACTAATTTATTTTATTTTGTAATTTTATTGATGTTATGTATTGAATTTTTAAAAGGGTTTTCATTATGAGAAAAGAAATTGTAGAGAAAATAGTCCAAGGCTTAAAAGATAAGAATTTGTTTGTTAAGTTTTATAAAAATATAGTTCCTTTATGGTCTCAAATAGACAGATTTCCGGCTGTTAGTGTGATTTATGAAAGTGAGGAAAAAGAAAGAGACAATTTAACAAATAGAAAAGCTTATTATATTGGTAACATTAGTGTTTATGTGTTTAATAAACAACATAGAAATAAATATGAGGATATATTAAGTGATTTAATTGATGTTGTTTATGAGGTTGTAGAGGATATTAGATGGCAACCTATGGGTGTTGTTGATATGACAGTGAGTAGTATGAAAAGAGAAGGTGGGATAGTTCATCCTTATGCTATTGCAAAGATAGATATAGAAGTTAGGTATATTAAAAGGATTTGATTTGAAAAAAGAGTCAGTTAAAATAATAGCAGTTAAAAGAAGTGATAATGAACGTAATGATTTTTTTGTTGCTAATGACTTGATTGAATTTAAAAGCGGAAGTTTAGTAAATATTGATTTTACTAAAATTGACAGAAATAAAAGTAAAACTTATTTTTTTGATAAAAAGAAAGTTTTAGGAAAAAGCAACGGGTCAGCTATCGTTAAAACATCTCTTTTACCTTTTGTTTATAATAAAGTTTTTGATAATGTGAATAATGAGCTTTTTTATAGTGTCTTTGGAGAAAGGCAGATACCCGGTATTAGTAGTGGAGGGATTTTAAATGCTAATAAATATCCGAGAATTGAATATGAAATAGAGAGTGATACAATAGAAAGCATTAATAAAAAAGTTCAATTATTAGATTATGTTGCTTTTAATGTAAAAACTGAAGTTTGGACATTTGAATATTTAGGAGATAAAAAGTGGTCTGTTTATGGTAGTGAAAGTGGTTGGAAACACAATGCCATAACAGGAAAAGATTATTTTAATGAAATTATTAAAGTTTTAATTTCAGACGAATTTGAATACAATGTTGGTGATTATTTTACAATAAATATAACTTCAAATGTAGCTTGTCAGATTTATGAAGTACAAGCAGGAGAATTAGGAAGTGCTTTTTTATATAAACCTTCAATGAAATGTAGTGAGTTACCGAAGGTTGATTTATTAATGGGATATTATTGTGGAGACGACACTTGTGCGATTGAATTAAAAAAAGCTGTTGTTTCTAAATTTACTATGTTGTTTGATGTTAATAATACTCCTGAACTCATATTTGAATTAAAATCTCCTGAATATATATTTCATAAGAATGAATTTTTAAGAGAGCCTTTTAGAGAGGTATTTTTGACTGAAATTTATCAACAATATGGTTGTTTTAATATTTCTGGTGAAAATTATAATGTTGAGAGGTTTCAATTTGTTTTAGAAAATAAATTAAAAGAGATTAATACTATAAATAGTAAAAACGGAATAAAAGATTTTGAAGTAGTTGATAAAATCGGATACGGTGAATTTGTAACTGATATTAAATGTTTTGATTTAATTAAAGAAGCTTTAAGTAATGATTTTAAAGCCTCTTTATATTATAGTATAAGTTCAGAAGTTTTAGTAGGGCATTATAAACAAGAAGGAACTGAAAAAATAAAAGATATTTTTGGTGATGGTAGTTGTGTAGGATTGTTTAGGTTTGAAGAAAATTTAAACGATGAAGAAGAAGTTTATTTAGGGGAATGGATTAATGAGGAATATCCCGGTTATTATGAAAAAGGTTATCTACATAAAGCAGTGGTTTTAGAAGGTTATTCGGGGGTAAAAACAAATGTTCCTATTCCTAATAGCGATTTTTCCGTTAGTGGCTGGTTTTATTTGAATGGTTATGAACGTTTAATTTTAAGTAATTATGAAGAGCAAAACGGACTTGGCTTAGGAATGCACCCAAACGGAAAAATCTATGTTTATATTGTTAAAAATGGAAATTATATTTATTTAGATGGGCAAACTATAAGTGATAAAAAATATAATTTACAAGAGTGGCTTTTTTATACACTTATCTTTTATAAAGAAGAAAAATATGTAGAAGTTTATGTTAATAGTGAAAAAGTTTTGTGGGGATATCTACCTGATATTGATTTAACTGATAAGATATTTAAAATAGGTAATTTAGCAAGGAAATTGTAATGGCTACTATAAATAAGTATATAAATGAAAACACAAATATAGGTGATAAAAATTTTGTTAATGCAAAATTAAGAGTTTATAATTTAGAAAACGAAAGTATTAATGAAAGTGTTTCTTATAAGTTATTAAAAGCCTTAGAAGGAAATGTAACTTCTGTTAAAAGTTGCAATTATAAAATTAATTTAAAAAATTGTAATTATTATAGTGTTTTATATTCTACTTATTTTGTTAAACCTCAACAAAAACTTAAAAAATTAACAGTTTATGGTTATAAATTAGAAAACAAAATTATTCAGACAGAAATAAAAGACAATTTTTATCTTATTAAGGATACTTTAAAAGAAAATTTAATCTGGAGTAAAGGTGTTTTTAAAGGCAATTTTTGGGTTGAAGTGGATTTAACTGATGATATTAGTAAAGTTGTTGAAGTTAAGTTTGTTAATGGTTATAAGGAAGATTTAAAAGTTAAAAGTATTAATTTGTTAAATGTTTATGGTATTCAAATTAAAGGTATTAATATAGGAGATGTAATAAATCCTAATACCGAAAAAGTATTTAATATTGAATTTTTATATTTTGTAGGTTTAAAAGAGCTTTATCAAAATAAACTAACAATTGAATTTGAAAACGGAGTAAAAGTATCTTATATTTTATGTGCAAAAAGAAATTATGCTTTCTTGCCTCCTATGAGTAATAAATCTTATACTAAGGCTTTATTTGACCAGACAAGATTTTTTAACAGAACTTTAAATTTAGCTGAAATTGATTATCTAAGTAAAGAAGTGTCATTTTTTGAAATTAATAATAAAAATGTTCAATTTTCTTATGGTATAGAATTACCAGAAATTGAAATAATAGAAACTAAAATAATAACAGAAGAAGGTTTTGATAAATTGAATGTAAAATACAGGGTGTTAAATCCTGTGGTGAAAAGTCCGATAAAATTAGCAGGTGAAGGTATTATCGAAGGTGAATAATACCTATCCGATATAATTTTTGTAGAATAAATAAAAGGAAGGTAAAATGGCATATAAAACTTTATCTACTCTTTATGCGGTTATTAAAGAAGCAGAATTTAATAAAGGTGGTACATTTACAGACAGTGATGTTGTTGAAGTTACATCTGATAGTGCATTAAAACCAGAAATTGACGTTATTGAAAGAAAAGTTGTAAGAAACTCTTATATTACTGCTCCTGCATTACCGGGTAAAGAATTTGGTAGTGGGACATTAGCATTTGAGCTAATTCCATTAGGAGATGGAAGTAATGATTTAGCAGGTAATGTAGTTTTAGAAGTAGCATTAGGTATTAGAGAAGAGGCAGGGTCTGGTACAGGGGCTGTAATTAGAGCAAACAAAGCCCCTCAAGTTGAAAGTACTATCACAGCTGATAGTGGAAACACAGGGGACGGTAACTTAACTAATTTTGGGTATTATGAAGACACTATTAAAACTGAAACTTGGACTATTGAGTGTATAAATGCAGATACAGCAGGTGCTGAGGTTTGGAGTGTTGAAGGAACTGAAAGTGGCACACAAGCTGAGGCAACAACAGGTGTTGATTATGACAACGGTATTATTAAATTTAAAATTGTTAGTGGCTCTACTGACTTTGCAGTAGGAGATAAATTCACAATTGATGTTGTTAGTAATGTTGCTTATCAAATCTACGAAGTTCAAGAAGGCGAAACAGGGGATGCTGTTTTATATAAACTCGCTAAGCCTTGTGGTCAGGAACAATCTTTAGCTGTTAAATTGATGTATGGGTGTGATGAGACTGATAGTAGAAGTTTAACACTAAAAGGTGCAGTTCCAAATTCAGTTAAATTTAGTTTTCCTGTTGCAGATATTGCAACATTGTCAATTGATTTAGGAGCAAGTTCTTTTGAAACAGCAGAAAATGAACCTTTGCTTTCAAATCAATATTTAACAACAATACCATATGTTGGTAAAAATGCAGTTCTTACAGTTGATGGTAAAACTTATGAAGGTAAAGATGTTGAAATAACAATCGAAAATCAAGTTTCTGATAGAGAGGCTATTACAAGTTCTGGTATTATGAGGAAAATTATCACTAAAAAAACAGTTAAAGGTAGTATGACTGTTACTTTTGAAAATTGGGATGAGCTTAACAAATTCAAAAATAATCAAACAGCAGAGTTTTTCCTTGAAATGAAAACTGAAACTGACGATGAAACACAAAAACATAAATTTGCAATTTGGTTACCATATATCAAATACACAAGTGTAAGTGTAGAAGATGATGATGGTGTTCTTGCAAATAAACTTGAGTTTGAGGCATATGAACATCCAGTTTTAGGTGAGGCATTCTATTTAGCACACAAATAATTTTTGTGTGCTTTATTAACTAAATTTAATTAATAAAGGATAATAAATGGCAATTAGAATTGATAGAGCTAAAAAGGATATAACTTATAGATATGTTCCTATCTTAGAAAGAGGAGAAAAAGACCCTTTTACAGTTGAAATTAGACCTTTAACTCCAAAAGAACTCATTGAGATTGAAGATAAAATGGTTAGGTTAAATAAAGATGAAAGTATTAGTGTTTCTACCGGTTCTTATAATTGGGAAGTTTGCAAAAGAGGAATAGTAGATTGGAGGAATTTACTTGATGAGAGAAATAGAGAAATTCCTATTAATAGGGATACTATCGGTATTTCTGATGAAACTTTAAATTATCTTCCTATTTCATTTATAACTGAAATTGCAAATGTAATTGTAGGAATTTCTAAAGACCCAGAAAATGCAAAACTTTACTTAGGTGAAGAAGAGGATGATAAATAATGTTAAAAGTCATAAGGTAATTCACTTTATTACTCCAAATTCTCAACCTAATTTAGAATTAATGCTAAGAACGTTATCTTATAGGGAAATTAACTCACTTGAGCCTTATATGTTAAACGGTGAGGTTTTAAAATTATATTATTACGCTCTTAAATTTTCAGTTGTAAAAATAGAAGATAAAAAGGGAGTTGAATTGCCTTTCTCTTTTTTATCTTCAGATACTATTAAAGAAGTAGGTAAGTTTATTTTTGAAGTGAGCGATGTTACTTTAGAGGTGCTAAATAAACTTTATGATAGTATTGATATTTATTTTGATAGTAAATTTAAAGCTGAAACTTGGAAATGTGAAGTTTGTAAAGCAAAAAGACTTGATAGAGTTAGAAATTGTGGTTTTAGAGGAGAAAAAAACAAGAAAAAAGATTTTAAAGTTTATGTTGGAGATAAAGTCTATACATATTGTCCTATTTATGATGTAGATAAAAAGTTAATTGCAGAAGCTATTGAATGTTATAACGCTTTTGAAAAAGGTTTTCTACCAGATGAGGGCGGTTTATACGACCAGACTAAATTTTTTTATTTAGCAAGTTTAAAACTTTATGATAAGATACAACAAGAGGAAATGAAAGAATTACAAAAAAACAACAAAGAAAGCAGTTTCTGATATAAATGTAAAGATTAAAGGAGTTTTAAAGTGTTAGTAAAAGGAATTGTAAAAGATAATATTTTAGTAAAAATAATTAATAAAAAAACAGGAAAAGAAAAAATAATTAAAGGGCATAATATAGTAACAAATGCTGGGGATATTCATTATGCTAAAAAAATTATAGGTGAAACAAGTTCATTAGATACTTTATATTTAAGGTTAGGAACGGATAGTTCAAACCCTACAAAAGACGATACTGATGTTAATGCTTATATAGACCCAAGTTCAAGAATTGTCGATAGTGGTTTCCCCCAAAGAAACTATACAGATGAAGGAAATACTAATGGAGGGGAAAATGTTATAACATATAAAATAACATATGACGTAGGTGAAGTAGTCGCAAATGGAGTTATAGAAGGTGCTTTAGTAGATGACCCAGATAATCCTACTGAAGCTTTAAACCATTTTTTATTTGATGAGGCTTTTGATGTTACTGACCAAGACCAATTGATTGTGTTTATTAACCACGCTTTTGTTGGAGTATAAATCTTTTCTTTTCTCTCTTTTTATAAAAACCTCTTGACCGCCGAAATGATATTTTTTACTAATTATAAATGTTTGCAAGTTGTTAAAAGTCCGAATTTTAGGGCTTTTTGTTACTGTCCAAAGTGTCCAAACCCTTAAAGTTATTTATATATTATAATAGAATTTTTTAAGACGATATAATATAAAAGTTTTAAGGAGTTTTGATGGATAAAAACTTAAATTTGATTATAAAAGAATTTTCAACAGAAGTTACTGATGAAAAAATAACAATAAAAGGATATGCTAATCGTTATATCGACGATAACGGTAATTTGGTTATTGATAGAAGTGACGAAAGTGTTTTGCCTGAAAGTTACGATTTAAAAAACTATATGAAAAATCCTATTTTGCTTTATCAGCATAATCCAAGTGATGTTGTTGGTAAAGTTACTAATATTAATTTAAATGCTCAAGGGCTTGAAATTGAGGCTGTTGTTTATAAAGATTTAAACCCAAAAGTTTATTTAGCTGTAAAAGAGGGTATTTTAAAGGCTTTTTCAATTGGATTTAGAGGGCTTGAATACAAAGAGGTGAATGGTATCTGGTATTGGACTAAAATTGAGCTTTATGAAGTTAGTATCGTTTCAATACCAGATAATCAAGATAGCTTGTTTAATGTTTTAGAAAGCAGTCCTTGTGAAAGTGGAGTTTGTTTGCTTTCAACAAGACAAAATTACAATAAGAAAGGAAATAAAAAAATGAAAGAAAAAGCAATAAAAAATAACGTAATTAGTACTAAACCTTGGTCAGAAGTAGATAAGACTGCTTTAGGACAAAAATTAGCTGAAATGGGTAAATTAAACTATATTAAAGAAGCGTATTTAGTTGTAGGAGACCCAGAACTTAGAAGTACTTGGAAGTTTCCTCATCACGAATTACAAGGTGAAGATTTAATAGTTAATAAAAATGGTGTGATTGCGGCTTATCAAGCACTAAGAGGTGCAAGAAACAATCCTAATATTAGTGCTGTTGAAAAAAGAGATGCCGCAAGGCATCTTTTAAAACATTATAAAGAAATGTTAAAACAGGAACTGATAGGAGAAATACCACAAGAATTACAAGATATGGTAAAAGAATTTGAGTCACAAGTAGAAAAAGTTTATTCTGAAATTAAGGAGGTTGAAAATATGCAAACAAAAGCTAAACGTGGAGGAACTACAAATTTAGGAAAAGATAAAGTAAATCAAATTATTAGTGATGCACAAGGTGCAGAGGAGGGAAGTCAGTTACAAGGAGGAGAACAAGGTGAGTTGATTGTTAATGTAACTGAAAACAGTGTTTTAACAGCTTATCCTAACCCACCTTTAGGTTATAGAATTAGAAGATATGTTAAAGATGATGGAAATGTTTATGATTTTATTATAGGTAGAAGTGAGGTTGCAAAACTATTAGCTTTTATGAAAAAGTATTTTGCAGATAGAGATGACCAAGGAAATAAAAAATCTGTTAATAGTGAAAAAGCACTAACAAAAGATGAAATTTTAAAATTTTTAAAAGAAAAAGAAGATGTGAATTTATTGTTTGAGGTTTATACGGAAATAGAAAAAACTATTAACGAGAAACTTAAGTTAGATGAATAAAGTCGAATTAATTAGAAACACATCAAGACCTTTAATGTCTTGGTTTGTTCTGTGTTTTAGTGCGTTAATTACTTTGCTTGAAGGTTTTGGGGTTTTAAATTTAAAAGAAAGTTTGATAAGTTTATGGACTACAATTGCTGTGGGTATTCCGATAGCTTGGATTGCTGGAAGAAGTTATGAAAAATCAAAATTAAAGGAAAATTCAAATGTTTGATTTTTTAAAAACTAAATTGTTTTCTTATTTTATAAGTGGAATTGTATTGGTTTTATTAGCAGGAGTTGTTAATTATCGTTTAGAAGTAAAAAAATTAGAACAACAAATTTTAGTAAAACAAAAAGAAATTAAAAAACTAAAAAGAGAAAAAGAGAATTTAGAAGTTAAATTACAGAAAATTAAAAATGATTTAAAAGTTATTTTATTTGAAGATAAATATCAAAACATTAAAGAAGAAATAATAAAAAAAGAAGGAAAAAATAGTGAAAAAAATATTACTTTTGAGCGTGATGTTAATATTACTATTCCTTAGTGGGTGTGCTTGTAAAGAAACCGAAAAAATTAAATATGTTTTTGTAAAGTCTAAATGTCCCGCTTTACAAACTTATGAATATAATATAACAAAAACAAAACCTATTACTTTACATATAAAGGTAAAAGATGAAAAAGAAAATGATAGAAATTCCTCTAAATGAATTTGAAGAACTTTTTAATCGTTATAAAATCTGTGTTAAAGAGCGTAATGATTTGAAAAAGATTAATGATTTTTTAAATCAACAAATAAAAGAATATAATGAAAAATTTGTTAAAAATAAATCTAATTAAACTTTCCGATATAACTTTTGTAAAATAACATTAAAGGATATGGTTATGGGTATTGAAGCAATTTCTACACTACAAAAAGAAGTAGAAGAACTTAAAAAACAACTTGACTCTACTAAAACTGAAGCAGAAAAAAAAGTAGAAGAACTTAAAAAAGAATTTGAAGATAAATGGTCTAACAGAAAAACTCAATTTGAAACAAAAGCTTATGACGATAAAGAAGTAGAAAAAGCAAGAGAAAAAGCAGTTGATTTGCATATTAAATCAAAGCTATTAGGCAGACCTGTTGAGACTTTTGAGGAGTTTAAAGAGATTGCTCCTATTGTTGAAAAAGCAATTAAACCAGCAGACATTGCAAGTTGGCTTGCTGAGGAATTTTCAAATAGAGTGCTTGAAGAACTTGAACTTGACCTTAAAGTTGAAGGATTATTTCAAAGATTTAGAATGCCTGATAATAGAAGTACGTTCTCTATTCCTGCAAAAACAGACAAAGCAAAAGCTTATTTGATTGCTCCTGGTGATAACGCAATTGAAAGTGCAATTAATGGTGCAAAAGTGAGTTTTGCAACTTCAAGATTTAAAACTCTTTTAGCAGTAACTGACCAAGCAGACAAAGAAATGGTAACAGCTATTACACAACTTGTTAGACAAGAACTTGTAAAATCACTTGCAAGAGCCACAGAAGACGCACTTGTAATGGGTGATACAGGTATTTCTGATGTTAATGATGTTAAAAAAGCATTTGATGGTCTTTTAAAATACGCTAAAAGTGCTGGAAATAAAGTTGATGCAGGTGGAAATACAGTAACTGCAAGTCTTATAGCGCAAGCAAGAAGGTTACTTGGAGTTTATGGTATTAATTTAAGTGACCTTGCTATTGTAGCGCCTGTTAATGTAGCATATCAAATGCTTGAACTTCCAGAAGTTCTAACAATTGATAAATATGGTGCTAAAGCTACAATTATCACAGGTGAGATTGGGAAATTATTTGGTATGCCTATTGTAGTAACTGAGTATATCCCTGATAATCTTGACGCTAATGGTGATGTTGATGAAACAAATGGAGACAAAACAGCAGTTTTACTTGTTAATAAAGCATATTTTGGTGTTGCTGATAGAGGAAACATTGGAATTGAAACTGAAAGAAAAGCAGTTAGTTCAACAACTCTATATGTTGGATATAGAGATATTGACTTTAAGAAACTTTCTGTAACTTCTACACCTGTTTCTGTAATTGTTAATGTAGCTTCTAACTAAAACGTTTGAGGGGGCAGAAAAATCTGCCCTTTACTCAAACTTTTCAAAAATTATCTTTTCATTTTTATTTATTATTTCTTTAAATTTTTCTAAATTTTTATCTTTAAAATATTGTTTGTATGTTCTAATAGCACTTCCTTTTAAAGTGGGGTTGTTAATTTCTACTATGTAATGTTCTACATTAAAATTGCCTTTTTTCTTGTGTTTTAATGTTATCTTAGCTTTTTTGTTTTCTAAAGCCCTATAAATAACACTATAAACTCTAAATGAAAGAATAGGATAATTATTCATTGTTTTCCTTTGTTAATTCATCTTTTAAATGGTGATAAGAGATTAAGTCTAAATAAAATTCATTTATAAAACCTATTAGTTTTTTATCAGTGATTATATTCGAATAATGAATATAATCTTTTTCATCAAGACAAAACATAATAAACCTTTGAACATCCTCTGAATTTTCTAATATTGGTTTTGATACTTTAACTCTTTTTATGCTATCAGTGTCTTCAAATAATGTAATGTCTATATAATAATTATTGTCAAATTTTTCAGCTTGTCCCCAAATTATTCTATTTTTAAATATTTCTAAGTATTTAAGAGCAAGTTCTTTGTTTGTTTCTTTTAGCATTTTTTCTAAATCTGCTCTTGTGTTTATAAATGTAGTTTTCATTTTCAATTCTCCTTTTGTTTTTTGTTTTATGCTAAGAATTATAAAACACTTTTAACTTTATGTCAAGAGTTTTTTACAAAAATTATAAAATGTTCTTGACCGCCCAAATGATATTTTTTACTGATTATAAATGTTTGCAAGTTGTTAAAAGTCCGAATTTTAGGGCTTTTTGTTACTGTCCAACACTGTCCAAACCCTTAAAGTTATTATATATTATAATAGAGCTTTTAAATTAAATTTTACTTTTATTTTATACTGATATATTTAGTAGCAATTATTACAAAAGGATAGTCTGATGGCTTATAGAAATAACAAAGCTGAAATAGTTATTGAATTTAAACAAAAAGGTGTTAAAGCTTTTGAAGAGATTGTAGAGAATATAGATAAAAGTTTATATCATTTAAACGATACTTTAAATAAATTAGAAGTAAAAGATAAATTTAAAAAACAAATTAACACTTTAAATAAAGAAGTAGAGAGTGTATATGATAAAATTAATAAATTTAAAAGTAAGTTAGAGTCTTTAAAAGATGTAAAATTAAAAAATAATATTGTTTCTACTTTAAAAAATGAATTGTTAGGAATAGTTAAAGATGTTGGAAAATTAGATAAAGAATTTGAAGTTTTTAAACAAGCAATTCAACAAAGTGAAAAAGCTATTAAAGCTTTAATTGAAGCAAATTTGCAAAATTATAAACAATTAGCTACTACAAAAAGTGAAGTTTTAGCATTAGAAAGAGCTTATAAAAGATTATTAAAAGCTAAAGATAGAACAGAAAGAAAACAAAATCTTATTTCTTTTAATAAAGAATTAGAAGATAAGATTAACCTTTTAAATTTTTATAAAACACAATTAGAGAAAATTAACAATTTAGATATTAGTTCTAAATTTAAAAAACAATTAACTGCACCATTAGAAACTTTTTATAAGAAAATGAAAAAAGGGGTTTTAACTACTGAAGAATTAAAACAGAAAATGGGAGAGTTAGAAAATAAATATAAATCTTTTGAAAAGCTTTTAAAGAAAAGAGAAGATTTATTAAATAAAACTTTAAGTTTAAGAGTGTATGGTAAAACAGAAAAAGATATAGAAAGATTAAAAAAACAAATTGATGGTATTATAAGAGAGTGGTTTAAAACAGGAAAAATAGATGGATTTGAAAAATTAGAAAAAGATTTAGTAGAGTTTGAGGTACAGGCTAAAAAAACTTTTGAGAATTCTAAAAAATATAGTGACTTATATTTAAAAGCTTTAGAAAACATACATAAAGCAAGTAGATTGCCCTTTATTGATAGTACTAAAATAGCTCAATTTCAAAATGAAATTCAAAAATTATACGATGTAGCTGTTAAAACAGGAGACGCTAAACCTTTAGCTTTATTAAATAAAGAAATAAAACAGATAGTAAATAACAGTTTAGGTTTAGTAAAAGCGAGTGATACTTTTGAAAGATTAGAAAAAGAGTTAAAAAAATTAGGAGTCAGTGATACTGTTTTAGCTAATTTTGAGAAAGAATTTAAAAAATTAGCAGAAGAAAGTAAGAGTTTAGGAAAGACAACTTATTTAGGTTTGTTATTAAAAGATATGAGAGAATTAAAAAAAGAAGTTAAAGATTTAAGTGTTGTTGAAAGAAAAATAAAATCTATTAATGAAACTTTAAAGGTTTTACGTTCTTATGGAGTACCAAGCGATACTATCAGAGCTTTAAAAGAAGAGTTTAAAAAACTTAATGAAGAAGTTAAGAAGACAGCAGATATTACACCTTTAAAAGAGTTTGAACAGAAAATTAATTCAATTCAAATAAGTTCTAAAAATTTAAGAGAATTGTTGTTTAATGACAGAGCCGCTTTTGAAAAGTTTATGGCAAGTATAAAAGGTGCTAATGTAAAAGAAATAAAACTCTTTGAAGGTTTATATAAAGACGCAGATAAGTTTATTAAAGAGTTAGATAGAATTAAAAATAAATATATGAAAGTAGTTCAAAACTTAGAAATTCAAAAAAGTAGTAGAAAAGAATTTGCAGACAGTAAAGCAATTAAAGAAGCAGAACGTTTAATTGAAGAATATACATCAAAAATAGAAACATTAACTGATGTTCAAAATAAGTTGAAATTAAGTTTGAGAACAGGAACATTTAATACTTCTATTTTTGCAAATATTAAACAAAATGCAGATGAGGCAGTTAAACAATTAAATAAATTAGATATTACATTAGCAAAAGTAAAAGCAACATTACAAGAGACTTCATTTAGTAAATTTATATCTCATATTACTAAAATGGCACTTGGGTATAGTGCTTTATATATGAGCATTTATGAGGTTATAAATGTTATTCAAAGAGGTTTTGGATTTATTGTTCAAATGAATGAAGCTGTCGGTAAAATGAGTGCTGTTTTTGATATTAGTGCAAGTAAAGCAAAACAATTAGAAGAAAGATTAGTTAGGCTTGGTATGGCTTATGGAGGTGATATTGAGTCAATTAATGAAATTGCTATGGCTCTTGGTAGGGCAGGAATTGAAAGTGATAAATTAATTAAAGTTACTGAATATGTTATAAAAATGTCTAAATTAACAGGTGACCAGTTTGAAACAACTGCTAATGCTTTGATTACTTATATTCACAATTATCAAAAAGCAGGAGTTAGTATTAAGCAATTAGCTGATGAATTAACTTATATGGCAAACGCAAGTAAATTATCAACTGAAGATATAAATGTATTTTCTAACTATGCTTTGGCAACTGCTAAAAGTGCTAATATTACAAGGCATTTTATTGAGGCTTTAGCGATTGCTTTTTCAAATGCAGGATTTGAGGCAAGTACAATAGGTACAAGTATCAGGAGATTAGGAGATTTATTACAAGATAATTCAGAGGCTGTTAGGCAATTTTTTAAAAGTCTTGGGGTAAATCAAAAATTATTCGCACAACAAGTAGGAAAAAGTGCAGAAGACAGTGAAAGAATGATGGTGTGGCTTGTTAAAAAGCTTAAAAATATGAGTGACAGTGAGTTTCAAGAAGCTGTTGGGAATATGGAAACATTAGCAAAACAAACCCTTTCAGCTATTAGAAATAATGCAGACGCTCTTTTAACTCATTTAAAAACGTTAAATGATGGTGTTAATGGTGAATTAGAAAAATCAAATGTTATGTTAGATACTTATATAGGCAAATGGGAAAGGTTAAAAAATAGTTTAGGATTAGCTTTTAATGGTTTAATGCAGAATGCCTTGCCTATTTTAGAAAGTATAGTTAATAAAACTATTGAGTGGGTTAATACTATTAATAATGCTATGCCACAAATTCAAAGAGATTTAAGTCAAATATGGAGTATAATCAAAGGTATTGCAGGAGTTATTGGAGGTGTATTAATTTTTAAAGGTGTTAAGTCTTTAGTAGAGTCATTTAGAATGGCTACTTTAGCAGGTAAAAACCTTTTAGATATTGTTAAAGCAATTGGGGGCGCTTTAACAAGTGTTGCTTTAATTGCAATGAGAAATCCTTATGTTTTAGTGGCAACTTTAGCTTTAGGTGCTTTTGGTAAGTTGTTTTTTACAATTAAAAATGTAAATGAGGAATTAGCAAAAAGTAATGGTTTGTTAGCTGAACAACAGAAATTAAACAGTTTAATCTCACAATATGATAGCTTAATAGCTAAAAAACAACAAATTAAAAAACAATTAGCAGAAGCCTTGGTTAATAATGATAGTCAAAGAATTAAATTATTAGGCAGTGAGTTAAACAAAATTGAGCAACAATTAGAAATGTATAAAAAGATTATTAATGAACAAGAAAATTTAGTTAAACAAAAACAAGAAGAAGTTGATAAAGCTCAAAAATATGTTGAATACCAACTATTAAGTGCTAAGTTAGAAAGATTGAGGTCTCAGTATTTAAAAACAAATTCAAAAGAATTAGAAAATCAAATTATTGTTATAGAAAAACAATTAGAAAAATTAAAAGAGTTTGCTAATTATAAACCTAAAACAAATGTAGCACAGACTGTAAGTGTTTTTACTCCTTATAAAGAACAAACACCAAACGTAGCACAAGGTGTTTCTAATACTACTTGGGAACAGAATTTAATAGATTTTACAACACCTATAAAACAAAGTGAAATTTTAAATCAAAAAATAAAACAGATAGATACTACATTAAATAGTATTCGATTAGATACTAATCCTTTTGATATGCTAACTGTGAATTTTGGTGTTTTTAAAGATAAAGTAAAAAGAGATGTTCAAGAAATAAAAGACGAGACTAAAAAAGGTTTAATTACTTTAGTAACTAAAGAGGAAGTTCAAAGATTTCAACAATTATCAGAAAAGATTAAGTTTTTCTTAAAAAACGGGCTTGATGTAACTGACTTAGTAAATAACTTAAATACAGAGCTTGATAATGCTTTTAGAGAAACAGTAAAAGGTCTTGTAGATACAATGGAAGTTAGCTTTAAACAAGCTAAAATTGATGTCAATGTTTTACCAGAAAGTTTAGCTAAAGAATTTATACAATTTAAAACTATGCTTGCAAATGCTACTGACCCTAAAGAAGTTGTTAAATTAGAGGCTGAATTTATAAGATTGAAATTATTGTTAGATAAAACTAAAAACAGCTTAGATAAAAATACATATCAAGCATTAAAAGCATATTTAGAAGGGCTTGACAAAGATTTTGCAAATTTAGAAGGTATTTTAAAAGCAAGACTGAATGCTTTAAATTCAGTAGCTAATAAAGCAAACTCTACTAAAAAATCATTAGAGGTTAAATGGCAGGATTATCAAATTAAAGATATTTTTAATTTTAAAGATTTTGGTGAAGTAGAGGCTGAAATTCAAAGATTGGCTGATAAACTAAGACAAGCGTTCTCTGATTTAGAAAAGGTAAAAGCAACAGGTCGTATGCCTATTGTAAATGATTTAGTAGAGGCTCAAAAAGAAATACAAAGATTAGACGGTATGTATAAAACTTATTATGACCAAAGAGTTGCAAAAGAAAAAGAGTATTATGCTTTAGTAGCTAAAATTAAACGTTTAAAATGGACAGGTTATAAAGATGAAGAACAAAAAACCCAACTTTTAACTAAAAAAAGAGAATTAGAAAGTGAAATTAAAGGTTTATATCAAAAAGAAGAGGAGTATAAAAAAAGAACTTTACAGGCAGAAATTAAAGAATTAGAAATAAGACAAAGGATTAAAGCTACAATCGCTGAAATGAATAGAGAAACTAAAGCAATGCAAAATCCAGCTGACGCTCTTTTGTTAGATATACAAAATAAAATGTATGAAAATAGAAGAAAGTTAAGTATTGTTAGTTTTGATAGTGAAAAAGATAAAGAAAAACTAAACGCTTATTTTGGAAATATAAATGCTTATATTAAAACAAAAGCACAAGAATTAAAACAAAAAGAAAAAGAAATTAAATTAGGTATAGTGCCGGGGAATGTTGATAGTGGTACGGCTGGTGCAGTTAATGCTTTTAATCAATATCAACAACAAATTCAGGCTATTAAAAATTTTTATGCACAAAAAAAAGCTTTAATACAAGCTCAAGAACAAGAAATTTTACAAGAATTAGAGTCTAAAAGAATAACTGAAGCTGAGGCTTATAAAAAATTAGAGGCTTTAAAAACTGAGATAGTAAAAAATGAAATAGAAAAAAGAAAAGCTCTTGAAAAAGCAAGTTTTAATGCGTCTTTGTCAGCATTAAGCGGTTATATAGGGCAATTTTCTGGTATGTTAGACCAAATGATGCAAGCAGGACTAATAAAACAAAAAAAATGGTTTGCAGTTTATAAGGCAATGAGGGTGGCACAAGCAATAATTGATACTTATGCTTCGGCTCAAAAAGCAATGACAGAGTTACCTATACCATTTAACTATGTGGCGGCTGGTTTAGCGGTTGCAACAGGTATGATGAGAGTTGCTATTATTAAAGCACAAAGATTTCATACAGGAGGTTATGTAGATAGGCAAACTGCTAATCAAAAAATGGGCGGGTTAAAAGATGATGAAATTCCTGCAATTTTACAAAAAGGAGAATATGTTTTAAGCAAAGAGGAAGTTAAAGCAATTAAAGCAAGTGGTAATACTTCACCTCAAGTGAATGTTACTGCCCCAACACCTGAGGTAGTTATTTTAAATAGTGTAGATACAAAAGCATTTGAAGACTATTTAACAAGTAGAAGTGGCAGAACAATTATAAGAAATGTTGTTGGAAAATAAGTGTCCAAACCCTTAAAGTTAGTTATAATATAAGAAAGAAAAATCTTTAGTTTCCCCTAAATTTAGGGGAAGTTTTAAAGTTTTCGTTTTGTAATTTTTTATTTCCGATATACCTTTTAGTAAATCAATAAAAAGGCTATAAATGGCATATAGAGTTGAATGTAAAAAAACAGTAAAAGAAGCTATTGATAATTTAGTAGAGTTTTTAAGTAACCCTGTGAGTATGGAAACAAGCTATGATTTAGCACAAGGAGATGGGAATATTGAAAATATTACTTTTAATCCAGATACAGTTGTCACAGAAACTTGGGAAATAAAATATGACGCAACTAATGATGTTTTTAAGGTAACAGGTAGCGTTAGTGGTGCAAAAGATGACGCACAAATAGACCAAGCCTATGATAATGGTATTATTAGTTTTACAATTAGACAGGGGGAGAATGAGTGGCAAGATGGAGATATTGTAACTATTGATGTTATTAAAGGAAGCTCAAAACCCTTTAAAGTTTTAGCCAACTTTGAAGAAAACGACGTAGAAGTTAATAAAGCTTGGATTGCTGGAACTTATGGTTTTGATGTAACTTATACACATATAATTGGTAGTGTAGGAAGAACACAGAATTTTAATAAATATAAAAACAAAAAAATTTATTTTAGTAGAGGAGGGAATATAGGAGCTACTCATTATTCTTTTGAGAAAATTGCTCCCTTTAGAAATGGGAGAGTTTATTGTTCTGACATTAATTCTTCATCTCATAGTATTGACGGGGATGTTACGCTGGTACTACACGCCCAATTTGGTGAGTTAGTAAAAGCTGATTTATCTAATAATTATTATATAAATAGAATGTATATTTCTAATTTTACTTCTGATTATTACACAAGTGAAAAGAATTTTTATATTCAAACTGACTTAAGAGATGGTAATTTATATTTTGATGATGAAGTTTTATGTAATATTGTGGATATTGTAGAAGGAAAAGGTCCTGTTACTTTGGTTGTTTTGATTAATAGTACAGAAGGTAAATTAAGTGTGTATGTTGATGGTGTAAAAGTTGTTGATAATTTACAAAATGATAAATGGAAAAATTTTAAAGGACTATTTGGAAAACAAATTGATGCTCCTGTTTATGTAAGCAGTTATTATGTTTGGGATAGGTTATTAACAGAAGAGGAAATAAATAGTTTTGATGAAAATGGCTTTCCTCCTAAAGAATTAAATGATTTTTATATTTCTTTGTTTAATGATACAGGCTTATATAAAAATGTTTTACTTCAAACTAATAAAAGTGGTTTTTTACAAATTAAAAATAATGAAATTAGATTTTTTAACGTAGTTAATTTTATTGGAGAAACAGAGGACTATTTACAATCTTTAAATTCAAGTATTTATGTTGTACCTAATTATGAGTGGAATTACCAGATGAATAGAGCTACTAATGTTTCTTTTAATGAAAACATTAATTTTTATATTCCTAAATTACATTGGGGATTGCATAATGAAATGATTGAAAAGTATTGGTACGTAACTGATGGAGAAGATATTTTAATTGTTCTAAAAAAATATGACCCTTCTCAAACTGAAAATCCAACTTATCAAATTTTTTATTTAGGTTGGGGAGAAGGAGATAAGACATATGATTTACCTTTTGTTTTAGGTTGGGGGGGTAATAATGCTTATGATGTGAATAATGATAGTTTTAGGTTTGGTTTAATGTATAATGATAATACAAGTTTTTGGAATGGTACATCTTGGGTTAATAATTATGTTTCAGATGGGGCTTTATCTGGAGAGTGGCGAGAAATTATAAATGATAATCAAAGTATTTCTGTTATTAAAGTTAATAAATACAGAAATATTGCTGATGATTTGAAAATTATTAATTTTGGTAGTCCTAAATGGTTATATTTGATTAATTTTACTGAAATTCAACCAGAAACTGAAGTTTATATAAATGGTGTTAAGCATATAGTTATTCCTGATAATCATATAAAAGCACCATATAACTATCTTGTAGAATTAAATGAGGAGTAAAAAATGAAATTAACTTGGTTTAAAAGTTTAGATATGACAACAGGTTTAGATAGTGTTGTAGATACACCTGAAGAGAATTGGTCTATTTTAAATGAATTATATAAGGCTTTAAATTATAGAACTAATGCTTGGGAGATTGTTGAAGTCCAAACTGCCACAGATAAGTGGGGTAGAAACGGTATAGGTTTATTGATTGTTAAAAATAAAGTTAGTGGGTTAAATTATGAGCCACATTTAATTTTTAAATATTATTATGATAGTGATGATGATAAACAGTATTTAAAATTTATACCTTGTAAAAGTTATGATAGTAGCAAGGATTTATGCGAACAAGAAGGAGCTATAAGTGACGGTACAAATTGTGAAACGTTTAAAACTTTAATGGATTATTTGCCTTATAATCCACAACCTAAAATTTATAGTAATTTTTTGGTTAATTTGTTGATAACCGATTATAGTATTAGTTTTACTTTACCCCAAATTTTACTTGGGCGTTATGAAGATAGAATTTATTTTAATGGATTTTTCAAATTTCAAGTATTTAATTGTTTAGATAAAGATAACGGAGGAATGTATATAACTAATTATTGGCACGAAACTGCTGATAAAGCATTGATTTTTTATAATGGTTATTGGTGGGGAGATACTGAAAGTGGAATTCTTACGAGAAAACACAAACTTGATGTAGATAAATCAGTTGGTTTTAGGCATTACCCACAACCTAATAGTAGTGTTAGTGCTTGCCCTATTGCTTATTTTGTAGATACAAATTTTGATACTGATGTAGAAGAGTGGAAATTTATTGGTTATAGTTATGAGAATTATTCTATTAGTAGTTACTATCACCCAAATATTGTAAATATTAAAGATATTAATGGAGAACAAAAGTTATGTTATCGTTTTCCTGAAGTTTATGACATTGCTTCAAAATTAAATTTAGCACTTTTAGTTGAGGAAAGTGAATTTGAAATAGTTTCGGAAAAATACTAAATAAGGTAATTTAATGGGAACAATTATAAAATATGTTACAGAACAAGTTTCAATTTTAGATAAGAATTATGTTCCCATAAAATTACGTATATATGATAGTGAAAATATACAAATTCAAGAAAGTGTTAGTTATCAAATTGTTAAACGTTTAGCCGGGTATGGTCAAAATAATGTTTTTTGTAATAATTCTTTTTCTTTTTCCTTTTGTTTTTTAGATAAAACTTTAAGAGTAGATAATTATGTTTTACCTAAGAAACAAGAGGTTATAACAAGTTATAATGCATATGTTTTCACAGATAAACTTTATAATAATATAGAGAATTTAAAGTACGAAAATTTTTGTGAAAAAACAAGAATTATCAATGATGGTTTGTTGTGGTTAGTTTATGATACTGAAGGTGATTTTTTTGAAAGAACTACTACTTTTTATTATTCAAACGATGTTATTTTTAATAAAGTTAAGGTAAATTACTGTTTAGTTTCTGGTTATAAAAGAAATGTAGAAATTGTAGGTATATCTGAACTTTTTGGTGTTAAATTTGTAGGTTTAAGTGTAGGGGATATTTTGTATCCAAATAGCCAATTATGTTTTCAACTTGTTATAGAAGACCAAGATGTGTATGAGAATGTTAAAGGCAAATGGATTAGTATTAAGGTTAATGATGGTGAAAAAGAGTTTTATTTAAAATATCAATTATGTTTTAAAAGAAGTTCTTTTGCTGGGGGTTTTGTCTTTTACCCTGATAAAAATTCTTATACTGAAACTTATTTTTTTAATACATTAATGTTTAGAACAATAAATGGTGTAGAAACGGGTTATTCAACAATGAATAACCCTAAAGTTAATTTTAGTGCTACTTATTCTAATTTAGAAATATATAAACATAAATTTTTAGAAAATATAAATATCTTGATAGAAAGAAACCTTAATTATTTTCCTTTATGGTCTGAGGCGGTTAAACCACGGGAAATAGGAAATAAAACAAATATTATAAAAGCAGAACGTTTGCCTAAAACTCTTGAGGTAGGTTCAAAAATATTTTTAATAGAGAATGAATTAAATGCTTATTTATTAACTATTGTTGATATTATTGATAATGATATTATTATAGAAGGGTTTGTAGATTACTCAATAGATAATTGGATTGTCCCTGTTGTTGATGTTATGAAAAAAAATAATAGTAGCATTGATAGATTACATAATGAAAATACAATGAATTTAGAAGTTAGTAGTATAAAACCTTTAAAGGGTTTATTATGAGTTATTTAGAGTATAAAGGTTTTCCACTGTTTCCTATTGAATTTTTGCCTTTAAATAAAATTCAAAAAAATATTAACCATAATCGTATTGTTTTAGGAAAACCTTATAATTATAATTTTTATTTATGGAACGAAAGTGAGTATTATAATATTGATGTTGAAATCAAATTTGATGATTATTATGAATTTGACAAGATTAGACAATTTTTTATTTATAATAAAGGAATGCAAGGGTTGTTTTGGTTTTATAGTTATGTAAATGAACTCACTATTATTAATGATGTTAATCAAGGAAGTATCTTTTTAGATGTTGAAATACCTTTTTTAGATAAAGTTTTTTTATTACGTCCTTTATTTATTTATATACCTGAATTAAATTTTATTACAAAAATTGTTAATGTAGAGTCAAATGACTTTATTGATAATAAAAAAATTGGAAAAATTGAGTTAGAAGACCCGGTCCCTGAGGACATAATATCAGAAAAATGTAAAAGGTTTTGTTTTGCACACTTAGGTAGATTAGGTAAAGATGATTTATCTTTTAATTTTATTGATTTGTTTAGAGGAAGTGTTAATTTTAATTTTAAAGAAATTACAGTAGCACATTATAAATTATTAAATTTGTTTAGGAGTTAGTTATGGAGCTTTACGATGTTGGTTTTATGGGGAAAACTTATTATTATAATACAGGACCAGAGCCTATTGAATTTAACGGTAGAGTTTATAAGCCTATTCCTATTGAAAGAGAAGAGATAAATTTAGATATAGACTCTAACGGTGCTGTGGTTACAGCTCCTATTGATGTTAAGCCTTTTGCTTATTTAGTGACAAATCCTAATGTTCAATTACCTACGATAAAAATAATTAAATATCCTTTTGGTTTTACTTTTTTTGAAGGTGTTGTTAATAGTTGTGAATTTGATTATAGTAAAAGACAAGTAAAATTAATGATAGGGTCAAAGTATAATTTAAAAGAAGTGACCATACCAAAGAGAAGTTATAGTTCTTTATGTAGTTTTAATTTTTGTGATGAAAATTGCGGTTTAAATATTGATGATTTTAAAGTTGAATTACAGGTAGGAGAATTTAATATTAATGGTTTTACTATTCAATCTGATTTATTAAAAAATTTATATTATGATTTAATTAGCGGTTTTGTGGTAACTGATAAACAGGAAACACAATATATAACAGCATATGATGAAAGTGCAGGGGAAATTACTTTGTTAAAACCATTTTTATTTACCGATATAATTAATATAAAAGTTTATTATGGTTGCAGTAAAACTACCGAAAGTTGTGAAAAATATAATAATATTAGTCATTTTGGTGGGTTTCCTTATATACCACAGAAAAATCTTTCAACATCAGGTTTTTAAGGAGGATGTCATAGAGCCTTTACTTTTATTTGGTGGAATTGCCACTTTGTTAATTTTAGTTTATTTATTAATACCTGTGCCGAGTATGAGTAGTAATGCAGAACAAGCAAGTTTAAATGATTTTACTTTTCCAACTAATTCAAATTCACGGAGTATTCCTGTTTTGTATGGGACAGTTTGGGTATCAGGTAATATTATTTATTATAATAATTTATTAAGCTTAAAAATTAAAGCTTGTAGTTAGGAGTTTTTATGGGCGGAGGTGGTAAAAGAGGAGGTGGTTGCCAATTAGTAGGTTATGGCTATGCCTTAACAATGGTTTATGCTTTAGTAGAAAATTGCGATTGGGTATCAGGTTATAGTTGGAATGATAATATTGAGTATTTAAAAACGTTAGACGGAGAAGGGGATATTAATCCTTCCGCTTTATATAGTGAGAATGCTCCACAAGGGATTTATGAATTAAATGTTGTTACTGGTAGAAAGGGTGATGTTTATCATTCTGATTATTCTGAAAAAAGTATCATAAGGATTTATACCAATAGTCTTAATAGTGAAGATAGTAGAGTTAGGGGTTTATCTTATCCTGTTTCCTCAAAAAGCGGGACTGTCACTTTTGATTATCCTTTATTAGATAAAGTTAAAATAAATAATATTTGTTGTGCAATTTTTAAAGACGCTTTTGTAGGGGATAATACAACTCAAGTTCCTAATTATAAATTTAGATTATCAAGATGGGTTTTAGAAAATGCATTTTTTGAAGGAAATAATATTTATCAAAAAGGCAGTGCTATAGGTTATGATATTAATCCTGTTGCTGTTATTTATGATATGCTAAGAACTTTTATTGGTATTCCAGAGAATGAAATAGATGAAGTTAGTTTTCAAGAGGCTTTTGATTATTGTAAAAATGAGGGCTTAGGTGTGTCTTTTATTATGACTACTGAAAAGCCTATAACTGATTGGATAAAAGAAGTTTTAAGAGTAATTGATGGAACGCTTTATTATTCTATTTTAGATGGTAAATGGAAAATTTATTTAATAAAAAAAGAAGATACACCTGCATATGAGATAAATGAATATAATGCAAGTGATTTGACAATAAAAACAGGAGATTGGTCTAATGTTTTTACTACTTTTACTTTTAAATATACAAATTTAGCAACAGGAAATACTGATAGTTTCACAATTAAAAATGAGGCTTTAGTCAATATTTTAGGGTATGAAAAACCAAAAACTTATACTTTTCAGCTAATTAGCAATGCGGAGACTATGAGTAAAGTTGCTAATAAAATTATTGAAAAAAACGGAAAACCATTGGCTACTTTAAAGTGCAAACTAAACTTTCTTGACTTTCCTGATTTACATATAGGAAAATTGGTAAAAGTAAAAAGTGAAAGTTTAAATATTCCTGAAATGTATTTTAGGATTATAAAAATAGGAGGGGACAAGGAATATCAGTCTTATGTCGAAATTGAGGCGATTGAAGATATTTATAGAGTCCCAAAAACTGATGGATTATACAAAACTACAATCGACCCTCTTATTAAAACTTATCAATTAAATGACCCGCCAGAATTTTATGATTTATTACCTTTAAATAATTTGTTTTTAAATCCTAATTTAGAAGAAAGAAAGTATAATTTATTACCTGTGTGTGCTAAAACAACAAATGGTATTGTTAGCAGTGTATATGAAAAAAATAACCATAATAGCAATACTTATTTGTCTGGTTTGTTTGTATATGGTGAGTTAGAGTCTGATTTACCTTTTACAAAAGATATAGATAGAGATTTTACATTTGTTTTAAAAAATGTAAAAGGTAAAGCTTATAATTACAATTTAAGTGATGAAGAGTGGCAAAAACTGAAAATTACTGTTTTTGTTAATAATGAGTTAATTTCGGTTAAAAATATCAGTTATAATGGTACTACTGAAAAATTGACAATTGAGGGAATTATTAGAAACTTAAATGGTAATAAATCAGAGCATACTGCTGATAGTAAAGTTTGGGTATTTTATAATTATTTCAGTGAAGCCACTTTAATTAGTAGTAATGAATTTTCTTTGGATTATGATTTTTATTATAAAAATATGTATAGTATATCTCCAAGTTCTAATTTGCAAAAAGAAATTAATGATGTTTTTGTTTTTAAACCTTTAAATCCGGTCAATCCATATATTAAAAACAATATTTTATATGTATCACCAGCTATTAGAGGCGGTTTAAGTGGTGATTTGCAAGACGCAGATATGGTTGTAGCAGGGGACGCAGAAGCTCAAACAGAGGAGTATTTACAATTAAATATTTATGAAGGAAATAATTTATTAAAAACTTATGCATTTGATAGATATGATACAATAGTTAGTTTTGATGTAAGCTCTTATAATATTAATGATATATATGTTGAAAGTGTTTATAAAAATGATTATAAAAGTGAAAAAATTAAGGCTATATTAATATAAAGGATTAAAAATGAAACTTGTTTTTTTACAAAATGAATTTTTAAATGATTTAGCAAGATTAATTGATTATATTCAAAAAGAAGGATGGTTGGTTACAGGAGGGGAATTGTATCGTCCTTATGATATGCAATTACTTTATTATTATGGTTATAGAGTGCGAGAGTGTGAAGAAACAACTAAGCCTATTTGTTTAATTAAAGATAAAAAATTAAGTTGGACAAAAAGTTCAAAACATTTACAGAGATTAGCAATTGATTTGAATTTTTTTAAACCTGTTGAAAATAAGTATGTTTTAACGTATAATAAGAATGATTTAAAAAAATTTGGGGAGTTTTGGGAACGTTTGAGTCCATTAAATAGATGGGGTGGTTTCTGGAAAAAACCTGATACTTCTCATTTTCAGAAAACGATTAGAAAGGATTAATAATGGCTATTTTAAGTAATGGAATTGAGACAATAGAGGCAGGTAGTAAAGTTTGGAGAATTATTTGTAATAATAATTTTTCTATTTTAAATGATTTAATAGATAATGTTGATGATAAAGCAGATAAAGATTTATCGAATGTTTCTGATATAGACTTTAAAACAAAAGCAGATAATATCAATGTAGCTTATCAATCAGATTTAGACGATAAAGCTAATATAGATTTAAGTAATTTGGCTAATACACAAGTTAGCGAGGATATTGTTTATACTGATGAAACAAAAGGTTTAGTTTTAGTAGATAGAAGCGATACAAGTAAAAAATACAGACTTTATGTTGATAATGGTGAAATAAAAATTGAATTAGTATAAGGAGTTTAAATGACTGTTTCAAAATTTTTAGATGAACAAAATTGGATTTTATTAAAAAGTGGTATGTGTGTTTTTCAAGTTCAGCAAGGAGAAGTTTTAGTATTTATAGGAGACAACGAGCCTACAAATGAAGATAGTGTTAGTGCTTATATAATAGGAGATTTCTTTAAATATACAGGTAATCAAAATGTTTATGTAAAAGCAAGGGGTAGAGCTAAAATTGTTTATGATGATAGTTATGGAGGCTAATTAATGACAAGTAAGTATTTTTATATTGGTATTGATTTATCTACTACAAATACGGGAATTGTAGTTTTATCAAATTCAGGAGGTTTATTAGATTTTAAATTAATTTCTCCAGAGGGTAAAAATATTAAAGAAAGAGCTTTAAAAATCAATGATATTGTAAAAAAATATGTTAGGCAACATAGAGATGTTTTTACAAAAGTTATTATAGAGGACATTTCTTTACATTCTAAAGGAAAAATAGTAGATTTAGCAATGTTATTAGGAAGTGTTTTTTATGATTTAAAAAAGCATTACGAAGTTATGTTAGTTCCTCCTACAACACTTAAGAAATTTTATACTAAAAATGGAAGAGCAAAAAAAGAGGATATGATTGAGGCTACACCAGGAGAGATTATAGATTTATTTAGTAAAAAATATAAAAAAATTGATGATTTAGTTGATGCCTATGCTCTTGCTTTGTATGGTCTTTTAAATTAATTATAAAATGTTCTTGACCGCCGAAATGACATTTTTTACTGATTATAAATGTTTGCAAGTTATTAAAAGTCCGAATTTTAGGGCTTTTTGTTACTGTCCAAAGTGTCCAAACCCTTAAAGTTATTATATATTATAATAGAGCTTTTAAAATAAATTTTACTTTTGTTTATTGATTTATTATAAAAAATATTTTATAATTTTTATACACTAAAATAAAAAGGACTTAAAATGAGAAATATATTAATAATAGATAGTAAGTTAGTAGTTTATTATTTATTTCATAGAAAAGAAACAAATCTATTGAAATTTACTGATTTGATTGCCAAAAGAATGTTAAATACTGAATTTGGTAATCAAGTTATTCCTATTTTTGTTATGGATAAAGGACAAAGTAAAAGGGTTAAAATTGCTCCAGAATATAAAGCACAAAGAAAAGAATTGATTAAAAAACAAGGAGAGGCTTATGAATTAAAGGTTAAAAAACTGAATGAATTTTATTCAAAACTTGAAAGTTACTTGAGAAATTTTGGTAGGGTTGTAGCAGTTAATGGTTTAGAAGCTGATGATTTAGCAAGTGTTTTAACTGATTATCTTATTGGGAATAATCTTATTTATTTTACAAGCGATAGTGATTGGCTTAAGTTTTTTAATGAAATGAACGCTAATTGGGGCAATCAGTGGCTTTATCATTTGAATAGAGGTAAGTTGTTGCATTCAAGTGAATTAGAGCAAGAATTTGGTTATAAGCTGGGGTTTGATAAGGTTGTAGAAGATTGTTTTTGTGGTGTTGGAAAAGAGAACATAAAAGGATTAAAAGGTTTAGGGCATAAATCTTATATGAAAATTTATAACGAATGTAAAGGAGAATTAGCTTGTATTAAGAGAAGGTTGGCTGATTTAGTTGAAAAAGGACGATACAAAATACCTGAAAAATTTGTTGATTTAGAAGAAATGTTTAAGTATAATATGATGTTGTTTAAACCTTTAGGTTTTAAAGATTTAGACGAAAATGAACAGAACGAAATTAAAAAACAAATTTCGTCTAAACCTGTAAAGAGTGTAAATAAAATAGTTGAAGATAGTCTTGAAATTTTTGATAAGTTGTATTATCCTACAAATGAAGAACAGAAGTTTTACAAATTAAAATAAGGAGTTAGTATGGGAATTACCCTTGTAAAAAATAAAAAACATATTGTAATTAAAAGAGATGGTAGAGAAGAGGAGTATAATGAAGAAAAAATGAGAAAAGTTTTAGAGTGGGCTTGTGATAACAGAGAGTGGATGGTAAAGGAAGTTTTAAACGATGTTCAAATAAAAATTTATGATAGAATACATATAAGTAAATTATTTGATGAAGTTATAAATACAGTTGCTAATAAAATTTCTTTATTGTATCCAATGTGGGATGAAGTAGCTAAAAAACTTTTAATTCAAAAATATTACAAAGAAGTTTGGGGGATTAAAAGAAATGAGTATCCAAATTATAAAGAAGTTGTTAAAAAAGCTTTAAAATATGGTGTTTATAAAAAAGAAATTATAGATAGTTTTACAAAAGAAGAATTAAAAGAACTTGGCGATTATATTAAGCCAGAGAGGGATTTTTTATTTACTTTTGGTGGTTTAGAATTGTTTATGACAAAATATGCGAAAAAATATACAAAAAATAAGATATTAGAATTGCCCCAACATACTTATATGAGAGTGGCTATTCAGTTACATTATAAAGATAGAGATAGAATTAAAAGAATTAAAGAAAAATATGATATGTTAAGTTTGCATAAAATAGCTCCTGCTACGCCTATTATGCTAAATTCTCTTAGTGATGTATTTAATGCCACAAGTTGTGTTCTTATACAAGTTGATGATGATAGTGAAAGTATAATGGAAACTGCAAGGAGTATGGGGATTTATAGTAAAAATGCTTCTGGCCTTGGGGTTGATATTAGTAGAATTAGAGCTTTAGGTAGTAGTATTGGTAAAGATGGGGTGAGTTCTGGAACTATTCCTTTTATAAAGATATTTGAGAGTGTTGTCAGTGCTTTTAATCAAAAATCTTCACGTCCGGGAAGTGCGGCTATATATTACCCTTTTTGGCATTTAGATAGTGAGAGAATTACTTTGTTAAAAGACGCAGGAGGGAATGAAGATGAAAGAGCAAGAAAATTAAAATATGCAATAAAATGGAATAAAATTTTTACTAATGCAATAAAAAAGAATGAAGATATTTATTTATTTGACCCAAAAGATACACCAGAGTTGTTAGAGAGTTATGGTGAAGATTTTGAAAAATGGTATAAATTATATAGTGAGAAGCAAGGGATTAAAAAGAAAAAAATTAAAGCAAGGGATTTAGCTTATTTAGTGGCAAAAATAAGAAGTGAAACAGGTAATTTATATTGGTTTAGTGTTGATAATGCTAATAAATTTAGAGTTACAAAAGATTTTATAAATCAAGGTAATTTGTGTTGTTCTGAAGTTCTTTTACCAACAAAACCTTTAAAACTTAAAGAAATAAAGTTTATAAGAGACGAAGAAACGAAAGAGGTAAAAGAAGTAAGAGAATATGATGGTGAAATAGGTATTTGTAATTTAACTTCTATAAATTTGTTAGCTTGGGATAAAATGAATGAAAAAGAAAAAGATAAATTTGTTTATTCATTACTACTTGGTATGGATAACGCTATTGAGTATGCTGATTATCCCGTAAAAGCAGGGGAAAGGTTTAATAAATTACATAGAGCTATTGGTATCGGTATTACTAATTATCATAATTGGTTAGCAAGTCAAAAAATAAAATCTAGTGAAGAAAAAGCAAAAGAAGTTACACATTATATTATGGAAGATATTTATTATTATCTTGTTAAAAATTCAATAGAGTTGGCAAAACAAAGAGGTAAATATTATTATTTTGAAGGTAGCTTGTGGAGCAAAGGAAAATTTGGTTGGGAATTATATGAAGAACATTTTAAAGAAATTGAAAAAGAATTAGGAATAAAATTAAATTACTCTATAAAACATAATTGGGAGGAATTAAGAGAGGAAATGGTTAAATATGGTGTAAGGTTTGAATTGCTTATGAGCATACCGCCTGGGGCTACCTCAAGTCTTGTACTTAATTTTACTGAGGGAATAGAGCCTATTAGAGAACTTAAAATAATGAAAGAAGGTACATATACATTACCTTTTATTGTACCTAATTTACAAAAAAATAGAATGTATTATGAAAAGGCTTGGGAAATACCGACGAAACAAATATTAGAATTGGCAGCTATTAGACAGAAATTTCTTGACCAAAGTCAAAGTTTAAATTTGTATCAAGTTAATCCTGATAGTGCTTATGAGATAATTAGTGATATTTTATATGCAGAGAAACTTGGTTTAAAAAGTTTGTATTATTTTAATAGTTTAAAAAAAGGTGAAATTGAAGAAGTTTGTGAAGGTTGTGCTATATAAATTTTTAATTTAAAGGAGAATAAAATGGCGTGCAGTACATTATGCTTAGCAAAAAAACCAAAAGAATATAATAAACTTTTTTTTGGTGATTATGGTAATTTTCAAAGAATAGATAAAGTAGCTTATCCTATATTTAGGACGCTTGCCGAGAATTCAGAAGGAAATACTTGGTTTATGAATGAAATTGATTATACAAAAGATAAAAAAAGTATTGGAAATTTAGACGATAAAATGTTTAGAATGTTTCATTTAAACATTCTTTATCAAAATAATATGGATAGCTTAGTTCCAAATACATTTGGCGTTTTAAGTGAATTGGCGACAGATACTTGGTTGAGTTATTTATATAGTAGAATTGCAACAGAGGAGCAAATACATAGTCTTTCTTATTCAAATGGTTTATTTCAAGTGTTTGGAGAAAAAGTTACAGAAATGCTTGATTATGTTTATAATGATAAAATTTTACAGAAAAGAACAGAAAAAGAAATAGAAACAGCTAATCGTTTTATTGATGTTTTAGTTAAACAAGGTAAAGAAGATGATGAGGCTAAGATGGTTTTAATAGAGATGTTGTTAAGAACATATTTTCTTGAAGGTGTAAAATTTCCTTTTAGTTTTTTTGTAACTTGGACTATTAATAGAGCTTGTAAGAATTGTATTCAAGGATTTTCACAAGCATTAAAATTAATTGCTTGGGATGAAATGACTGTTCATACGACAACCGGACAGAATGTGATTAAAATTTTAATGAAAGACGAAAAGCAAGGTTTTATACATTTAAAAAGTAAAATTGAACAAATGGCGTATGATATGGCAAAAGAAACAACAGAATTAGAGTTTGAATGGAATGATTATCTACAAAAAGAGGGGGGTATTTTAGGTTATACTAAAGAAATAGGAGAGCATTTTATTAAATATTGGACAGATTATAGATTAAAAACTATTGGGTTAAATCCTATTTATAATGAAAGAAAATCTGATATTATTGATTGGTATAATGATTATAGAAATTTAAATAAAACACAGGTTGCTTTACAAGAGGCTGATAATATAAATTATCAAAAAGGGACACTTAAAAATGACTTAAATAAATTTGATAATTTTGAATAAATTTTTCTTGACAATTTAAAGAGGTTTTTATATAATATTAAAGGCTATTGATAAAAATATTAGTTAAAAATCATTAGCCACAAAATTAGTAAATTTATTAGAAGGAGATTAGTATGACTTATGAAGAATTAGTAGCAAGTGGGGTTAGCCCAGAAGAAGCAAGATTGATTGCTAAACATACAGGCGGAGAACAGACAAGCGGTGGATTACCTTTTGATGTTGTGAAAATCAATTATGACAAAGATGATGTGCTTATCAACGAAGGCGTAAAAAAGGGTGAAATCATAACAGGCTGGGAAATAGACAAAAAAACACTTGAAGTTAAAAAGCAAGGAAAAGTATTTAAACAGCCTGTAAAAATGAGAATTATTGCAGTTGGTTATCAATATAGTGCTTATGATATTAGCAAAAATGGTTATAGCCATATAACCCCTGTATTTACAAATATTATGGAGGGTAAAGAGGTTGTTGAGACTAAAACAGGTGAAAAAGTAGGTGATTTAAAAGAAAAAGGTGTTAAATTAACATTCAATCAAATTTTACTTGTTACAATCGAAGAGGACGGAAAAGAAAATCCTTATTTAATTTATCTGCGTGGTGTAAATTATATGAAATTTTGGGAGCAAGTAAAAGAATTAATTGGTGACGCTCATTTACCTTTAAAATATTATGTTTATGTAAAAACGAAAAAAGAGGTAACAAATGGTAGAGCTGTTTGGATTTATGATATTGAAAAAATTGAGCCATTGAGTTCAGCAGAACTTCAGTTAAAAATCAAAGAGACCATTCCTTTAATTAAAAAATGGGATGAGTGGGTTGCTTCAACGGGTGTGAAAACAAAAGCTCCAAATCAAGTGGAAGATACTTCACAAACACAAGTTGATGATGACGAAGACTTAGAAACTTCTTATTAATTTTCTCTCCTTTCCTCCTTTTGTTTTTTTAGTTTTTTTGGTATAATAAGTAAAAAAGGTTTTTTATGAAAATCGTTGTTTTTGGAGATATTCATATTCGTATTAAAGAGCCTTATGATTTTAATGAACGTAGGTTTTTTAATTTAATTCAGGTAATAAAAAAAGAAGAGCCAGACATTTTAATTTTAAATGGGGATGTTTTAGACAGAGCAAATCCGAGTTGGTATGAGTTAAAAAAATTTTATGAGTGGATAGAGAAAGCGAATAATTTTGTGAAAAATAAAATTATTCTTATAAGCGGTAATCATGAGGATTTATCGAAAAATGAGTGTTTGTATGATTATATTCCCCAAACTAACTTTGAATATGTTGATAAGGGATTTTTAAAAATTACAGATGATATAACTTTTTGGTTTATTTCTCATCATAAAATTTTTGAAATTTATAAACTTAAAAATGAGTTTTTTACTGATATTAATATTTTATTCTCACATTATAGAAGTGCTATTAATAATTATATGACCGACGAAATTGATAATGTTTATGTAAGTAAAACTTTCGATTATACTATTCTCTCTGATATTCATCAACATTATAAACCTGCTGTTAATATAGAATATACTTCAAGTCCTTATTCGATTGTTTTTGATAATAGAGAAGACTTTGGATATATAGTTTTAAATGTAGAAAATAAAAACTATGAAGTAAAATGGAAACAATTGAATTTACCTAATTTAGTAAAATTTGTAATAAAAGAAGAAAAAGATATTGATAAATTAAAATTAGTTTTAGAACAGAATAAAAAAGATGTTTTTAAAGTTGTTTCAGTTGTTAAAACAGATAAATTAATTGATTTTATTGAAAATAATAAAGATAAAATTGTGAGATATTCTTTTATAAATATTAATGAAATTGAAAATGAAAAAAAAGAGGTTATTTCAGAAATTAAGAATAATGATAAACAAATAGTTATAACTGATATTGTAAAAAAACATTTAAGAGTAGAAGACGAAGAACTTAAAAAAGAAATTATTAATGAGCTTGAGTTAATTGAAAAGGATTTGTAATGTATGAATTTAAGAAAATCAAGATAGAAAATTTTTATTCGTTAGGACAAGTAGAGTTTGAGTTCAAAAAAGGTGTTTATCTTGTTAAAGGTGTTAATAAAGATGTAAAAAGTGACACATTAGTGAGTAATGGTGCAGGTAAAACAAGTATTTTTAATGCAATTTATCAGTGTCTTTTTAATAAAAATCTTAAAGACCAAAAGGGAAATATTCAATCCGTTAATAATGTTTATACAAAAAAACCTTATGTTATTTCTCTTGATTTTAAAAAAAATGAAAATGAATTTGTAATTATTAATGATAGAAATAAAATGTCAATTGATATTTATAAAAATGGAGAATTTATAAGTCCTAAAGGAATTACAAATCAATTAAATTTAATTAAAACCGAAATTATTAATTATGATTTTGATGTAATTACTTCTCTCACTTATCTTAATCAGACTTCTCTTGATAGTATTATTGAAATTACAGGGAAAAATAATATTGTTTATAGGTTTTTTAATGTAGAAAAAGTTTTGGCTTATCAAGAGTCAATTCAAAAACAAATAAGAGAATTAAAAAAAGAGTATGAATTGTTTTTAGTGCAGTATAATTCAATTCAAGATAATTTAGTTCTATTTGATAAGATTAAAGAAGTTGAAGAAGTAAATTATAAAGAAGAGATAGAGAAATTAAAAGAATATTTATATGAATTAGAAACAAGCAATACATTAGCAATTATAAAACAAAAAGAAGAAAAGTATTTAGAACAAAAAAAGAAATTAGACGATTTAAAAGAACAAGTAATAGAGTTGAAATTAAGAGCTGAAAATTTATATAAATTAAAAGAAGAATTAAAAGAGGGAGTTTGTCCGGTGTGTAGTAGTCCTGTAAAAGATAAGTATAAAATTTATGAAGAGCAGTTTAAAAAAGCAGATTTAGCATTTAAAGAGTTTAAAAATTATTATAAACAAGAAAAAAATAAAGTAGATAAATTAAAGGTAGAATATGAAAATTTAAAAAATGATTTTGAGAAAAAGAAAAAAAGTATTTTATTACAAATTGAAAAGTTAAAAGTAAAAAGAGATGAATATGTTAAACAAAAAGAATTAAAAAAACAACTTGAAGAAAATTTAGATAAACTAAAAGAAAAATTAGAGC
>Ga0256838_1000064_pt1 | contig 80653 bp, 84 predicted proteins | sample 4571419metaG_FD_185978 | JGI IMG/M metagenome (GOLD analysis project Ga0256838, IMG submission 185978) | Hydrothermal vent microbial communities from Guaymas Basin, Mexico - 4571-419 | ecosystem: Environmental > Aquatic > Marine > Hydrothermal vents | place: Mexico: Guaymas Basin | collected... | reverse complement strand
TTTTTGAGATTAATTTTAACAAAAAAGTAGTAAAATTTAGTATTATGAGTAAAAAGGAGCAAAGATGAAAAATTTTGAAGCTTATACATTAAGATTAAGAGAAGTTTTTGGAAATCAAGATAGCTTATATAAAGTTCCAAAATATCAAAGACCATATAGATGGAGTGATGAACAGGTTGAAGAGTTATGGAGTGATTTATTTGAAGCATTTGAAGAGGGAGAAAAAAGTTATTTTTTAGGTTCTATTGTAGTTGCTCAAAATAGGGACTATAAAGAAGTAATAGATGGACAGCAAAGACTTACTACTTTGATGATATTTTTTAGTGTGGTAAAGGATTTGTTTAATGAAAAAAGGAGAAAAATAGAATCTTTAATATTTGACTTGGATGATAGATTAAGACTAACTCTTACAACTCACGCCCCTTATCAAAATTCTTTTGAAAAACTTATAAAAGGAGAACTTTGTTATACAAAAAAACCTACAAAAAAAGAGATTTTAAAAGATGATGAGCCTTATTTTAAGTTTATAAACACTGCTTATATTTTTGCAAATAAGTTTAAAAACCTAAATAGAGAAAAAGCATTAGAATTTATTGAGTATATTTTAAATAATGTTTATATGATTAGGATTGATTGTGAAAATACTGCTTTTGCAATCAAGCTTTTTCAAGTAATTAATGATAGAGGGCTTGATTTAACTAATGCAGATTTAATAAAAAGTTTTCTTATAGGGAAAGTAGAAGAAAAATATAATATTAAAGAAAAAGAAGATGAATTTATATCTCATTGGCAATCTATTGAAGAACTTATCAAACAAAGTGATATTTCTATTAATGATTTGTTTATTTTATATGAATATTATGCTCTTGCTTCTAATCCTAAAAAATCTTTATATGAAGAGATAAAAAAGGTATTTGAAGATATTGATCCAATTGATGCAGTAGTAGATGTTAAAAAAATGGCTAAGTTTTATTTAGAGAAATTTTATAACAATGAGGATAAAATAATTACCTCTTTGAGGTATTTAAGATGGGGACATTATGTAAGAAGTATAATTATGAGTGCTTATATGGTTGGATTTGAAGAAAAAGAAGAACTCTTTAAAGAAATTAGAAAATTTTTTTATCTTTATTGGATAAGTGGATATACTTTAAATAAAGTTAAGCACCTTTCTTTTAAATTAATTGAGCTTATCAAAGGTAAAGATTTGGAAAAGATAAAAGAATTTTTAGAAGAGAAAATAAAAAAAGATAGAGTTATAGAATATGCAAAAGAGAATTTAAATTATGAATATATTGATAGTTTTGCGTGGATTAAGCCTGTTTTATTATTGATAGAACATAATAGAGATGATAGTGAGGTGTATCCATATTTATCATTAAAAAATATTCATTTAGAACATATTTTACCTTTGGGATTTGAAAAAAGCAAAGGGTGGAGTGAAATTGATAAAAAAGAGGCAGAAAAAGTTATTTATTCAGTTGGTAATTTAACTTTATTAAAAGGTAGTAAAAATATTTCTGCAAGTAATGAAGATTTTGAAATAAAGAAGAAAATTTATGGTGGGAAAAAAGATAAAATGACTTCTTTTAAGATTACTGAGGAGTTGTTGAATTATGAGAAGTGGGGAATTGATGAAATTAAAGAGAGAAAAAGTAGATTAATAAAAGAGTTAGAAGAAATTTTAGAAATTTAATACTATTTTCTCCATCCCCCTTATTCCTTCAATTATGGATTTTCTTGGGTTTTTGGGATTGATGTAGGGTGGGTGGTATTTTTTATTCCATAGGTTGTTTTTTTGTATCCATTCTTTACAGCAGTTTTGGTTGAGGATGCTAAATGTTTTTAGGGGGTAGCGTAGGGCTAAGCCGTATAAAAATCTGTTTGTTACAATTTTAGGGCGTTTTTTTATGGATATTTCTCTTTTTAGGCGGTTTGGGAGTGGGAGGGTGGTGGATATTTTTTCAAGTGGGATATTTTTAAAATATCTTAAATGATATAAAAAGTAGCTTTTAATTGGGTTGATTTTATAAATTTTTGCCAAATGGAAAAACTCTTTTTTTGAAAAAGAGATATTAAAAAGTTTTTTGGCAATTCCAAGTTTTATAAAGTAGTAAAATCCATAGTATAAATATTTACTCCCAAACATCTTTTCAAACTCCATATAAATTCTCTCACGGCTTAAATCGCTAAGCTCAATTTTGCAGCAAAGTTTTATGGTTTTGGGAGCTATTTTGAATTTTAATCTGCTTGCAAACTGCATAGCTCTTAGGACTCTAAGAGAATCTTCTATAAAAGTCTTATCATTAATATGGCGAATAACTCTTTTTTTGATATCTTCAATCCCACCCCAAAAGTCAAGGATTTGAGAAGTATAGATATTTTTCATCAAAGCATTCATCGTAAAGTCTCTACGACGTGAAGCCTCTTTTTCATTTTGAGTGAGTTTTACTTTAAAGCCTCTGTGACCATATCCGCTTTTATTCTCAACTCTTGGCAAGGCTATATCGAAATTTTTCCATTTATACACAAAAAAACTCTTTCCAACTCCTTTTGCACCAATTTTTTGCATAAGTTCATCAAATTTTTTAGGCTCAATGTCATAAACCTCTAAATCATACTCTTTTGGAATAATTCCTAAAATTTCGTCCCTAACACATCCGCCGACTAAATAGACTCTTTTTGTATAAGGGGCAAAAAAGCCCTTTAAAAACTCTAAATTATTTTGATGCGTATTCGGCAATTAAACTGCCCATCTCAGAAGTTGTAACAACCTCTTTTGCCCCGAAATTTGCAATGTCTTTTGTGCGGTATCCATCTCTTAGCACCTCTTTTATAGCTTTTCTTATTCTCTTAGCCCCTTTATTCTCACCCAAATAATCAAGCATCATAGCAGCACTTAGTATCGTAGCGATTGGGTTTGCAATCCCTTGACCGGCAATATCGGGAGCACTTCCGTGGATTGGCTCAAAAAGTCCTACTTTCCCACCAATACTTGCGCTAGGGAGCAAACCGATACTTCCTACAATCATACTTGCTTCATCGCTTAAAATATCTCCAAAAATGTTTCCGGTTAGAATTACATCAAACTGCTTAGGGTCTCTTACAAGTTGCATTGCCGCATTATCAACATACATATGTTCAAGCTCAACCTCTGGATACTCTTTTGCCACCTCTTCTACAACCTCTCTCCAAAGTTCGCTAACTTCAAGCACATTTGCTTTATCAACCGATGTTACTTTTTTTCTTCTTTTTTGTGCCTCTTCAAAAGCCACCCTTGCAATTCTCTCAATCTCATCCCTTGAATAAATCATCGTATTGTAGGCTTTGTTGTCATCTTTGTATCTTGGTTCTCCAAAATAAATCCCACCAGTTAGCTCCCTTACTACTTCTAAATCAACTCCTTTTATAACTTCTGGTTTTAGGGTAGAAGCGTCAATTAATTCATCAAAAATAATAGCTGGGCGTAAATTTGCAAAAAGCCCAAGTGATTTTCTTAGTTTAAGAAGTCCGGTTTCTGGGCGTTTCTCTTTTGGTAAGGTATCCCATTTTGGTCCCCCGATTGCCCCAAACAATACAGCGTCTGAATTTAGTGCCCCTTTTATCGTCTCATCAGGGCAAGGGTTATCAAAAACATCAACTGCACTTCCGCCAAGTAGATACTCTTTATAATCTAAATCAAATCCCTCTTTTGCGCTTACTGCATCTAAAACTTTTATTGCTTCATCAATAATCTCAGGACCTATTCCATCACCTTTTATCACCGCTATTTTATAAGCCATTTTTTTTCCTTTAAAATCTCTTTTGCATAATTTATCAGCCCCCCTGCTGCTATTAATTCTTGCATAAATGCTGGAATTGGTGCAAATCTATACTCTTTTTGAGTATCAATATTGTGAATAATTCCTTTATCAAGGTCAATTTTTATTAAATCTCCCTCATTAATCTCATCGGTTTGTAAAACTTCAAAAATTGGAAGTCCCATATTAAAGCTATTTCTATAAAATATTCTTGCAAAGCTTTTTGCAATCACAGCACCAACCCCGGCAGCTTTTAGGGCAATTGGAGCATGTTCGCGACTACTACCGCTTCCAAAATTTTTACCAGCTACTATAATATCCCCAGGTCTTACTTTTTTTGGAAACTCTGGGTCTGCATCTTCCATTACGTGTTTTGCAAGTTCGTGGGGGTCAGATGTATTGAGGTATCTTGCTGGAATGATTAAGTCAGTATCAATATTATCTCCAAATTTCCAAACTCTACCAGTTATTACATTCATTGATAAACCTTTTTTTGTTGAATTTTATCAAAAAATTTGGGTTAAAGAGTTGTTTTGCTGACAACTTTGCCTCTTTTGGCTTTGCTTGTTAATTGTTTTGCCTATTATCAGTTTTTGTAATGATACTTCTCTTTACTATGGATGAGAGGTAATTTATGATATAATTATATTACTTTTAGTTAAGGAGAATTTATGGCTATCTCAAAAGAACTTCAAAAACTTTTCTTAGAAAATAAAAATGGAATTGTTACATATGAAAAGATTATAAATTTTTTTGATAAAACTCCTACAAAAAAAGATGCCAAAGAGATACTTGAACTAACAAAAGAGAATAATATAAAACTTATGACCGCAGCTGAGGTTGCAAAACTTAAAAATCTTGAAGAAGTTGTAAAGAGTGAAGAAGAGAGACAAAAGAAAAAAGAAGAGCTTGCAGAAGAGATTTTAAAAGATAAAGAACTTCTTGAATGGTCTCGCTCAGATAGCCCAGTTAGGATGTATTTAAGGGAGATGGGGCATATTCCTTTGCTTGATAAAGATGAAGAGATTGAAATTTTTAGAAGAATTCAGCTTGGAGAAGAGATTATCCTTGATGCTATTACTTCAATTCCATTTTTGATTGATTTAGTTTTATCTTATAAAGAGCCTTTGTTAAATCGCGAAAGAAGGGTAAAAGAGCTTTTTAAAAGTTTTGTTGATGAAGAAGAAGTTGAGGATGAGAATACAAAAGAGGGTAAAAAGAATAAAAAGATAAAACTAAGAGAAAAGAGAATTAATGAACTTTTTAAAAACCTTGAAAAAGCAAAAAAAGAGTGGGAAAAAGTTATTGATGAGTATGATGCGGTATTAAAAGATACTTCTTTGCCACAAGAGGAGAGACTTTATAAAATCTTGCAGCTTACATTTAAAAAGAAAAAAGTCAAAGACGCTTTAACTGAGCTTGGATATACTTCAAAACTTATTAATGAAATTGTAAAAACGGTTGAGACCTCTTTAAAGGGGGATAAGGATTTTGAAAAAGAGCTTAAAAAGAAAGAGTATAAACTGCCTTTATTTAATGAGCATTTAAGAGAGCTTCATAAACAGATTTTAGAAAACATTACAGAGCTTAGTAAAGAAGAAATAGCGGCAATGGTGCCAGAACATACGATGGTAAATGTTTATATGGATATTAAAAAGCTTGTAGAAGCTAAAAAAGCAAGTGAAAATAAATTTGGAATGGACCCTAAAAAGCTTGAAGTGATTTTAGAGCAGTTAAAAAGAGGTAAAAAGATAGTCCAAGAAGCCAAAGAGAAGATGGCAAGGGCGAATTTGAGGCTTGTTGTTAGTATTGCAAAGAAATATACAAATAGAGGGTTGCCGTTTTTGGATTTGATTCAAGAGGGGAATATTGGGCTTATGAAAGCTATTGATAAATTTGAATTTGAAAAAGGATATAAATTCTCAACTTATGCGACTTGGTGGATAAGACAAGCTATTAGCCGTGCAATTGCAGACCAAGCAAGAACGGTTAGAATTCCAATTCATATGATTGAAAATATCAATCAAATTAATAAGATTATTAGAAAATATGTCCAAGAAGAAGGGAAAGAACCAACTCTTGAAGTAATTGCAAGAGAGATGAAAATGCCAATTGATAAAGTAAAACAAATTTTAAAAATTTCAAAAGAGCCAATCTCTCTTGAAGCGCCAGTTGGTGAAGAAGAGGATGGGAAAGTTGGAGATTTTATTCCAGATAAGAGTTTCTCAAATCCTTATGAAGAGGTTGTATTGGAGGATTTAAGAAAGCATATTGATGAAATACTTGAAAGTCTAAATGAGAGAGAAAAAGCGGTAATTAAGATGAGATTTGGACTTATGCCAGATAAATCTGAGAGAACCCTTGAAGAGATTGGAAAAGCACTTAATGTAACAAGAGAGAGAGTTAGACAAATTGAGAGCAGTGCCATTAAAAAACTTAGACATCCAAATATCGGAAAACTTCTTAAAAATTATCTTGAAGGTTAAGATTGAAAAAGTGGGAACTTATAAAAGAATTTTTGATAAGATTTCTTAAAGAAGAAATTACAAAAACCGGACTAAAAAGAGGAATACTTGGACTTAGTGGGGGGATTGATAGCGGGGTTGTTGCAATTTTGGCAAAAGAAGCGCTAGGGGATAATTTTAAGGCGTTTTTGCTTCCAAGCCAATTCTCTTCCCCTTCAAGCATAAAAGATGCAAAAGAGCTTTGTGAGAAGTTTGATATTGATTATGAGATAATTTCAATTGAGCCTTTGTTAAAAGCTTATCCTATTGAAGATAAGGTAAGGCTTGGAAATTTTTCTGCAAGAATGAGAATGGCGATTTTGTATGATAAATCGGCTGAGCTTAATGCACTGGTGATTGGCACGAGTAATAAAACCGAGCTTTTGCTTGGGTATGGGACTTTGTGTGGGGATTTGGCAAGTGCGATTAATCCAATAGGGGATATTTATAAGACTGAAATTTTTGAGTTTGCAAAGTTTCTTGGGGTGCCTGATAGTATTATAAACAAACCTCCAAGTGCCGATTTGTGGGTAGGGCAAAGCGATGAAAAGGAGCTTGGATACTCTTATGATGAGATGGACCCGGTTTTGATGGATTTTGTGGATGAGAGGGCTACAAAGAGTGAGCTTTTAAAAAAATATGATAAAGAGTTAGTGGAGTTTGTGTTAAAAAAAGTGTATCAAAATCAGTTTAAAAGAAAACCTCCAATTATTGCAAAGCTTAAATCCCGCACAATAGGGCATGACTTTTTATACGAAAGAGATATTAGGCTTTGAGGTGGCTTTATATTTTTTTTGAGGAGATGCTTTTTTCTCCAAAGTGGTATCATCTTTTTTTTATTCTTCTTCTTTTGCCTTTTTCTTTAATTTATTTTTTGATTGTCTTTTTTAAATTTCCAAAAAAATTTAAAAATATGCAAATTCCAGTAATTAGTATTGGCAATTTAGTAATAGGAGGGAGTGGTAAGACTCCTCTTAGTATTTTTTTAGCCAATAAGTTTGAAAAATATAAGCCAGCTGTAATTTTAAGAGGATATGGAAGAGAGTCAAAAGGGCTTTTGGTTGTAAGCAGATGGGGGGATGTTTTAGTGGATGTTAAGAAAAGTGGGGATGAGGCTATGGAGATAGCAACATCTACAAAAGCTTTGGTGATTGTGAGTGAAGATAGGGAAGAGGGGATAAAAAAGGCTAAAAGTCTTGGAGCTTGTTTTGTTATTTTGGATGATGGATTTGATAAGCCTTTTTTAAAACTTAATATCATAATTGATTATAAGCCAAAAAACCCTTTTTTGCTTCCAGCCGGTCCATACAGGTATCCAAGGCATTTTTTAAAGTATGGAGATATTGTTTTAAAGGAGGGAAGAAATTTTAAAAGAGAGGTGGTTGTGCCAGATGGTGATATTTTAATAAGCGGCATATCAAAACCAAAAAGACTTCTTAAATGGTGGGAGGGAGAGTATAAGTTTTTTCCAGACCATTATAATTTTAAAAGGGAAGATTTTAGAGGAATTGAAGATAAAAAAATTGTTGTTACAAAAAAGGATTTTGTAAAATTAAAGGATTTTGGGCTTAACTTAGAGATTATGGAACTTAGAGTTTGGTTAGAGGATGAAGTGTTAGAAAAAATTGAGAAATATTTGATAAAATTTCAAAAAAAAGGCTAAATATGGATATTAAAGAAGAGATTAAAAAGGATGAAGAGTTATTAATTCAAGTTTTTAAGTTAGAGAAGTTTGTAAGAAAGTATAAAAATATTATTATTGCATTTTTTGCGATAGTAATTTTGGGAATAGTTGGGAAGAGTTTATATGATTATTATAAAACTCAAAAACTTATAAAAGAGAATTTGGCGTTAGAAAAATTACTTCTAAATCCAAATGATAAAGAGGCACTAAATACTCTAAAAGGGAATAAAGCTCTTTATGACTTATATCTCTTAAAAAAAGGTCAATACTCAAAAATCTCAACTCCTGCGCTTGAAAGTTTTAAAGCGTTTAAAGAAGTAATGGAGAGTGGGGATGTTAAGTTATTAGAAGAGTATGTGAATAATCCAAAATATTTTGTATTAAAAGATATCGCAAGACTTGCGTTAATTAGGGCTTATCTTTTAAATAATAAAAGGGACAAAGCTAAGATAGTAGCTGGGGAGATTAGTGATAAGAAAGTAAAAGATTTAGCGATTTATTTACTTCATTATGGGATAGTTAAATGAGATGGTTGATATTTGTAATTTTATTGTTTTTAGGATGTGCAAATAAGGATGTTTTTACTCCTAAAAGTGCAAAGCCAAAAGAGTTAAATTCAACAACAATTTATCCAAAGTATTTAAGAGATTATACTTATAAGACTTTAACTTTTAGAGAACTTGATTTGATTTATAAAAGGCCAACTTCTTTTATTGATGATGGAGTATGGGGGAAGTGGGTTAATTATGATTTGAATAATACAAAGCTTGGGAAATTTAAAAAGGTTGATAGAGATTTAGCGGTTTATGGGGATGAGTTAAAACTTATAAAAGAGAATAAAGTTATAAAACTTCCTTATTTAATAGCGACAGCTTCTAAAAGAGGTGATTTAATAGCTGTTTTGTTTGAGAATAATAGTGTTGGAGTTTTGAAAAATGGAAAAATGGTAGCTTATAAAAAAGGCGATGAGGTTATTGCAGGGAGATATTTAAGAGCAAAACCGATAATTGCTGATGATGTAATTGTGTTTCCAACTCTAAATTCAAAAATTTACTTTTATGTAATTTCTTCAAATACTTTCAAACCAATGGATTTATCTTCATATGAGCTTATTGATAATGTGATTTTTGCAAAGTATATAGCAAGTGAAGATAAGTTAATAGTAGCTACTCCTTATAAAGTAGTTGTTATAACTTCTTTTGGGGTTGAAGTTTTGAATAAATATAGAGTTAAGCATATTGTAATGATGGATAAATATATTTATATTTTTACGATAGCTGGTAGAGTTTTGAAATATGATTTAGATTTAAAGAAGATGAAAGGAGTTGATTTGCCTTTTGCTGATTATTTTGCTCCTGGGGTTTGTAGAGGGAGAATTTATACTCTAACTTCAAATGGATATTTGATAGAATTTGATAAAGATTTAAACTATAAAGTTTATAAAACAGATCAATTTGATTTAGCATCTCCTCTTAGAATAAGAGGATGTAGAATTTATAATGATGATAAGGTATATGAAATTGAGTAAGTTTATAGAGATGTTTTTGGAGTATTTGCTTTTAAATAAAGGTGCTTCTGAGAATACCATTAAAGCATATAAAAATGATTTAACCCAATTTGAAGAGTTTTTGAAAAAGCCAATTATTAATGCAACTTCATCGGATGTTATTGCGTTTTTGTCTCAACTTGAAAATAAACGCTCTTTAAATAGAAAGTTAAGCTCGATAAATTCATTTTTTGATTTTGCTTATAAAAGAAATTTAGTGGAAGAAAAACCAAAAGTAAAGCAAGCAAAAATTCCTCAAAACCTTCCAAAATTTCTTAGTAAAGAGGAGATTTTAAACTCTATTTCTCATATTGATAGCTTGGCAAGTTGGTTTGAGCTTAGGGATAAAGCATTAATTTTATTTTTGTATGCAACTGGGCTTAGGGTGAGTGAAGCTATTAATGTAAAGCTTAGCGATATTGAAGATGGATGGGTTAGAGTTAGAAATTCAAAAGGGGATAAAGAGAGAATTGTTCCTATTGCCGATGAAGCGTTAGTAGCAATAAAAGAGTATCTAAACAAAAGACCTTGTAATAGCGAGTATCTTTTTGTTAATAAAAATTGTCAAAAACTTAGTAGAATCAGTGCTTTTAACATTACAAAAAAATATCTTGGAGTCTCTCCTCATGTTCTTAGACACTCCTTTGCAACCGCTCTTGTGCTAGGTGGAGCTGATATAAGAATTGTTCAAGAGTTATTGGGGCATGCATATTTAAATACCACTCAAATTTATACTCACATTCAAAAGGAGAATTTAAAAGAGACGATTTTAAAATACCATCCATTAGAGGATATTTTATGAAAGATGTAATAGATGCTCTTTCAAAAAAGGGGCTTATTTTTAAAAGTTTTGAAGAGATTGAATTAAATACGCGGAAAAAAATTAGGGCTTTTGTAGGGGTTAATTTAAAGAGTGAGTATGTTTTTGTATTAGTGTTTTATAAAAAAAGTAGAGTATTGTTAAAAGATATAAAAGAAGCTGAGATTTTTATTCCTCCTATTAATTTTAGGTATAAAAAGAAGATTTTACTTTTAAATTCACCCATTTGCTCAAAAGCAAAAGAGGAACTTGATGAGTGGAGAATTTTTTGGTTTTAGTTGATATTGGGAATAGTAGGTTTCATATTTTTAAAAATGGGGAGATTATTCACTCTTTAAAGCCTTTAAAACTTGATGGGGATGTGTTTTATATAAGCGTTAACGAAAAAAGAGAAAAAGAGTTTTTAGCTTTAAATCCCAAAGCTATTAATTTAGCTAAATTTGTAAAGTTTGATACCTCTTATAAAGGACTTGGAATTGATAGGATAATGGCTTGTAAGAGTGTTGAGAGTGGAGTTGTGGTTGATGCTGGAAGTGCAATTACGATTGATGTAATGGATAATTTTAGACATCTTGGTGGGATTATTATGCCAGGGCTTAGGGCATTTAGAGAAGCTTTTGCTAAAATTTCGCCAAAACTTGATATGGAGTTTACAAAAATAGACCTTTTAACTTTACCAACTTCCACAAAAGAAGCGATAAGTTATGGAAGTATTGGGGCAGTTGTTAGAGTTATTGAGAGTTTGGATGATAAAAAGATTTATTTAACTGGTGGAGATGGGAAATTTTTGCAAGAGTATGTTGGAGGAGAATTTATTGAGGATTTGGTATTTCGCGGAATGATAAAAACGATAAAGGAAGAGTATGAGAATAGCTTTGCCAAAAGGTAGGATAGCAGATGAGGTTTTGGGTATTTTTAAAAGAATTTTTGATGAAGATTTTAAGTTTGAAAATAGAAAGCTTATTTTAAAAAAGGCTGGATTTACATTTTTAAATGTCAGAAACTGGGATGTTGCAACTTATGTTGAAAGACAAGCTGCTGATATTGGAGTTGTTGGGCTAGATGTTATAACAGAACTTAGGAGTGATGTATTGGAGCTTTTGGATTTGGGACTTGGGAAGTGTAGGATTAGCGTTGGTGGAATAAAAGGAGATGATGGTTATAAAAAAAAGAGTGAAATTGTGGTTGCTACAAAACTTCAAAATATTACAAAAGAGTATTTTAGTAAGAAAGGAATTCCAACTCAAATTATTAAGCTAAATGGTTCAATAGAGCTTGCACCTTTGGTGGGGCTTAGTGATGTGATTGTTGATATTGTAGAGACTGGTAATACTTTAAAAGAAAACGGGCTTGAAGAGAAAGAGGTGATTATGCACTCATCTGCAAGACTTATTGCAAATAAAAATTCCTTTCTTTTAAAAAAGCCGCAAATTTTGGAGCTTGTTGATAGAATAAGGGAAGTTAATGGGGCTTGAAGTTTATGGAATGGTTGAGGAGCTTTTTTTAGGAGATGAGGCTTTTAGATTGTGGGAGAAATATTTAGAGATTTTAAAAGAGTATGAAATAAAAGAGATTTTGGATATTGGATGTGGGAGTGGTGGGTTTTGTTTGATGGCAAAAAGAGAAGGAATTGATGTTTTTGGAGTTGATTTAAGCAAAGAGCAAGTAAAAAAAGCAAAAAAAAGAGGTTGTAAGTGTGAAGTTATGGATGTTTGTAATGTAAGGGGAAATTTTGATAGTGGAGTTGCAATTTTTGATGTAATAAATTATTTAGATAAAAAAGAGTTAAAGAGATTTTTTGAGTGTATAAAAAAGAAGATAAATAGATACTTTATTTTTGATATTAATACTTTATATGCTATGAGTGAACTTGCGGTTGGAAGTTTGGTAAGAGAAGATGGGGAGAGATTTGGAGTGCTTGATAGTGAGTATGAGGATAAAAGACTTATTACAAAAATTACCCTTTTTAAAAAAGAGGGAGATTGTTATAAAAAGTATCAAGATAAAATAGTTCAATACTTTTATACTCTTGATGAAATTGAAGAGTTATCAAAAATGGAGCTTATTGAAGTAATTCCTTTTTCTTTATATGGGAGTGAAGAGGCTGAGAAGCTTATTTTGGTTTTTGGGAAGTGATTATTTTGGTTTGAAATTTTCTTTGCTAACGCAAAACTCTTTTACAAAACATTTTTCACACTTTGGATTTTTTGCTTTGCAGATATACCTCCCAAAAAGCACAAATGCTTGATGGAGTTCATTTAAGTTAGTTTCAAACGCTTTTGTTAAATCCTCTTCTGTCTCTTTGACTGTTTTTGCATCTGTAATTCCCAAGCGATGAGAAACTCTAAATACATGAGTATCAACTGCCATTTTATTTGCTCCTTCACTCTCTATTAAGAATACATTTGCTGTTTTGTTTCCAACGCCTGGGAGTTTAATAAGCTCTTTATGCTCTTTTGGGATTGAGCCTTGGTGCTTTTCTTTTACCATTTTTGCCATTTCTACTAAATTTTTAGCTTTATTGTTAAAAAAGTTGCACGATTTTATTATCTCTTTAACTTCTTCAACATCTGCACACGCTAAACTTTCAATATCTGGATATTTTTCAAAAAGTTTTGGAGTAATTAAGTTTACTCTCTTATCAGTACATTGGGCTGATAGGATAATTGCTACTAAAAGTTCATATTCGTTAGTATAGTTAAGCTCGGTTTTGCTTCCTTTGTAGTGAGAGAGGAATCTTCTTTTAATTTCTTCAAGTTCCTCTTTTTTTCTCAGTATCATTTAGCTCCTTTTTTTTAGTATAATAACATATATTTTAATAAAGGAGATAAATGGCTGGACATAATAAATGGAGTAAAGTAAAACATATTAAAGCAAAAGAGGATGCTAAAAAATCTAAAATCTTTACAAAACATGTAAGAGCTATTATGACTGCTGCAAGACAAGGGGGAGGAAATCCAGATAATAATCCAGCGCTTCGTCTTGCAATTGAGAGGGCAAAAGCTGACTCTATGCCAATGAATAATATTCAAAGAGCAATTGATAAAGCAACTGGGAATTTAGAAGGGGTTGTATTAAGTGAAGTAACTTATGAGGGTTATGGACCTGGTGGAGTTGCTATAATGGTTGAGTGTTTGACTGATAATAAAAACAGAACCGTAGCAGAAATCCGCCACGCCTTTAAAAAAGCTGGTGGTAGCCTTGGGACAAGCGGAAGTGTGGCTTGGATGTTTGAAAAAAAAGGAATTATAGTTGTAAATAGAAGCGAAAAAGATGAAGATGTGATGGAAAAAGCTATTGAGGCTGGGGCTGAGGATATTAAAGAGATGGATGAAGTTTTGGTAATTGAGAGTATGCCTGAGGATTTTAATGCAGTTTTAGAAGCTGTAAATTCAATAGATGGAGTTGAGATTATTGAGAGTAATATTCAATTAACTCCTATTAATTTTAGTGATGTTGATGACGAAACGGCTGAAAAGGTTGAGAGGCTTATAGAAAGACTTGAAGAGATTGATGATGTTCAAAATGTTATTCATAATATGGCTTAATTATTTTAAAGTTAATGTTTAGAGAATATAATAAAACAAAAAAGGATTAATATGAAAAAATTGGTATTAGCAGGATTAATTGGAGTTAGTGCACTTTTTGCATTTCCTGGGATGATGGGTGGAAGTATGCAAGGGAATGCTGGTATGATTGGTAAACCTTTACCAGGACTTAAAGATAATACAGTTTTAGCTGAGGTAAATGGTAAAAAAATTACAGTTGCTGAGCTTAATGCTTATCTTCAAGGGATTACTGGGGATAATAGAATAAGAGTTCAAGATTTACCAGCTCAACATCTTAAAAAATTTATTCAAGACTATACTACAACTCTTGAACTTTACAATAAAAAAGCAAAAGAGATTACAAAAACTCCTCAATACAAAATGGCGGCTATGAAGCTTGCGGTTGATATGTGGCTAAAAAATGAGTATAACAATATTAAAATTTCAGATGCAGAAGCAAGAAAATTTTATGAGCAAAATAAGGATATTTACTTCAAAGCAGCACCAGAAGTTAAAGCAAGACATATCTTAGTAAAAGATAAAGCATTAGCTAAGAAGATTATTAATGAATTAAAAGGGTTAAAAGGAAAAGCGTTAGAGGAGAAATTTGCCGAGCTTGCTAAAAAATACTCAATTGGACCAAGTAAAGTTCAAGGTGGAGAGCTTGGGTGGTTTAATCCAAAGCAGATGGTACCAGAATTTGCCGAAGCTGTTAAAAAGTTAAAACCTGGTCAAATTACACTCAATCCAGTAAAAACAAGATTTGGATATCATATTATTTTGGTAGAAGGTAAAAAAGATAACAACTATTTACCATATGAAGATGTTAAACCTCAAATTATTGCGTATCTTAAAAATTTAAAATTAAAACAAGAACTTGATAAAATTAAAAAAGAGACAAAAATTAAATACTTAATTCCAAACAAATAAGGAGATAAGATGAGTTGGTGGAGAGAGCTTGGAATTGATGCTGGGGTATTAACAGGAAGCGAAGCTGCAAAAGTGCTTGATTATGCAAAAGAGAAAGGGTTTGCACTTCCGGCTATTAATGTAGTTGGAACAAATTCAGCAAATGCGGTAATGGAAGCTGCAAAAGAAGTAAACCTTCCAATTATTATTCAATTTAGTAACGGAGGTGCTCACTTTTTTGCTGGAAAAGGGCTTGATAACGAAAATCAAAAAGCGGCAATTCTTGGAGCAATAAGCGGAGCTAAACATATTCATACATTATCAAAAGCTTATGGAATTCCGGTAATTTTACACACAGACCACGCAGCAAGAAAACTTCTTCCTTGGATTGATGGATTAATTGAGGCAAATAAAAAACATTATGAAAAGTATGGAAGACCTCTTTACTCTTCTCATATGCTTGATTTAAGCGAAGAGCCATTAGAAGAGAATATTGCAACTTGTAAAGAGTATCTTAAAAAATTGGCGCCTCTTGATATTATGCTTGAAATTGAGCTTGGAGTTACTGGTGGGGAAGAAGATGGAGTTGATAATACTGGAATTGAAAATTCAAAACTCTATACTCAACCAGAAGATGTAGCGTATGCTTATAAAGAGTTAATGGAAGTTAGTCCTTTATTTATGATTGCTGCAAGTTTTGGAAATGTGCATGGGGTTTATAAGCCGGGGAAAGTTAAGCTTGAACCAATTATTCTTAAAAATTCCCAAGAGTATGTAAGAGAGAAATTTGGTATTAAAGATGAAAAACCAATTAGATTTGTATTTCATGGAGGAAGTGGAAGTGAGCTTAGCAAAATCCACGAAGCTATTGATTATGGAGTAGTTAAGTTTAATATTGATACAGATACCCAATGGGCGTTTTGGAGTGGAGTAAAATCTTATATTGAAAAATATTGGGATTATTTACAAAGTCAAATTGGAAATCCAGAGGGTGAAGATAAGCCAAATAAAAAGTATTATGACCCAAGAAAATGGTTAAGAGAGGGTGAGAAGTCTATGAAAGAGAGAGTCATTAAAGCTTATAAGGATTTAAGGGCTATTTAATGCCCTCTCCCATTACTCCTTTTGAATTTAGAGGATATTTTTTTCATATTAAAAGGGATGATTTATTAAGACCTTTTGAGGGGAATAAGGCAAGAAAATTTTACTACTTCTTAAAAAACGATTTTCCATATATTAAAAAGCTTGTCTCCTTTGGTTCAAACCAATCAAATGCAATGTATGCTATGAGTGAGCTTTGTAAGATTAAGGGATGGGAGTTTATTTATTATACCCATCATATCCCTTCTTTTCTCAAACAAAATCCTCATGGTAATTATTTAAGGGCTTTGCAAAATGGAGCAAAAATTATTGAAATTGGATTAAGAGGGGATGAGCTTAGGGAGTTTGTTTTTAGGTTAAAGAGTAAAGAAACTTTGGTGATAGAGGAGGGGGGAAGGGTTAGGGAGAGTGAAGAGGGAATAAAAATTTTGGCTGATGAGATAAATGAATACTGCATAAAAAATAATTTAAGAGTCTTTTTGCCAAGCGGGACTGGCACTACGGCTTATTTTCTTGCAAAGCATCTTGATGTTGAGGTGATTACAACGCCTTGCGTTGGGGATAGGGAGTATTTGAAAAAGCAGTTTGAGCTTCTTGGGGGCGGTAAAATTCCTACGATAATTTCTCCAAAAAGAAAATATCACTTTGGAAAACTCTATAAACATTTATATCTCCTTTGGCAAGAGCTAAAAAAAGCTGGGGTGGAATTTGATTTATTGTATGATCCGATTGGCTGGGAAGTTGTGCTTGAAAATGGGCTTTTTGATGTTTTGTATATTCATCAAGGCGGGCTTTATGGTAATGAGAGTATGTTAAGAAGATATAAAAAAAGTGTGTAATTTTGAAGCATATGTTGATATTTCTCTTTTTTTTTAATTGTAAATGATTATTCATTTTTGATAAGATTATAATATCTTGTCAAAGGAGAGAGATATGGGAGTATTAGTTGCTTTAAATGTTGTGGTGCCTTGGATTGTTGCTTTAATTATCTTTTTATCAAAAAAGGATGTTGTTACGAATGTTTTGACTTTTTTGATGCTTCCTATTTTGATATTCACGGCCTATTTGGCTTATATTCAACCACATCCTGTGCTTGTTGAGACTCCAAAGTGGTTGGATTTGCTTATTACTCTTTATGATTTTGGGCTTCTTGGTTATTTTTTGTATCAAGGGATTGTGAGAAAAAGCGGGCTGATTGCTATTTTAGCAACTATCCAAATACTTTTTTTAATTATTGTTTTAATAATGATGCCTCATTCACAAACTCCAAATATTTATGTGGATAGTGTTACATTAATGTTTTACTTAATTGTAGCAATTGTCGGGGTTCCTATTGCGATTTTTGCAACAAAATATATGGATTATGGAGAAAAGGGGAAACACTCTTTTGTAGCTATTGTTGTTTGGTTTTTAGGGGTTATGAATCTTGCTGTGAGTGTAAATAATATTGAGTGGTTTTTCGCACTTTTTGAAACCACTACACTTGCAAGTTATATAATGATTGGATTTAGAGGAGATAAAGAGGCGATTAATAATTCAAATCTTGCTCTTTGGATGAATCAGATTGGTGGGATTGCTATTTTAATAGCGTTAATGATTTTTATAAAAGTAAATGGAGTTTACCATTTTAGCGACCTTTTAAAACATCCTACTATAATCTCAATGGCAGCACTTGGATTTTTGTCTTTGAGTGCATTAGTAAAAGGTGCTCAGATGCCGTTTCATAAATGGCTGCTTGGTGCAATGGTGGCTCCAACTCCTGTTAGTGCGATACTTCACTCAGCCACGATGGTAAAAATTGCTCCTTATTTGATTTTGAGAATTTCTCCAATTATTAAAGGGACACTTCTTGCAAAACTTTTGATTATTGCAACTGGGTATGTGTTTGTTGTAGCTGCTGTAATTGCTTTGACTCAAAATAATTTTAAAAAGATTTTGGCTTACTCTACGATTTCTCTGCTTGGGCTTATGATGCTTGCGGCTGCTGTTGGCACTCCGATTGCTGTTAGTGCAAGTTTGATATTAATCATTTTCCATGCTTTTGCAAAAGGATTTTTGTTTGTAGAAGCTGGTGTGCTTGAAAAGGTTTTTCATACTAAATACATTGAGCAGATGAGAAGACTTATAGAAAAAGCTCCGCTTACTCTTATGTTTATTTTCTTTGGATTTTTAAATATGACATTTGTCCCTTTTGGAACATTTATTGGTAAATGGATGATGATAGAAGAAGTTAGTAATTTCTTACAGCACGGAAGTTATATTCTTCTTATTCTTTATGTGGGTGCTGGAAGTGCGTTTTTGAGTATTTTATATATGAAAGTACTTGGCGTTAGTGTTAGAAAAGCTCATGGGATTGAAAAAATAAGTTTTGTAAAACTTCCAAAAAGGTTTAATTTTGTATCTGTTTGGTATTATGTGTGGCTTTTAGCAATTACTATTTTTATAGCTCCTTTTATAGCTGATTTTATCGTGCCTATTGCAAAAAGCATTGCAGGAGAGCCTGAAATTTATGCAACAGGGCTTACCCTTCATATGTATAATTCAACTCTTTATTTCTGGCAAATTTTTGGAGCTTTAATACTTCTTTTATTAATCCACGTCCTTCCATATTTTGTCAAATTTAAAGCCGATATAGTCCATCCTTACAACTGCGGGGAGAATTTCCCAAGACATATGGAGACTTGGAATTTTGAATGTCTTGCTAAATATGAGGGGTATTTTGTGGCGTTTAGTATAGCTTTATTTATAATGGTAGTAGTTCTTGGAGGAGGTTTGTTATGATAAATGTAATTTTGACTATTTTGGCTCCTTTTTTTGGAGGAATTGTTTATGGGATTGAGAGAGTAGTAAAAGCAAGGATGCAAAGAAGAGTTGGTCCTCCTCTTATGCAACCTTTTTATGACTTTTTTAAGCTTATGGATAAGCGTCCTATTATGATTCACTCTTTGCACGCTTTAATGGGGATTATGTATTTTATAGCTGAATGGTTTGCTTTGGGAGTGCTTTTGCTTGGGAATGATTTGTTAATAGCGGTATTTTTCCATGTAATTGCTGTGCTTTCGTTAGTGGTTGGTGCAAGTTCTGTTAGAAGCCCATATTCGGTACTTGGTGCGTTAAGGGAGCTTATGCATATGATAAGCTATGAGCCTTTGATGGTTTTAATGGTTGTTGCTTTGTATCTTGTTGTTGGAAGTTTTGATATTAAAGATATTTTAAGTTATGATGGGTATCCTATTTTAAAGCTTCCTTTTGTATTTATCGCTTTTTTGTTAACTATTCCTATGATGCTTCAAAAATCTCCTTTTGATGTGGCAGAAGCTCATCAAGAGATTATAGGTGGTCCTGAGATTGAGTATAGTGGTCCTTTTTATGAAGCACTTTATACTGGGAAGTGGATAGAGTATATTTATGTGTTTACATTTGTCTTTTTGTTTGGGGGGTCTCATTACTGGCTTGGGGCTTTGCTTGTGATTTTTGCCTTTTTGTTTGTGAATTTGCTTGATAATTCAACTGCAAGACTTGATTTTAGAAGAATGGTTAAGTTTGCTTGGGGATTTTTAATTCCAATGGCTGCATTTAATGTAATTTTGTTAGCTTTATTTGAGTAAGGAGAGATTATGGGTTTTTTTAGCAAATTTAGAAAAAAATCGCCTTGGATTTTGCACTACAATACTGGCGGATGTAACGGCTGTGATATAGAAATTCTCTCAGCCCTTGCCCCAAGGTATGATATTGAAAGATTTGGGATGTTAAACAGAGGTAATCCAAAGCAAGCGGATATTTTGTTAGTTACCGGACCTGTTACAAAAAACTGCAAGGATGTTTTAAGAAGGCTATATCTTGAAATGGCTGAGCCAAAGGTTGTGGTGGCTATGGGTGCTTGTGCTCATGGTGGGGGGATTTTTAGGAATTTTTACCATGTGGAAAACGGAGTAAACAACATAATCCCAGTTGATGTGTGGATACCCGGATGTGCACCAAGAGTTGAGGCTTTGATTGACGGGATGGTTGAGGCAATTGAGATATGGCAGCAAAAATCAAAAGAAAAAGAGTATTTAAGAGACCACGAAAAAGTAATTAAAACATTAGGAGTTGAAGATGATGGTTAATCCAAATATGCAAATAGAAGAGGTTACGCTTGATAATGTGGTGGATAAGATAAAAGAGTTTTATGATGAGAGGGAGTGGAATTTTATCACTATTAATGCCACAGACCTTGGAGGAGAGATTCAAATTGATTGGCTTTTTTCAAAATACAGAGCTAAAAACATTATAAAGATTTTTAGGGCAAATGTTTCATATGATGCTTTTATTCCTTCAATTGTGCCTGTTATTCCAAGTGCGTGGCTTGCTGAGTGGGAGCTTGCTGATTTGTTTGGTTTGGATGTTGAGAATGCAACAACTGGGGTTTTTATAGCACCTGATGGTCCAAAAGCACCACTTAGAGTTGATACGAAATTATAAGGAGATGTAATGGGAAAGATTATTGTGCCTTTTGGCTCGCAACATATTGCTTTGCCTGAGCCTATAAGTTTTTTATTTGAAACTGAAAATGAGATAATTACAAAAGTTGAAGCTCATATTGGATATGTTCACAGAGGAATAGAAAAAGCGGCAATTACAAAATTTGAATATACCCAGCTTCCATACCTTACAGCAAGAGTGTGTGGGCTTTGTTCAATAACTCACGCCGGGGCGGTGGTTCATGGGATAGAGAAGCTTATGGATATTGAGGTTAATAAGAGGATAGACTATTTGAGGATGCTTGTGGTTGAGCTTGATAGGATTCACTCTCATCTTCTTGCAAACGGACATGTAGCTGAGGTTGTTGGGTATGAAAATCTTTTTATGCAGACTTTTAGGGCAAGAGAAGATGTAATGGATGTTTTAGAAGCGATTACTGGAAATAGGGTTCAGTATGATTATCAGACAATTGGAGGGGTTGCAAGGGATATGGATAGTGAGATTGCTGAATTTGCAAAGAAAAAACTTAAAAAATTAAAAGATAATGTTTTAAAAGTAATGGAATTTCACGATAGCGATTACACTTTTGGGCTTAAAACAAAAGGGATTGGGGTTATAAGCAAGGAGATGGCGGCAAAATACAATACAGCTGGTCCAGTGGCAAGGGCAAGCGGGCTTGATACGGATGTTAGGGCTGAGTTTGATTATCTTCCTTTTGAAGAGGTTGGATATAAGATGCAGCTAAGAAGTGAGGGTGATGTTTGGGCAAGGAATATGGTTAGGTTTGATGAAATATTAAACTCTATTGAAATGTGTGAGAATATTTTAAACAATCTTCCAGAAGGGGAATATAAAGTAAAGGTTAAAGGAAGACCAAAAGGGGAAGTGGTTGTAAGGGTTGAAGCTCCAAGAGGGGAGTGTTTTTACTATTTAAGGGGAAGTGGGAAAAAGGTAATGGATAGAGTTAGAATTAGAGTGCCAACTTATGCAAACATTCCTATATTAAAAGAGCTTTTTTTAGGGGCAAAATATTCAGACGCCCAAGCGATTGTTTTGAGTTTTGACCCTTGTATGAGTTGTACAGCAAGATAGGAGGTAGATATGCTTAAAATGTTTATAGAGAGTTTTAAAAATTTAGTAAGTGAGCCAGAAACTATAAAATACCCTTTTTCTCCTTCACCTGAGCCAAAAGGGTATAGGGGGGTTATCCATTATAATGAGGAGCTTTGTATATTTTGTGATAAGTGCGAGAATATTTGTCCTCCCGGTGCGATAAAATTTGTAGTTGTTGATTATGAAAGTGGTAAAAAAGAGTATAACTATAATCCTTATCTTTGTATTTACTGCGGAGCCTGTGTTAGGGAGTGTCCAAAGGCTGATGATGGGTGCTTAGTTCAAGTAGAAAAAAGGATGCCTCCACTTGGCAGAAGTGTGCCAAAAGGAAAAGAGCTTGGATATTTTATTAATAGGATTGAAAATCCAAAAGAGGTTGAGATAAAGTGGAGGGAGATTGAAGAGATGAATGTAAAAAGTAAAGAAGAGTATAAAGCTTATAAAAGGGCAAAAAGGGTAAAGAAGATTTGATATAATGCTACAAAATTTTGAAAGGTTTGTATGAAGATAGCATTTTTTGAAGTTAAACCAGAGGAGAGAGAATTTTTTGAAAAAAAATTAGAAGGTGTTAATGTTGAGGTATTGTTTTTTGAAGAGACGATAAATAATCATAAGTTGCCAGCGGATTATGATGTGATTTCTATTTTTATAAACTCAAAAATTACTGCTGAAATTCTTGATAAACTTCCAAATCTTAAATATATTCAAACTCGCTCAACTGGATATGACCATATTGATTTAGTGGAGTGTTACAAAAGAGGGATAATGGTAAGTAATGTAAGAGATTATGCTGGTCCTGCGGTTGGGGAGTTTGCTTTTGGGTTGTTGCTTGAAGCTATTAGGAAACTTTATATTGCAATTCATAGGGTAAAAAGGAACGATCTTTATTATAAAGATTTAAAAGGAATTGAGATTGAGGGTAAGACTATTGGAGTTTTAGGGCTTGGGACTATTGGAAGGCAAATTGTAAAAATTGCAAAAGGATTTGGAGCTGATGTGATTGGATTTAGTAGACATCCAAAAAATTTAGGAATAAGAGAGACTTTTATTTTAGAAGAAGTGTTAGAGAGGAGTGACTTTTTGTTTATTGCACTTCCACTAACTCCTCAAACTAAAAATTTAATCAATAAAGAAAATATTAGCCATTTTAAAGGAAATGTAATAATAAATCCAGCAAGAGCTGAAATTATAGAGAGAGAGGTTTATTTAACCTTTAATGGAATTATTGCAGCTGATGTGCTTCCTGATTGGAGTTTGGCAAAAAAAGATAATATCATAGCAACTCCTCATATGGCATACTATACAAAAGAGGCTTTAAGAAGAATTATGCAAATAAGTCTTGATAATTTAATGGACTTTTTAGATGGTAAAGTGCCAAGATTTTGCTTAAAAGAGGAGTGTAAGAAATATTTTAAAGAGTGTGTTTGAGGCACTCTTTTAGAGTTTTTATAATCTCTTTTTTTTCTATTTTGTAATTTGTGTGATTATAGATATTGCTTTGAAGTTTTTCTATATATGGTTGTAATTTAATGTAGCATTTAAAAGATAGTAAAATTTTTAAAAGTTCTTTATCCGATTTTGCTTTTTTTATTTTTGTAAAAATATCTTCTTTTCTTATTAAATAACTAACCAATGTTCCAATCACTGCTCCTGCAAAAAAAGTTAAAATTAAAAATGCTAAGTTATACTTTTTGGTATAGACTATTTTTTCTTTTGATGAAATTGTTGGAGAGAGGACATTCACTTGAATTGGAGAAGTGGTTTTTAGATTTATTTTTTTGTTGTAAAATGTTTTTAAGGTAAGTGGTGGTATAAGGTATGAGTGGGGAGCGAGAATTGTGAAGTTTTGCTCAAAAATTCCGCAAAGATGATTGTTTTTAAAGGTTGTTTTTAAGAAGGGTTTAGTTGTATAAATTGTTGCATTTGGAATTTTGATAGAAAAATTTGGCAAGGAGTAAAAGTCTCCACATCCTTTTATTCTTAAAGTAGCGGTATTTGGTGAGTTTGCTTCTATTTTTTTGTTTTTAATGCTAAGAGAGATGTTAAAGTCTCCAAAGATAGTATCTTTTGGTATTGGATAGACTTTGATTGTTTTTGTTTGAGAGTAGATGTTTTTTTCCTTTATTGTTTTAATTCCAAAAGTGAAATATCTGTTTTTCATTTTATCTATACTCTCAATTCCAACGATTGCTTTTATTGGACCGATAGTATAAGTTTTGCTTTTTAGAGGATGAAAAATGTATTTATAGGTTGCTTGATTTTTTTTAGAGTTGTTTTGAAGAGGAGTTAAGATGGCATTTTTGATTTTAAATGGAGGTAGTTTTATAAAGTTTACGTTTTCTTTTTTGCTTTTTATGGTAATTGAAATTAGCGCACTATCTCCTAAATAGATACTATCTTTGGAGATGTTTAAATCAAAAATAAATCCTTTATGGGATGATGTTGGCTTTTGGATGATAATTTTTATTGGTTTTGTTATGTAGAGTTTGTTATCAACTTCAACTTTAAAAGATGGAATTGTCATATTTTTATCTGGGATAATTACAAAAGTTTTAGTAATAGATTCTTCTAATTTTCCATTCATTGCTATAATGTTATTTTCTATAAAAACTTGTTTTACTGGGTAGTTTGAGATATATTCTAGTGTAGGAATTTTTATATTTTTTCCGTGAGCAGTGATAGAGATTATTAATCTCTCCCCTTTGCACAAAATATTTTTATTAACATTTACACTAACTTCACTTGCAAAAAGTGCAAGTGGGAGAAGGATTATATATCTCATCTATTCGCTCCTTAAAGGAATTAAAAGAGTATTAAAATTTAGACTTCTTAATTTTTTTTCATAATACTCTTGTTGCAAATCTTTTTTTTGAAGTTTATCTTTTTTAAGTGATTTTAGGGTTAATTGTTTTTTTGAATTTTGTTTTTTGGGAGTAGAGTTATTGTTTTTAGGGGTAGAGTTTTTTTGTTTGTTTTTTGAGTGTTGTTTTTTAGGAGGTGTTTTTTTTTTGGATGGAGGAGGTGGAGGTTGTTTTTTTAATAGTTTTTTAATGTATTCAAGATTGTATTTTGCATCTTTATCAAACTTGATTTTTAGGGCTTTTTGGTAGAGTGTGATGGCTTTATTGAAGTCTCTTAATTGTGCATAGGAATTTGCCAAATTGTAATATTTATAAAAAAGTAAATCTTTATTAGTAATTTGGTTGTAATAAATTATTGCCTTTTTGTACTCTTTTAGTTTATAAAAACAATTTCCAGCATTTAGCAATCCTTTTTGAGTATTAAGATCTAAAAACTCTTTTGCGGCTTTTTGATAGTTTTTGGTTTTATAATCATACTCTGCTTTTATAGCTGTGAAAATATTAAAAGCAAATAGTTTAATTGCAAAGAAGAGAATTAAAAATCTCATTTTTTAATCCTTAAAGAGATATGAGCTATTATAAAAAGGATTATGCCAATTGCTAATGGATATATAAATAATTCTTTATTTTGGGTGATTGGAATGTTGGTTATTATTGTTTTTGAGTTGATTTGTTTTGCGATTTTTAAGATTTCTTGGTTGGAGTAGTCTTTTGTTAGGATATAAGTTAGAGTATTTGGGATTTTTTTGTCTGTAATGGATAGGATTATTTTTGGGTTTTTGATTTGTTTTGTGTAGTTAAGTGCTCTTTTAAAGTTTGCATCTTCTCTTATGTCTTCTTGGGATATATGGTCTAATAGATAAGAGATTGCTTTATAATCGGTTGTTGGGGGGGTGATTAAAAATGGAAACTCTCTAACTCCAATTACTTCTACTGGATTTTGGATATTTGATAAAAGGATTTTGATTTTGTTAACTGCGGCTTTGAATCTATTTGGATAAATATCGGTTTTTTTCATTTTTGCTGACATATCAAGAAGTATTACAACTGATGATGTGATTTTTATTTTTTGTCTCTCTCCTTTTATAACAGGTTTTGCAAGAGCAATAATTAAAAAGATAAAAGAAGCTAAGAGGGTAAAGAATCTTTTTTTATTGCTATAAGGAGATACTAAAATTGCTTTTTTTGAGACTTTTATATCATATGGTTTTAAGAAAAGAAATAATATAACAAGCGTAAGAGCTAAGAATGCGTGAGGATTTTGAAAGGTTATCAAGCAAAGCTCCTTTTTCTTAGATTATACAATAAAATTAAATAAAGTCCTAAGGCCATTAAAAGAGGATAATGGTAGTAAGATTTTATTATTGTAATTTTTGGGGTTTTATATTGGTTTTTTTCAAGAGAATTTATGTAGTTATAGATTTTTTTAAGATTTTTTGGATTTTGTATGTGGAAGAATTTGCCATTTGTCTCTTTTGCAATTTTTTGTAAAACTTTATTATCGCTATTTCCAATTCCAATTGCATATACTTTTATATTAAGGCTTTTTAATTTTTTAAGAGTTAGGTTAAGTGGAGTTATGCTTTTGTTGTCTTTTCCATCTGTTAGGAGTATTATAATCTTGTTTTTAGAGGATTTACTAAATAAAGACGTTGATAAAAATAAAGCATCATAAATTGCTGTTTTTCCCCCAGCTATTGTGACAAAAATATTTTTAACAATATCTTTGAAATATTTTTTTTCATATGTCAAAGGAGAAGCAATATAAGGTCTACTTCCAAATACTACCAGTCCTAATCTATCGTTTTTTCTTTTTTTTGCAAAATCTATTATTATCTTTTTTGCAATTTTAATTTTATCCTCCATTGAGCCGCTTGTATCAAGTGCCATTAAAATATCATACCCTTTTTTAGGGAGTTGGATAGTTTTTTTAGAGAATGGGTTTGCAAGGGAGATGCTAAGGAGGGTGATTGTTAAAATTTCTATGAGTTGGCTTTTTTTTGATTTAAAAAATTCAGCATTTGGAAATAAGATGCAATCCCACTGAGGAGGAAAGAGTTTTTTTAGTATAAGATAAGTTGGTATAATCAAAAGCGCTAATGGATATTCTAAATTCAATTAAACTTCTTTGATTTTGACTTTTGAATATTTAAAAAACTCTTTTATCATTTCTATATCCTCTTTTTTCATAGGAGGGACATTTGGTTTATATTTATAGATTTTAATCTCTTTTTGGATTGTTTGAAAGAGGGGTTGGTTTTTTTCGTTTATGTATTTTGGAGCGATAATTGAGAATTTATAAGCACTCTCTTTTGAATTTTTGAAGTTAAATTTGATAGTCTCTTTTTTTCTAACTTTTAAAATTATTATTATCGTTATCAAAACTATTACAATTGCTAAAATTAAACTCCAAGTAGGTATAATCTCTACGCTTTTTACATCTTTTAGTGGTAGAGGTGTCATTTTAACAACTCCTTTAATTTAAGGTATGCATTGTCTGTTGTATAGATTTTTGTAGAATGATAAGGATTCTGGGAGAAAATTTTTATGTCGAGTGTTTTTATTTTATCGGTGTAAGCTTTTATCTTCTTTTTTGAAAAAGAAGCAAAAGATTCTTTTAAATTAATGGGATTTTTTAGGCATAAATTTTTAATTGGTTTTGGATTTTCTTCAAGTTTATCTCTTACTATTATGGTATAGGTTTCGTGTTTTAGGGCTTTTGTATTGATTGGATGGTAAAAATCTCCTATTAAAAAAAGTATGGATTTTTTAAACTTGTTTAAGTAAGTTATTACTGATTGATTATAATCTTTTTTAAGCAAAGGGGTTGAATTGATTTTTTCTAAGATATAAGGAATTGAGGATTCTTTTTTTTCATTGAGTGTTAATGGAGTTGGTTTTGTATCGTATAAAATTATGCTAAATTTGTTTTGATACTTTATTGAAGCGTATGCTAAAAGAGCTACTATCTCTAAAATAAGCTCCATTTTTGTTTTAACAGTTCCAAAAATTAAAGAGCCGCTTAGTAAGATGGTAATTATTATATGAAGTTCTTTTTCATCTTCAAACTCTCTTACTAATGGTTTTTGATACTTAATACTTCTTTTAAAGTCTATCCTTTTTGCATCCTCTCCATATTGATACTCTCTTAACTCCTTAAACTCTATCCCATCTCCTTTAAAAACCGATAAGTTATTCCCAGCTCCAATTTCAAATACTCTTTTTTTGGCTTTTATAATAAGCTCTTTCATCTTTTTGGTACCTGATTTAGTATATTTTCTATAATTTCATCCTCTTTAATGTCCTCTGCAATAGCTTCATAGGAGAGGATTATTCTGTGTCTTAACACTTCATAAAGTATTTCTAAAATATCTTCTGGTATTACATAATCTCTATTTTTTATAAAAGCATTTGCTTTTGCCCCTTTTACTAAAAAGATAGTAGCCCTTGGGCTTGCCCCAAGTCTTAGGAGTTTTTCTTTTCTTGTTGCATTTACAATTTCTGCTATATACTCAATTAACTCTTTGTCAATAAATACATTTTTTAGCTCTTCTTGGAATTGTAAAATATCGCTTCTTGATAAAAGTTTATTTATTGTTGGAGGATTTTCTATAAGCTCAATAATTTTTATTTCATCCTCTAATGAAGGGTAATTTACAATAACTTTAAACATAAACCTATCAAGTTGAGCTTCTGGGAGAGGATAGGTGCCTTCTTGTTCTATTGGATTTTGAGTGGCAAGTACCATAAATGGTTTTGGGAGAGGAAGAGTTTTTTTGCCAATGCTAACTTGCCTCTCTTGCATTGCTTCAAGTAAAGCACTTTGGACTTTGGCTGGGGAACGGTTAATTTCATCGGCAAGAAGCAAATTTGTAAAGATTGGACCTTTGTAGATTTGAAATTCATTTGTTTTTGGATTGTATGTCTCTACTCCTATAATATCGCTTGGGAGTAAATCGGGAGTAAATTGAACTCTTTTAAAATCTAAATCGCAAACTTGACTAAGAGTCTTTATAGCGGTTGTTTTGGCAACCCCTGGGACCCCTTCTATTAAGATGTGTCCATTTGAGATTAAGGCAATTATCATCATTCGTATTAGTTTATCTTGTCCAACTATTGCTTTTTTAATCTCGTTTTCAACTTCTAAAAGTTTGCTCAAACTTTACCTTTTTTGTTTATTATAATATCTTAATGTTAAATCCTTAAAATTTTTAGGAGATAAAAGAAGGTTTTTGTTACAAAATGGTTACAAAATGTAGCAGATGGTGGTCGCGACAGGGCTCGAACCTGTGACCTTTGCCGTGTCGGGGCAACGCTCTCCCAGCTGAGCTACGCGACCTTGGTGCGAATTTTATCAAAAAAATAGAAATATGCAAACATTAAAATAGCAAAATCTATCATAACATCTGCAAAATTGAAAATTGCAAAATCAAATCCACAATGCCAATAGACATAATCAACAACTCCTCCTCTTAAAAATCTATCAACTATGTTTGAAATTGCAGCTCCAAATAAAATCCCAGAAATTATCGGATGATTTTTTATTATTTTTTCTTTTATAAAGGTTATTAAAAGAATGATAATAAGGCCAATTTGAATATACTTTAACCACTCTCCTAAGAAACTTAGCATTGAAAAGGCAACTCCTTTGTTAATTGCAAGGGTTAGAGAGATGCATTTTGAGTTAAATTCAAATCCGGTTAAAAAAAGGTATTTGATTGCTTGGTCAATACCAAAGGTGAGCAAAAAAGCTAAAAAAAATCTCATCCTAACTTCTCTTTAAAAAAATCTACGAGTCTTTTTGAAAACTCTCTTGCTTTCTCTTCACTCTCACCTTCTATTAATAATCTTAGCTTATTCTCAGTCCCAGAGTATCTAACTAAATATTTATATCCCTCTTTTTCAATTTCGCTTAATAGCTCTTTTGCTCCGTTAATTTTTTCAATTGGCACTTTTTCGCTAACATTTACATTTGCTTGCACTTGTGGATATAAATTAAATAGGTTAAATGCTTCGCTTGCTTTTTTATTCTCTTCTTTCATATACGCAATAGCTTGTAAAGCGCTAACAAGTCCATCTCCTGTTTTAGCATAGTCACTAAAAATAATATGACCTGATTGCTCACCTCCAAAGTTGAGGTTATATTTTTTGATAGCTTCAAGTACATATTTATCCCCAACTTTTGTTCTATAAACTTTAATTTTGTATTTTTTTAAAAATTCATCTAATGCTGAATTACTCATAATAGTAACTGCAATTGCGTTATTTTTTAATTTTCTTTTTTTATAAAGATAATAAGCCAATGCTCCTATTAATTTATCTCCGTGAACTATTTCTCCTTTTTCATCAACAACTACAACTCTATCAGCGTCCCCATCAAAAGCAAATCCAATATCGGCTCTATATTCTCTTACTTTTTGAGCAAGGATTTCTGGATGTATTGCTCCTGCGTTTTGATTTATGTTAAAGCCATCTGGCTTATCGTTTATTGTAAAGACTTCTGCTCCAAGCTCGCTAAAAATAGTAGGGGCTACTTTATAAGCTGCACCATTTGCGGTATCAAGTACTACTCTAATTCCATTTAGACTTAAATTTTTTGGAAAAGAAGATTTAATATGCACAATATATCTTCCCACTGCATCCTCTATTCTTTTGCTTCTTCCAATCTCTTTATCAGTTTTTAAATGAAAATTGTCTTTATAAAATTTCTCTTCAATCTCTTCTTCTTTTTCTTCTGAGAGTTTATTTCCCTCACTATCAAAAAATTTAATTCCGTTATCATAGTATGGATTATGACTTGCACTAATCATTATTCCTCCATCACATCTCATATCTTCTGTTAAAAAGGCAATTGCCGGAGTTGGCATTGGACCTACTTGAATTACATCATATCCAATTGCAGTTAAGCCACTTACAATTGCATTTTCTATCATATATCCGCTTCTTCTTGTATCTTTTCCAACTAAAATTTTTCCATTCTCTTTTGGAATGCTCTCACCAAATGCCATTGCGATTTTCATAGCCAAAGTTGGAGTTATATCAATTCCAGCTTTTCCTCTTATTCCATCTGTTCCAAAAAGTTTTTTCATATTATTTCCTTTTTAGGGTTATTATATTGCAAATTTTAGCAAATTTTTATAAAATACGCTTCAAAAAGGATGTAAATGGCAAATACAAAGTCAGCTTTAAAAAGAATTAGACAAACTAAAAAAAGAACAGAAAGAAACAGATACTACAAAACAAGAATTAAAACAATTACAAAAAATGTAGAAAAAGCAGTGGCTGAGGGTGATTACGAAAAAGCGTTAAATTATTGGAAAGTGGCAAATAAAAAATTCCAAGGGTATATTAATAAAGGAATTTTAAAGAAAAATACAGCAAGAAGAAAAATCAGTAGACTTCACCATCTTGTAAAATCAATAGAACCTCAAAACGCTTAATTCCTTTTTCTCTTCTTTGTTATAATTCCTTAAAAAAGGAATCAAATGCTACGTGATAAATTAAAACCTTTCATTGATAAGTATAATGAAATAAATAAAGAACTCTCTTCTCCTGAAATTACAAAAGATATAAAAAAAATGACAAAACTCTCTCGCGAAGCAAGAAGCTTAGAGACAATCGTAAATAAAGCAAAAGAGTATGAAGAGGCTTTAAATAATCTTGAAGAAGCTAAGTTGATGCTTGAAGATGAGGAGATGGCAGAACTTGCAAAAGAGGAAATTAAAGAGATTGAAGCAAAACTTCCTAAGTTAGAAGAAGAGATAAAACTGCTTTTACTTCCAAAAGACCCAAATGATGATAAAAACATCTTTCTTGAAATAAGAGCAGGAACTGGCGGGGATGAAGCTGCTTTATTTGTTGGGGATTTAATGAGAGCATATCTTAGATATGCAGATAACAAAGGGTGGAAAGTTGAGGTTGTAAGTGAATCCAAAAACGATATTGGTGGATTTAAAGAAGTGATTTTGCTTATAAAAGGAGAAGGTGCTTATAGCCGCTTAAAGTATGAAGGAGGAACCCACAGGGTTCAAAGAATTCCAGCAACTGAGAGTCAAGGTAGAATTCACACATCAGCCGTAACGGTTGCAGTTATGCCAGAAGTTGACGATGTAGATATAGAACTTGACCCAAAAGACTTAAAAATTGAAGTAATGAGAGCAGGAGGAGCTGGGGGTCAGCACGTAAATAAGACTGAGAGTGCCGTTAGAATCACCCATATTCCAACAGGAATTACAGTCTCAATGCAAGATGAAAGAAGTCAGCAAAGAAATAAAGAAAAAGCTATGCAGATACTCAAAGCCAGAGTTTTTGAAAAATATGAGAGTGAAAGACTTGCAAAAATAGGAGAAGCAAGGAAAAGTCAGGTTGGGAGTGGAGATAGGAGTGAGAGAATTAGAACATATAACTATCCACAAAACAGAATTACAGACCATAGAATCGGACTGACTTTATATAGACTCGAACAGATTATGAGTGAGGGGCTTTTTGATGAAATTATAGACCCACTAATAGCTCATTATCAGGCAGAAGCTCTTAAAGAAGCGGGGCTTTAAAATGAAAATATGCGAAGAAGCAAGAAAACTAAAAATTCCCGAATGGGTAAGACCTACACCTTTTTTAACGGTTGATGGGATTATTAAAATATTTAAACCTGAATTTAAAGGAATTGTTTTAATAAAAAGAAAAAATCCCCCTCTTGGATTTGCTCTGCCGGGAGGATTTGTAGATTATGGAGAAAAAGTAGAAGAGGCTCTTATTCGCGAAATGAAAGAAGAAACAAACCTTGATATAAAAGTAGAAAAATTATTAGGTATTTATTCCAACCCAAAAAGAGACCCAAGGCTTCATACGGCAAGTGCAGTCTTTGTATGCAATGCTTTTGATATGCCAAAAGCCGGTGATGACGCAAAAGAAGTTTATGTGGTAAAACTTGAAGAAATTCCATGGAATGAAATGGTATTCGACCATGGAAAAATACTTAAAGATTTTTTAAATTCACTTTAATAACAACACTTACAGCAACATCCGCTAAAAAATAATATAGGAATTAAAAGCACCAACGCCTTTACCATTTCCAAGCGTACCTGCAACAACATCCCATGCCTCCTATAAATTTAAAAACAATGAACTTACATATTGGCAAAAATAAAAGAAGAAGAAAAATTAAAAGAATGATTTTATAAATATCTCTATTTTTCATTTTCTTCCTTTATCTCCATCTCCATGCGGGACCTCTTCCCCATCCAGTTATAGGGTAATCTTTTTTTTGGGTTATATCGTATATATCATATGCTTTAACAGTATCATTTGGCCAATAAGGCGGTGTAAATCCTCTAACTTCCACCTCATCTCCTTCGTTAATAGGTAAATTAGAAATTACAAAAGTAGGGGCAATGCCTACATGATAAACTTTATCTTTTGTTTTGACATCCATAAAAAGCCAAGGAGCACCTCTTCTTCCATATCCTCTTTGAACATACGCTTTTACAACTTTCCCTCTTATAACTCCGGAATCCTCAGCAGAAATTGAATTAAATCCAAATAACGCTACAACCGCAAGCAAAGCAAGGATAACTTTTTTCATAACAACCTCCTTTTTTTTATTTTTAAAATTATAAAAAAGGAAGTTAAACAAAATATAAACAGATATTTACTTTTTTATTTTTATTTTCAATTTTAAGTTTAAACGAATATTCATCAGCTATTGTTTTTACAATATAAAGCCCAAGCCCAAAACCGCCCTCGCTTTCGTTTTCCCTGTAAAACTTATGAGTCAGTTTATTTATGTTTTTTATTTCTCCTTCATTTTCAATACAAAAAAAGTTTTTATTAAGAGTTATTTTTACAGTGGAGTTTTTAGGAGCGTATTTAAAAGCGTTTGATAAGAGATTATCAAAAAGTCTAATTAAATCTTCCCTGTCTATTTCCAAACAGACTTCATCTGCATCAATTTCTATAAACAGATTTTTATTTTCAACAATACCTTCAAAAAGTACTATCCTCTGTTGTAAAAATTCTTTTAATTTAATTCTTTTAATCTCTTTTTTTCTTTTATGGTAAAGTCTTACATATTTTAAATCCTCAAAAATTTTATTAAGCCTAAGGGCTGCGTTTTTTATTCTTTTTATTGGTCTGCTCTTTTCATCTAAAAGCTCAATGTTTGTTAAAATAACGCTCAAAGGAGTGTTCATTTCATGAGTTGCGTCTCTTATAAAATTTTCTAAATTATTTATAACTTCTTTTAAAGGAGCTAAAAAAATTTTTCCAAGGAAAACAGAAACAGTAACTAAAAAAAGTAAAAAAAAGAGATTAAAAATCAATAGCCTTTCTAAAATTTCATTTAATTTTTCATAAGGAAATTTTTTTGTGGCTACTATTTTTATTTCTCTCCATCCTTTTCTTTCCAGATACTCTTCTTTTAAATCCAAAAGGGAAGAATTTGAAAAAACAAGATTATCATTAATATAGACTAAAACTTTCATATCTTTTGGAATATTAAAAGAATTGCCTCTTATTGCTCTCATTAAATAAGGGTTTTTATTTAAAAATTCGTTTATTTGATTTTTTAAAACAAACTTTTCTTTTTGAATAATATCCTCTTTTGCTAGTTTGTAATAAAACCACTCTCCAATTCCTACAAGTAAAACAGTAGAAAAAATATAAATAAATAAAAATCTTTTTAATGCTTTTTTTTCAGCTAACAAACTTATATCCTCTGCCTTTTACTGTTATAATTGTATCTTTTCCTAAAATAGTCCTTAAATTATTGATAAAAGTGCGCAAAGAGGCTTCGTTTGGTTCTTCAAAATCGTAAAGATAATCAAAAATTTCTTCTTTACTAACGATTTTATTTTTGTTTTGAATAAAAAATTTTAAAAGTTTGGCAACTTTCGGTTTTAGATGAATAATTTTTCCGTCTTTATAAAGTTCAAGACTCTCTAAATCAAATTCAAAATCCTTTATTTTAACTCTTTTACTATCTCCATAAACCCTTTTTAAAATAGCATCAATCCTAAGCTTTAATTCTTTCAAAGAAAAAGGCTTTTTAATATAATCATCCCCTCCGCTTAAAAAGCCCTTTTCAACATCCTTTTCACTATCAAGGGAAGTTAAAAATAAAATAGGGACATTGCTAAATCTCCTAATCTCCTTTGCAACTTCAAAGCCGTTTATTTTAGGAAGTTTTGCATCCAAAACAATAATATCTGGTTTTACTTCATATGCTTTATTTAAAGCTTCCTCCCCGTCAAATACACTTATAACTTCATAAAAATTTTCTAAATACTCTTTAACTGTCTCATTTAAATCTATATCATCTTCTACTATTAATATTTTCATTGACCGCCTTGTTTTTGTTAATTCACTGGCACTAGAATAAAACTTATAAAACTACATCTCCACCATAAACCCTCTATTAAAAGGGCTTATGGTGGAGGTGTGGGGAATCGAACCCCAGTCCAGAAGCAATTTTCCCTAAGTGTCTACACGCTTAGTCTGTTGATTATACTACCAGGAGGCTCAACAGACAAAGCCTTTATCCTGGTAGGGATGGGTAAAGTTTCAGAAGCCTTGCCCCATCCAGACAAGACTTCCTATCCGCACTTTACTCTCCGTCCGAGGTGGCGGAAAACCTCATTGGACGGAGGCGCCCAAATCCTTAATTAAGCAGCAGCTCTTGCTACTGCTGGGCTATAATTTTTGTTATTTGCTGCGTTTATTTTTAGTGAGCCGTTTTACGACTTGCTCAGGTCGGCGTGCAACTTAGGGCTAATTACCCCTGTCGAAATCCAAGTCACCCCCAAGAGGGCTTCATTAAAGCCTACTTGCGAATGACTAATGAAAGTTTAGCAAAAAACACTCAAAAAGTCAAGTTTCTTTTGAGGTTGTGTTTTTGTATTGGAAGTATACACAAAATAAAAGCCAAAAGTTGTCGGAATTTAAAATTGATATAAAATAAGGCTAAAAAAGAGGGTTAGTTAATAGCCTCTTTTATAATTTTTGCTTTTTCTTTAATTTTTTTAATTTTTTCGCTATTGCTTATATCTTCAAGCAAAACTTTAACAAAAGCACTCCCTACAATCACCCCATCTACATCCTTTGCTTTCTCTTTTGCTGTTTTTTCATTTACTCCAAATCCTATATAAAGTGGAATTTTAGTGATTTCTTTTATGTAATTTATAATCTCTCTTAAATCTTCTTTTTTATCCGCCCCAGTAATTCCTGCGTATGCTACAAGATAAATAAACTCTTTTGGATTTTTTAGGATTGTTTTAATTCTCTTTTTAGAGTCAGTTGGAGCTACAAAAGAGATAAGAGGAAATTTATCTTCATATTCCATTGCTTCTTCATAAGGTAAATCTGGAATGATAAATCCTTTTATGTTATACTCTTTTGCTTTTTGCACCATAAAGTCATACCCTTTGTGGTAGAAATTGTTAAAATACCCCATCCAGTAAGTTGGAATTTTTTTTGCTATTTTTTCGCTAACTTCAAAAGTATCTTTTATTTTATAGCCATTTTGTAAAGCTCTTTTATTTACTTCTTGAATTACTTCTCCATCAGCGACCGGGTCAGAAAAAGGTATTCCAAGTTCAATTCCATCCACAAACTCGCTAATTTCGTTAATTAAGTCAATTGTAAATTCTTTGTTTGGATAGCCGGTTGTAATATATGCTATAAGTTTTTTCATAATCAGCCTTTTGTAGTATAATAATAGTAGTGAAATTATAACAAAGGGAGCGAATGAAAAAAACATTAAGCTATTTATATAAAAAAGAAAAGCTTACAATGATTACAGCCTATGATGCATTGTTTGCTAAAATTTTTGATGATATTGTTGATATTATTTTGGTTGGGGATAGCTTGAATATGAGTTTTTTTGGAGAGAGCGATACTCTAAGTGCTACAATTGAGCAGATGATTTATCACACAAAAGCTGTGTGTAACGGAGCAAAGAGTGCTTATATTGTAACTGATATGCCATTTGGCAGCTATTCAACTCCAAATAAAGCCCTTGAAAATGCCATAAGAATTTATAAAGAGACAAAAGCAGATGCTATTAAGCTTGAAGGTGGAGCAGAAAAGGCGGAGACGATAAAATTACTAACAAATAATGGGATTGCGGTTGTTGGACATATTGGGCTTATGCCGCAATTTTCTCGTAGTGAGGGTGGATATAAAGTAAAAGGAAAAGATAAAGATTCAAGAGAAAAACTTTTAAAAGATGCAAAAGCAGTTGAAGAGGCTGGGGCTGTTATGCTTGTGATTGAGGGAGTAAAAGAGGAAGTAGCTCGTGAGATTACTGAGAGTGTAAAAATTCCAACTATTGGAATTGGAGCTGGAAGATATACAACGGGACAGGTGCTTGTTTGGTCTGATATGCTTGGATTTTTTGAAGAGTTTAAGCCAAAATTTGTTAGACGCTATCTAAACGGGGCTGAGGTAGTAAGAAGTGCCGTTAGAAAGTATGTAGATGATATAAAAAGTGGAAGATTTCCTGGAAAAGAGGAGATTTATTAAGGAGAAAAAATGGCTTTTGCATATATAGAGCATTATACATATGATGATTATAAAAGGTGGGAAGGGGATTGGGAGCTTATAGGTGGAGTTCCTTATGCTATGAGTCCTTTTGCCCTGCCAAGTCATCAAAGGGTAGCAGTAAAAATTGTTAGACAACTTGATGAGAGTTTGGATAATTGCAAAAACTGCTATGCTTTAATGGAGAGTGAGGTAAAATTTAGCGAAGATACAATCGTTAGGCCCGATGTGTTTATGAAATGTGGGGAGATTGATGATATTACAATAGCTCCTGAGATTATTTTTGAGGTTGTGAGTAAAGGAAGTGTAAAGAGAGATGAACTTTTAAAGTTTGAGCTTTACAAGCAAGAAGGCATTAAATATTATGGAATTGTTTATCCTGATGAAAAAAGAGTAAAAATTTATAAGTTAATAAATGGAGAGTATATAAAAATTATGGATTTAAAGGAGGAAGTTTTAAAAATAGATGATTTGAGTTGTAAAATAGAAATTGATTTTAGCAAGGTTTGGTTGTGAGGGAGTATATAAAGAACCTAAATATCCAGTTTAAAACAAAAAAAGCAAGAGAGCATAGTTACAGGGGGGCGTTTGAAGAGTTTTTAAAAAAGGTAATTGATGAAGATGTAGTTATTACAAACGAGCCTGCAAGGGTTGAAGTTGGAGCGCCGGATTTTGTTATTAGCAAAAATAATATTCCTCTATGTTACATTGAAGCCAAAGATATTACTAAAAATTTAGAAAATAAAGAGTTTAAAGAGCAATTTAGCCGCTATATTAAAGGGCTTGATAATGTAATTTTTACAAATTATCTTGATTTTATTTTTTATTCACGTCAAAAAGAGGTTGCAAGAATTAGTATTGGTAAAATCGAAAATAATGAAGTTGTTGGATTTTTTGAAAAGTTTGATGAGTTTAAAAGATTAATTAACGCTTTTATAAAAAGACCAACCCAAACCATAAAATCCCCAAAAATTTTAATAAACTTAATGGCAAATAGAGCTTTGCTTTTAAAAGATATTTTATCAAAGACTCTAAAAGATAAAAATTCAACCCTTTATATGCAGTATGAAGTATTTAAAAAAGTGTTAATTCACGATATAAGCGAGGATGAATTTGCAGATATTTTTGCTCAGACTATTGCTTTTGGGCTTTTTATTGCAAGGTATCACGATTATACGCTTGAAAATTTTAGCAGAGAAGAAGCAAGGCGGCTTATACCTTCGTCTCATCCGTTTTTAAAGGGGCTTTTTAAATATATAAGCGATGATGATGAGGTAGATAGTAGGATTATTTGGATAATAGATGAACTTACAGAAATTTTTTTAAGAACAAATTTAAGAGAACTAATAAAAGAAGATGAGATAATATATTTTTATGAAGATTTTTTATCTGAATATGATCCAGTTAAAAGAAAACAAAGAGGGGTTTATTATACTCCAAAAGAGGTAGTTAAATTTATGGTAAATTCAACTGATTTGATTTTAAAAGATGAATTTGGAGTTGATGGACTTGCAAGTGATGTTAAAATTCTTGACCCTGCAACGGGGACTGGGACATTTTTGGCTGAGATTGTAAAGTTTTTAAAAAACGACCCTTTTATAATAAACTGGGATGAGTTTAAAGAAAGGCTTATAAATAGACTCTTTGGGTTTGAATTGCTTATGGCAAGTTATGCAATGGCGCATTTAAAGATGGATATTTTATTAAATCCAAAAAAAAGACTAAATATTTATCTTACCAATTCACTTGAACCCCCAAATGAAGATTATGCCTCAATTTTTTCAACTTACCTTGCGCTTGAATCAAGAGAGGCAGATAGGATAAAAAAAGAAGAAGATGTTAGAGTAGTTATTGGTAATCCGCCTTATAGCGTAAGTAGTGCCAATAAAAATGAGTGGATTGAAGATTTAATGAAAGATTATAAAGAGGGATTAAATGAAAAAAATATTCAACCTTTATCTGATGATTATATAAAATTTATAAGATTAGCTCAGTGGTATATAGAAAAAAATAAAAGAGGTATTATTGCTTTTATTACAAATAACTCTTTTCTTGATGGAATAATTCACAGACAAATGAGGAAAAAGTTGCTTGAGAGTTTTGATAAAATTTATATTCTTAATCTTCATGGTGATAGTAAAAAAAATGAAACTTCTCCAAATGGTAACAAAGATGAAAATGTTTTTGATATAAGGCAGGGAGTTAGCATTAATATTTTTGTAAAAACATCTGATTCTAAAAAGCAAGCAAAAGTTTATTATTATGATTTGTATGGAAAAAGAGAATTTAAATATAATTTTTTAATAAAAAACGATATAAACTCAATTTCCTGGCAAGAGCTAGAAACTAAAAAGCCTTATTACTTTTTTATTCCAAAAGATTTTAGCAATGAAAAAGAGTATAAAAAAGGTTTTAAGATTAATGAGTTATTTAAGGTGTATAGTAGTGGGATAGAGACAGGAAAAGATGAGTTATTTATTGCTAAAAACAAAGAAAAGTTAAAAGAAAAAATAAGAGAGCTATTTGAAAATCCACAAGAAATTTTAGAAAAATATAAAATAAAAAGTAATTCAAATTTTAGACTTTTGCAAAATATTAAAAAAACTCAATTTAGTGAAAGCAATATAAAAGAAATTGATTATAGAGTTTTTGATAAAAGATTTGTTTATTATGATAATTTGCTTTTAAGGAGGGGATTTGAAAAAGTTCAAAAACATTTGTTTTTTGAAAATATTGCATTAGTGAGTATAAGATTATTAAGTTCTAATGATTTTAATCATATTTTTGTAAGTGAGAAATTAGTAGAAAGATGTTTTATTTCAAATAAAGGAAAAGAAACCAATTACATCTTTCCCCTCTACCTATACAATGACGAAAACAACCTAATAGAAACCAAATCCCTAAATTTAAACGAAGAGATAATAAAAAACTTTGAAAAAAAATTAAAGCTACCATTTAAGCCTTTATATGAGATAAATTTAGATAATAAAAATCAAGATAGTTTTAGCGAAATTGATATAATTGCTTATATTTATGCAGTATTACATAATCCTGAATATAGAGAAAAATATAACGAATTTTTAAAAATAGATTTTCCAAGAATTCCTTATCCAAATAAAAAGAGATTTTTTAAATATGCCGAACTTGGCAAAAAATTAATAAAACTTCACTTAAAAAAAGCGCCTTTTAATAAGGTTGTGGAATTTATTGGAGATGATACGAAAATAGAAAAGATAAATAAAAAATCTATTAAATATATTGATGATAAAGTAGAAGTTAAAATAAATAAAACTTCAAAACTTATTATTCCAAAAGTTGCGTTTGATTTTTATATAGGAGGTTATCAGGTGGTATTGAAGTTTTTAAAAGATAATAATGAGCTTAATAGAGAAACTTTTAAAGAACTTAATCAGATTGTAGATATTTTAATAAAAACGGATGAGGTTATGCAAGAGATAAAGGAAATAAAATGATAAAAGATAAAATTAAAGAGTTTTTGGAAAATTTAAGTGAAGATGAAATAAAAAATATTCCAATAGCTAAAAAGCTAGAAATTATCTATAATTACCCTGAAATTAAACTTACAAAAAAAGGAAACTTGCCTATAAAAATAGTTGAAGAACTTGCAAGTAGTGGGCTATTTATTAAAAAACCACAAAATTTAAAAGAAGATACTATTTTTGAGGTGAAGCTATTTAAAAATCTTTTAATTGCTTCAAGACTTTTTAGAAAATCAAAAAATAAATTACTCCTTACAAAAAAATATCAAAATTTATCCTTAAAAGATAAAGTTTTAAAGCTTATTGATGTTTTAGAGATGAGAATCGTTTCAGATACTGTTTTGTTTATGGATTGGTGGGGAATAGATAAAGATTATTTTGTATTTATTAATAATATTGATAAGTTTTTTTATAATGCACTTAATAATAAAGAAAAAGAGAAAATAGTATTAGCTATTTTTTATGAATTTGGCATTTTAAAAGATGATAGAGTTTTGATTGAATTTATTTAGATAAAAATTACGGAATATTTAAATATTAAAAGGAAAAGATGTGAGAATAGTTGAGATTGAAAAGGTAAGTTTTGAAGAAAATTATGAAAAGTCTCTAAGACCTCAAAATCTTGATGAATACATTGGGCAAGAACAGATAAAAAAAAATTTAAGAGTATTTATAAAAGCTGCAAAAAAAAGAGATGAAAATTTGGATCATATGCTTTTTTTTGGACCTCCTGGGCTTGGAAAGACAACTCTTGCAAATGTTATTGCAAATGAGATGGATACGAATATAAAAACAATTTCAGCTCCAATGCTTGAAAAGCAAGGAGATTTGGCTGCGATTTTAACTAACCTTGAAGATGGAGATATTTTGTTTATTGATGAAATTCATAGATTAAAAGCCTCAATAGAAGAAGTTTTATATTCAGCAATGGAGGATTTTAGGCTTGATATAGTAGTAGGGAGTGGTCCTGCGGCTCAGACTATCAAAATAGATGTTGCAAAATTTACTTTAATTGGAGCTACTACAAGGGCTGGGATGCTTAGCAATCCGTTAAGAGATAGGTTTGGGATGAGTTTTAGGCTGGGATTTTATAGCATTGATGAGCTTAGCTTAATTGTAAAACTTGCGGCTAAAAAGTTAGGAATTAAGATAAAAGATGATGGAGCGTTTGAGATTGCAAAGCGCTCTCGTTCAACTCCAAGAATTGCGCTAAGACTCTTAAAAAGAGTTAGGGATTTTGCTGAGGTTGAGGGTAGGGGAGTAATTGATAAATCTCTTGCAAAGTATGCTTTAAATCAACTTGGAATTGATGAGAGAGGGTTTGATGAGCTTGATGTAAGGTTTTTAAAGCTTTTGATTGAAGCTAAAAAACCTCTTGGACTCTCCACAATTGCTGCTGCTTTAAGTGAGGATGAGGATACGATTGAGGATGTTATTGAACCATATCTTATTGCAAATGGGTATATTCAAAAAACTCCAAAAGGTAGAATTGCTACTAAGAAGAGTTATGAGATTTTTAGTTAGGAGAGATTATGAACTTTTTTACAATTTTAACGGTTGTAGTTGGGTATTTTGTTTATTTAACTTATAAACCTTATTTGATGGATATTGCTATTGCGGCTTTGCTTGCTATTGCTGTTGGGAAGGTGCACTTTTTTTTATCTAAGTTTATTAAAAATAAAATCTTAATTACTGCAATTTTAACATTATCTCTTACTTTGCTTATTTTTGGACCTTTGATGTATTTTTTAATAGAGGTTGGGAAGTTTGTTTCTAAGGTTAGTTTTGATGAGGTGAAATTAATTATTGAAAAAGCCCAAACTCTTTTAGATTATCTTCCTTCATTTATAAGCAAAGAAGTTCACTCCTTTTTTAACGAATCAAAGCTTCAAAGCTTATACCAAAATATTATGCCGCTTGTTGGGACTTTAACTGCAAAGAGTGCAATTTTTATAAAAGATAGTGCGTTAATTGTTATCTTTTTTGCAGTTGCAATTATGTATGGAGATAGTATTTTGTTTTATTTAAAAAGAGTAATTCCAATTGAAGATGAGAAATTAGAGACTTTGTTTTTTGGCACAAGCGAAGTAATGAGTATAGTTTTTATCTCTACCATCTTAACAGCACTTCTTGAAGGGGTTTTATTTGGTTTTGTTGTAAGTTTGTATGGACTTGATTTTTTCTTTTTTAGTATTATGTATGCTTTTGCGTCATTAATTCCTTTAATTGGTGGGATTATTATGTGGGGACCTGTTAGTTTGTATCTTTATGCAAATGGAAATATTCAAGGGGCTATTGTTGTAGCAATTTACTCAATTGTAGTAATTTCAATTATTGCAGATACTTTTGTAAAACCTTGGATTATTCATAAAGTAAAGCAGTGGATTAAAAACGATGTAGAGATAAACTCTTTGCTTATTTTCTTTTCAATTGTAGCTGGGCTTAGCAGTTTTGGTATTTGGGGAATTATTATAGGACCTGCTGTTACTTCTTTGTTTGTCTCAATTCTCAAATTTTACGAAAAAGTAAAAGTTTAGTTATCTTAACTAAACTTTTTTAAATTTTCTTATAAATTTTCTTGACTTTTTTGAATTAAGAGGATATAATTTCAATGTATTAATCTATTTAATAGATGTCCTTTTAAGGAGGGGATATGAAAAAAAAGAAAAAGCAAAAAGAGGAAGTAAAAACCTCTAATAAAGCTACTCAAACTTCTACTAATGAAGAATCTAAGGAAGTAGAAGTTAATGTAGAAGAGCTTCTTAAACAAAATGAAGAGCTTAAAAATAAGCTTGATGAGTGTTTAAGAGCTTATGCGAGATGTGAAAACGATAAAAAAATTCTTAAAAAAGAAGCCGATGCAATGGTTGATTATGCGTATGAGAGATTTGCAAAAGATTTGCTTCCGGTTGTGGATAGCTTAGAACTTGCAATAACTCATGCTAAAAATATTAAAAACAAAGAAGAAGCATTTGATAAATTGCTTGAAGGGGTAGAACTTACCCTTAAAAAAATGCTTGATACTTTTAAAAATCACGGCATTGAGCCAGTTGAACATGAAGAGTTTAACCCTGAGTTTCATCAGGCAGTTCAACATGTCACTTCTGATGAACATAAAGAAGGTGATATTGTTGATGTGTATCAAAAAGGATACACTCTAAAAGGAAAACTAATTAGACCATCTATGGTTACAATAAATAAAAAAAATTAATTTAAGGAGGGAAATATGGGAAGAGTAATAGGAATTGACTTAGGTACAACTAACTCAGCAATGGCGTATTATGATGGAAAAGATGCAAAAATTATTCCAAATAAAGAAGGTAAAAACACTACTCCTAGTGTAGTAGCATTTACTGATAAAGGTGTTTTAGTAGGTGAGCCTGCTAAAAGACAAGCAATTACAAATCCTGAGAGAACTATTTATTCAGTTAAAAGAATTATGGGGATGATGTGTAATGAGCCAAAAGCTCAGGAAGCTAAAAAGCACGTTCAATATAAAATCGTTGATAAAAACGGGGCGTGTGCTGTTGAGGTTGATGGAAAAGTTTATACACCTCAGGAAATTAGTGCAAAAATTTTACAAAAATTAAAAAATGATGCGGAAGAATTTTTTGGTGAAGAAGTTACAGAAGCTGTAATTACAGTACCGGCTTACTTTAATGACGCTCAAAGAAAAGCAACACAAGAAGCTGGAAAAATTGCAGGGCTAAATGTACTTAGAATTATCAACGAGCCAACAGCAGCGGCACTTGCATATGGGCTTGATAAAAAAGGTGAAGAAAAAGTTTTAGTTTATGACCTTGGTGGTGGTACATTTGACGTAACTGTTCTTGAAATTGGTGATGGAACATTCCAAGTATTATCAACTGATGGTAACGCATTCTTAGGTGGAGATGATTTTGATAATAGAATCGTTCAATGGTTAATTGATGAATTTAAAGCTGAGACTGGAATTGATTTAAGTAATGATAAAATGGCACTGCAAAGACTTAAAGATGCAGCTGAGCAAGCTAAAAAAGAATTATCAACAAAAGAAGAGACAGAAATTAACTTACCATTTATTACAGCTGATGCAAGTGGACCAAAACACTTGGTTAAAAAATTAACAAGAGCTAAATTTGAAGCTATGATTGATGATTTGCTTCAAGAAACATTACAACATATTGATACTGCACTTAAAGATGCAGGACTTAGCAAAGATGATATTGATGAAATTGTAATGGTTGGTGGAAGTACTAGAATTCCAAAAGTTCAAAAATTGGTAAGTGATTACTTTAACGGTAAAAAACTAAATAAATCAGTTAATCCAGATGAAGTGGTTGCACTTGGTGCAGCAATTCAAGCAGGGGTGATTAAAGGTGATGTAAAAGATGTGTTATTGCTTGATGTAACACCACTTAGCCTTGGAATTGAAACACTTGGTGGAGTAATGACAAAAATTATTCCAAAAGGTACAACAATTCCAGTAAGAAAATCACAAATTTTCAGTACAGCTGAGGATAATCAAACAGCAGTTACAATTCATGTATTACAAGGTGAGGCTGAACTTGCAAAAGATAATAAATCGCTTGGTATGTTTAACCTTGAAGGAATTAGACCAGCACCAAGAGGAGTGCCTCAAATTGAAGTTACATTTGATATTGACGCAAACGGTATCTTAAACGTAACAGCAAAAGATAAAGATACTGGAAAAGAACAAAAAATTACAATTACTGGAAGCTCAACTCTAAGCGAAGAAGAGATTGAGAGAATGATTAAAGAAGCAGAAGAGGCAAACAAAAGAGAACAAGCAAGAATTGAGGCTATCAAAGCAAGAAACGAACTTGATGCTGTTGCATATCAAGCTGAGAAATTCTTAAAAGAAAACAAAGATAAAATTACAGCTGATACAAAAGCTCTTGAAGATAAAATTGCAGAAGCTAAAAAACTGATTGAAGAACAAAGCGAAGATAAAGCTAAAATTGAAGAAGTAAAATCTCAAATTGAGGCAGAACTTCAAAAAGTAGCTCAAAGTATGGCACAAGGTTCAGCTCAAAGCGGAGCTCAACAAAGCGGACAACAAAACAAAGGTGGAGATGACGACGTAATTGATGCAGAAGTTGAATAATCCGCTTCTCCTCTCTTTCTTTTTTTATATAATATAGCTGTTACTTCTTTTTAAGGAGAAAGCAATGAAAAAGGTGTTGTTATTTTTAGTAGCTACATTTAGTTTTGCACAATTTCGAGTTTTTGCTGTAAAAGAAGGTTCTTCTCTTAAATGTTTAAAGCCTCCTATACAAATTGATTCTATTGTTGATTTAAAAGATTATATGAAAAGCAATAAAGGTTGTTTTTTTGTCGCAAAAGCTTTTAATATTGGTGGAAAAGTTATTCATTCTGTAATGTTTAGCAATTGCAAAAGCATCAAGGGAGCTGAAATAACTGATGCTTTTTTGAAATGTAAGTTTAATTATGAGAGAAAATGTGTAAAAAAATAGTTATTTTATATTGAAGTTTATCGTTTTTAAAGAGAGATTTTTATCATAAAGACTCACTCTCCATTCTCCCTTAAAGTATGGTTTGTCTATTCTAATAGATGAATAGGTCCTCCATCTTGGACCTTTTTTTATTTGGAGTTTTACATCTGAGTAGATTTTCCATTTATCTTTTACTTTTTTCTCCCATATAAAATCTATCTTTTTATTCTCTTTAATATCGGTTAAATATGCAAATGCGTAAGCCCTTTTATCTTTTATGCTAAATTCAGTAGTAGGATTGATTGGAGTTAGGTTTTTTACATTTTTGCAAGTTGTAAACTCTTTGATGTTAAATCCAAACGCCAAAATTCCAATAATTAAAATTGCACTCTTTTTTATCATCTTACACCTCCAAAATTATTGTTACTGGTCCATCATTAATAATTTCAACTTCCATATGAGCTTGGAAGATTCCCCCTTTTGTTGGAATATATTTATTTAGGGTAATTAACATTTTATCATAAAACTCTTTTGCTCTCAAAGGTTCCATAGAGTTTTGGAAATTTGGGCGGGTTCCTTTTTTGGTGATTGCTGGAAGTGTAAAATTGGGTATAAGTAAAATTTCTCCTTTTATATCAACTACGCTTTTTTCAAATCTATTTCCAAATAGTCTCATATTAGCGATTTTTTTTGCCATTTTTTCTATTTTTTCATCTGTGTCATCTTTTTCAAATCCAATTAATACATTAAGTCCGTTTTTTATTTCGTTAATTATTTTACCTTCTACTTTTACGTTTGAGTGTTTAACTCTTTGAATTACGGCTCTCATTTGCTAACTCCACTAAAAATTTTGCAATTTTTTCATCATCATTTGGTACATCAACTACCCTAAACTCTTTAATTCCTATCTCTTTTGCAATTTCTTTATACTCTACTTTTAACTCTAAATCGGTTTCTGAATTATCAATCATAAAAGAGAGGGGATAAATTAGCACATTTTCATTTTTATATTTTTTAAGTTCTTCATCAAGGTATGGTTTTAGCCACTCACCCATTCCAAATCTTGATTGAAAGGCAAGGGAGATGGATTTAAATTGGGGCAAGAGAGACTTTAAAAGGTTTGTATGCTCTTTTATCTGCTCATAATATTTATCTCCTCTTTTAACTAACTTTTGTGGGATTCCGTGAGCTGAGAAGATTAAGTGGTATTTACTTGGATTATCTGTGCTTTTTAAGATTTTGTTTGCGATTATTTGATTAAATCTTTTGTCTTTGTAAAATGGTTTTACGATATTGACTTTACCTTTGTAGTTTGTGGATTTTAAGTCATCAAGCACACTTTCATAAGTTGTAAATGAGTAGTGGGGGTAAAGTGGCAAAATTGTAACTTCATCAAACTCATAAATAACATCTTTTAGTTTTGGCTTTGTATAACGCATTGCATAAATTACTTTATCGTCTGTAAACTCTTGCATTTTTTTAGCAAGTTTTTCTGTTAGTTCATATATTCTGCTTCCCCCTATTTTTTCATAGTTTCTCCAAACTTTTTTATATCTTAGATTTGAGATAATAGGAGCCAAGATGTGGCGGATTGGGGATGAGATTATTCTTTTGTCTTTAAACATATTAAACAAAAATTCTCTTAACTCCTCTTGGCTTCTTGCTCCTCCCATATTATGCAAAATTATTGCTCTCAAACTTAACCTTTTTTATTCAAATTTTATCAAATTTTGGGTATAATTTGTAAAAAAGTATAGGAAATGAGCTTTTCTGATTTAGCTTCAATTGATGATTTATATGTGGTTTGTTATTGTAGTGATGTAAATTTTGGCGATATTATGAAATTAATTAAAGATGGAATTTGTGATGTAGAAAAAATAATAGAAATTACTGGTGCTGGCAAGGGATGTGGAAAGTGCATCTCACCAGAAAAAGACCCAGCTGGCGAGAGGGCTATTCATTTAACTGAAATTATTGACTTAGCAAAAGTTGAAGGGTATTGCAAGTAGTGGAGTTAAACCTCCACTAAATTTTTTATATCAATCCCAAACCCTTTTAGTGCGTTAAATTCGTTTTTTTTGTGAGAGAGAAGGTTTAGGTTTTTAATTCCAAGTTGTTTTAATATCTGTGCTCCTATTCCAAACTCTTTATTATCTTTGCTATTTGAGTCAATAAAAATAATCACTCCATTATTATATTTTATAAATTCAAGTACTTTTTTATACTCTTTTATCAATTTATCGTTTAACAAAAAGTCCACATTCTTGGTAACTTTAAAAAACTTTACATTGCTTGTCTCTTTTGGGTTGTTTGCTAAGACATAGTGCTTTGCTCCTAAATGGTCGCTAAATTCAATCTTATCAAACTTAACTCCATCAAGCTCTATTTTCTCTTTGTTTGTAATTTTTACCAAACTTTCAAATTGAAGCCTATACTCTACAATGTCTGAGATGTAGACAATGTTTAGGTTATGCTTTTTGGCAAACTTTTTTAAATCATCTCTTCTTGCCATTGTCCCATCTTCATTCATTATCTCACAAATAACCGCACTTGGATAGACTCCTGCTAAGCGGCAAATATCCACACTTCCTTCTGTATGACCTGTCCTAACTAAAACTCCTCCTTCTTTTGCAATAAGAGGGAAAATATGACCGGGTTTTACAAAGTCATCTGGTTTACTTGTTGGTGAGCTTAATTTTTTTATTGTCAAATCCCTCTCAAAAGCACTAATTCCAGTCTTACACTCCTTTGCATCCACGCTTATTGTAAAAGCAGTTGAGAAGCTCTCCTCATTTGAGCTTACCATAGGTTTTAAGTTAAGTTTTTTAGCAATCTCTTTTGTTAAACTCACACAAATAAGCCCTCTTGCCTCTTTTGTTAAAAAATTTACTTTCTTAGGAGTTGAAAATACCCCAGCATAAACCAAATCTCCTTCATTCTCCCTATCTTCATCATCAATCATTATAACCATTTTGCCTTGTTGAATATCTTTTATCGCTTCTTTTACCCTTTTTATGGCTTGTGACATAAGTTGCCTTTTTTATGGAATTTTACTATATAATTTAGCAAATCTGATAAACATAACTATCCCATTTAGCATAGCTTGATATTGGATGTAGTTTCTATCCCCTTTGAATAAAAAGTGTTTTATTACTTTTTTATCCTTATCCCCAACTCCAATATAAACGGTGCCTATTGGTTTTGTTGGGGTTGCCCCTGTTGGTCCTGCTATACCGCTTATTGCTATTGCAAAATCGGCTCTGCTAAGTTTTAAAGCTCCATCTACCATCTCACTCACACACTCTTTACTTACTGCTCCATATTTTATTAAAGTCTCTTTTTTTACTCCAAGCCAATTCTCTTTAATCTCATTTGCATAGCTTACTACACTTCCATCAAAACACTTGCTGCTTCCTGGAATTTTTGTAAGGTTTGAAGCAAGAAGCCCTCCTGTGCAGCTTTCGGCAAATGTAATCTTTTTTGGAGGGAGGTTTTTTACAATATGCTCAAACAAATCCCCAACTACCAAAGGAGCGTTAACCTCTATATCTTCAAATGTTTCAACTATCCCGGCTTCATTTATAAAGTATTCGCTTAGTTTATCTAAAATTTCTTTTTTTGTTGAGAAGATATATTTTTTTATCGGTTTTTTAAAAAAAATTTTTGGAATTTTCTCTTTTACTTTTATTATATTTACATCCTCTACTAGAAAACTGTCTTTATCAAAAACCTTATAATTAAATATTTTCTTAATTCTCTCAAACTCTTCTTCGTCACAAACTATTAAAGTGTTTTTAGAAAGAGTTAAAGAAGCTGGGTTTATTTCTATTGAAGTTGGTTCTACTCTTTTTAATACCTCTTCTTGAAGTGTTTTTTTAAATTTCCACTCTTTTCCTAAGAAAATAACTCTCATTTTTTCTCCTTTTTATTATAAAATTATACAAAAGCTAAAAGGAGAACTATGCACCATTTCAACAAAAACGACCTACCTGAATTTAAAAAAGACGCTTTTGACAAAAAAGGAAAGCTTAAAAAAAAGTTTTATGAAAAAGAGCTTAAAAGGCTTCAAATAGAGCTTGTAAAACTTCAAGCGTGGATTAGAAAAAACAATAAAAGGATGTTAACTATTTTTGAAGGTATGGATACTGCTGGTAAAGATGGAACTATAAAAAGGATTCTTGAACACTTAAATCCAAGGTTTGCAAAAAGTGTGGCACTTGATAAGCCAAGTGATAGAGAAAAAACTCAGTGGTATTTTCAAAGGTATGTGCCATATTTTCCAGCTGGTGGGGAGATAGTTTTGTTTAACAGGAGCTGGTACAACAGAGCCGGAGTTGAGAGGGTTATGGGATTTTGTACAAAGGAGGAGTATCTTAAATTTATGCGTCAAGTCCCAAAGTTTGAGGAACTTATTGTAGAAGAGGGGATTAAGTTTTTTAAATACTATCTTGATATAAGCAAAGAGGAGGTGTATAAAAGACTTAAAAAAAGAGAAACTGACCCTCTTAAAAAGTGGAAACTCTCACCTCTTGATTGGAAAAGTTATGAGCGTTATGAGGATTATCAAAGGGCAAAAGAGGATATGTTTGTTGCAACTTCAACCCCTTATGCTCCGTGGATTGTTGTGGATGCAAATGATAAGAAAAGAGCAAGGCTTAATATTATAAGAGATATTTTAAGCCAGTTTGATTATGATGATAAAGAGGAGGAGTTTTTTGCTGACCCTACTATAATTAAAGTAGTTAGCAATATAGAGTAATTTTGATATAATACTTTGCAAAAAAAGGAAAACTTGATGGATTATAAAGAGACTCTTCTTTTGCCAAAAACCTCATTTCCTATGAGAGGAAATCTGCCTTCTAATGAACCAAAGAGGTATAAAAAGTGGTTTAGCGAAAAAGTTTATGAGAGAATGAAAGAGAATAGGAAAGGAGAAGAGAAGTTTACCCTTCACGATGGACCGCCATATGCAAACGGACATATCCATATAGGTCATGCGTTAAATAAAATTTTAAAAGATATTGTCAATAAATTTTACTATTTCCAAGGATACGATATAAGATTTGTGCCGGGATGGGATTGTCATGGGCTTCCTATTGAGCAGCAAGTAGAAAAAAAAATAGGAAGAGAAAAAAAAGAGAAACTTCCTAAAACAAAAATAAGAGAGCTTTGCCGCAAACATGCGGCTAAATTTATTGAGATTCAAAAAGAGGAGTTTAAATCCCTTGGAGTTATAGGTGATTGGGATAATCCTTATAAGACTATGGATTTTGAGTTTGAGGCTGATATTTTCAAAGCCCTTGGGGAGATTGCAAAAAGAGGGCTTTTGGTTGAGAGAAGCAAACCTGTATTTTGGTGTATGCACGATAAAACCGCACTTGCCGAGGCTGAGGTTGAATATTATGATAAAGAGGATTACTCTATTTATGTAGCTTTTCCTCTTAGCAAAGAAGCAAATAAAGCCCTTGGCACAAAACACGCTAAAATCATAATCTGGACAACAACTCCTTGGACGCTTCCTGCGAATATGGGAATTGCCATAAATCCTGAGGTTAAATATGTCTTAACAAGCGACAATTTTATTGTGGCAAAGCCTCTTTATAAGAGGTTAAAAGAAGAAGGGGTAGTTAGCGGTGAGATAGTAAAAGAGTTTGAACCAAAAGAGCTTGAAGGATTAAAAGCGGTTAATCCTTTAAATAACCGCCTAAGTGTGATTTTACTTGGAGAGCATGTTACAATGGATGGGGGAAGCGGATGTGTTCACACAGCCCCAGGACACGGAGAAGAGGATTATAGAGTTTGGAGAGCTTATGGGTATGAGGAGATTTTGCAGCCTGTTGGGGATGATGGAAGATATTCTGAAATTGTAAAAAAAGAGAAGTTGCTTCCTGATGAGTTTGTGGGGATGCATATTTTTGAGGCAAATGAAAAGATTTTAAAGCTTCTTGGTGAGAATTTGATTAAAGCTAATAGTTTTACCCATTCTTACCCTCATTGTTGGAGATGTAAAAATCCGATAATTTTTAGGGCTACCAAGCAGTTTTTTATCGCTATGGATAAAGAGTATAATAACTCTACTTTAAGAGAAAAAGCCCTAAAAGAGATTGAAAAAGTGGAATTTACTCCAAGTAGTGGTAAAAACAGACTAAAAACGATGGTTAGCAATAGACCTGATTGGTGCATTAGCCGCCAAAGAGACTGGGGAGTGCCTATTGCGTTTTTTAGAGACAAATCAAGCGGAAAGCTTATTGTTGATGATGAGATGATTGAGTATATTTACGAAATTTTCAAAAAAGAAGGGGCAGATGCTTGGTATTCAAAGAGTATAGAGGAGCTTTTGCCTGAATCTAAAAAAGAGATGGCTAAAAATCTTGAAAAGGTAGAGGATATTTTGGATGTTTGGTTTGATAGCGGTTCTACTTGGTTTGCGGTGCTTAAATCAAATAGATATGATGCTGGGGAGTATCCAGCAAGTATGTATCTTGAAGGAAGCGACCAGCACAGAGGTTGGTTTCAAAGCTCACTTCTTGTATCAACTGCTATTGAAGAGAAAGCTCCTTATAAGTCAATCTTAACTCACGGCTTTACCGTTGATGAGAGTGGTAGAAAGATGAGTAAGAGTGAGGGGAATGTTGTAGCACCAAGTGAAGTTGCAAAAAAATATGGCACTGAAATTTTAAGACTTTGGGTGGCTGTTAGTGATTATAGCAGTGATATTAAACTTGGTGAGAATATTTTAAAACAAGTTGGTGAGCAGTATAGAAAGATAAGAAACACAATAAGATTTTTGCTTGCGAATGTAAATGATTTAGAAGAGATTAAGCTTGATAATCCAGGAATTATTAATAGGTGGATTTTATCAAGAAGCAAAGAGGTGTTTGATGAAGTGGTTTATAACTTCAATAAATACGATTTTAGCAAAGCTATGCAGATTTTAAATAACTTTATAGTAAGTGAGCTTAGTGCGATTTATCTTGATGTTTGCAAAGACAGACTCTATTGCGAGGCAAAAGATTCACCAAAAAGGAGAAATTCTCAAAGCACAATGGCAATAATTTTAAAAGAACTCTTACCTCTTATTGCACCTGTTTTAACTTATACAGCCGATGAGGCAATAGAGCACGCTCCAAAAGTGATAAAAGAGGATGCAAAGGATATTTTTGATTTTGTATACACTCCTTTGGTAGCAATTGAAAATCCTATTGATGAAGAGGTGCTTGAAATTAGAAGAAGATTTTATGAGATAGTGGATAGGCTTAAAAAAGAGAAAGTTATAAAAGATACGCTTGAACTTGCTATTGAGACAAATTATGATAAATTGTTAAAAGATGAGATGGCTGAATTTTTTGGAGTAAGTTTGCTTTGTGATGAGATTGATGGGGAAGTTTTGGATGAGATTCATATTGATGAGGGTAGGTTTGTTTTAAAAGTTAAAAAATCACCATTTTATAAATGTCCAAGATGTTGGAGATATCTTGCAAAGAGTGAAGGGGAGCTTTGTGATAGGTGCAAAGAGGTGGTAAATGGATAAAGTCCCTTTTTGGTTTATTGTACTTAGTGTTGTCGTGTTGGTTGGAGGGAGTTTTTTAATTTATTTATGGCTAAAAAGTTTAATACCAAGAAAGGATAGTGATGATAACTCTTAAAGAAGCATTAAAGTTAAGCAAAGAGGAGATAAAAGAGCTTAAAAAAGATATTAACAAAAAGGCAAAAGAACAAAAAGAACTTGGCGGGTATATTGAGCAGTTTTTAGGCAGTGATTTAAGCGAGCTTGGGGATGGGGTGCCTGTTGCTATTAAAGATAATATTAATGTTAAAGGGTGGGAGATTACCTGTGCTTCAAAAATCCTAAGAGGATATAAAGCTCCTTATAATGCAACTGTAATTGAAAAGATGCTTGAAAATGGGCTTAGTGCTTTTGGTAGATGTAATATGGATGAGTTTGCTATGGGAAGCTCAACTGAGACAAGCCAGTATGGAAAAACCCTAAATCCTCACAACCCAAAAAGAGTCCCAGGCGGTAGTAGCGGAGGGAGTGCCGCTGTTGTTGGGGCTGGGCTTGCGATAGCGGCTCTTGGAAGTGATACTGGGGGGTCTATCCGTCAGCCGGCGGCTTTTTGCGGAGTTGTTGGCATGAAACCGACTTATGGAAGGGTTAGCAGATACGGGCTTACCGCTTTTTCAAGCTCACTTGACCAGATTGGACCAATTACCCAGAATGTAGAGGATGCGGCTATTTTATACAATATAATTGCTGGATATGACAAAAAAGACTCAACATCAGCCCCTGTTGAATTTAAACCGGTAAGAATTAATGAAAATAGAAAGCTAAAAATTGTGGTGGTTGATAACTATATTGATGAAGCAAGCGAAGAGATTAAAAACGCAATTAACGATGTAATAAAAGCCTTAGAGAAAGAGGGGCATACAATTATCCACAAAAATTTAATGAACTCAAAAATTGATGTGGCGACTTATTATGTGGTGGCTACTGCTGAGGCAAGCAGCAACCTTGCAAGGTTTGATGGGATGAGGTATGGCAATAGGGTTGAGGGGAGAGATTTAAAAGAGACTTATAAGCTAACGCGTGCTTTGTTTGGGGAAGAGGTAAAAAGAAGAATTATGCTTGGAACTTTTGTATTAAGCAGTGGATATTATGATGCATACTACTTAAAAGCTCAAAAAGTAAGACACTTGATAAAAGAGGAGTTTGATAAGCTATTAAGTGATGCGGATGTTATTTTAACGCCGGTAACCCCAACGACTGCATTTGAATTTGGAAGCAAAAAGGACCCGCTTGAAATGTATCTAAGCGATATTTACACAATCGGCGTAAATTTAGCTGGGCTTCCGGCAATCTCTTTGCCAATTGCAAAAGATAGCAATAATTTGCCAATAGGACTTCAACTTATCACAAGGCATTTTGATGAGCAGACTCTTTTTGATACGGCAAAAGTTGTAGAAAACTTAGTAAAGGAAAGCAAATGAGGATAAAATATAAAGCGTTAACTTTTGAAGATGTTTTACTGGTGCCAAGATATAGTGAAGTGTTGCCAAAAGAGGTTGATTTAAAAACAAGATTTACAAGAAATGTAACCTTAAATATCCCAATAGTTTCAGCGGCAATGGATACCGTTACAGAATCAAGAGCGGCAATTGCCTTAGCAAGACTTGGGGGAATTGGGGTAATTCATAAAAATATGGATATTGCAGCCCAAGCAAAAGAGGTTGAGAAAGTTAAAAAGAGTGAGAGTGGGATTATTATTGACCCGGTAAAGGTTTTTCCGGATGATTCAATCAACAAAGCTCTAAACATTATGGCAACTTACAAAATATCAGGGGTTCCGGTTGTTGATAAAAATGGAAAGCTTATTGGAATTCTTACCAATAGGGACCTAAGATTTATAAAAGATTATTCTAAAAAAGTAAAAGAAGTAATGACTCCTATGCCTTTGGTTACGGCAAAAGAAGGGATTACATTAGAAGAGGCTGAGGATATTTTGCATGAGCATAAGATTGAAAAGCTTCCTATTGTTGATGACGAAGGGTATTTAAAAGGGCTTATTACCATAAAAGATATTCAAAAGAAAAAAGAGTATCCAAACGCAAATAAAGATAAATTTGGAAGATTAAGAGTTGCAGCAGCTATTGGGGTAGGTAACGGGATAGAAAGGGCTGCGGCTTTGGTTGGAGCTGGGGTTGATGTAATTGTTATTGATTCAGCTCACGGACACTCAAAAGGTATTATAGATTTGGTAAAAGCGGTAAAAGAGAGATTTGATGTTGATGTTGTGGCTGGAAATGTTGCAACTGCTGAGGCTACAAGGGATTTAATTAAAGCCGGAGCTGATGCGGTAAAAGTTGGAATTGGACCTGGGAGTATCTGTACTACAAGGATAGTTGCTGGGGTTGGAGTGCCTCAAATTAGTGCGATTGATGAGTGTGCTGCGGCTGCAAGAGAGTTTGATGTGCCGGTAATTGCTGATGGGGGGATTAAATACTCAGGCGATATTGCAAAAGCCTTGGCGGTTGGTGCAAGCAGTGTAATGATTGGAAGTTTGCTTGCTGGTACTGAAGAGAGTCCGGGTGAGACAATTATGTATCAGGGAAGACAGTATAAATCATACAGAGGTATGGGAAGTATCGGGGCTATGCAAAGAGGAAGCAATGATAGATACTTCCAAGAAGGAACGGCTGCTGATAAGCTGGTCCCAGAAGGGATTGAGGGGATGGTGCCATACAGAGGCAAAGTGGCTGATGTAATTCATCAGTTAATAGGAGGTCTTAGAGCGAGTATGGGGTATTGTGGGGCAAAAGATATCCCAACTTTCCAAGAGGTAGCTGAGTTTGTTGAGATTACAAGTGCTGGGCTAAAAGAATCTCACGTGCACGATGTAACAATTACAAAAGAAGCTCCAAACTATCACCAATAATAAAAAAACTTCTTCTTATTTCCTTTGCTTCTTTGGCATTTGCAATAGTAATAGGCACAGGTTCTTCATTCAGAATTATTGGCTTTTGTTAATCGTCCCAATTATTTATGGACTAAAAGCCCTCTTAATTACAACTTCTGAATGAAAAAGCACAAAAGTTAGATGATTTTGATAAATTTAAAAAATCGCTTTTTCAATTTAAAAATATAACAAAAAGAGGCTTACTCAAAGGATTTAATTTAAAAATGTTTCATCCTGGGGCAAAAAAGAGCTTTTATAGAAGAGGGGATTTTATGATATAATAAAGAAAAAAAGGAGAGAAAATGAAAAAATTAACAATTGGTTTTCTAACAGCGGCTATTCTTGCAGGAAATGCTTTTGGATATAAATACATTACAATAGGAACAGGAAGTGTAACAGGTGTTTATTATCCAACAGGTGGTGCAATTTGTAGACTTATGAATAAAATGAAAAGAGAAACTGGAATTAAGTGCACAGTTGAGAGTACAGGTGGGAGTGTTTATAATATTAATGCTATTAGAAAAGGGGAGCTTGATTTTGGTATAGCTCAGAGTGATGTTGTTTATCAGGCTTATCATGGGGAAGGTAAATTTAAAGGAAAGCCTTATAAAGCTCTTAGAGTTGTTATGAGTATTCATCCAGAGTTACTAACTCTTGTAGTAAGAAAAGATAGTGGAATTAAAAACTTTTTTGATTTAAAAGGACATAGAATTAATATCGGTAACCCTGGAAGTGGTAACGAAGCTGCGGTTAAGACACTTTTTGAATATTGTAAAAGTATGAAATTAAATGATTTAAAAATAGAACAACTTAAAGCCTCAGAGTGTCCAAATGCACTTAAAGATAAAAAAATTGATGGATACTTTTATATGGTAGGACATCCAACTGCAAACATTAAAGATGCGGCAAACTCAACTGATATTGATTTAATCTCTCTTGATAATGTGCCAGCTGCTCAAAAACTGGTAAAAGAGAAACCATATTATGCTTGGGGAGTAATTCCTGCTGGAATGTATAAAGGAGTAAATCATCCAACAAAAACTTATGGAGTAAAAGCAATTTTAGTTACAAACGATAAAATGGATGATAAAACGGTTTATTATCTAACAAAGGCAATCCTTGATAATTTTGATAAATTTAAAAGAATGCATCCAGCTTATAAAAATCTAACTAAAAAAGATTTATTAAAAGGATTTGATTTAAATATGATGCATCCAGGAGCTAAAAAAGCGTTTCAAGAAGAAGGGTTACTTCCTAAGTAATCCTCTTTTTTTTCAATGCTAAGAGGCTATTTGGCTTTTTAGCATTGAATTAAGGAGTAAAAATGCAAGTTAATAAAGATTTAGAAGAGAAGCTTTTAAGTGAACTTGAAGGACAGAGAAACTTTCCTTCAACTCATATCTATTATTGGATAATATCTTTAATTGCTTTTGCTTGGTCTTTATTTCAGCTTTATGTTAGTTATTTTCCGGTAAACTCTACGATTGTTAGAAGTATTCATTTGGCTTTTGCTATGGTTCTTGCGTTTTTAATTTATCCAATTGCCAAAAAACCAAAATTTTTAAAAACAATCCCCTGGTATGATTGGCTTTTAGCAATCCTTGGAGGCTTGGGGGCTGCTTATATTGCGATTGATTATGTTGGGATTTCAAATAGAATTGGGGATTTTTATACGCGAGATATTGTAATTGGGGTAATTTTTATAATTTTGCTTTTAGAAGCTGGAAGAAGAGTTATAGGCATTGCTCTTAGCATTGTAGCGCTTGTTTTTTTAGCGTATGATAAATTTGGTGATGTTTTGCCAGAGCTTATCTCTCACAAACCAGCAAGCATTGAAAAGATTGTAACTCAGATGTATCTGACGACTGAGGGTATTTTTGGAGTTCCTCTTGGGGTTAGTGCGGGGTTTGTGTTTTTATTCGTTCTTTTTGGAAGTTTATTAGAGCGTGCAGGAGCAGGAGAGTATTTTATAAAGCTTGCTTATGCCCTCCTTGGAAAATATAGCGGCGGTCCTGCAAAAGCAAGTGTTGTTGCAAGCGGACTTACAGGAATTATTAGCGGAAGCTCAACTGCAAACGTTGTAACTACTGGGGTTTTTACGATTCCACTTATGAAAAAAGCTGGATTCCCCCCAGAAAAAGCAGCAGCCATTGAAGTAGCCGCTTCAACAAACGGTCAGCTTATGCCACCTGTAATGGGAGCGGCTGCTTTTATTATTGCGGAATTTTTAGGGCTTAGTTATACTGATGTAATTATTGCAGCTGCTATTCCAGCTATTGTTAGTTATTTGGCTTTGTTTTATATAGTTCATTTAGAAGCTAAAAAACTAGGACTTAAAGGAGAAGATGAAAGTAAACTTCCTCCAAAACTAAAAACTTTTATAAGCGGGCTTCACTATTTAATCCCTGTGGCTTATTTAATGTATGTCTTAATTGTTCTTCGTCAATCAGCCCAGATGGCGGCGTTTAGTGCTATTTGGCTTTTGATGGTTATTATGATAGTGCAATCTCCTTTTAAAGCTTTATTTATTGAAAAAAGAAAAGTTACAAAACAAGATTTTATTCAAGGTTTTGTTGATATTTTCCACGGAATGGTAAATGGAGCAAAAAATATGGTTCCAATTGCCCTTGCTACTGCAATTGCTGGGATTGTTGTTGGAAGTATTACTCTAACTGGGATTGGACAAGTTTTACTTGATGTGATTGATACTTTGGCAAACGGAAATATCTTAATAGTGCTTTTGCTTACAGCCTTTATCTCTTTAATTCTTGGAATGGGGCTCCCAACTACTGCAAATTATATCGTTGTAGCTTCACTTACAGCTCCTGTAATGCTTGAACTTGCCCAGGATGCCGGGTTTTTAATCCCAGCAATTGCTGCGCATCTGTTTGTTTTTTATTTTGGGATTTTGGCTGATGATACTCCTCCTGTTGGGATTGCGGCATATGCAGCTGCTGGAATTGCAAAGGCTGACCCTATTAAAACGGGACTTCAAGGATTTGCATATGATATAAGAACGGCTATTCTTCCTTTTATGTTTTTCTTTAATACTGAACTTTTACTTATTGCAAGTGTAAATGAGTGGGATGTAAATGAATTTAGTTTTATAACTGACCCTATAAAAATTATAGTTATCTTTATAACTGCTATGCTTGGTATGTTTAGCTTTTCGTCAGCTACGCAAGGTTATTTTATCAAAAGATGTAATTTTTTAGAGAGGATTTTATTTTTAATTGCAGTGCCTTTTTTTATGCTTCCAAACATTACTTCAAAATATCTTCACCTTCCAAATGAATATTTTTCTTATCTTATCGGTATTGCTATTTGGATAGTTATTTTCTTTTTACAAAGAAAATAACTTTTTGTTTACTTTTCTTTTTTATAATAGGGCAAATACAAAAAGGAGGAATTTATGATTAATGAGATGATTATTGATGAGAATGGAGTAGCTTTTATTCCATCTCTTGGAATTAGTTTTCAGCTTAGCGAAACTGCAAAAGAGATAATAGAGCTTATTAAAGAGGGTAAAAGTAAAGAAGAGATTGTAAAGATTTTGGCTGAGAAGTATAATATAGATTGGAGAGAGGTTTATATTGATGTTGAGGATTTTTTTATAAAACTTAAAGTATATGGGCTTATAAAATGAGAGTGGCAATTAGTGGGCTTAATAATACAGACAATCCAGCACCGGGCGTGCCTGTTGCTAAAAGTCTAAAAGGACATAATTTAATTGGGCTTAGTTATGATGTAAATGAGCCTGGGATTTATCAAGGGATTTTTGAGAAAGTCTATCTTATGCCTTTTCCAAATGTTGGTTGGGAGGATACAAAAGAAAGGCTTCTTGAAATAAAGAGAAAAAGTGATATTGAAGCGGTTATTCCAAATTTGGATGCTGAGCTGCCTTTGTATATTAAAAATCAAGAGGAGTTAAAAAGACTTGGTATAAACACCTTTTTGCCGAGTTTAAAAAATTTTGAGATGAGAGAGAAAAGATGCTTGCCAGAATTTGTGAAAAAACTTGGGGTAAAACATCCAAAAACTATTGAAGTTATAAGCCTTGATGATTTAGTAAAGGCTGTAAAAGAGATAGGGCTTCCTGTAATGGTAAAAGGAAATTACTATAAAGCTTATATGGCTTACTCTTTGGATGAAGCAATTGAATATTTTTATAAAATCTCAAATGAGTGGGGATTTCCGCTTTTAGTGCAAGAAGTTGTAAAAGGAGTTGAGATAAACTATGTAGGACTTGCCAATAAAGAGCTTTTTGGAGGAGTTGGAATTAAAAAACTTACGACAACTGACCTTGGAAAAGTTTGGAGTGCTGTTAGTATTGATAATAAAAAGTTAATTGATTTAGCCCATAAATTTGTAGAAATTAGTGAGTGGAGGGGAGCTTTTGAACTTGAAGCAATTGCAAGTGGAGATGATATCTATTTAATTGAAATTAATCCAAGATTTCCGGCTTGGGTTTATTTTGCGACAATGCTTGGAGTTAACCTTCCACAGATGATGGTGGATATTATGCAAGGGAGAGAGGTTGAAAAAAAACTTACATACCCTTGTGAAAAACTTTATGTAAGGTATGTGGATGAGGTTATGAGGGATTTTAGCGATTTTACAAAACTTTTAACACAAAAAGAACTTTAAGGAGAGAAAATGGGATATGTAAAACCTACAATTAATAGAGTTGATTTTAATTTGGCGAGTAAATATGGAAGCCCACTAAAAGCTCAAAAGATAAAAAGTGAAATTGATGGGGTTAGTGTTAGAGAACTTACAGAAAAATATGGAAGTCCTCTTTTTGTTTTTTCTCAAAGACAGATTGAAGAGAAATATAGTGAATTTAAAGAGGCTTTTTCAAGCAGATATCCAGATGTTGAGTTTTGGTGGAGTTATAAGACAAACTATCTTGATGCAATTTGTAAAGTGTTTCACAAACTTGGAAGCAAGGCTGAGGTAGTTAGTGAATTTGAGTATCAAAAAGCAAGACGCCTTGGAATTGAGGGAAAAGATATTATCTTTAACGGACCTTATAAACCAAAAGAGGCTTTAATGGTTGCTATAAAAGAGGGGGCAAAAATTCATATTGACCATTGGTATGAGATAAACGACCTTGAAGATATTGCTAATGAGCTTGGAGTTGAGATTCCGGTGGCTATTAGGTGTAATATGGATACGGGTGTTTATCCTCAGTGGAGCAGGTTTGGGTTTAATATTGATAATGGGGAAGCTTATGATGCAATAAAGAGAATTTATGAGGGTAAAAAACTTATTTTAACTGGGCTTCACTCCCATATTGGAACGTTTATGCTAAGCACAGAAGCGTATAAAAATGAGACAATGAAGTTAGTGCAGCTTAAAAATAGAGTTGAAGAGGACTTTGGATATGGGATTGAGTATATTGATGTTGGTGGTGGATTTGCAAGTAAGAATAGATTAAAAGGAGTTTATCAGCCACCAGAAGTAATCGTTCCAAGTGCCGATGAGTATGCAGAGGCAATTACAAGTGCCATTTATGAACATAATAAAGGAAAACTTCCAAAACTCTATCTTGAAACGGGAAGAGCGTTGATTGATGAGGCTGGGTATCTTTTGACAACCCTTTTTGCAAGCAAGAGACTCCCGGATGGAAAAGAGAGTTATATTGTAGATGCTGGGGTTAATCTTTTGTATACTGCATTTTGGTATAACTTTGAGATTTTCCTTGATAAAAGGTATGAGGGATTAAATGAGCCAAGTCAGATAAACGGACCTCTTTGTATGAATATTGATATTATCAATGAAAATATTATGCTACCTCCTTTAAAAAGAGGAGCGGTTATGACAATCTGGCCAGTTGGAGCTTATAATGTGACTCAGTGGATGCAGTTTATTAGATATCGCCCAGCTGTTGTATTGATTGATAAAGAGGGGACTCCTCACTTAATAAGAGAGGCTGAGAGCTTAGAGGATATTGTAAGAAGAGAAAAACTGCCTGAATACTTAAAGTAAAGAGATGAAAGAGAAGTTAGAGATATTTTTTAAGCCTTTTGCTTCTATCTTATTTTTAAGAAGTTATAAGCTAGGCATTTTTCTTTTTCTTATCTCTTTTGTTTTTAAAAGTGTTGCGATTTTAGGAGTTGTTGCGTTAATTTCTACTATTGTGTTTGCTGAATTTACTTCTCTTAGAGATTATTATTTAAAGTATGGATTTTATCTTTATAATTCTTTGCTTGTTGGGATGGGGATTGGGTTTTATTTTGATGTAAGTTTATTAACGATTGGATTAAGTATTATTCTTGGTATTTTTACTTTTTTACTCTCTTTTGGACTTAATAGAGTTTTTTTAACTTGGAATTTGCCTATTTTATCTTTGCCTTTTGCGTTTGTAAGTATGATTTTTTATCTTGCAAGTTTGAAATATTACTCTTTATTTAGCAATATTATCAATAGAACGCTATTTAGTGATATTACTATTAATTCGGATTTAATATCAAACTTTTTAAAATCTCTTGGGACGATTTTGTTTTTGCCTTTTAATATTGTTGGGATTTTGATTTTGCTTATTTTTCTTTTTTATTCTCGTATTATGTTTTTGCTTGCTATTATTGGGTATTTGGTTGGAGTATTTTTTCACTCTCTTTTTATTTCTTACTTTTTAGCAGTGAACTCACCTTATAATTTTAATTTTATTTTAATTGCAATAGCTCTTGGAGGAGTTTTTTTAATTCCAAATATTAAAAATTATCTTTTAGCTTTAATTGGAGTTATTTTAAGTGTTGTCTTAATTGATGCAATGGAAGTTTTTTTTAATCAATACTCTTTGCCTGTTTATACTATGCCTTTTAATATTGTTATTATTTTGTTTTTAATGCTTCTTTATTGGAGTGGATATGAATATTTTAATTTTGATATTAAATCAACCCCTGAGAGAAGTTTAGTTAATTTTTTATCCACTATTTATAGGTTTGGTGGGCGGGATATAAAGATTTATCTTCCTTTTTATAATAAGTGGAGTGTATATCAACCTTTTGATGGAGAGTGGACTCATAAGGGTAAGTGGAGGTATGCGTATGATTTTGTAATTAAGAAAAATGGAAAAACCTATGCAAATGATGGACTTTATTTGGAAGATTATTATGCTTTTGGGCAACCAGTTATTACTCCTATTAGTGGATATATTGTTGCTATGAGAAGTGATTTAAAGGATAATTTTATAGGGGAAGTTGATAGAGAAAATAATTGGGGAAATTATGTTATTATTAAAAGTGATAGTGGATTTTATGTGGAAATTTCTCATCTTATGCAATATTCAATTCCTTTTAAAGTTGGAGATTATGTAAAGTATGGCGATATTATAGGAAAATGTGGAAATAGCGGATACTCTCCTGAGCCTCATATTCATATTCAAGTCCAAAAGGCTCCATATCTTGGAAGTGAAACTTTGCCTTTTAAATTTGTTGAGTATATTAAAGATAATAGACTTTATTTTTACTCTCTTCCAAAAAAGGATGAAGAGATTGAGTGTTTGGCTGTTGATAAATCAATGAAGCTTAGAATGACTTTTATTTTGGATGATGAGTATTGCTATGATGTAATTGAGAATGGGAAAGTTGTGGATAAGGTTTGTTTTAAAGTAGGGATGAATGAAAATGGAGAGTTTTATTTTAAAGAGGGAGATAATAGGCTTTATTTTTATTCAGTTGAGAAGTTTTTCTATTTTTATAAGTATGAGGGCGGGGATGGGTATTTAAAAGAAATTTTTAAACTTGTCCCAAGAGTTCCTTTTATTAATAAGGATGTTAAATTTTGTGATGTGTTACCACTTGATTTGAAATATAAGGGAGTTGAACTTATTATAAAAGAGGTGTTGTTATCTTTTTATTATAAGTTGTTTAATCAAAAAGAGGAGTATCAAAAAGAGAAATTGTCTATAAAATCAAGATTTGGAGAGGTTAGATTTAGTTTTTATGAGAAAGGATTTGATAAGGTAATACTTAAAAATAAAGAGTTAAGGAGAAATCGTGAAAAAGCTTTTTCTTATTATAGTTAGTTTTGTATTTTTATTTGGGGGGGAATATAATTTAACAAAAGATGAAATAAAAGATGCTTATTATCAATCTTATAAATATGAGAAGATGGGAGATTATAAAGATGCTATTAAAGTTTTAATTCCAGTTTACAAACTCTATCCAAATGGATATACTATTAATTTAAGACTTGGGTGGCTTTTTTATTTAGCTCGAAGATATGAAAATGCTATAAAACATTATAGGATTGCTTCTATGGTTTATCCTTATGCAGTTGAACCAAAACTTGGGCTTATGAGAGTTTATAATGCTATGGAAAAATATAATAATAGTGTAGAGATTGGGGGAGTTATTATTAAACAGATTGATTATTACAATTTTTATGGCAATTATTATTATGTAGCAGCTCTTATTGGGCTTAAAATGTATAAAGAAGCGATAAAAATTGATTATAAAATGCTCTCTTTATATCCAACAAGCGTTTTATATCTTGTAAATCTTGGAATGAGTCTTTATAATTTAAAAGATTTTAAAAAAGCAAAAAGTGTTTTTGAAAATGTTTTGATTTTAGATCCGACAAATGTTAGTGCAAAATATTATTTAAAGCTTATCAAATGAGAGTTTTAATTTTTGATTATGCAAATTGGGCTGATTTTAATGGAGAGTTTGTAAGCAGTGAAGAAGAGTTTTTTGATAGGGTAGTAAAAGATTATGACGTAGTAATAGTCAATTTTGATTTTCTCTCTTCTTTGCTTGCAGCAAGACATTTAATTAGAGGGTATGTTATTTTTATTGCTTCTTTTGTGGATGAAGTTATTTATAAAAAGGCGCTTAGCGTTGGAGATTTTTGTTATCAGTTTGATGAAGTGTATAAAATAAAGCATAGACTAAAATATATTGAAAATAAGTTGTTTAAAGCTAAATCAGGTATTGTAAAATGGGGTAATTTTTTGGTAAATTTACAAACAGGCAATATTTATAAAGATAAAGAGCTTTTAAATCTTACCTTAGCAGAAAAGGAGCTTTTGTTTTATCTATTAAAAAATAGAGAGAGGTTTGTAAGTAAAGAAGAGATTGTTGATAGGGTAAGAGGGATAGATTCTTTAAATTCGGTTAAAGTTATTATCTCTTCTCTTAGAAAAAAGGGATTTGAAGTTGATAATATTAAAAATTTAGGATATAAAATTAATTTAAAGGAGCAATTATGAAAAAATTTTTATTATCGGTTGTAGCAACACTTTCTTTTGCAGCGAGCACAAGTACTCTAATGCCTTATGGAGCTTATATTCATTATGGAGATAAATCTACAAAGGATTATGCAGATTTATTTGGGATTTATGCAAGTTATTATAATTTTCCTGTTAAGTTTGAACTAGATGGTGAATATTTAAAAATTAAATATAAATCAATTACTAAGAGTGTTCCTATCACACCTTCTTCTACTATAACTACTACTTATAATCCAAGTGATTGGAATCAATATGATTTAACTTTTGCAGCTCACTATTATCAAGGATATAACTGGGATTATAAAGTTGGTATTCATAATGTTTTTATTGACCAAAAGGATAATCCGGATAATTACGATAAAGTATTATTTGGTGGAGTTATGTATTATGTTTATTTAGCTTATAATGCAGGAGTTGATTTTTATTATTCAATGTATAATAATTTTCATGTAAATCAATATACTCTTTTTGGAGGAGTGAATTTTGGAAATTATTATGCACCTGGTGGAAGTCATTATGTAGAGGTTAAGCTTAATTTTATTAATATTTCGGATAAAGATGTAACTGGCAAAAAGAATTATGTAAATGCAGAAGCAAAATATACTAATGCACAGGGTCCTTGGGTTACTACAATTGGTGGAAATATTGGTAAAAATGCTTATAAGGTAGAAAGTGGAGGATTTGTTGTTTATAGTTTAAATGATGAGTATAAGGGAAAAGCATATATTAAAGTTAACTATTCAATTAATAAAACAACAGGGGTTGGAGTTAAGTATACTAAAACTTATTTTGAAGAAGGAGACAAAGATACATTTTCTGATACTTATATGTTAGAGTTTTCAAAATCATTCTAATAGTTTTTTTACTATCTCAAAGTGGTTTGCAGTCATTATATGGATGCGAGGGTTTAGAGTAAAGAGTTTTTTAAATAGTTCTTTGCTCATTTCAAATCCGATTAATTCTTCCTCTTTTTCGTTTTGAGCTTTTTGTAAGTTTTCAATCCATTCATTTGGTACATAAATTCCTGGTACATTTTTTTGTAAAAACAGGGCTGTTTTTAGTTTTGTAATTGGAAAGAACCCAAAAACTATCTCAAAATCACTAAACTCTTTTTTTATCTTATCTCTTATTTCAATAAATTTTTTAGCTATTTCAATATTGTAAATTGGCTGGGTTATAATTGCTGCTGCTTTTTTAGAGGCTTTTTTGTATATTTTTTTTTCAATTGAAGAGAAATTTTTAGCAAAAGAGTTGCTTACTGCAAATGGAGTTATTGGTTTTGGTGGAATTTTAAACTCTTTTCCCATAAAATCTTGTCCTTTATTAAATTTTTCAATTATCTCTAAAAGTAAAAGACTATTTCCTTCCAAAACCCCTTTTGCTTTTTGGTCAGAAATTCTTACGCTATCTCCGGTAATTGCTAGTATGTGAGTTACATCAAGTTCATTTGCTCCAAGTAAGTCGCTTTGAAGTGCAATTAAATTTCTATCTCTCATTGTCATTGTAGCAATTACTGGTTTTTTAAAAGTTTCTTGGAGTCTATATGCTGCTATTATGGAATTAAATTTTAATTTGCTAAGAGGACAATCTGTTGTTGAGAATCCATCGACATATTTATAAGCTTCGCTTTTTTGTAGCTTTTCTATCATTGGTTTTATGGTTGGAAGCTTTGGGGGTGTTGTTTCAAGTGTTATTAATTTATTTTTTAGTTTCTCTTTTAGACTCTGCATTCCTCACTCCGTTTTTGATGGAATTATAACTTAATTTGATAAAATTCTTTTAAAAAAGGGCATAAATGGTTTTAATGATAGATAATTATGATAGCTTTACTTATAATATTGTCCAATACTGTTTAGAGCTTGGAGCAAATTTAAAAGTAATAAGAAATGATGAGTTGAGTGTTGAAGAGATTAAAAAGTTAAATCCTAAAAAAATAATAATCTCCCCAGGACCATCCACTCCAAAAGAGGCTGGGGTGAGTGTTGATGTTATTAAAGCGTTTAGCAATACTCCAATTTTGGGAGTTTGTCTTGGACATCAATCAATTGCTTATGCGTTTGGAGGAGAGATAATAAGAGCTAAGAATTTAATGCATGGTAAAACAAGTAATATAAAAGTTAAAATTAAGGATGATATTTTTAAAAATATACCCGATAGTTTTAGAGTTACGAGGTATCATTCTTTGGTAGTAAATCCTAAGAATTTGCCAGAGTGTATAATCCCAACTTCATTTAGTTTAGATGATAATGAAATAATGAGCCTTAGAGTAAAAGATAAGCTAATTTTTGGAGTGCAGTTTCATCCTGAATCTATTATGAGTGAATATGGAAAAGAGATTATAGGTAACTTTTTAAAGTTATGATATTTTTTGTTTTTTATTATTTATTTCTTTTGTGGTATGGAGTTTATTTATCTTTTTGTAGTGTTGAGGTAGAGGCTATTGAGAAATTGCCTTGGCTTAGAGAGCTTATTACTCTTAGTGTCTCTTTTTTTGGTAAAAATGATTTGGCTTTGAGATTTCCTCAAATTTTAGTTAGTTTTTTTTCTCTTTTGCTTTTTTTCTCAATCGCAAAAAAAGTCTTAAAAAAAGATTTTCTCTTTGCAACAATAATATTTGCTTTGATTCCAGGATTTATAATCTCTTCGTTGATTATCAATAAATCAATTTACATTCTTTTTTTGGTTTTGCTTTTTATAAGGGTTTATTTGTTTAATCCTTATTTATCTTATTTTTTGTTGGTTCTTTATTCTGTTTTAGATGGTTCTTTTATTGTTCTTTATGTTGGGATTTTGTTTTATGCTATTTATAAAAAAGATAATTTTCTTTTAGTGTTGGCTTTAATTTTGCTTATGGTAAATGCAAATTATTTTAATTACAAAATAGGTGGAAAGCCAAGGGGATATTTTTTGGATGTTTTTTTCGTTTATACTCTTATTTTTTCTCCTTTTGTCTTTTTTTATTTTATCTATTCAATTTATAAAGCGTTTTTTTATAAAAAAGACGTTATCTTTTTTATCTCATCTACTGCTTTAATTATCTCTTTTTTGTTTTCATTTAGGCAAAGAATAAAAATTGACGATTATGCTCCTTTTGTATTGCCATATGTTATTTGGATGATTAAGATTTTTTTTAATTCATATAGAGTTAGGCTTCCAAGATTTAGAAGAGGGTATAAAGTTTTATTTGTTGTTTTGTTTGGAAGTTTAATTTTATTTGATATTACTCTATTTTTAAATTATCTAACCCCAGCAAGAAAAATAAGTAATGAGTTTTATTTTATAAAGCCTCTTGCAGCTAAGCTTAAAACTTATAATTTAAAAGTTAGGTGTAATAATGAGAGTATTTGCAAGAGTTTATATTTTTATGGAGTTAAAAGAGGAGATTTGTATCTTAACTACTCAAAAAGTAAAAAAAGTGTTACTATTTTAAAAGGGGATAACGTTTTAATGGAGTTTAATGTTTCAAAATTAAACACATTTTAAAAAAAAGAGCTTTATTAAAAGTTTTTCTTTTCTATCTTTTTGAATAAATGTTAAAATTTCTAAAACAAAATTCAAGGAGTATTAATGGCTCAAAAACCAATACGCGAATATGATGGTAAAAGACTTTTTGCAGAGAATTGGGATAACTATTTTAAAGGATTAAAATATCCTTTTGAGAGTGTTTTAGTAAGAAGTGGAGAGGAGCTTTTAAAAAAAGCTGGGGAACCTGGATATGAGTGGCTAAAACAAAAACCTCTTGTTGCAAAACCGGATATGCTTTTTGGTAAAAGGGGTAAAAATAACTTAGTTTTATTTAAAATTAATAAGCCAGGTGATGTAACTCTTGAAGATGCGGCTAAATGGATTGATGAAAAAAGAAAAAATAAAGTAAAAGTTTACTCAAAATTCGAAGGTGATAAACCAGTTGGTGAACCAAAAGAGGATTATTTAACTTACTTTATCGTAGAACCTTTTACTCCGCATAGTGAGGATGAAGAGTATTATATTGCGGCTGCAAGTTTGGATGAAAATTATGATGTTTTGTATATGTCAGCTCATGGAGGAATGGAAGTTGAAGAGAATTGGGATAAAGTAACTGAGGTTAAAATTCCAATTGATGCAAGTGATGAAGAGATTGAAAAATTAATTAAAGAAAATATTCCAGCAGATATTCCAGAAGATAAAAAAGATGTATATGCAAATTTTGCAATCAATTTTTATAAATTTTTTAGAGACTTAAACTTTGCATACCTTGAAATTAATCCAGTTGTAATTAAGGATGATAAAGTATATCTTCTTGATTTAGTTGCAAGACTTGATGATACGGCTGGATTTTTGATGAAAGAAAAATGGGGAGATATTGAATTTCCAACACCATTTGGTATGCCAGAAAAATCAAAAGAGGAAAAAGCAATTGCAGAAGCTGATGCAAAAAGCGGTGCTTCATTAAAACTTACAGTTCTTAATCCAAAAGGTAGAATCTGGACACTTGTAGCAGGTGGTGGTGCTAGTGTTGTATATGCTGATACTATTGCTGATTTAGCAGGTGGAGTGGAAGATTTGGCAAACTATGGAGAGTATTCAGGTGGTCCTACAACTGATGAGACAAGATTTTATACTGAAACAGTGCTTGATTTAATGACAAGAGAAAAAGACCCACAAGGTAGAGATAAAATTTTAATTATTGGTGGTGCTATTGCAAACTTTACAGATGTTGCTAAAACATTTAAAGGAATTATTCAAGCGTTTGAAAAATATGCTGATAGAATGAAAGATGTTGGAGTTAGAATCTATGTTAGACGCGGTGGTCCAAACTATGAAAAAGGTTTGAAGGATATAAAAGAAGCAGCAGAAAGACTTGGGCTTCCAATTAAAGTATACGGACCAGAAACTCATATTACTGATATTGTTAGAATTGCACTTGAAGATGACAAAAAAGGAGCGAAATAATGAGTAATGCACTATTTACAAGAGACACACAAGCAATTTTTTGGAATAACAATAAATCAGCAATTCAGAGAATGCTTGATTATGATTATGTAATTAAAAGAGAAAAACCATCAGTAGCGGCTATTGTTGCTCCAACAAGCTCAGCTAAATTTGAGAAGTTTTTCTTTGGTACTGATGAAGTTATGATTCCAATTTATAAAAGCACGGCTGAGGCAGTAAAAAATCATCCAAATGCTGATGTTTTACTTAACTTTGCTTCATTTAGAACGGCTTATGATGTAACAAATGAAGCTTTGGATATGGACCAATTTAGAGTAATTATGATTACTGCTGAGGGGATACCTGAGAGACTTGCAAGACTTATGAATAAAAAAGCTAGAAAAAAAGGAGTTACAATTATTGGTCCTGCAACTGTTGGTGCTATTACTCCTGGTGCGTTTAAAGTTGCAAATATTGGTGGGACAATTGAAAATATTGTAAAATCAAAACTCCATAGACCTGGAAGTGCTGGACTTGTAACAAGAAGTGGAGGACTTTTCAATGAGCTTAGCAATATTATTGCACTAAATGCTGATGGAATTGCTGAGGGAGTTGCGATTGGTGGTGATAGATTTGTAGGCTCAACTTTTATTGACCATATGCTTAGAATGGAGAAAAATCCACAAGTTAAATATATGATACTTCTTGGAGAAGTTGGTGGTAGAGAAGAGTATAAAGTAATTGAAGCAATTAAAGAAGGAAAAATTACAAAACCAGTAATTGGATGGTGTATTGGTACAATTGCTAAACATTTTGATAGTGGCGTGCAATTTGGACATGCGGGAGCAAGTGCAAATGCTGATGAAGAGACAGCTGAGGCTAAAAATAGAGCTATGAAAGAAGCTGGAATTCATGTACCAGATAACTTTAATGACTTGCCTCATGTAATTAGAGGAGTTTATGAGCAATTAAAAGGTGAGGGTGTTATTAAAGATATTGAAGAACCAGAAGTTCCGCCAATTCCAGAAGATTATTCAAAAGCACTTGCAGCTGGGAAAATTAGAAAACCAAGAAACTTTGTATGTACAATTTCAGATGATAGAGGAGAAGAAGCAGTATATGCTGGAATTCCAATTAGTGCTGTTGCAACTCCTGATACTGGATATAGTATTGGTGATGTTATTACACTTCTTTGGTTTAAGAAAAGATATCCAAAATGGGCAACTGATTTTATTGAAACTGTTATTAAAACGGTTGCAGACCACGGACCAGCAGTTAGTGGAGCTCATAATGCAAAAGTTACAGCAAGAGCTGGAAAAAGTGTGGTTGAGAGTTTGGTAACTGGACTTCTTACAATCGGACCAAGATTTGGTGGGGCAATTGATGGTGCGGCTAAATACTTTAAGTATGCTTATGATAAAGGAATGAGTCCAGTAGAGTTTGTTAACTATATGAAAAAACAAGGTATTCCAATTCCTGGAATTGGGCATAGAATTAAATCGGTCAGAAACCCTGATAAGAGGGTTGAAGGACTTAAAAAATATGCAAAAGAATTTTTCCCAGCAACTCCACTTCTTGATTATGCGCTTGAAGTAGAAAAAGTTACAACTTCAAAAAAAGAAAACTTAATTCTAAACGTTGACGGGACAATCGGTATTTTGATGGTTGACATGTGGAGAGTTTTAGGGTATACTGAGAAAGAAATAAATGAATTTATTGAAAGCGGGGCATTAAATGCATTCTTTATCCTTGGAAGAAGTATTGGATTTATAGGTCATATCTTAGATGAAAAAAGACTTGGAATGCCAATGTATAGACATCCGTGGGATGATATTTTATATCAAGTTGAAAAGGCTGAGGAGTTATAAAATGAAAATAAACAGAAGGCTTTTTAAGCCTTCTTTTACAATGATTGAGCTTATAATTGTTATTATTATCATTGGAATACTTGCTGCTTCTTTAAACTTTCAATTTTTTAACAGTAATTTACAACTTGCAGCTGATAAGATAGCAAATGATTTAAGATATACAGAATCACTTGCTTTTAAAGATGATAAATACCAGCCTTTTCCAAATCATATTTGTGATAGTAGCGATGAAGGAAAAAAGGAGTGTAATAGAAGTAAATATTGGTTTAAGCAGTGGTGGCAATTTAGGATTGCTAAAACAAGGAGTGGAGATTACTGGTATGAGATTTTTAGTGATTCTCCAACTGCTAGTACTTCTAGTAATTTTGATAAAAGGGGTGGACCTAGTAGTGAATTTGCAAAAAGTCCATTAAATAATAGATATATGACTGGAAATAATGGAGCCAGTACGGATGAAGATTTAAACTTATCTAAATATAACATTGCGCTTATTACTTATAAAATTGGAGATATGGAAAAGACTATTTCTTCAAGTTCGTCTCTTAGAATTTTGTTTGATAATTATGGGAATGTTTTTTTAGATGAAGGAGAGAAAGGGGATAGTGGAGATATTAATCCTCTTGATTATCAAAAACGCCCTCTCTTAAAAAAGACATTAGAGATAAAATTGTGTCAAGATAGTGCGTGTAATAAATGCATAGGAGTTTTTATTACTCCTGGGGCGTATGTTTATGAAGGTAAGTGCAAATAATGTTATTTTAATGTAGGGGAGTTATAATTTTGATGCAAAAGCTTTTTCATTTTTTCTCCTTTTTTCCTTTTTAAAGGCTTCTTATGAGATATAGATTCATTTTTAATGGTATTGTTCAAGGGGTTGGATTTAGACCTACTATTTATAAAATTGCTATTTCTCTTAATTTACGAGGATTTGTTTTAAATAGTTCAGATGGAGTAGTTGTTGAGATAGAAGGTAAGAGGAAAGATGATTTTTTAGACTTACTTTATAAAAATTTACCTCCCCTAGCAAAAATTGATTCTATCAAAAAGGAGACTTTACCCATAGTAGGTTATAAAGAGTTTAAAATTCTTTCTTCAAAAGAGACTAAAAAAACTACTTTTATCTCTCCTGATAAATCAATTTGCAAAGAATGTATAGAGGAGATGTTTGATAAAAGTAATCGGCGTTATTTATATCCTTTTATAAATTGCACAAATTGTGGTCCAAGATATACAATTATTGAAAATATCCCTTATGATAGAAAAAATACTTCAATGAAAAAGTTTAAAATGTGTAATAGGTGTTATCAAGAGTATACAAATCCTCTTGATAGAAGGTATCACGCTGAGCCTATTAGTTGTTTTGAGTGTGGTCCAAAGCTTAGGGTTTTTGGGAATGGGCTTATAGAATTTAATAGTGAAATTGAAAAGATAAAATTTATTGCAAATAAGTTAAAAGAGGGTAAAATTGTTGCATTAAAGGGGCTTGGGGGATTTCATTTGATGTGTGATGGGACAAATGAAGAAGTCGTAAAAGAACTTAGAATAAGAAAAAAAAGAGCAAAGCCTTTTGCTTTGATGTTTAAAAATTTAGAGAGTATAAAAAAATATTGTTTTTTAACTAAAAAAGAAGAGGAGCTTATAACTTCTTATGAAAAACCAATTGTTTTAGTAAAGCAAAAAAAAACTTTAAAATTTATAGCCGATGGGATTGATAGATATGGAGTTTTTTTACCTTATACTCCTTTGCATTTGCTTTTGTTTGAATTTATTGATTTTCCATTAGTAGCTACAAGTGCAAATGTTTCTGGTGAGCCTATTATTAAAGATGTAAAAGAGCTTTTTGAAAAGTTAAATGGAGTATTTGATTTTGTTTTAGATAATGATAGAGATATTGTTAATAGTTGCGATGATAGTGTAGTTGAAGTAGCTTTGGATAAGTTAGTTACGATAAGAAGTGCAAGGGGATATGCTCCATTTAGTATCAAAACTTCTTCAAAAAAAAATATTTTAGGAGTTGGAGCAAATCAAAAAAGCACAATTTCTATTGGATTTGAGGGAGGAGTGATTTTATCACCTCATATTGGAGATTTAGAGACAATTGATAGTGTGGAGTATTTTAAAAATACAATCAAAACCTTTAAAAGGTTGTATGAATTTGAAGAGGATGTAATTATCTGTGATAAGCACCCTTTTTATGAATCTACAAAGTGGGCTTTATCTCAAAATAAAGAGGTTATAAAAATCCAGCACCACTTTGCCCATGCCCTTAGTGTGATGTTTGAACATAATTTAAAAGGGGAGTTTTTGGCTTTTATTTTTGATGGGACAGGGTATGGGGATGATGGAAGTATTTGGGGAGGGGAGGTTTTTTGGGTAAATAGAAGTTCTTATAAAAGGCTTCATTACATAAAACCTTTTAAACTTATAGGTGGAGAGAAAGGAATTAAAAATCCAGCAAATTTAGCTGTTAGTTTGATTGATGAGAGTTTGGCAAAAAATTATCCAAATTATAAACTTGTAAAGAGTTTAAAAAACGCTCCTTTTCCTCTGACTTCGTCAATGGGGAGGGTTTTTGATGTGGTTGCTTTTTTAGGGGGAATGATTGAAAGAAACGAGTATGAGGGTTACAGCGGGCTTAGGATTGAGAAATTTTATAATGAAAAAATAAAAGAGTTTATAGATTTAAAAGTAGATAAAGAGATTGATTTTAGTGAGGTTTTTAATTTTGCTACAAGATATAAAGGCGAATTTGAGTTAGTCAGTTCAGTTTTTATAAATACAATAGAAGATATGATGATAAAAATTTCAAAAATGTATAATTTACCGGTAATTGTTGGCGGGGGTGTTTTTCAAAACAGAACTCTTTTGAGTAAAGTTATTAAATCCCTAAATCCATACTTTAATCAAAAAATTCCTTTAAATGATGGGGGAATTAGTGTTGGACAGGTTGCTTATGGAGTGTGGAATTTATGATATAATTTTTAAAAAAGGGGTGTAAATGAGGTTTTTAGTAATTATTTTTTTAGTAGTTTTTTCATTTGCTAAAAAAGATTTAACAATAGCAAGTGGGGGCAAAGGGGGGAATTATTATCAGGTAGCTGAGGATATTGTTAATTTTTGTGGAAGAGAGATTAAAAATAAATTTGGATATAATCTTATAAATGTGCCAACGAGCGGGTCGGTTGAGAATTTAAATGGACTGCTTAGGAAAAAATACTCAATCGGGTTTGTGCAGCAGGATGTTTATGCCTTTTTTAAAAAAAGGGACCAGCTAAATGAGATTGAAAATAAAACCCAAAAACTTTTTTACCTCTATCCAGAGTATCTTCATATCTTAATTCCGATTGGCTGGAAGCCAAAATCAAACGGATTTTTATCTTTGTTTGAAAATATTTTTAATAAAAACAAAACAATCTCAATCTACTCTCTTAAAAATCAAGTAGTATATGCAAAAGGGGGAGCGATTATCTCAGCTCAGGCACTTTCTTATTTTCTTGGGCTTAATTTAAAAGTTGTGGATGCAAGCAAAGCAAAAGTAAACGGACCTTTTATTTTTGTAACAGGAAGCGGGGATAGCAGAATTCAGGCGATGTTAAATAGTGGCAAATGGATGCTTTTATCATTTAATGGGGCTGAACTTGCAAATAAGGCAATGTTTTATAAACCAGCAAAAGTTACTTATATTGTAAATGGAAAAGCAGTTAGTGCAAATACTGTAAGCATTATGAGCGTGGCTTATTCAAGAAAATATAGAAGCAAAAAGAGAAAAGAGGCTTTAAAAGCTTTAAAAGAGTGTATTAGGTCAAATATTGATGATTTAATTGATGATGGGGTGAGTGATAAGTGGACTATTATTCAAAAAGTAAACGGCTGGGGAGATGAAGATGAGTAAGTCTACAAAAATAATGATAGCGATTTTAGTGGTTGTAGGGTTTATTACAATAGGGGTAATTGCCCTTTCTTTGATTGAGTCAAGTTCAAATTCAGTGCCAGCTGAGGTAAACTCAGCCTCGGCACCGTTTTAAAGGAGATATTATGCAAGATGTGGTAGTGCCAGAAATTATAAAAAATGTAAAAGAGAATTCTCTTAGTAAAATTGAAAAAGAGTATCAGGAAAAGATTGAAGAGCTTAAAAAGCCATCAACAACTAAGAGGTATATTGTTTTTATAGGGCTTGTTATTGGACTTTTGTTTTTGGCTTCTTTGGTGGCAAATCAGATAATTACAGGCTCAATTGCATTAATTGTTGGGTTTGTAGCGGTTGTTTTAACGATTTACGGTATAAAGATGCTTAAAAATTTAGACCCAGTGATTGAGAGAAAACTCAAAAATCAGCAGATGAAGATGTTGATTGAAGAGGCACAAAAAAGGACAATTGAAACAATTTCAAATTATGTTTTAGCGTTAGAAGAGTATAATAACTATGTAAAAAAGCTTAGGAATAAAGTGGATGCTTTGATTACAAAGTATGAAGATAAGCTAAGAAATACAAAAGATGATTATTTAAAAAAAGAGTATGAAAATCTCTTAAATAAACTAACAAAAGCAAAAGAGGCTATTGAGGTTATTGAAAGAAATTCGGCAAAGAAGAAAGAGGAGTTTGAAAAAAGGCTTAAAATTGCAAGGGAGAAGTATGAATTTACAAAAGAGACAAAAGATATTGTAAATTTCCTTGAAAAGTATGCTAACTCTTCCCTTGATAAAATGCTTGTAGATACTTCTCTTTCTACTCTTGATAAAGAGTTTAATGAAATTACCGCTTCAATTGAGAATCTTGCAAGCGATTTAGGAGATGTTGATTAATCTTTTAAGAGGGAGTTTGAAGTTGTTAAATCTAAATTCGGTTTCTTTTAAATAATAAAAAAACTTCTTATCCCTTACCCCTTTAAACTTTTTGATAAACTCTTCAAAGTAGTCCCAGAATTGATAAATTAACGCTTGGTTTTGAAATTTTATAATTTTATTCTGTCTTAACATAGATTTAATTTCATCGGGGGAGAGGTTTTTGTAGTGTTTTAAGGATGTGAGGAGTATATTGTAAATTTTGCCATAGTTAATTGTTAAGAAATTTTGGGCTGTGTAGATTGAATTTTTATCTTTTTTTAGGGTTTTTGCTTACTAGTCGTCATTTTTTAAAATATCCTTTCTAAATTAATGGATTTACGGGGATTTGAAGTCATGACAGATACAAAAAAATCAAATACGATTTTTATTTTTTTTTGCATTATAGATAAAATTGAAAAACAATGAGCTTTAAAACTCTAATCCGTACATAAAATAACTTTTTTCCTATATGAGAATTGGTATAATTTCCTTATCTCCTACATCTACCATTTTGGGATTGTGTTTTTCGTTTGTGTGGGTTAAGTTCATAGTTTATCCTTGAATAAGCCTTTTTGATATTATAGTAATTTTTTTAAATTAAAATGCAAAACACTCCAAAGGATTGAGCCTACAATAAATCCTGCGATGGGGGAAATTTTATAAGGTTTAAAACTACCATTGTGATTAAAAATGAAATTATGAGGGCTACTATATCTTTCAAATCAGTCCTATTACCATTTTTATTGCGATTATATATAAAAGTATTCCGATTATTTTTTTGATGTGGTGCTGTTCGAGTTTAAAATGCATAAAATAGTTCCCGATATATCCTCCGGCTATTGCCCCGAGTGTCGCAACTCCTAATACTATCCAGTCTATTTTTACAAAGCTCATATACGTTAAAAACGCCGCAAACGTTGAAAAAGGAATTACAAAACTAAGAGTAACAGCCAGTTTTTTAGCATCAAATCCCAAAAGAATCAATACCGGCATAAGTAAAGCACCTCCTCCAATTCCAAGAAGTCCGCTTATAAAACCTACAACTGCTCCTATTAATACCATAATCCATGGTTTTGTGAAATGAAATTTTTGCTCTTTTTTGCCAAAAAGAATCATACTTGCACTAAAAAATAAAAACAGGGCAAAAAGCCATTTTACTTCATGAACGGGTACATGTTTTGAATACATGGCCCCCACAGGTGCGAAAGCAGCAAGTGATATGGCAAGCGGCAGGGCAAATTTAATATCCAAAACTTTTCTTTTAATATTCATAATTGTAGCCGTTACGGTTGTGGTTGTATTAACAAAAAGTCCGATTGCTTTTGCAAAGTTAAAATCAATCCCCATCCAGTGCAATACCGGAATCAAAGCAACGGCGCTTCCCACGCCTCCAAGAGCGAAAAATGCACTTAAAACGGTTGAAACTATAAAAATTTCAAAATAAAACATTTTTCTTCCTTTATGTAAAATAAAAAAAGAGAAGATTAATCTTCTAAAAATTTTTTTGCGTTTGCCGTTTTTAATGTTTTCATAAGCTCGATTAAACCTTCTTCAAGATATGTGGCGTTAAATCCTTTTTCTCTTAAAAATGCAGCTGCAAACGGTGAACGGGTGCTTCCCGGACATGCCGCTACAATCAGTTTGTCTTTTGGAAGTTTGTCAAGGTTTGATTCAATTTCATCTGGTGCTAGTTCTATTGCGAATTTAACTCCCCACACTTTTTTTTCAAACGGCATTCTTATATCAAGTAATACCGCTTTTTTTTTCTTTGTAAAGTTTTAGAAATTCTTCAATGTTTGTTTTTAACTCTTTGCTTCCTGTCGGTGTTGCGTATTTAATCATTTTTGCTCCTTTATTTTTTTATTGTCCGGATCAGTTGAATAAGCAAGCATTGGAACGTATATTAACGTCAAAAGCGTTCCAATCAACAAACCTCCCACTGCAACATTTGCAAGCGGTGATAATCTTTCAAGTCCCACCGCCTGTTCAAGAGCGATAGGAATCATTCCCGCAATTGTACCAAAAGCAGTCATCATAACGGGTCTGAATCTGACTTTAACACTCTCAATTGCGGATTCAAACGGAGATTTGCCTTCTTTTTTATATTCTTTATAAAAATCTATTAACAATACCGCATTTTTAATAATAATACCAAACAGTAACAATAATCCCACCATGCTAGGCATACACGAAGGCTTATGAGCTATTAACAAAGCCCAACTAGCTCCAATCATTGAAAGAGGTAAAACAAGTATCATAACAAGTGAAAGTCTTAAAGACTGATATACCACCATTAAGGTCATAATTAAAATAATTACACCGATTGCGATGGCTTTTATAAGTCTTTTAAACGAGTCTTTCATCTCTTTTATGTCACCTTCATGATGATAGTTTGTAATTCCGTGTGCGTGTAAAATTTTATCGGCATCTTCTGTGATTTTGCTTATTGGTCTTTTCTCTCTGTAACCCTGAGCGTCAATAGCATATTTTAAATCAAACCTTTCGATTTTGTTGTATGTAAAATGAGTTTTGATTTTAGCAATTTGGCTTAAAGGAATAACGCCGTTTTTTGTATCAATTGGCAAAAATTTGAGAACATGTAAATTTTTACCGAAATCTCCGCTAAATCTTACTCTTACGAATTGAACGTTCATAGAACTTAATTTACTGGATATGGAAACCGGCTGGTCTTTGAGTGCAATTTGATAGATTATGGCACCCGGGGTTAGTCCGTAACTTAGGGCTTTATTTTTATCTATTTCAATAACCGCTTCTTTGAAATCTTTATCCCAGCTTATCTGGGTGGTGGTAATTCCTTTTATGTTTTTGATTAACTCTTCCGCTTTATGTGCGAGTTTCGGAAGAGATTTATAATCATCGCTTCTAAACTGAATATCAAGCGGTGCCGAAATCGTTGAAAGTGCGGTTGCACCGAAATCAAATACATTGAAATATTTAATTCCTTCTATTTTGGCAAGCTGTTTTCTAATTTCTCTTTCAAGCTCCCAGATTGTTTTGTTTCTGTGAAATCTGTCAACCGCAATAATGGTCATCATTACGCTGTTTCCGCTTCCTTTGCCTCCGATTGAAAGTACGCCTTTTTCGGTACCTATGGCAACGGAGCTTTTTTCAAGCCACGGCTGTTTGTTCAGCCAGTTAAAGAAAGGTTTAAGCCTCTTTTCGCTCTCGTTTGCGTTTAGATTGCTTGAAAATTCAACTTTTGCTTTTATAATCCCCGTATCCATAGGAGGCATAACGTCTTTTCCGATAAGCGGCATAATGTTTTTAAGACTTAACATTAATACGATTATTGCTCCTAAAATTAAAGCAAATCTTCTTAATGTATAGAATTTACCGTTTGACCATTTAATAACGCTTATATATGGGGTTATGAGTTTGCCTATTGTGTTTTGATACAGTTTTTCAAAAAATTTTTCAAATTTTGTTTTGGAATATCCGTTTTTGTATAGGTAATTTGAAAGCACCGGAATAAATGTAATTGATAAAAACCAGCT
>Ga0256838_1000063_pt1 | contig 80765 bp, 88 predicted proteins | sample 4571419metaG_FD_185978 | JGI IMG/M metagenome (GOLD analysis project Ga0256838, IMG submission 185978) | Hydrothermal vent microbial communities from Guaymas Basin, Mexico - 4571-419 | ecosystem: Environmental > Aquatic > Marine > Hydrothermal vents | place: Mexico: Guaymas Basin | collected... | reverse complement strand
CTACAAGATCTCACACGGGAGCCGCCCAAGGTGGAATTAATGCCGCTTTGGCAAATGTAGATCCTACTGATAATGAAGAACTTCATACTTTTGATACGATTAAAGGTAGTGATTACTTGGCTGACCAGGAAGCGGTAAAATATATGTGTTATGAAGCTCCGAAAATTATCAGAGCTATGGAACATATGGGTGTACCATTTAGCAGATTAAATAACGGTAAAATAGCACAAAGACCATTTGGTGGTGCAAGTAAAGATAGAACATGCTATAGTGCGGATAAGATGGGGCATGTAATGCTTCATACTTTATATGAACAATGTATAAAAGAAGGTGTAAATTTTTTAAATGAATGGTTTATGCTAAATCTTATTCATAACGGAAGAAGAATTATAGGTGTGACGGCGATTAATATAGCAACCGGTGAAATAGAACTTATAAAAACAAAAGCCGTGATTTTAGCTACAGGAGGTCACAGCAGAATTTATTGGGGTTATACTTCAAACGCTCTTGGTTGTACGGGAGACGGGACTGCTGCGGCTCTTAGAGCAGGACTTCCACTAAAAGATATGGAATTTTTACAATTTCACCCTACAGGACTTAGAAAATCGGCAATTCTCGTATCTGAAGCTGCAAGAGGTGAAGGAGGACATCTTATTAATTCTCTTGGGGAAAGATTTATGACTAAATATGCTCCTGAAAAAATGGAATTGGGACCAAGGGATTTGGTAAGTAGAAGTATTATGACTGAAATCAGAGAAGGTAGAGGTTTTAAAGATGAAGAAGGAAGAGAGTATGTACATCTTGATTTAACTCATTTAGGTGCCGAAAAAATTAAAAAAAGACTTCCGCAAATTAGAGAGCTTGCTATCGATTTTGAAGGAATTGACCCTATAAAAGAACCGATTCCTATTAAACCTACGGCTCATTATGCGATGGGAGGAATTCATACGAACGTAAAATGCGAAACTCCTATTGAAGGTATTTATGCTGCCGGTGAAGCACAATGCGTAAGCGTTCACGGAGCAAACAGACTTGGAGGAAATTCACTTCTTGATATAGTGGTTTTTGGTAATATAGCAGGTAAAGAGGCAGTAAGATATGCCGAAGCTACTAATTTTGCTGAAGGCGGTGAAAGCAAACTTAAAGATGACGTTAAATTCATTACAGAACTTATGAACAGAGAATCAAAAGAGACGTTAGGTGACCTTAGAGACGAACTTGGCGAAATTATGTTTAAACATTTCGGTGTATTTAAAAATGAAAAAGAGATGCTTGAAGGTTATTCAAAACTTAAAGATTTAATCGATAGAGCCCATAAAAATCTCGGAGTTGAAGATAAATCAAAAGTATTTAATCTTGATTTACAAGCTACCCTTGAATTTTTCAATCTTTTAGAAATTGCGGATGTATTGGCATATGCTTCACTTCAAAGAAAAGAATCTCGCGGTAGTTTTCACAGAGACGATTATCCAAAAAGAGATGATGAAAATTATCTATACCATTCAATGATTACAAAAAATGCGGATGGAAGTTTTAATTATGACAAAGGTGAAGTGGATTTGAGTCTTTATGAACCTGCTGAGAGAAAATACTGATTTCTAAGGGATTTTCTCTTAGAAATGGTCTCCCGGGCGGGACTTGAACCCACGACCTTCGGATTAGGAATCCGACGCTCTATCCAACTGAGCTACCGGGAGATAAATGAAATTATAACAAAAATAAGGTTTGATTATAAAAGATAAATTTTATCCTGTTTCTAAAAAATTACGTTTTAATAAAAAGGATGGAGAAATGAAAAAAATAAAATATACGGCGAAAATAAAAAGATATAATCCTGAAACAAAAGAGAGTTACTGGCAAGATTTCGAAGTTGAGGTAGAAGATAGTTTAACTGTATTAGAATTACTTATGCACATAAAAGATAAAATAGACGCAAGTCTGACTTTCAGAGCTTTTTGTAGAAGTGCGATTTGCGGTAGTTGTGCAATGATTATTAACGGTCGCGCGGGACTTGCATGTAAAATTCAGGCAAAAGATAAAATCAAAAACGGAGTAATTAAAATCGAACCTCTCCATCATCTGCCTGTTGTAAAAGATTTAGTGGTAGATCAAGAACCGGCATTTGAAAAATTTAAAAAAGTTAAACCATATCTTGTTCCGGATCCAAAAGTGGTACCGGATAACAATAAAGTTGAATCTTTGGTATTGCCTGAAGAATTTGCAAGATATGACAAACAAACCGACTGTATTTTATGTATGGCGTGTTACGGACAGTGTAATGCGCTAGAGGGTGATGAAAAATATTTAGGACCCTTCCAACTCACTAAAGTATTTAGATTTATAATGGATACGCGTGACGGAATGGATGTAGAAGAGAGAATTAAACTTGCTGAAGATCATGGAATCTGGGAATGTGTTCAATGTCAAATGTGTCTTGCGGCGTGTCCTAAGGGCGTGAAACCGGGGGATGACATTTTAGAACTTAGAAGAATTGCTAAAGACATCGGAGAAGAAAATATTGCTACAAGAAGAGCAAAATTCTGGTTTGCGACTGTTTTTGAAACGGGGCAAATTGATAAATGGCATCTGCCTGAAGTTGCTTTTGGTGACGAAAAAGGAAAAGCTGTTACTAAAAAGCTTGAAGAAGAATTTAGAAGCCGCGGTATGAAAGAAGACGAATTTGGACCTAAACCGTTCCCTGGTATTGAAAAATTTAGAAACTTTATTAAAAAACTTGAAAAGGAACTATAATGAAAAAAATAGGAATTTATCCTGGATGTTGTTTTCAAGGTGCCGATATTCATAACTATGATATAACTACTGATTTTTTAAACAGAATGGGAGTTGAGGGAATACTTCTTGATAGAGCCGCATGTTGTGGAGGAGGAGTTATTGATGAAACCAATAAAAAAATAGTTTATGGATTAAATGCCAGAAACATAGCTTTAGCGGAAGAAAAAGGGGTTGATTTATATACTCCTTGTAATACATGTTATATGATTATTGCTAAAACGAAATTAGCTCTTGACAGCGACCCTGGACTTAAAGAAAAAATTAATGAAATTTTGGCGGAAGAAGGACTTGAATACAAAGGCACTGCTAAAATTTATCATACGTTAAATCTTATTAGAGATTTTATCGGTATGGATACGTATAAAAGCAAAATACAAAGAAAATTCGAAGGCGTAAAAGTTGCTCCGTATTACGGGTGTCATGTATTGACTCCAAATGAAGTTGCTCTTGATGACCCGGAAAACCCAACAGTCCTTCAAGAAATTTTAAAACCTCTTGGAGTGGAAGTGGTTGAAGGGTATCAAAACGAACAGACTTGTTGCGGATATCACGCAAGATTTACAGACCCAGAACAAAAAGAAAGACTTGCCGTGAAACCGCTTGAGGGGGCTAAAGAAGCTGGAGCAGATGTAGTGGCTACTCCATGTCCTTTATGTCATAAAGCTATGGACGGATATGAAGAACCGATTTTACAAGTTACACAGCTTATAAACGTTGCCTGCGGTGCTACTCCTAAAGATGCTTTTTGGGATTTAAATAAAACGGAAGTAAAAATCAGCTTCTCTTAATCTTCTTTTTTTTCGTCATTTTTTTGTCATATAAATGTCAGAAATAATATAATTAGTGTTATAATTTTAATGTAAGGTCTAATGTGAGATATGATGTTATTGAAAAAATAGGTGAAGGTAACAGGGGCGAGGTTTATAAGGTAAAACTTGAAAACGGAATGTTTGCCGCTTTGAAATGGGCTAAAAGTTATGAAATAGACAAAGAGTGGAATATTTTGAATTTTTTAAAAGGAAAATATGCCCCAAAGCCAATTTTTAGAGGTAAAAAATATTTAGTTATGGAGTTAATCGATGGTAAACCTTTAAAAGAACTGATTGGTACAAAAGATTATTATATTCTTTTAAGACAAGCCCTTGAGGGAGCATATTATTTAGATAAAGTCGGTGTCTTTCATAAGCAGTTAGGAAGATATTATCATATTTTGAAAACAGATAACGGTGTTAAATTTATTGATTTTGAGAGGAGTGTTTTTAGTGAAAATCCAAGAAATTTTTTACAGATTATAGGATATTACTTGCGAAGAGACGAAAAATTTGATAAAAAAGAGTTAAATGCTCTTATTTTAGATTATAAAACTAATCCTCTAAAAGGATTAGAAAAAGCAAGGAAAATATTGGATGAAATTATTAATCAAAAGATTTAACAATCAAAAAGTTTGGTTTGATGAATTTAATGTGGATTTTAAAGAAGACGAGACTATTCTAGAACTTTTAGATAGAATCAACAGAAAAAAAAGAGATATTGCTTATCGAAGTTTTTGTAGAAGCAGTATTTGTGGAACCTGTACTGTTAAAGTAAATGATAAAACAGTCCTTGCGTGTAAAGCAAAAGTCAAAGATTTGATTCAAAACGAAGAACTGATTATAGAACCTGTAGATAGAAGCAAAGTAATAAGAGATTTGGTGGTTGATCACGAATATATTGAAAAATCTATAAAAGAAAACAGATTATGGTTTGAGGATGAAATAAGAAGCGATATTGAAAATCTTCAAACGCCCGAAGAATTGGCTAAATATGATAAACAGACAGATTGTATAATGTGTATGGCCTGTTATTTTGAGTGTGAAGCACTGGATTACAAACAGGCATTTGCCGGTCCTTTTATATTTACAAAATATTATAGATTTGTTTTTGACAGCAGGGATAAAAGCGATAAACAGCAAAGAATAGAGCTTGCTAAAGAGCATGGTCTTTATGATTGTATAAATTGCCAAAAATGCGTAATGGTTTGCCCTAAAGGTATTACTAGCGCATTTGATATAAAGGCTCTTCAAGCGAATGATAAAAACCCTCCCGTTCAGGATTTTGGGTTTGAGACAAACTTTTTTTAAAGGATAAAAAATGGCAGTAAAACCGAACGTAGAACCTTTGGATATCGAAGCGACTTTTGAAGAAGAAGGACTGGATGCCAGAGCTTTGATAACAAGAACCGATAAAAAAGGGATAATAACTTTTGCTTCTAAAGCTTATAGGGATATGACTAAATATTCTAAAGACGAACTTATCGGGAAACCTCACAGTATAGTAAGACATCCTCTAATGCCCGAAGCCGCTTTTAAAGAGATGTGGGATACGATACTAAGTGGAGAACATTGGGAAGGGTTAGTGAGAAACTTAAGAAAAGACGGAAAATATTACTGGGTTATCGTTCAAATAGATCCGATAAATGAAAATGGAGAGATTATTTATAATCAGCCGGATAAAATTGCCGGATTTGTTGCGGTTAGGAGAGAACCTTCCAGAGAAGAAGTCAGACAAGCGGATATGCTTTATAGAAAAATGAGAAAAGCTGAACTTTTAGCAAAAGAAAAATTAAAACCTTGGGAAGAAGAAGTATTAAACCAATTGTAATATCTTTGTAATTTTTCATTTATATAATGTCCTCAAAAATGGGAGGACATTATGGCTAATTATTCTGTTTTAATATCGTCTAAAGAAATTACATTTAGAGAAGCTGGGATTGAAGCATCAGCGTTAATTACAAGAACTGATAAAAAAGGGATGATAACTTTTGCTTCTAAAGCGTTTAGAAATATGACTTTATATGGAAGAAAAGATTTAATTGGTGAATCACACAATATTGTAAGACATTCTTTTATGCCGAAAATAGTTTTTAAAAAAATGTGGGAGACTATTAAAGCCGGTAAGCATTGGAGTGGTATTGTAGTAAATCAAAGAAGAGACGGAAAATATTATTGGGTTAGAGTGAGTATTGACGCTATAGATAAAGATGGTAATATTATAAGCAATATAAACAGCATTGGAGAATATTATAAAGAAAATATAAACAATAAAAAAGAAATAGCCGGGTATATTGCTTTAAGAAGAGAACCGACAGGAGAAGAAATAAAAAAAGCTATGAATCTTTATAGAAAATTAAAAATTGCGGAAGGGCTTGAGAAAAGTGTTGTTTAAGGAGTTAAATGAAAGAATCTTTTTTTATAAAGCAATTCGATAACAAATACATAGGTGATGACGGTGCTATTATAAATATTTGTAATAAAAATACTGTTATAGCCAGTGATAGCTTCTTCGAGGATATTCATTTTAAAAAAGATTGGATGAATCTGGATGAAATCTCATATAAAGCTTCTTTGGTAAATATTAGTGATATGATTGTTATGAATTCCACTATAGATTATGCGATTTTGAATGTAGGGTTCCCTAAAAATTTAAGTTTAAAAGAGATAAGACTTTTAGCGGACGGATTTAAAAAAGCCGCCGAAGAATATAAGTATGAAATAATAGGTGGAGATACGATAAGAAATGATAAGATAGCCATTTCAGTAACGATGATAGGTACAAGTAATAAACCCATAACAAGAAAAGCAAAACCTGATGAATTGGTAGCTTTTACGGGACATTTGGGAACGGTTGCCAAAGATTTGAAAGTATTGTTAAGAGGCGGAAAAATAAGCAAAAATTCAAAATTTATAAAACCGGTTTTGAGAGATAATTTTTTTTATAAAGCTTCAAAATTTATAACTGCAGCATGTGATATTAGTGACGGATTGTTTAAAGAATTAGAACGAATCTCCAAAATTTCTCATGTGGGATACGAATTTTTTCAAAATTTCCCGAAGTTGGTAGGTTGTAGCGGGGAAGAGTATGAGATACTTTTTACATTTCCTGAAAAAAACTTAAAAGTGATTCAAAATATTGCTAAAATTACAAGAACACCAATTACTGTTTTTGCTAAAACAAAACGGGGTTATTTCAGAAGTGTTTGTAAAGAAAATCATTTTTAAGGAAAAATAATGAAAATTTTGGAAGATTTGTTTGATAAAGTCATTATAAGATATACTCTTTTGCCGCTTTTTATATCACTTGTTTTTTGGGGTGTGATATTAATTCTTTTCGGCGGAAATTTGTTACATTTAATTGGTGAATATGCAAAAGTACTGCCTTACGGAGAAACGATTGAAAATTTAATTAATTCGGCAGGATGGATTGTTTTAATTATTTTATATTATTTACTGTCAATTTCAACTTTGGGAGTATTTTCAAGTTTTTTCATTGATCATATAGTACTTAGAATAAACGAAAAGCATTTTAATTGTACTCCCAGAGAAACAAGCTGGAAAGATACGTTATATGGATTATGGGTTTCAATAAAAGCGTTTTTGATTTATATCGTATTATTTATTTTTACATTTTGGATGCTGTTTATTCCTGTTTTGAATATTTTTTATCAGTTGTTTATGTGGAGTGTTTTAAATAAAAAACCTTTAATTTTCGATAGCAGTTATCTTTTTTTTGATCCGAAAAAAATAGAAGAAGAGTTGGGTATTAAAGCATGGATCGTTGTTTTTCTAACATCTTTAGTCTATTTTATCCCGATTGTTTCGTGGTTTGGTTATACGATTCAGCTAATATTTATGTGTCATGTAGTTTTAAAAAAATGCGTTACCAAAATTTGATATAATTACAATAAAAAAGGTTGAGTATGGTTTATTCACATGCCCCGATAAATTTTCATTTTAATAAAAACAGTGAAAATTTCGTAGTTGAAGAGATACCTCTTTATCCGTTTGCCCATACAGGCGAGTGGCTTATGCTTAAAATTCGAAAAAAAGGACTGACAACTCCTGAAATGATTAATAAAATATCTTCAAAAACAGGAATAAAAGCCAGAGATATAGGTTATGCCGGTCTTAAAGATAAAGAAGGTATGACTATTCAATGGATCAGTGTCCCTAGAAAATATAGAGATGAAATAAATAAATTCGAAGATAAACAGATAAAAATATTGGAACAGGATTTACATAGAAATAAGCTTAAAATCGGGCATTTAAAAGAAAATAAATTTTTTGTAAGATTAAAAAAAGTATTACCTGTTGATGCTAAAAAAATTGATAATGTATTAAAAGAAATAAAAAAATACGGTATTCCTAATTTTTTTGGATACCAAAGATTCGGAAAGTTCGGAAATAATTGGGAAGAAGGTAAAGCGATAATCGAAGGTGATAAATTCGTAAAAAACAGAAGACTTGAAAAACTTTTAATAAGTGCTTATCAGTCAAAACTTTTTAACGACTGGCTGAAAGAGAGAATAAATCTTAGTAATATTTTTGAATTGTCTGAAAAAGAACTCTTAATGGCTGGGTATGATAAAGAGCTTATAAGATTTGTAAAAGCTCAAAAGCATCCGTTTAAACTATTACCTGGTGATGTTATGACTCATTATCCGATGGGAAAATATTTTTATCTAGAAACTTTAGAAGATACTGAGAGATTTTTTAATAAAGAAATCACTGTAACCGGATTATTACCAGGTAAAAAAGTAATCAGGGCAAAAGATAAAGCAAGAGAAATCGAAGAAAAATATGATGAGCCAATCCCGGCGCAAGGTGATAGAAGAATGGCATGGATTTTCCCTGAAATAATAGAAAAAAAATATTTAAAAGATTATGCTCAATATGAAATTGTTTTTACTCTTCCAAAAGGTGCTTATGCTACGGTGTTGATTGATTTATTAAAAGAAGGCATTAAAGCTTTTTAAATTATTAAACATTTAAAAGGAAATTAATGAGTTTACCAAGACTTGCTACCACAGTAGCAACTTTTACCGCATTGATTTTAGCTATAGCAAAAATAATAGTGGGTTTTATGAGCGGAAGTGTTGCGGTAATAGCCAGTGCTCTTGATTCGATATTGGATATGGTGGTTTCGATTTTTAATAATATAGCCGTAAGAATTAGTGAAAGCAAACCTGACCATAAGTTTAATTACGGAAAAGGCAAAATTGAAGGTTTAGCCGCTTTATTTGAAGGTCTTTTTATTATAGCTAGTGGTATATTTATTATTTATGAAGGAATTAAAAAAATAATTTATCATGAAACGATAAAAGAGATAGATATCTCTATTTACGTTATGCTTTTTTCAATGCTTGCAACAGGGGCACTTGTAACTTTTTTAGCTTATATTGCTAAAAAAACTGATAACTTAATTGTAAAATCCGACCTTTTACATTATAAAACGGATCTTTTGACAAACGGAGTTGTTTTAGTATCTTTAATTATCGTAAAATTTACGGGTTTTTATTATTTGGACTTTATATTATCAGTTTTAATAGGAATATATATTATAAAAGAAGCTAGTGAAATAGTAAAAGAAGGGTTTGAAATATTATTAGATGTTTCTCTTGATTTTGAAACGGTGGAAAAAATTAAAGAAATCATAAAAAAAGAACCTTTAGTACTTGATTTTCATTGCTTAAGGACAAGAAAAGCCGGTATTAGAAATTTTGTTGATGTTCATTTGGTATTGACACCGGAAATGAAATTAAAATTAGCTCATACAATTGTAGAAAATGTAGAAGATAAGATAAGAGCATTAGATCCCGATAAGAAATGGATTATAAATATTCACGCTGATCCATATGATGATTCTCATATAAATAAACTATTAGAAGAGTGCGAATAGCTCTTTTTATGATTTTTGTTTTGTTGTTTCGATAATATTGCCGGTAATTTCTTTGAAATTTTTTTGAAATTTTTTCTCTAATTTTTTAAAATATAAAATTTCTATTACCGCAAATACAAGGTATGCTGTTATTAAAAATAATACGATGTACATTTTTTATCCTTAGTATCGTTTTGAATAAAATCGGCAAAATAATTTTTTACTTTATACTTTTATTGTTAAATTTATATAAAATTAAGGTAAAAAAATGAAAAAAGTTTATATTTTAAGAGGTGTAAGCGGGAGCGGCAAAAGTACTTTTATTAAAAAACTTCCCAAAAACAGGGTAGTTCATTCAACTGATAGTTTTTTTTATAAAAACGGCAAATATATGTTTGATTTAAAAAAACTTGGAAGATATCATAAAAAAAACTTGGAAAATTTCGAAAAATCTCTCAAAAAAAATAAAAGAATAATTGTAGTGGATAATACAAATCTTTTGGCAAAAGAGGCAAAACCGTACATAAAAAAAGCAAAAGAACACGGTTATAAAGTTATATTAGTGGATTTTAAGCCAAAAGGAGCGCTTTGGCATTATAAAAGAAATACCCATAATGTTCCTTTAAAAACAATAAAAGAGCAGATAAAAAAATATAAAAAAGAAGATATTGGTAAATTTAAAGCCGACAGGGTTATAAAACTTATTTAAGTTCACCCCATCTTTTGGCAAAACTCATACCGACTTTCAAAGGGACTTTTAATTTAAAAGCGTTTTCCATAATTTTTTTATACTCTTCTGCCTCTTTTTTATTTTCGATTTCAAATATCAGTTCATCGTGAATTTGAAGAACCATTTTAGAATCAGGAAAAGCGTTTTTAATATCAATCATGGCTTTTTTTATAATATCAGCCGCACTTCCCTGGAAAATCGTATTAACGGCTTCCCTTTCGTAAGCGGCGATTGTTCTGGCGTTTGCGCTGGCAAAATTAAAAAATCTTCTTCTTTTTAAAAGCGTTTCTACAAATCCCTTTTCTCTGGATTTTAATTTAGTTTTTTCTATAAAATCTTTAACGGTTGGAAATGAAGCGAAGTATTTTTCTATAAATTCTTTTGCCTCTTTTGTTGAGACGTTAATAGTTTCGCTCAGTTTCTTAGGACCCATTCCGTAAATTAATCCGAAATTTATTGATTTTGCTATCGGGCGGTATTTTTGAGCCTCTTTTTCACCGAATATTTTCACAGCGGTTTCAAGATGGATGTCCTTATCGTTTAAAAACGCATTTATTAAATTTTCATCTTCGCTGAAATGTGCAAGAAGTCTCAGTTCTATTTGAGAATAATCAAGGCTTACGAACAGTTTATCCGTAATAAAAGCGTTTCTAATATTGATTTCGGTGGAAGTGGGGATATTTTGAAGATTTGGATTTTTGCTTGAGAGTCTTCCCGTAGCCGTTCCCGTTTGTAAAAAATTGGTATAAATTTTGTGGTTTTTGTCTTTTTTTGCATATTCTTTTAATGGGATTACGTATGTTGAGAGGAGTTTATCGAGTTTTCTGTATTCAAGTAGTTTTGGCATAATAGGATGAGCGTTTTTTAGGGAATTTAATACTTTTTCATCCGTTGAGTAACCTGTTTTTGTTTTCTTTTTTGCGGGCAGTTTTAAAACTTCAAAAAGAATACGGCTTAATTGTTTTGGTGATTTTATATTAAATTCCTGACCTGCCAAATCATATATTTCTTTTGTAAGGATTTCTAGTTTCTGAGTTAATTTTTCCTGTAAATTTTTCAGATATTCAATATCTACTTTTATGCCTTCTTTTTCCATATCGATTAAGATATTAATAAACGGCATTTCGATATTTTCATAATCCCATTTTACTTCTTCCCACAATCTGTCTTTTAGTTTTTCATATAATTTTAAAGTAATAATCGCATCTTCCGCTGCGTATTTTGCGGCTGTGGGGATGTCTATATCACCGAAATTTTGATTTTTTCCAACTACTTCTTTAAATTTTATATTTTGATGATTAAGATATCTTTTTGCTGTGCTGTCAAGTCCTACGGGAGAATCCGGGTCTAAAATCCATGCCATAATCATTGTATCCGCGTAAGGAGTGGGAGCTTTAATACCGTAGTCTCTTAGCATTTTATAATCGAATTTCAGATTATGCCCTATAACTTTTTTTTCAAGAATCTTTCTAATGGCTTTTAAAGCTGTTTTTTCATCTATCTGTTTGCCAACACCTAAATAAAAATGGTTTATAGGAACATAATAAGCTCTATTTTTTTCAAAAGCAAAGCTAAATCCTACGATTTTAGGATTTTCAAGACTATCTGTTTCGGTATCAAACGCTACTATGTTGTCTCCTATTTTATCTATTATATCTAATAGCTCTTTTTCATTTTCTAAAACCACAGCTTCAAATTCTATTTGGGTGTTCGGTTCTTTTGTTTTTACAAAAAGGCCGTCTTTTTTTACCCTCTCAATTATTGAAGTAATATCTAAATCGATAAGTTTATCGGCGACTTTAAGTACCGGATTATATTCAGGGTATTTAAACTCTTCTAAGTTTACCTCATCAAAAAGGTCGGTTTTTAACGTTACGAGTTTTCTGCTTAAAAAAGCGTTTTCTTTTCCTTCTATCAGTCTTTTTTGAACGGCTCCTTTTATTTTGTCAATATTTTCGTAAATATTTTCAAGGGTGTGATATTCGTTTATAAGTTTTGCGGCGGTTTTTACTCCTATACCTTTCACTCCCGGAATATTGTCGCTGCTGTCTCCAACTAACGCCTGAAAATCCCTGAAATCTTTAGGATGTACTCCGAATTTTTCTTGACACTCTTTAATGCCTATTTCTTTTTTCTTAATCGGGTCAAAAATGACTATGTGCTTATCGTCTATTAACTGATACATATCTTTATCATGGCTTACTATTTTTACTTTTATGCCGTTTTGAGCCGCTTTTTTGGCAAGGCTTGCTATGATGTCGTCACTTTCATATCCGGGTATTTCTATCATTTTAAAACCCATCTCTTTTATTAATTCAATGGCAATGGGTAGCTGTGTTTTTAAGTCTTCCGGGGCTTCCGGGCGGTTTGCTTTATAATCTTTAAAAATTTCTTTTCTAAATGTTTCTTTTTCTTTACTGTCCAGCGTAAATACCACATAATCCGTCGGAAAATCTCTTCCAAGAGAAGCAATAAAATTCATAAATCCGGTAATCATACCTGTTGGGACGCCTTTTTTGCTTTTTAGAGGAGGAAGTGCGTAAAAATTGCGAAATAAAAATCCAAAAGTGTCGATAATAGTAAGAGTAGGCATAATAAACCTTTTTTTGTAAAATGTTATCATAAAAGGAGAACTTTTGAATGTAAAAAAAATATTGAATATCAAAAATCCGATAAGCCTTGTAAAATACTTTGAAGGAAAAGTAGGTGTAGTGGATAAATTGAATACCCTTAGAATTTATTCGATAAACGAATATAAACTTATAGGGGGATTTAAAATAAATTTACCCCAAAACAATCCTTTGGAAAATACTGTGGATATTTCTCCTTTCGGAAATTATTTGAGTATAGCCGTAAAAGGTAAAAATAAAACAACAATTTGGGATATAAAAGAGAAAAAACTTCTTCATACATTAGGATGGCATAAAGGAGAAGTTTTAAGTGTGGCTTTTGATTATGATGAAAATTATTTGCTAACAGGCGGAATGGACGGAAGGGCATATCTTTGGTCTGTAGAACTTGGAAAAATGATGACATCTCTGCCGCCTCATCCGGATTATATAATATCCGGTGCTTTTAGCAAAAATTCATTGTGGACCGCAACCGGGAGTTATGATAAATTAATTTCAATTACCAATATTTCTTCTATGAATATAACTTACAGAAAAAAATCCCATAGAGGTGCCGTTACAAAGATTAAATTTTTAAAAAATCATAAAATGATCAGCGGAGATAAGACTGGTGAGCTTATTATATGGGATTATACTAAAGGAAAAGTAGTCTCAAGACTTCAAAGCGTTGCGGATATGGTGATTGATTTTGATACGGATGAAAATGAAGAGTATCTATTTGTAATTACAAAAGAAAAAAGAGTGTATCTTTATGATTTAAAAGAGTATGAGCTAATAACCGATACGTTTTTAAAAATAGGGGAACTTCCAAGTTCTATTGCTTATGTGAGTGAAAATTCTACGTTATGGATAGGTACTCTTGGTGGAAGTGTTTATATTTTTGATATTTATGAAGAAGCAAAAGTTTTAAATGAGGCTATTTTAAAAAAAGATTATGCAAAAGCGTATGAAGTCGTAAAAAATAATCCGTTTTTAAAAAGAACGAGTGAATATAAAAATCTTGAAAATCTTTGGGAAAAGACAATAAACGGAGCATATAAATTAATGGAAAAAGGGGAATATGAGAAAGCTAGACAGCTTTTGCATCCTTTTTTGGCGGTACCGCACAAAAGAAGTATAATTCAAACTATTTTAAATGATTTTGCGGAATTTGAAAAGTTTAAAAATGCCGTAATTAAAAGAAAATATCCTCTTGCTTATTCTTTAGCTTCTCAATATCCTTCATTTAGAGAAACAGTTTATTACAAGAAAATGGAGGAGGACTTTAAAAAAGTATTTAATAAAGCAAAAGAATTAATTAAACTTAAAGGAAAAGAGGATAGGGTTAGAGAGCTTTTAATGCCTTTTAGGGGAGTTCCTCAAAAAACGCCTCTTATCCAAGCGCTTTTTAACGATAAACAGCTTTATGATTTATTCAGGTCTTTTTTACTTTCTAAAAAATTTGACGAGTTTTTCAGTTTTATCGAAAGACACCCTTTTCTTTATGAGACACCCGAGTATGAAAGTGCGATGAAATATGCTAAAAAATTATATGAAACTACGGTAGAAATGTTAAAAAAAGGAAATTATAAAAATGCGATGCTTTATGCCAACTCTTTAAAAGCTTTTCCTACTTATAAAGACAAAGCGGAAGATATTTTACAAAAGGCAAAAGTATTTTTATCTTTTTTGAGTGCTATAGCAAATCATAATTATGATTTAATAGAAAAAATGGTATATGAATATCCGTTTTTGGAAGAAAGTGACGATTATATTAATCTAAAACGTGCTATTCAGGAAAAATTCAAAAAAGCTGAAAAAGCGGTGAGTCTTGGGGACGTGGAAAATATTTTGAAAAGTTTAAAAGATTTATTAAATGTAAAGATATATCAAAGTAAAATTCAAAATTTGATTAAATCAGCTTATCTTAATCAGCTTTTAAATGCTTTATCTCAAAAAGATAAAAACAAAATTGAAAAAGGAATAAATAATTATATTTCACTTTTCGGATATGATAATGAGATAGAAGATATAATAAAAATGGCAAACAAATTAAAACTAAATCCGGTGATAAAATCTTTGGAACAGACAAAATTATTTGATTTTGAATCTCTTCCTAAATTTATTTGGGAGAAGATTTAAGTCTTCTTTTCTGTTTATATTTACCGATTCTTTATTTATCGAAACCTTTTTTTTATTAATTCCGTATATTTTTAATGTTTCATTATTGAAATTTTTAAGCATTGTATAGTCATAAAAGCCTATTAACGGATTTTCTTCGGCAACCGCTTTTTGTTTAAGAAGTTTTTTTAAAGTATCCGGAGATACAAGAGGAGTGTCGATATTTAAAACAAAAACTTTTTTGTGTTTTTTTATTATTTCTGCGAGAGCGAAAAAAGGAGCGAAAGTTTTAGATTTTTCCAAAAAGAAAGGATATTTTTTAAACTTTTTTTCTTTAGCTACGAAATATACCTCTTTAAATACTTTTTTACATAAATTATATTGATGTTTATAAAAAAGTTTTGCTTTATCGCTTCCGAATCTACTGGATTTTCCTCCCGCAAGAATAAAACACGGAATATTATTTTTCATCTCTTTTGAATTCTCCCGATTTTCCACCGGCTTTGTATTCAAGCTTTATATCCGTAATTTCCATTTCTCTGTCAATTGCTTTTGCCATGTCGTAAATTGTCAAAAGTCCGACACTTACGGCTGTTAGGGCTTCCATTTCTATTCCGGTTTTTGAAGTAGTTTTGGCGGTTGCGATTAATTTAAAACCTTCTTCAGTCTCTTCAATATCCACATCAACCCCATCTATTAATATATTATGACACATAGGGATTAATTCACTTGTTTTTTTACTTCCCATTATAGCGGCTATGATTGCCGTTTGAAGTACCGCTCCTTTTTTTGTTTTTTCTTCTAAAATCGCTTTTTTAGTCTCTTTTTTCATTTTTATTTTTCCACTTGCCGTAGCAATTCTTTTTGTTATTTCTTTATCTCCCACATCTACCATTTTGGGATTGTGTTTTTCGTTTATATGTGTTAATTTCATATTTGCCCTTTTTATAAAATTATAACCATTTTTTTAGATTAAAATGAAGCACGCTCCACAAAATACTGCCTACTATAAACCCTAAAATAAAAGGAAGCTTTAAAAAATTTAAAACAATCATGGTAATTAAGAGTGAAATAATTAATGCCAAAATATCTTTTTTCATAATTTTATATACCTCTTTTCAGTTCATTTTGTAATTCATTTATACCTTCAAGCAGATATTTTGCGTCGTATCCTTTTTCTTTTAAAAAAAGAGCGGCAAAAGGAGAACGGTTTTGAGTATTACACGCCACTATAATCGTTTTGTTTTTGGGAAGTTTTGTAAATTCTTTCTTAAGTTTTTCAGGATCGATTCTATAAACGAATTTGCCTTTGATAATCTCTTTTTCATCAGGCATTCTTATATCAAGTAATATGGCTTTTTTATTTATTAAAAGCATTTTAGCTTCTGTAGGGGAAATTTTTATCTCTTTATTGCCATTAGGTGTAGCGTATTTAAGCATTAGCTCCCTTTTTAAATATAATTATATAAAAACAAAAATTTTTAATTCATTAAATGATATAACTTTTTGATAAAATAGCAACTAAAAAGGAAAAAAATGAAAAAATTTTTGCTTGCTTCCCTTGTCGGTGCTATGCTTTTCGGGGCTACGAATGATGACATAAATAAAAAACTTGATTTGCTTCTTCAAAAAATAGAACAGCTCGAGAAAAAAGTTGAAAAAAAAGATACGGAAATAGAAAAATTAAAACAAGAACTTCAAAAACAGAAAAAAGAGATAAAAAAACAGGAAACAGAGACAAAAAAACAATTTGCGATTAAAAGCTGTAATAAAATAAAAGTAGTTGGTTTAAATTATGTTTATCATGATGAAGTGATACCGTATTATACTTTAACTATAAAAATGAAAAACAACTACCCGGCTACCGTTACTTTTATCAGAGGTTCTTTATATGCTGAAGATAAAGACAGAGTAAAAATTTTACAGGATTTTATAGAAAGAAAGATGAATATAAAACCGGGAGAAGTAATAACAATCAAGAAAAAACATATTGTTTCAGGTGAATTGGAAAAATATTTAAAAGATGAAAAGCCCGAGAATTTAAAATTATACTTTAAACCTACAAGAGTAGAATTTGAAAATGGACAAAGAGTGGAGTGTTTTAACTAACATTCCACTCTTTCGTTTAATATTTTAAGCTCCTTACACGTAAATCCGGCTTTAAGCCTTGCAGCTACGTTTAAATCTTTTTTCTTCCAGTCTTTAAAGAAATTATCGATAATTTTAAAATATGTTTCAACCGGGTCTAAGTTTTTGTTTTTACATTCGAATTTAAACCATTTATCCCCTTTACTGACATGAGGAATCTCTTCTTTTAGAATAATTTTTAATCCTTCTATTACTTCATTGGCAAAAGAGTCGTTAAAGCGGGAGAGTTTATTGATAATTTTTTCGTTTGCGTCAAGGCCGTTTGCTTCGTACCATCTTGGAATAACGGCCATACGGCTTAGGAGGTCCTGAGTTTTTAAGGAAGCTTCAAACAGTGAATTATGTACGGAAAAATCCCCGTATTTGTAGCCTGTTTTTTCTAAAAGATCATTCATCATTTTAAAATGCCTTATTTCATCCTCTGCGACTTCAAGCCAGTCATAGTAGTATTCTTTTGGAAGGTTTCTAAATCTATAAGCCGCATCTAAGGCCAAATCTATGGCTGAATATTCAATATGTACTATTGCGTGAAGCAATACGGCTTTTTTTTCAGGCGTATCAAAACCTCTTCTTCTTGGTACTTTTGCCGGAGGGACTATTTTACAAAAAGAAGCATAGCTTGGTTTTTCAAAAACTTTGGGATTCTTTTGGGAGGCAAAATCATAATCTTTAAGATTTGAATACATGTCATAAAACATTTCAAATTTTTCTTCTATGTTATCGCAGGTAATTATCCTCTCAAGTGTTTGATAAAACATCCGTATCCTTTATTTTATATCCGAAACCTTTTATGTTTTCAAATTCAATGCCGGTCTTTTTCTTTAGTTTCGATAAAAATACATATAAAGAGTTTGCTTCTTTATTTATATTTTGTTTTATCTCTTCTAACGTTACAAAAGGCTTGTCTTTAAAAAGTAATAAAAATTTCACTTCATCTTTAGTTAGTAATATAATTTTATCATTTTTTATCAATACTCTTTGATTAGGTTTTAAAATTGAATCTAAAATTTTAACTTCTTCAGGAAAATATTTATTTAGTTTGTGTATCAGCTCTTCTTTTATAAACGGTTTTTTGATGTAATCCAGTATTCCTTTTTTATATGCTATATCAATGGTTTTTGCTTGGGTGTTTGCAGAAATTATTATTTTTTTCCCGGGTAGTAAGTCTATAAGGTCAATACCGTTTACTTTAGGTAAATTTATATCAATAATATATAAATCAAAAGTTTTTTGAGAGTTTAATATTTCATCACCGTCAAAAAAGCTTTCAACTTCATGGTTTAGTGATTTTAATATTTTTGATATTATTAAATTTAACTCTTTATCGTCTTCAATTATCGCTATTTTCATTTTTATCCTTAAATTTATATTTAAAAAAAACTTGGTTATTTTTAGTATTTAAAGTTACCAAAATATCGTTTCTTTTAGCAATTGATTTAATAATGCTAAGTCCAAGTCCAAATCCGCCTTTTATATTCTCTTCTCTGTAAAATTTATCAAATACTTTATCTTTATTTTTTATAACACCTTCATTTTGAAAAATAAGCGTATTGTTTTTTAAAGTAACGAAAATATCTTTTGATGTAGAGTATTTGATGGCGTTTTTTAGGTTATTGTCTATTAAATTTTCTATATCAGCTTTATCGGCTTTGATAAAGGTTTGTTCTAATTTAGTTATGACATTTTTATTTTCAATTTCCAAAATATCCTTAAAATATTCAATTCTTTCAAGAATAAGTTCTTTTAAATCAAATGTCTCTTTTTTTATGGTTTGTTTGTTTTCCAGATAATAAGATATATTTTTATATGCCCATAAGAGTTTTTTTATTGATGGTTTCAGTTCTTTATATTCATCCATGTGTAGAGTCAGAATCGTAATAGGCGTAGCCAGTTCGTGAGCTGCGTAGTGGAGAAAATCTTCTTTTGATTTTATTGATTCTTGTAGTTTTTTTAGTGTTTGGTTATATGAGTTTACTACTTCGTTTAGTTCTTTGTCTATATTTTTATTAAACGGTTTTTCTTTTTTTATTGAATTAGAAAATTTAGTAATGTTTCTAAGGTACCTGTTTACATATATTGAAATTATTATAAACAAAATTACAGTAATTATTAAAAAAGAAAAAGCGATTGTAATGATTTTTTGAATTTTTTTTTGAATAATATTCGGGTCTATTTCCACGCTGAAAATCATTTCATTTATTCCAAATGGAGTTTTGCCTAAAATGTACATGTTGTTATTTGTAAATAACGGGTTGTTTTTTAAAAGTTTTTTATAAAGTTCAAAACCGCTTTTTCTGATTTCAATCATTTCTTCAAGGGAATATTTTTTATTAAGAGGTTTAATAATGTTACATTTTTGAGCGTAATGGCTTTTTGGGTGTATTATTAATAGTGATATGTTTTTAATAAAAGGGTTTTCTTCTTTAATTTTTTTAATTTTTTCTTTTATTTTTTCTATTGTTGGAGAAGTGATAATATATCCTACCTGGATTACTCTGTTGTTTACAAACCTGTCAGAATACATAAAAAATTCAGAAGTTGCAGGTTCACAAATAGGCAATGAAGTGCCGGGTTTTTTAGTATGTTTGGTAATAATGTCTTTAGCAAATACCAAAGAAAAATTTTCATCATATTTAAAAGTTGTTTTTTTAATTGTAAAATTGGTATCAGTAATAAAAATATGATAGTTTTTTCCAAGCTTTTGTTTTAAAGTGTTGATATCTTTATCTAAATTATCTAAAACAAAGTAGTTGGCTTGTTTAATTTTTTCTACGTGCTTTTGATATTCTTTAAATATCTCATCGATTAGAGAATACGATAAATCATAAAGTTTGTAAAAAACCAGTTCTTTTTGTGTGTTATAAAGTTTTTGCTGTGAATTAATATAAAGAATAGTTAATGAAATTGCCGTGAGTGAAAAAATAAATATTAAAAACACTATAAAATAAGAAATTTTTTTAATAGCCTGTCCCTTTTTTTGAAAAATTTTATCAAAACGGAAAGGGTTTAGAAAGGTTTTTTTTGTTTAATAAAACAAAAAAAGGAGAAAGAATGAAAAAGAGCTTATCAATATTGGCTGCGGCTGTGATATTCGGATTTGTAGGATGTGGTGGAGGAGGAAGCAGTTCTTCATCTACATCATCTGCATCTGCCACTTCTACTGGAACTTTTGTTGACGCGCCTGTTGAAGGACTTAGTTATGAAACAAGTTCAGGGATTAAAGGCGTTACTGATAATCAGGGGCATTTTAAATATAAAGAAGGTGATACTGTAACTTTTAAAATCGGTAAGGCATTGATTGGAAAAGTTGTTCCTGAAAGTATTGTAACACCTTATACGTTTGGGAGTGATAAGGTTATTTATATTGCGTATGTTCTCCAAAATTTAGACTCAGATGGGAATTTAAGTAACGGAATTCAACTTCCTAGTTCTGATATTTTAAATCAAGTAATAAATGAATCTGATATAGAATTATTAAAGAATAATTTAGACAGTATCAAAATAGCTTTAAAAAATAAAGGAAATTATAAATTTCCTGATATAAGTGAAAATGAAGCGTTAAATAATTTAAATAATTATTTGGCTACTCAAACGGATGATCCTTTATTAAAAGAAGTATTGACAAGCGGACTTTTGGCATTGAAAAATAAAAATCTCTATTTCTCATATGTTGAGGATTTAAAAGTTTATGGTCCAGGTAATGTGAGTTATTCTGATAATTCTATACATTACCAAATGGGAGAGGAAAGTGATGATGTTCAAGTATTGGAATGGAATAAAACATCGATAAAAACTGATGAGGGAGTAATTGATCTTTTTAAAATAGATTTGAAATATAATGTTTTGCTTATTAATGATAATGCCGGAATATATGTTATAAGCGATAAAAAAGAAAATGTTGAAAATTACAAAAAAAGTTTCAACTCTTTATATTCTTCTGAAGCAGTAGATCCAAAAACAATTAAGGAATATCTGTTTGGAGTAGATGATGATGCTTATAAATGGTATGCAATAAAATTAAATGACACTAATCTTTCAATTTATAAAGAATATGACATATTTAGTGATGATTTAACATCTGGTGATAATCTTGTTTATGATACATCTAAAGATGTTAAATATCCAGGAGGTAATAAAATAAGTATATATGATGACGGCGAATGGAAAACATATGATGTTTATAAATTTTCATTGGTAAATAAAAAAATAAGTGTGATGGTATTGGGTTCTATGTTTGATTCAGTAGGTCCTATTACTAATATTTTTAATAAATTTAATATCAATGCGATTACATTTGTTAAAGGGAATGCTTATTGTTCGTTATTGTGGAATGAATGTTGGATAGATGAAAATGCACTTAGAGAAATTGACAGTACATTTAATAACATAAACTATGTATATGCAAATATAAAAGGAGAGCCAAAAGCTCCTGAATATTCAAAAATTTCTGACTATTTAAAAAATCAGGAATATTATTCCGTTTATACGGAAGATACATTTATCGATTATGAAAAAAATTGGTATGATCCTGACAAAGGTTTTTGTTACCAAGAGTTACAAAGTAATGGCGATGAATTAGATAGTGGCTGTGTTAGAGATATTGATAAATATGCCAAAATACTTAAAGAGTATAATAACGGAATACTAGTAGAATTTAAACATGATGGAATTCATTATAAAACTTTTCTTTATAACAATGAAGACGATGCTAAAAGCGTATATGAGAGATTACTTCCAAAATATCAATAAATTTCTGCTATAATCCCTCTAAAAAAGAGGGATTTTCCTATGCTTATCGATTCTTTTAACCGAACCATAGATTATATTCGCGTATCAGTTACAAGCCGTTGTAATTTCAGGTGTCTTTACTGTATGCCTAATACTCCCTTTGAGTGGGAACCTCACGAGAATATTTTATCCTATGAAGAAATGTTTGAGTTTTTACGTCTTGCAATAGATGAGGGTGTAAAAAAAATACGTCTAACCGGAGGTGAACCTCTTTTAAGAAAAGATTTGGATGTTTTTGTAAAAATGCTTCATGATTATAAACCGGACCTGGATTTAGCTCTGACTACAAACGGGTATTATCTTAAAGAATATGCAAAAAAACTAAAAGATGCGGGACTCAAGAGAGTAAATATTTCGATTGATTCTTTAAAACTTGAAGTTGCCAAGAAAATAGCCCAAAAAGACGTATTAAATAAAGTCATAGAAGGAATAGATGAAGCTATAAAGGTCGGCTTGAAAGTAAAACTTAATACTGTTGTAATGGGTGGGATAAACGATGGAGAAATTATAGATCTTCTTGAATGGGCTAAAAATAGAGGCGTTATTATAAGATTTATCGAATTTATGGAAAACGAAAGGGCATATCCTGGTATAAAAAGCGTAAGAAGTGAAGAGATTTTAAATAAAATTTCTCAAAAATATAATTTTAAAGAACTTCCAAAAGATAACAGTGCTAGTAAATATTTTGAAATGGATGACGGATATGTGTTTGGCATAATAGAACCTCACAGTGAAGATTTTTGCAAAAGCTGCAACAGAATAAGACTGACAGCTGAAGGGTATCTGATTCCTTGTCTTTTCTTTACGGAAAGCTACAATATAAAAGAAGCCATAAGAAAAGGCGACATAAAAAAAGCCGCAGAAATTTTAAGAGATGTGGTAAAAAACAAACCGGAAAAAAATGACTGGCAGGAAGATGAGGTTTCTACAAGAGCGTTTTGGGAAACAGGCGGATAAAATGATCAAATACAGAAAGAACGAAAATTGGGGGATGATAAGTTTCAGAACTATTGATATTGATAAAATAGAAGCTTTAATCAGAGAAAAACTGACTCAAAAAGAAGAGGGTGATATTGATATAATTGACATAAAAATAGAGATAGATGATGAAAGTTATGTAGTTCATGTATTTTACGCAAGGGAGGGGGATGGATAATATAAAAAAAGCCGCTAATGTCATAAAAAACTCAAAATATCTCTTAATAACCGCGGGTGCAGGAATGGGAGTTGATAGTGGACTTCCGGATTTCAGGGGAAATGAAGGTTTTTGGAGGGCATATCCTATAGCTAAAAAACTTGGTCTTAATTTCCAAGCCCTTGCCAATCCTGCCTGGTTTGATATTAATCCTCGCCTCGCGTGGGCGTTTTACGGGCATAGATTGAATCTTTACAGAAACACTACCCCTCATAAAGGTTTTGAAATTTTAAAAAATCTGCCTCATAATAAATTCGTATTTACCTCAAACGTTGACGGACAGTTTCAAAAAGCCGGATTTAATGAAAACAAAATAGTGGAGATTCACGGAAGTATACATTATTTACAATGTACTGAACCATGTAGCAGGGATATCTGGGAAAACCATGAACAAATAGATGTGGATATGGAAAAATTCGAAGCCAAAAATATTCCGAAATGTAAATACTGCTCGCGTGTAGCAAGACCGAATATTTTAATGTTCGGGGATTTTAAATTTATTGAAGACAGAACTGAAAAACAGATGAAAAATTTTGAAAACTGGCTTGGAGGTATTGAGTCAAATTTAGTAATAATTGAAATAGGAGCGGGTAAGGCGGTGCCTACTGTCAGGATGATGAGTGAGCAGATAAGAGATACGTTCAATGCTCCTCTTATTAGAATAAATCCAAGAGAACCTGATGGGGCGGATATAAAGATTCCTCTTGGGGCGAAAGAGGCACTTGAGAAAATTTCTTTTTATTTATGATACAATTTGAAAAAAAGGATAATAATGAAAAAATTATTAGTAGCGGGAGTTGCGGTAGCAGCAGCAATGGCATTTAATATGGCTGATAACAAAACTTATAAATGCGAGAGTGTAGGAATTAGCTATAACGACGGAAATCAGACGAGAAATATTCCTGTAACACCTAAAACAAAACCTCTTTTAGAAAAGACATTAAAAATATTTTTTAATATCGAAGCTACAAAAAAAGGTGATGAAGTAACGGTAAAAGTCGGAAAGGTCAGCGAAAAGTTGAAATACACCGGAAAATGGAAAGATTACAACAAGTATGAAAACAATAATTCAAGTGTTATTTTTATGCCTGATAAAGCACCTAAATCAAATGATGCGGCGCTTATTATTCCTCAAGAAAAGTTGGTTATTTATTATAATTGTAAATGATTGTATTTGTTTACGGCAGTCTAAAAAGGGGTAAAAAATTACATCACTTTCTCAAAAACGCAAAGTTTTTGGGAGAGGCAATTACCTGTGAAAAATATCCTATGGTACTTAGCAAATCTGGATGGTATCCTTATTTAATCGAAAAACCCGGAGTTGGTTACCGCATAAAAGGCGAGGCATATAAAATTACTCCTAAAATTTTAAAAATACTTGATAAAATAGAAGAAGTACCTCATTATTACTACCGCAAAAAAATTTGTATTGAAATTAACGGCAAAAAGACGATAGCCTGGACTTATTTTGTTAAAAAGCCTCCAAAATTCACTAAAAAAGATTTAATAAACGAATTTTGAGTTTATAATTCGTTTAAAATAGGATTTTATAATTTTTAAAAAGGGATATAATGAAAATTCTTTTGATTGAGGATGACATTGATCTTAATGAAACCGTTAAAGAATATTTAGAAAATTTTTATGATGTAATATGTGCGTTTGACGGAGAAGATGGAATAACAAAAGCATATGAAACAAAGCCCGATGTAATTATTTTGGATATAAAACTTCCTAAAATTAACGGATTTGAAGTGGCAAATGAAATTAGGAAATTTAGCAATGTGCCTATTTTGTTTTTAACTTCACTTGATAGTGAAAAAGATGTGGAAAAAGGTTTTTTGAGCGGAGGGGATGATTATATTAAAAAGCCTTTTTCTCTAAAAGAGTTAAAATTAAGAATTGATGCCGTTTTAAAAAGAGTTTATGGGAATATTCAGAGAATCAAAATAAAAGATTTTGAATTTGATTTGGAAAATCTTGAGCTTTTTTACGAAGGGAAAATAATCCATCTAAAGCCAAAAGTGGCAAAACTTTTAAAATTTTTTATTCAAAATAAAAACAGAGTAATAAGTAAAAACGAAATATTTGATTATCTTTACGATTTTGAAGAGCCAAACGAGGCTTCTTTAAGAACTTTTATAAATATATTAAGGACGATTTTGGGTAAAGATGTGATTATTACAATAAAAAACAGAGGTTATAAATTTGTCGGCTGAAAAAAAAGCATTAAAAAGATTTTTGTTTATTTATATTTTTTCGACTGTTTTGATTATTGGAATAGGAGAGTGGTTTTATTATAAACTCGCAAAAGAAGAGATTATTCAAAAAGAAAAATTTGTTTTAAAAAATCAGATAAACGAGTTTTTAAATAAAAATCCGTTTTTAATGAGACAATTAAGATTTAATTCTTTTGAAGTACCTAAAAATATGAAAATTTTAGTATATGTGGATAATAAACTTATATTTTCAAATTCGCCTATTTTGGATTTAAAAGAAACATATTTGGAAGTTAAAGGTTGGAGAAAAATAAAAATAGTAGCTACAAAAAAATTTCCGCAAAAAAAATTAAATGAGATTTTGAAAAAACTTTCGATTTTTAATTTTTTCTTTTTAATATTTTTACTCATTATTTCTTACTTTCTTGGAAAGGTTTTTTTAGCACCTTTAAAAAAAGTAATAAAAAACTTAGAAGATTTTATCCGGGACGCTACTCATGAAATGAATACGCCTTTGAGTATTATTTTAACAAATATAGAGCTTTTGGATGAAGAAAGTAAACCGATAAAGAGAATAAAAAATGCCGCATTTAGATTTAATAAGATATTTGAAGATTTAAAATATATAAGACTTCATCATCAAAGAAAAAAAGAAATTAAAAAAATTAATTTAAAAAAAATTCTAAACGAAAGAATAACTCTTTTTAACAATATTATCGAAAATAAGGAACTATTGTTGGATATTAAAGCAGATGAAATATTTTTAAAAATAGACAAAGAAGATTTGATAAGACTTTTTGATAATTTACTCTCAAATGCTTTTAAATACGCTCCTAAAAACTCCGCTGTTAAAATAACTCTTGATAAAAAATCTTTTTGTATAACAAATGAGGGAGAAATAAAAAACATAAATAAGCTGACTCATAAGTTTTACAGGGAAAACGAAAGCGAAGGCGGTTTCGGGCTTGGGCTTTATATTGTAAAAACAATAGCTGATGAATATTCGTTTAAACTTAAAATCGAAAATAAAAATAAAAAGGTTAATATCTGTTTATATTTCGTTTAACTTCCTTTTTTATAATTTTAAAAATAAAAAAAGGAGGTTGTGATGAAAAAAGTTATCTTTGCTTTGCTTGCGGTTGTAGCGTTGTTCGGATTTAATTCAATTTCTGCTAAGGATTCCGGAATTATAAGAGGTAAAGTCGTAAAAGCGTATGTTCAAAGAGGATACGGAAGAAGAGGTGTTGAGTGGCTTTTTATGGATGTAAAAACAAAAGATAAAGTTTATCATGTAGGAATTGCCCCTAGTTTTGTAATTCCTAATTTACCTATTAATGAGGGAGATGAAGTAGAAGTTAGAGGATTTACACCGCCTTATTGGCCAAATGACAGTGTAAAAGCGGTAGATATTTACGACATAACTCAGAAAAAAGATTACCCTATAGCCGGATATGGAAGAGGTCTCGGATGGAGATGGAGATAAGGAAATAAAATGGAAAATAAAGGTATTTATAAAATCATTCTTTTGATTTTTATTCTTTTTTTGTTTTTACCAATATGTAAGTTTGTTATTTTTAAATTTATAGGAGGCATTGGATGTTGTTGGAAATGCGGAAGATGGTAATAAAAATGATTTTATTTTTATTACCTCTAATTATATTCACCGGATGTTGTAGATGTTGTCATTAAAGTGATTTTACAAAATTCTCTAAAATTTTTCTATGGTCAAATACCAGTTTATCCCATGGGATATCTTCAATTTTTATTACAAACGTTTCTTTTGCATCGTCTCCGGCTTTTGGGAATTCTTCAGCCTTGCATACAAATACGCAGCTTGTCGTATGAAGTCTCGGGTCACGGTTTGGGTCTGAATAAACTCCCAAAAGTCTTTCTATTTTTACATCAAGATTTGTCTCTTCTTTCATTTCGCGAATAAGTGCCTCTTCGACTTTTTCTCCATAATCTACAAATCCGCCCGGCAGAGCAAATCCAAGAGGGGGATTTTTTCTTTTTATTAAAACAATACCTTTAAATTCAGGTTTAAATATTTTAATAATCCCATCAACCGTTAAAAAAGGGGTGGGCCTTACCCACTCTGGAATTTTTAGTTTTTTTGCTTCTTCACAAATTCTCATAATCCTGCTTCTTTTAGGGCTTCTGCTTGATAATGAGCGATTAGAGGGTCGATTATCTCATCAAAAAGCCCTTCACTCATAATCTGTTCTAGTCTATAAAGTGTTAGACCTATTCTATGGTCTGTGATTCTGTTTTGAGGGTAATTGTAAGTTCTAATTCTCTCACTTCTATCTCCGCTACCTACTTGGTTTTTTCTTGCTTCTCCTATTTTAGCGAGTCTTTCGTTTTCAAGTTTTTCAAAAACTCTGGCTTTTAGTATTTGAAGAGCTTTTTCTTTGTTTCTTTGTTGAGAGCGTTCATCTTGCATGGAAACTGTAATTCCTGTTGGAATATGTGTCATTCTCACGGCACTTTCGGTTTTATTTACATGCTGACCACCGGCTCCTCCGGCTCTCATAACTTCTATTTTAATGTCTTTTGGGTCAAGTTCTATATCAATATCATCAACTTCTGGCATAACAGCTACAGTCACGGCTGATGTATGAATTCTGCCTTGAGATTCGGTTGCCGGAATTCTTTGGACTCTATGGGTTCCACCTTCATATTTTAGTCTGCTGTAAGCACCTTCACCTTTTATTAAAAGTATTACTTCTTTATATCCGCCGATATCATTTTTTGATTCGCTTACTATTTCTACTTTCCAGCCTTTATTATCGGCATATCTTAAGTAAGCTTTCATCAAATCACCTACAAATAAAGCCGCTTCATCTCCCCCGGTTCCGGCTCTAATTTCAAGGAAAATATTTTTATCGTCATTTGGGTCTTTTGGAAGTAAAAGCAGTTTGATTTCTTCTTCAAGTTTTGGAAGTTTTTCTTCAATTTCTTTTATCTCTTCTTTAGCTAATTCCGCCATTTCAGGGTCATCTAGCATTACTTTTGCTTCTTCAAGCGCGGTAATAGTATCTTCATATTCTTTTGCTTTATTTACGATTTGCTCCAGACTTCTGGCTTCGCGGGATAATTTTGTCATCTGTTTGATGTCTTTTGTAATTTCGGGTGATGCTAATTTTTCGTTTATTTCATTATATTTATCTACAAACGGTTTTAATTTATCAAGTAGCATTGTTTTCCTTTAGGGAATAAAATTTTTGGAATTATATCATTTAAAGTAGATAAAACGTAAGGAGGGGAAAATGGAAAAAAATTAAGCGTTTTCTGCTTTTGGTTCGATTGATTTTACTAAGTGATGTAATCTAGAAATTTTTCTTCTAGCTGTGTTTTTCTTTAAGATACCTTTGTTGATATAGCTTTGGAATTTTTTGTTTGCCACTTTCCAGTAGTTGTATGCTTTTTCGTAATCACCTTCTGCTACAGCTTTTTCTACGTTTTTAGTAATAGTTTTAATTCTAGTTTTGTAGTATCTGTTTCTTTCTGTTCTTTTTTTAGTTTGTCTGATTCTTTTTTCAGCTGACTTTGTATTTGCCATTTAGTTCCTTTTTTGAAGCGTATTTTATAAAAATTTGGTAAAATTTGCAAATAAATTTTTCATTTTAAAAAGGAAATAAAAAGGAGAGAGGTTGAAATTGTTTGGAACTGATGGTGTAAGAGGTAAAGCAGGAGAAGTTATTACTCCGTTTTTGGCTATGAATTTGGCTATGGCTTTTGGAGAGACTATTCCTAAAAAAACAGGAAAAATTCTTGTAGGAAAAGACACTAGAAGAAGTGGATATATGATTGAAAATGCCATTGTCAGCGGACTTACGGCTATTGGATATGATGTTATTCAAATAGGTCCTATGCCGACTCCGGCTGTTGCTTTTTTGACTGAGGATATGAGATGTGATGGTGGAATTATGATTAGTGCTTCTCATAATCCGTATTATGATAACGGAATTAAATTTTTTGACTCAGAAGGAAATAAACTTTCCGAAAAAATAGAAAAAGAGATTGAAGATAGATATTTTAAAAATAATTTTGAACTAAAAACCGGAAAAGATATAGGAAAAAGTAAAAGAATTGATGACGTAATAGGTAGATATATTGTACATATTAAATCCTCTTTTCCGAAAAGTTTAAATCTTAGCGGAATCAGAATTGTGATAGATACGGCAAACGGAGCGGCTTATAAAGTTGCCCCTACTATTTTTAACGAGCTTGGAGCGGACGTAATTACTATAAATGACGAACCTAACGGGTTTAACATAAATCAAAACGCAGGGGCCATGCACCCTGAAATTTTGTCTCAAAAAGTTAGAGAATACAGAGCCGATATAGGCTTTGCTCTTGATGGGGATGCGGACAGGCTTGTGGTCGTGGATGAAAAAGGGGAAATTGTTAATGGAGACAAACTTTTAGGAGCGCTTGCTCTTTATTTGCATCAAAAAGGAAAACTTAGAAACAATGGGGTTGCAATAACTGTTATGAGTAACGGAGCATTGGAAGAATTTTTAAAACAATACGGAATTAAAGTTTATAGAAGTGCCGTTGGAGACAAATATGTTCTTGAAGTTATGAAAAAATATGATTTGAATTTCGGAGGAGAACAATCAGGTCATATAATTTTCAGCGACTACGCAAAAACGGGTGACGGACTTGTAAGCGCCCTTCAGGCGGTTGCTTATATGATTGAAAGTGGTAAAAAAGCAAGTGAGGCGTTTAATCTGTTTGAGCTTTATCCTCAAGTTCAGACAAATATTAATGTAAGTGAAAAAATACCTCTTAATAAAATAGAGGGTGCGGATAAGGTCTTAAATGAAGTGGAAAAAGAAGGATACAGACATCTTGTGAGATATTCTGGTACTGAAAATAAACTAAGACTTCTTGTAGAAGGAAAAGAAACTAAAAAAGCAAAAGAACTGTTAGATAAACTTACAAAATTTTTCAAAAGTAAGCTGTCTTGAAAAAATTTTTAAATTTTTTATTCTTTTTTCTTTTGATTTTTTTTGTTGATCAATATATAAAATATTTATTTTTAAGCGGATTTGAATGGCACAGCAGATGTATCTCACTGACTCTTGCCATTAATAAAGGCGTCGCTTTTTCATGGTTTAGTTTTTTGGGAGAATGGCTCAAATATATTCAACTTATTTTGATAATAATTCTTTTGTATTATTTTTATAAGGAAAAAATAATTAATAATCATCCGATTGTTTCCGGAATATTGTTTGGGGCGGCTTTTTCTAATTTATTGGATAGGTTTATAAGAGGGGGTGTGGTGGATTATGTCTATTGGCACTGTTTTTTTGATTTTGCCATATTTAATTTTGCTGATGTTATGATAGATTTATCTATTATACTATTTGCTTATTTTTACTTTTTTGGTAAAATTTCACGCAAGGTCGCATAGCTCAGCTGGTAGAGCACTACCCCGACACGGTAGGGGTCGCTGGTTCGAGTCCAGCTGCGACCACCACTTCATAAAATTTTCTAAAATTCACCCAAGATTCTTATGTTCCGTAAATATAAATTTATTTTATTAATTGACATAAATATTATTTTAAGTTAAAATTCAAGTAAAAAAGGAGATTAAGATAAAGAGGGATAGCATTGAATAACATCTTCTTTAATAACTTCTATCAAAATTCTGCACATTTTATTTTAATTCAAAAGGAACTTAATGAGTGATATTATTGGTTATAAGATTGGCGAAAATATTGTCGATTTGCAGACAGTAGAAGCCAAAAACATCGATATTAGCGAGGCAACTCCTATATATTTTGATGACAGTGAAGAAGCACTTGAAATTATTCGCCACTCGGCTGCACATTTAATGGCACAGGCTATAAAAGAGCTTTATCCTGATGCTAAATTTTACGTAGGACCTACAATAGAAAACGGTTTTTATTATGATTTAAAAACTGAAAATCCTATAAGCGATAAAGATTTAAAAAACATTGAAAAGAAAATGAAAGCTTTAGCTAAGAAAAAATACGATATTACAAGATATGAAATAAGTAAAAGTGAAGCTAGGGAAAAATTTAAAGAAGACGAGCTTAAACAGGCTGTTCTTGATATGATACCCGGTGAAACCGTGTCAATTTACAAACAAGGTGATTTTGAAGACCTTTGTCGCGGACCTCATGTCCCAAATACGAAATACCTTCAAAATGTAAAACTTCAAAAAGTGGCGGGTGCTTATCTTGGCGGTGATTCAAAAAATGAAATGTTAACAAGAATTTACGGAACCGCTTTTGCTACAAAAGAAGCACTTCAAAAATATCTCAAGATGCTTGAAGAAGCTTTAAAAAGAGACCATAGAAAATTAGGAAAAGAACTTGAGCTATGGCTGTTTGATGAAGAAGTGGCTCCGGGAATGCCTATATGGCTGCCAAAAGGAGCTATGCTTAGGGCTAATCTTGAAAAACTTCTATTCTCAGCTCACATCAGAAGATACTATGAGCCTGTAAGAGGGCCGGAACTTTTAAAAAGCGAAATGTGGAAAATTTCCGGTCATTATTATAATTATAAAGAAAATATGTATTTTACGGAAATTGAGCATGATGAGGAGAATAAACCTGCTGAAGAATACGGTATAAAACCGATGAACTGTTTGGCTCATGTTAAAATTTTCGGACACAAAACAAGAAGTTACAAAGAACTTCCACTGAGATTCTTTGAATTCGGAACGGTTCACAGACATGAAAAAAGCGGAGTGCTTCACGGACTTTTAAGAGTTAGAGAATTTACTCAAGATGATGCTCATATTTTCTGTAGACCTGACCAAATTGAAGAAGAAGTTATAAAAGTTCTTGATTTTGTTGATTCGATTATGCAGAGATTTGGATTTGAATATGAGATGGAAATTTCAACAAGACCTGAAAAATCAATCGGAAGCGATGAAATTTGGGAAAAAGCTACCGATGCTCTCAAAGCAGCATTAAATAAATTGGGTCGCGAATATGGAATTGATGAAGGTGGAGGGGCGTTTTACGGTCCTAAAATTGATATAAAAATTACCGATGCAATCGGAAGAAAATGGCAGTGTGGTACTATTCAGGTAGACTTTAACCTGCCGGAAAGATTTGATATAAGTTACGTGGATGAAAATAACGAAAGAAAACGCCCCGTTATGATTCACAGAGCTATTATCGGAAGTTTTGAAAGATTTATAGCCATTTTGACAGAGCATTATGCTGGAGAATTTCCGACATTTATAGCTCCTGTAAAGGCAATTTTCGTACCTATTGGTGAAAATCATGTAGAATACGCAAAAGAAATTCAAAAAGAACTTTTAGAAAATGATATAAAAACAGAAATTTTAGCAAGCAATGATTCACTAAATAAAAGAATCAGAAATGCTGAAAAACAACGTGTAGGATATGTTGTAATAATTGGAGATGAAGAAGTTGAAAACAGCACAGTTGCTATTCGCGATAGACGCAAAAGAGAACAATACAAAATGAAAAAAGGAGAATTTGTGGAAATGATTAAAAAACTTAGCGAGGTTAAACTATGAGTAAAGATAAAACATTAATAAATGAAGAGATTATTGATTTTACGGATAGAGTAAGACTGGTTGACGGTGAAGGAGAACCTAAAATAGTAGATTCTCAAAAAGCGCTTGAGATTGCTTATAACAAAGGTCTTGATTTGGTATTGGTAGCTCCAAATGCCAATCCTCCTGTTGCAAAAGTTATGGATTACGGAAAATATAAGTACGAACAGGAAAGAAAGAAAAAAGAAGCTAAGAAAAAACAGGTTAAAATAGAAGTAAAAGAGATTAAATTTACTTCAAAAATTCAAGATAACGACATAAATTACAAAGTAAAACACGCAAGAGAATTCCTTGAAAAAGGAAAACACGTAAAACTTAGAGTTTTCTTAAGAGGTAGAGAACTTGCTACACCTGAAAAAGGATTTGAAGTTATCAATAGAGTATGGGATATGCTAAAAGATGTTGCCGAAAAACAAAACGAGCCTAAACTTGAAGGGAATTATATTAACCTTCTTGTAACACCTCCGAAGAAAAAGAAAAAGAAATAATTAATAACAGACTATTTCGTTTCTTTTCTTTTTAGCTTCATATAATGCTTTATCAACTATTATCAAGTCATCTTTTGTAACGGTATCTTTACATTCTTTAATTCCGAAACTTGAGGTGATTTGTATTCCTTCGAAGTCATATCGGTTTATTGCTTTTTTTAGTTTTTTTGCGACTTTTAATGCATCTTCTTTTGAAGTTTTTTTAAGAAGTATAATAAATTCTTCTCCTCCCCATCTGAAAACCATATCATCTTTTCTGATATTGTCTTGAATAATTTCTACCGTTTTTTGTAATATCATATCTCCGAAATCATGCCCGTAGGTATCATTTATTTTTTTAAAATGATCAATATCGAGCATAATTAACGAATGTTTTCCTTTAGGTAATAAATTTATAACTTCATAAAATTTGTTTCTGTTAAATGCCAAAGTCAATGAATCCAAATGATATATATCTTTTATTTTTTGATAATTTAGATATAAAAATGTAATAATAATTAATAACAAAATTAAGCAAAGTATTACAAATTCTAAATATAGTGCATTTTGGTTAAGGATATTTTTTAATTCATTTAATTTATCAGTGTTGTTTAAATGTTTCCGATATATAGAAATGCCGGTTTGATTTATGAGATTATTAAATTTATTTATTTTTTCTTTGTCAATTAAATTCGTATTTAAAATTTCATCTATGATTTTAATAGTACTTTTTATGTTATTGTCATCAAAAGTATTTAAAAAACCTTTTGAAATTAAAAGATACTTTCTTCTGAGTTTTTGATTATCGCACAATATCGCTTTGTCAAAAAACTGTTGGGCTTTTGTTAGGAAATGATAAGGTTTTTGAGACATAATAATGTTTTTTTCGATGTAATTTATCGTTTCGTTTTTTTTAATTTCTATCAAAAAAAGGACACTTATTAAAAAGACAATGAGTAAAGCAATGACCTTATTCATTTATACACTCAATTTTATTTATTAAAAAAATCTCTTTTAAAGGTTTTGGATGGGATAAATAGATGATTTTAGCCGGACCTTTTTTATTTATGTTTATTTTTTTGTTATTAATTTTATATGCGAATACAATATTCGGATGTTTTGTTTCTTCTTTTGTAAATATTACTTCGTAATTGTCAATAGCGCTGAATTTAATAGCTCTGGCATGTTTACACAAAAGATTTTTTAAATCTTTTAAATATACAAAAGTATACTGATAGTTTTGTAAGTCGAAAGTGGATTTTAATTTCTTGGTATGTGAGAATTTATCTAACATTTCGTAATTTAATATAGGAGTTTTGGAATTTATCAACTTTATGGGTTCTGCGTATAAAATTAATGAAATTATTATTAAAATTATTGCTTTCATTACCCCCGACTTTTTACTTTTTTATTGTAATTATAAACAAAAAAATGTCAAATCGGTGTCAGATCTTTAAAAAATTAAAAAAAAAGAAAAAAAGAGGAAAATTATTTATTGATGTGTTGAATTGCTTTTTCTTTAAATTCTTTAAGTTTTTGTAGCAATTCTTTGAATAAACCTTCTGTTTTATGGTGAGCTTTAATCTCTTTTTCAATTTTTTTGATTTCGTCTTCTAACATTTTGTAAGTTGTGTCGCTTTTACTTGTGTATCCAAGTAATTCACCAAGTTTTAATTGATATTTAGCTTCTTCTAAATATTTTAAAGCTTGTTTTCTGTCTTTTTTAACGATTTTAGCAGCTTCTGCTATAAGAGCTTCCGCTTTTACTAAAGGAATAGGAATTATAGTATCGATTTCAACTAATGTGGATAAAGCCATAGCTAATACATCTTTAGCTTCTTTAACTTTACCTTCGTTTAAATATCTTACTGCTAATTGTAGTGCGGCAGGGTATGTTGCTAGTGGTAAATTAATTGTTTTTATAACTATTTCGTCTCTTAGAGTATTTAAAACTTCTCTTGCTTGAGGAAGTTTATTATCAGCTACCAAAAGTTTTGCCTGAGCCACCATTTTAGCGATATCTTCTAACTTGCCATGAAATTCATACGCTTCGATTTGAATATCTACCGGCAATAAATACGGTGCGTTTGGAGAATTTAAAACTATTGCAAGTTGTCCGATGGCTTCTTTTAAAGCTTCTTTAGCTTTATCAGTTTTTCCGGCATTTAAATAAAATAATGCATCCTGTGTATATTGAATCGCTCTAATTGCCTCTTTTACCAGTTGAGTGTTTTGAGCTTTTTTTTCAGCTTTTACTACAGCGTTTTTACTTACTGTATTTGTTTTGTTGTCTGCCGCTATAGCACTGCTTGTCAAAAGAGCCGCTAATGCGATAGATGTCATGATTTTTTTCATTTGTCCCTCCTTAAATATTTTTGAGTGGTACAATTATATATTATTTAGTCGTTTTATGTCAAGTTTATTTATATTTGTTTTTTAATTTTTAACAATAATTTAACAAAAGAGATGTGTTATAATTACGACAAAAAAGGCAGTTAATGCAAGATAAAATAAGAAACTTTTCCATTATTGCGCATATTGACCATGGAAAAAGTACTTTGGCGGACAGATTAATAGAATTTTGCGGAGGAATTACCGAAAGAGAAAAAGAAGATCAACTTCTTGATACGATGGATATCGAAAAAGAAAGAGGTATTACGATAAAAGCCCAAAGTGTTAGACTTGAGTATAAAGGACATATATTAAATCTGATAGATACACCGGGTCATGTCGATTTTTCTCATGAAGTAAGTAAATCGTTAAAATCAAGCGAAGGGGCTCTTTTAGTAGTTGATGCGAGTCAGGGGGTGGAAGCTCAGACGTTAGCCAATGTTTATATGGCGATTGAAAACGACCTTGAAATAATTCCGGTAATTAATAAAATCGATTTGCCAAGTGCCGAGCCTGAAAGAGTTGCGGAGGAGATAGAAACCACTATAGGAATAGACGCAAGTGAAGCAATTATGGTAAGTGCGAAAACAGGAGAAGGGATTGAAGAGCTCTTAGATGCTATTATTGAAAGAGTTCCAGCCCCTAATGGTGACCCTAAAGCTCCTACGAAAGCACTAATTTACGATAGCTGGTTTGATAATTATCTTGGAGCGGTATGTCTTGTTAGGGTGTTTGACGGAAGCATTAAAAAAGGTGAAGAAGCACTTGTAATGGGTACAGGTAAAAAACATAAAGTTTTAGATCTATATTATCCGCATCCTTTAAGAAAACTAAAAACGGATGAAATCAAAACCGGTGAAATCGGCGTGGTTGTTATGGGACTTAAAAACGTGGCCGATATCAGAGTGGGAGATACGATTACCATGGCGAAAAATCCGGCAGGCGAGCCTGTTGAAGAGATGAGCGAAGCTAAAAGTTTCGTTTTTGCCGGAATTTATCCTATAGATACGGATAAATACGATGATTTAAGGGATGCTCTTGAAAAGCTTAAATTAAACGATGATTCCATTACGTTTGAGCCCGAAACTTCCCAGGCTTTGGGTTTTGGATTTAGAGTAGGGTTTCTTGGAATGCTTCATATGGAGGTTATAAAAGAAAGACTGGAGAGAGAATTTGGGATAGAGCTTATAGCCACTGCACCAAGTGTTACATATAAAGTAAAACTGACAGACGGCAGCGAAATTGAAGTGAGTAACCCAAGCGAACTGCCTCCTCCAAATAAAATTGAGAAAATATACGAACCTTACGTAAAAGCGACTATTTTAACACCTGCTGAGTATGTGGGAAACTTAATCCAGTTTTTAAATGAAAAGCGCGGAATTCAGCTAAAAATGGACTATTTATCGCCTGAGAGGGTATTGCTTGAGTATGAAATTCCTTTAAACGAAATCGTAACCGATTTTTACGATAAATTAAAAACGCTTACAAAAGGTTATGCGAGTTTTGATTATGAACCTATCGGATATAAAGAGGGGGATCTTGTGAAAATGGATATAAGAGTTGCGGGGGAACCTGTGGATGCTTTGAGTATTATTGTACCTCGCGATAAAGCCGAGAAAAAGGGAAGAGAGCTTATAAAAGTCATGAAAGAGCTTATTCCTAGACAGCTTTTTGAGGTTGCGATACAAGCAAGTATCGGAAACAAAATTATCGCACGTGAGACGGTAAAAGCTCTTAGAAAAGACGTAACGGCAAAATGTTACGGAGGAGATATTTCAAGAAAAAGAAAACTTCTTGAAAAGCAAAAAAAAGGTAAAAAAAGAATGAAAGCGATTGGAAAAGTAAATATTCCTCAAGAAGCATTTTTGAGCGTATTGAAGATAGACTGATGAATATTTTATATATAGCAGCAGCAATTATTACTATTATCGGTCTTAAATTTCTTTCTCCTTTTCTGATTTATTTAATTCTTTCCATATTTTTAACTATTTTGATTTATCCATTGGTAGCTTTTTTTGAAAAAAGAGGAATGCCTCTTTTAGTAGGGTATATTTTTGCCGCGTTTTTGGTTATTTTAGTATTTGTAGTTATGTTTGCCGTAATTAATTCATCTCTTAAAGAATTTTTACAAAATGCTTCTTTTTATCAGGATAAGTTTGTTTCTCTTATTATTCAAATAAATGAATATTTAAAAGATTTCGGTATAAAAATTGACAATACTTATTTGAGCAATATAGATTTTATACCTGTAATAAAGGCATTTTTGTCTAAAGCAGGCAATTTAATAAAAAGTTTTTTGATTGTGTTTATAGGCGTATCGTTTATGATTTTCGAATCTAAAAATTTCAGTAAAAAACTCTCTTTGATAACGGAAAGTGAAGAAACATTTGAACTTTTTTTTAAAAATACACAAAAATATTTTATTATTAAAACTTTTACATCAGCCCTTACCGGTATTTCGGTGGCACTTATGCTTTTATATTTTAAAATTCCGTATGCTTGGCTTTTTGGGATAATGGCTTTTGTGTTTAATTTTATTCCCGTTGTAGGTTCAATAGTAGCTGCGATTCCAGGAATTTTGATTGCGTTTATTACTTATGATTTAAAAGTAGTCGTTTATGTTACGATAGGATACGTGATTATAAATAATATAATTTCAAATGTTATAGAGCCGAAACTTATGGGAGACGGATTGGATTTATCTCCGGCTGTAGTTTTCTTTTCTCTTCTTTTATGGGGATGGGTTTTTGGTATTGTCGGAACATTTTTAGCTGTGCCTCTTACAATGACGCTCAAGTTGGCATTTATGAGTTATGAGAGAACAAAATGGATAGGAATTTTGCTTTCTAAATAGTTACATTCCACATCCGGCTGATCCGCCTCTCCAATATTGTTTTTCAAGTTCTAAAAATTTTTGTTTTTCGTTTTCATTCATTATTCTTTCATTGTATTCTAAATCTAATCCGAGTTGATTTAGAGGGATTTTAACAGAATTTATTATTTGGTCTCTTATCGGGATATTTGGAAAAGGCCATACAAATGTAGCTTTTAATTTATTGTTTTTTTCATCAAAATCAATATCTTGAAGAATTCCTAAATTAATTAAACTTGTGGCGATCGCCGGGTGCTGAATACTTTCAAGCGTTTGAATTACTTTAAAGTAGTCCATATTTTTCCTTTTTTTTAACAAATTATATAATAATATAATTAAATGATACTTGTTATTTTGATAAAATATAAATAAAAAGTAGAAAAATGACTGAAAAAGAAAAGCAAGAAGCATTAAAATTAACAGAAGAATTAAAAAATGATTTTAAAGAAGATGAAGTAAAAAGCTTTTTTGGAAAATTCAAAAATCTTAGTTTTTTAGAAGATATGAAACTTCTTTTTGAAATGATAAACGATAAAAATTATTCACTTTCACCCACTGTTTATGCAACTATTGCCGGAGCACTTGCTTATGTGGTATTACCCTCAGATATAATTCCTGATTTTTTACCGGGGATCGGATTTATAGATGATGCATTTGTAATTTCATTCGTAGTAAAACAGTTAAAAAAAGAAATAGAAAAATATAAAAAATTCAAAAATAAAAAACATTGAATAATGTTTTGAATTTTATTGTCGGGTTAAGTTTAAGTGTTTAAATTTGCAAAATAAAAATAAGTATTAAAATTATTCGGAATTGTTAAAAAATAAGATGATTTTTAAATGAGAGTTTTTGAAGTAATGGCGGAGCCGACGGGACTCGAACCCGCGACCTCCGGCGTGACAGGCCGGCATTCTAACCAGCTGAACTACGGCTCCAAATTGGGATTGTAGATGGTGGTCGCTGCAGGGCTCGAACCTGCGACCCCCAGCTTGTAAGGCTGGTGCTCTCCCAACTGAGCTAAGCGACCATGTTTATAAAAAGTGTCAATAGTTGAAAATAAATAAAGTATTTAGAAGTGGCGTCCCCAACGGGATTCGAACCCGTGTCGCCGCCGTGAAAGGGCGGTATCCTAGACCACTAGACGATGGGGACAGATGGTGACCCGTGCTGGATTCGAACCAGCGGCCCTCTGCTTAAAAGGCAGATGCTCTACCGACTGAGCTAACGGGTCTTTTCCTCACAACTTGTCGTTGTGTGGGTGAAATTATATGAAAATGAGTTCCTAAAGTCAAGGGTTTTCAGCGAAAAATTACGAATTTTTTAAAATTTCGAAAGTATCAATTTTATAAAATTTTTTTAATTCAGAATAAAGTTCGGGATAGTGAATAATTAACGTTTTAGGAGAAGTAAAATAATATTCGGATATAACAGCAAAAAATTCCGATTCGTTTGTAAGGGCGTATTCGTCTATAAAAATTTCTTGTTTATGTTTTTTTAATCTGTTATATGTTGAAAGAATATATTTTTTCCAATTTTTTATTTCGTCTTTATCAAGTGGAGGAATACCGTCGCCGACTCCGTCGTCAAAGTCTAATATATGCGCAAATTCGTGAATAATTACGTTTCTTTTTGAATGTTTATAAATTTGATATTTTGCGTCGTGCCATGAGATTATTACACTGTCTTTTAAAGCTTCACCGCTAATTATTACATCATTCTCTACTATATAATCCCTATATACGGTCTTTTTTATAGCTTTAGGATAGATATAAATATACTGTAGACGAGGATAACAATACTCTTCATAACCTATAGTTAAAATACAACCGTAAAATGCTATTAATGTTTTTATTTCATCACTGAGTGTTAAATAAACGGGAATAATATTTTTTTCCAGCCAAAATCTTTGAATTTTATATTCGATAATTTTTTTTAAATTCGAAGGTAAGTTCTTATATAAAGGTAAATTGTTTAAATAGGTTTTATATTTGTAGTCCAAAGGTTGTGATTTTAATTTTTTTAAACTTTTTTTATATTTAAAATATTTATAAATATTGAATAAAACAATAAGAAAAAAAAGAGTCCATAAAAGGAGTAGAAATTTAGCAAAATTATCCATAAATTGCTTGGATTGATTTGAATCCGGCTGCTGCCAAAATTATACTGCCGATAACATTTAATGAGATATAAACCAAACTTTCAATAATAAGGCCGTTTTTAATTAAAAAGAAACTTTCAATTGCAAATGTTGAAAAAGTGGTAAGAGCTCCCATCATCCCTGTAGTTAAAAGTGATTTTAAATAAGGATTTTCTATAATGTGAAACTGTATAAGACCTATTAAAATACCTAAAATCAAGCTTCCTATCCAGTTGACCGCAAGGGTTCCAAAAGGAATGTCGTGTTTTACCAATCCGTTTACCAGACCCGTTGTATAAGCTCTTAAAATCGCACCTATAAATCCTCCGATTCCGATTGCCAGCATTGTATCGAACTTCAAAGCAGCTCCTTTTTATGAATTTTTGTTTAAACCGTATTCTTTGTCTAAAACATCCTGCATTTTATTTCTCATATCTTCATACCATCCTTCATACGGATAAAAACTCTCTAAAAAAACAACTTTTATAGGCTGTTTTTCAATTCTGAAAGGATGTTTTTTAAATGCTTTTGGGAGGTTTATTATGACAAACGGTTGGACTTTTAAATTTAGTTTTTCCACAATACCTTTAGGGCCGTTTTTAAATTTTAAAAGTTTTGTATAATCACCTTTGTTTCTTGTGCCTTCGGGGAATAAAAATACTTTATATCCTTTTTGCGTTTTTTCTTTTATATCTTTTATCATTTTTATGATAGCTCTTTTATCGTTTCTGTTGGCTAAAATCATATCGCTTTTTGTAACAAGATATTTAAAAATGGGCATTTTTGCTATTTCATCTTTGGCAACCCATATTATTTTTTCATTTCCGTAGACTGTTTCCATAAGTGGTATATCAAGGTTATTTGTATGATTCCCCATGAGTATATTGGCTGTAGGGTCAATTTCACCCTCTATAATAATTTCTTTAGCGATTAAACTTGTTAAGATTTTTGAAGCTTTTTTTCTGAGTTTAAGCTCCCATTTGGGATTTATCGCAATAAGCAGTGAAACTATTGCTAAATAAGCAAAGCCGTAAATAAATTTTAATATACTGATTATGCTATCTAATATCTTCATTTTTTACCCATCCTATTTTTTTATTTATTTTTATTTTGGTATATTTATCGAGTTTATTGAGGACTTTTGCTTTTTCATTACCTCTTGAAATGTAAATTACTGTAGATTGTTTTGTAGGAAGAATTTGTACTTTTGTATTTCTTGAAAGAATTATTTCTCCTTTTGGTAAGAGTTTATAAATTAGAAAACCACTTAACAGAATAGGAAAAATAAGTAGCCATACTTTTTGATAAATCAAAAATATTATTAGTCCAAAAGCGATTAAAATCAGTATTAAAATATTTACAAGATTAAAAAAATTATTTTCTTCCGGATTTAATTCAGTCTGGGTACTTATGGTATCTTGTTTTAATTTTATAGGAATTTCTATTTTTTCAAATTTTTCATTTTTTAAATTAAAATAATAAAAATTTAATTTTTTTATATTATTCGGAATGATAGCATAATATGAAGCCTCATTTTGGGAAATTAAAGTTAAATTGTGTTCTTTAAATCCTAGGTTAAAATCATTAATATTACAATTTTTACATTTTATCGTAAATGATAATATCGTTGAATTTTCGTCGTATTTTGAAGAAATCGGATTTATTATTTTAAGATTATCAGCAAATACTTTTGAAAAGTTTTTTGGCGGATTGATATTTTTTATATTAATCAGGTTATCTAAATCGATTTCTTTATAAAATTTTTTAGCTATTAGCATTAATTTATGTTCTTCTTCGTCAGCTTTAAATTTGATATCCAAATTATAAAGATAGGGATTTTTTTGTGTTAAATTAGATTCGACATTATATGAAGGAATAGCATGAAGTTCTTTTGGGGAAGATAATATTATCTTTGCTTTTAAATTAACAAGTTGATTTTTATAATAATAAGGTTTTATATTTTGATATTTTATTATTTCCCCGTAAAGAAAAAAAAGTGAAGAAAAAATTAATAAGACTATCCTCATTTTAAAGCTATATTATATTCTTTTTGAAGAGAATTGATATATGATAAAAATTGTTTTCTTTTTTTGCCCCAAAGAGTAATTTTTGCAGAATTTTTTATTTTAACCGGGTTTATCCATCTCCCGTTTTTCATAACACCGAAATGTAAATGAGGCCCGGTAGATAATCCTGTATTTCCAAGATATCCTATTATTTGACCTTGTTTGACCCATTTTCCGTTATATATTCCTCTTGGCCAGCTTTTAAGATGTGCGTATATTGTTATATAGCCGTTTTTATGTTTAATTTTTACTGTTTTTCCATATCCTTTTATCCAGCCTTTATAAATAATTTTACCGTCAGCTACACTGTGAATCGGTGTTCCTATTCTGTTTACATAATCGATTCCATCATGCATTCGCCATTTATGTAAGATAGGATGGTATCTCATACCGAATTTCGAAGAAATTCTTTTGTATTTTAAAGGAGCCGGTAAGAACATCCCTTTTAAACTTCTGGCTTTTTCATCATAATATCTTCCGTCATAAGGATTTAAAAAAGCGTTATAAGTATAATATTTGCTTTTTATGGAAGCATATATTATTTTTATATCTTTTATTTTTCCGTATCTTAATTTTTCTTCATATAAAATTTTTATTTTCGTATTTTTCGGAATTGCTCTGAAATTAACTTTGTCATTAAAAATATCAATTAATTTGGAAGTGAGAGTTCTTGAATGGGTGGAGTTATAAATATCGTAATTTAAGTTATTGTTAATATTTATTTCAGTATATCTTTTTCTGGTGTCATACATTATAGGAACTATTTTTGTAATATATTTTCCGTTTTCGTTGATTATTTGAATTTGATTTTTAGAATCTATAGGAATTAAAGCCTGTTTTAAAATATTATTGTTTTTTAGTAAGAATATTGTTTCACCTACAGGAATTCTTTTTACTTTTCTTTTTATTTGAGAGGGAAGATTGTAATAAATTGAAACGGGTAATGAATTTTTCTTTAAAAATCCGTAAAAAGTGTCTTTTGTAGTCCATTTTTTTGTTTCTACTTTATATGCTAAAAGAAGAGAAAAAGAAAAGAGAATAATTATAAATTTTTTCATTTAAAAAATCCCTCTAACATTTTTACTCCGTCTTCACCGCCTAATATACTTTCCATAGCTCTTTCAGGGTGTGGCATAAGACCAAAAACGTTTTTTGTCTCGTTACAAATTCCGGCAATCGCATCTACGCTGCCGTTAGGGTTCAGTTCGTTTCCTTTAGCGTCACAATATTTTAAGATTACTTGCCCGTTATCATACATTCTTTTTAAAGTGTTTTCATCGACTTTATAGTTTCCTTCGGCATGTGCTATAGGGATATTTATGATGTCTCCTACGTTTAAGTTTTGTAAGAATTTATTATTGTTATCAACTACTTTTAAATGATGGAATTTAGAAATAAAATGTAAATTTTCATTTCTAGTCATTCCGCCCGGAAGCAGGTGAGATTCTAATAAAATTTGAAATCCGTTACAGATACCTAAAACATATCCGCCTTTTTTAGCATATTCGCTAACAGCGTTCATAATAGGTGAAAATCTGGCAATAGCACCGCTTCTTAAATAATCCCCATAGCTAAAACCACCAGGAAGAACAACTAAATCATAGTTTTTAAGTTCTTTTTCACTATGCCAGATAAAATCAACATCCGCGCCTAGCTTTTCAAAAGCCCATTTTGTATCTCTGTCGCAGTTTGTCCCCGGGAATACCACTACTCCTACTTTCATTCCTTAACCTCTATTTCGTAGTTTTCGATTACAGGATTAGCTAGAAGTTCTTTTGCCATTTCTTCAGCTTCTTTTATCGCTTTTTCTCTGTCTTGTGTATCAATGTCGATGATAATCTGTTTTCCTACTCTAACTTCTTTTACGTTTTTAAATCCAAGAGTTTCAAGTGCGTGTAAGACTGCTTTACCTTGAGGATCTAAAACCCCTTTTTTTAAATGTACGTTTACTGCTACTTTCATTTTGCTTCCTTTAATCTGTTTAATACTTCACTGTATGCTTCTTTAATATTTCCAAGATTAAATCTAAATAAATCTTTATCAAGTTTTTTACCTGTTTCTTTGTCCCATAATCTACAAGAATCAGGTGTGATTTCATCGGCTAAAATTATATTGCCTTCTTTGTCTTTTCCGAATTCAATTTTAAAGTCTACTAAAATTAATCCTACTTTGTCAAAAAATTTGATTAAAAATTCATTTACTTTTCTACCGTATTCTCTTAATAAGTCAAGTTCTTTTCTGTCATCCACAAGATTTAAAATCATAGCATGGTCATCATTAATTAGTGGGTCGTTTAAGTCGTCGTTTTTGTAATAAAATTCTACGATAGGGAAAGGCAATTTTTCACCTTCTTTAAGTCCGAGTCTTTTCGCAAGACTGCCTGCTACTATATTTCTTACTACTACTTCTATCGGAATTATTTCAACTTTCTTTACCAGTTGTTTAGTATCGTCTATTTGTTTTATTAAATGAGTAGGAATTCCTTCTTTTTCAAGTGCTTCAAAAATAAGAGTCGTAATAGCACAGTTTAGCGCGCCTTTTCCACTCTCTTGCGATGCTTTTTCTCCGTTAAAAGCTGTCAATGAGTCTTTATATTCACATATTACTTCATCAGGCTTTTCAGTTTTATAAATTCTTTTGGCTTTTCCTTCATATAACAGTTCCATAACTCTCCTTTATTTCGAATGTTGATTTGCGATAATCAGGGCTTTTAGAATATTCGCTCCTGTTAAGAGCTGTAAATCTCCGTTAATTTTTTGAATGTTTTTATCTTCTTTTTTTGTTTTTTTACCGTCGATTTTTTCAAGTTCCGCTTTTAAATGAGCTTTTAAATTGGCTTCTTTTATTGTAGCGGTCGTATCATTTATCTCTTTTACTTCGGCAGGATGTACGATAATATCAGGTGTAACACCTTTTGCTTGGATGGTTCTACCGCTTGGAAGATAATATCTTGCAACTGTGAGTCTTATTGCTTCTTCTTTATTTACAGGTAATATTGCCTGAACACTTCCTTTACCGAATGTAGTTTCACCTACGATTACGGCACGTTTATGGTCCTGAAAACCGCCTGCTACGATTTCACTGGCACTAGCACTTCCGTTATTTACCAATACTACAATAGGAATATTTTTATAAGTGCCTGCACTGTGGGCGTAATAAGTTTCGTTTTCGCTTTTTACTCTTCCTTTTTGTGAAACTAAAACACCATTGTCAATAAATAAATCAAGTGTACCGACCGCTTGGTTTAGAAGACCTCCGGGATTGTTTCTGAGATCGATTATAATGCCTTTTTTTCCTTCTTTTTTAGCTTCTTGTACGATTTTTTTAAGAGAAGAAACTACGTTTTTGTCAAAATTACTTATTCTTATGTATTTAATTTCCGGGTAGTTTTCCAAATCTTTTGCTTTTACAGATTTAACTTTTATAATTGCTCTTGTAATAATTACTTTAAAAGGTTTTTGACCTTTTCTAACGATAGTCAGCGTGATTTTCGTTCCGGGCTTTCCTCTCATTAAATTAACGGCTTCATCAAGAGTCATATCGATTGTGGCTTTATCGTTTATTTTTAGGATAATATCCCCGGCTTTTAGTCCGGCTTTGTAAGCAGGGGTGTCGTCTATCGGAGATATAACGGTTAAAACTCCGTTTTTCATACCTACTACAATCCCCAGACCACCGAATTCTCCGTTTGTTTGAATTTTAAGTTCTTTATAAGCTTTTTTATCAAGATAGCTTGAGTGAGCGTCAAGATTAGGCAGCAGTCCTTTTAGTGCTTTATTTATTATTGTAGTAGTGTTTATATCATCAACATAATAAGCTTCAATCATATTTACGACTTTTACGAATTTTTCATATGCTTGAAGTCTTGTTTGTTGTGATTCCTTAGCGTAAGTTATTGAAAAAAGTAATATGAAAGCTATGAATAATTTTCTCATAATGCTCCTTGAGAGTTTTTGAAATTCTATTTTAATTTATATAAAAAATCAAGAAAAAGCTTAAAGTGCTTATATATTAATATAACTTTAATATAAAATGAAAATATTAATTTAAAAACCTTGACATAAAATGACTAAACCTGATATAATTACATTAACTAAAACTTTTAAGGAGGAGAATATGGAAAAATTATTCGAAAAATTAACCAATCAGATGATGGAAGCGATTGAAAGCGGGCTTAGCTTAGCTTTACATAATAAAAATCCTGAAGTACATCCGTTACATGTATTATGGGGATTATTAACAAATACAAATACCGTATTGAATCAAGCCCTAAATAAAATGGGTGTAGATAAGGTAGCAATTGAGCTTGAAGTTAAGTCTGCGGTAGATAGACTTCCAAAAGTTGATAACATTACTAAAGAATCTATAAGAATAGGAAGAGAATTAATCGACAGCTTGCAAAAAGCAGAAGCGCTTGCCACAAAACTTGGTGATAAATATATTGCCGTTGATACTTGGCTTATAGCGAATCTTGACAGATTCAAAGATATTCTTGGAAAATATGTAGATTTAATGGAACTTAAAAAAACTCTTGAAGCTATAAGAGGAGATAAAAAAATCGAAAGCAAAAGTGCTGATGAAAATCTTGACGCACTAAATAAATACGGAATAGATTTGACTGAAAAAGCGAGACGTGGTGAGCTTGATCCTGTTATCGGAAGAGATGAAGAGATTAACAGAATGACTCAAATTCTTATTAGAAAAACTAAAAATAACCCGATTTTACTTGGTGAACCTGGGGTTGGTAAAACAGCACTTGTAGAAGGTTTGGCTCAGAGAATCGTTAAAAAAGAAGTGCCTACAAGCTTACAAAATAAAAGAATTATCGCACTTGATATGACAGCACTTGTAGCAGGTGCTAAATATAGAGGTGAATTCGAAGATAGATTAAAAGCTGTAATTGATGAAGTAAAAGCAAATCCGAATATTATTTTATTTATCGACGAAATTCATACAATCGTTGGTGCGGGTGCAAGCGAAGGTAGCATGGACGCAGCTAACATTTTAAAACCGGCACTTGCTAGAGGAGAGCTTAGAACAATCGGTGCGACAACATTAAAAGAATATAGAAAATATTTTGAAAAAGACGCGGCGCTTCAAAGAAGATTCCAACCTGTAATGGTAAACGAACCAAGCGTAAATGAAGCGATCAGAATTCTAAGAGGTCTAAAAGACAGACTAGAAGCGCACCATAAAGTAAAAATTCTTGATGAAGCGTTAGTAGCTGCGGCAAAATTGACTGACAGATACATTACTGATAGATATTTACCGGACAAAGCTATCGACGCAATTGACGAAGCGGCGGCTGAAATTAGAATGCAAATTGAAAGCGAACCGTTTGAGCTTGCTAAAATCAAAAGAGAAATAGAACAGCTTATGGTGGAAAAACAAGCTATCGAAATGGAAGGTGCCAAAACTGAAAAAGCCAAAAAAAGATTGGAAGAAATCGAAAAACAATTAGCTGATTTAGAAGAGAAAAAAAGACAGCTTGAAGCTAAATACGAAGAAGAAAAAAGAGTTCTTAAATCTATTGCTGAAATTAAAGAACAAATTGAAAAACTTAAAAACGAAGCTGAAATCGCAAAAAGAGAAGGTGACTTCCATAAAGCGGCTGAAATTGAGTATGGAAAAATTGTTGAACTTAAGAAAAAACTTGAAGAGCTTGAGAAAAAATGGGAAGAAATGCAAAAAGAAGGTACTCTGTTAAAGAGTGCTGTTGATGAAGAGGCTGTTGCTAACGTAGTAAGTAAATGGACAGGAATCCCGGTTAGCAAAATGCTTAAAAGCGAACTTGAAAAAATATTACATATTGAAGATGAACTTAAGAAAAACGTTGTCGGACAAGATGAAGCTATTAGAGCGGTTGCCAGAGCGATTAAAAGAAATAAAGCTGGACTTGGTGATCCAAACAGACCGATTGGTAGCTTTATGTTCTTAGGACCGACAGGAGTTGGTAAAACTGAAACAGCTAAAACATTGGCAAGATTCTTATTTGATGATGAAAAAGCGCTAATTAGATTTGATATGTCTGAATATATGGACAAAATATCTGTATCTAAACTTATCGGTGCTGCGCCTGGATATGTTGGATATGAAGAAGGCGGACAATTAACAGAAGCTGTAAGAAGAAAACCTTATAGCGTAATTCTATTCGACGAAATTGAAAAAGCGCATCCAGATGTATTCAACATTCTATTACAAGTGCTTGATGATGGTAGACTTACAGATAATAAGGGTGTAACAGTTGATTTCAAAAACACAATTATTATCTTAACAAGTAACATCGCAAGTGATATTATTCAAGAAATTAAAGATCCTCAAGCAAGAAAAGAAGCTGTGTGGGCTGAATTAAAAAGAAGAATGAAACCGGAATTCTTAAACAGACTTGATGAAGTGGTAGTATTTAATCCGCTTGGAAAAGAACAAGTTAAACAGATTGTTGATATCTTACTTAGAAAAATTAAACAAAGACTTGAAGAAAGAGATATCGATCTTGAGCTTACTGAAAGAGCGAAAGATTATATCGCTGAAGTCGGATTCGACCCAATCTTTGGTGCTAGACCGTTAAAAAGAGCATTGGCTGAGGTTGTAGAAGATAAACTAGCCGAGCTGATTTTAGAAGGTAAAGTAAAAGAAGGCGATAAAGTAGAATTCGACGTAGACGAAAATCATGTAATCGTAAAAGTAAACGGACAAGAAGTAGCAAGGGACCCTAAATAATCCCTTCTTTTTTTCTTTTTAAATAAATTAAACCCTCCGACGCTTTATATTAACCACATGTGATCTTTTTAAATTAATCTTCATTAAAAATTTATTAAATTTTATATATTTTTTGTTTAATTTTTATAATTATTTGACGATATTATTACAGATGTAAAATTCATATGAATTAAAATTCGTTATAATTAATAAAAAAAGGAGAAAGATGTATTTATTTCTGTATGGATTGCATTTATTAGTAGTGTTTAGCTGGGCGATATTTTTGCTTCAATTTATAAAATCTCTTCAAAATAATTTAACTGATAGGTATCTTTTCGGTATTTTGTCGGTATTTATGATGTTGGTTGCTTTAGGAATAGGTACAAAGCTTATGCTGTTAAATCCAGGAGTTGCGAAAGTAGGTGTTTGGCTTCATGTAAAACTTAGTTTTGATATTTTATTAATGATTGAGAATTTATATCTTTTATACGTTTTATTTAAAAACAAAACCCTTTCATCAAAAGTTTACGAAATTTTATACTGGTGTAGTTATGGTGCGTTTATGCTAATGATTGCCCTTACGATGTTCAGACCATTTTAAAGGAAGACAATGATTAATGAAAAAAGAGTGGAGGAGAAATTAAAAGCAGGTAAAAGACTTTCGAAATTGGATGCCCCTAAAACTTTAAAAAATCAAGAAAAGATTTTAAGTGAAAATGATTTTATCGTATCTAAAACAGATACAAAAGGTTATATTATTTATTGTAATAGAATTTTCGTAGAAATGGCCGGATGGAGCAGATTTGAACTGATGGGTGCTAATCATAATATAATCAGACATCCCGATATGCCGAAAATTGCTTTCAAAGTTTTATGGGATTTAATTCAAAACAAAAAAGAGTTTTTCGGGTTTGTTAAAAACTTACGAAAGGACGGCGGGTTTTATTGGGTGTTTGCTTATATCACGCCCGATTTGGATCTAAACGGAAATATAGTCAGTTATACGTCGTTTAGAAAAAAACCTAGCAGAAAAGGTATAGAAGTAATGAGCGATATTTACAAACAACTTTTGGAAGCTGAAAAAACAGGTGGGATTGCTGCAAGTTACGAGCTTTTAAAAAAATTGTTAAATGCTACTGATGAAGATGTAGTTGAAAAATATCACAAATTAGTTTTTGACTTACAGAAGGAAGGATAAAAGATGAAAAAAAAAGTTGTGGAAATTTTAATTAGTTTATTGTCTTTAGTAGGAATCGGGTTTTCAGTGTATAAAAACGAATATATTTTGGCAGGACTTTTTTTAATAACTGCGATAATGCCTTGGTTGAAAAAAGAGAAAAAAAATGACACGGATACTCTTGAGAAGATTAACGATGTCGTAGAAAAATTATATAACGGTGAAATTTATCATAGAATTATTCTTGATGACGATAAAACGAAAGAAGAAAAAATCGGTTGGAATATTAACGAATCTTTAGACCAGATCGAAGACTTACTCAGGGAATCTCAAAATTCCATACAAGCGATTATCAGAGGAGAAGATTATAGGTATATTATGCCAAGCGGTCTTCATGGAGAATTTAGAAATGTGGCACTTGAATTTGAAAAAGCCATTGATTCTTTAAAATTATCAAAAAAAGTTGAACTTATAGCAAATCTTGGGAAAAGATTTACTAAAATCGACGGTGGAGTGCCGGCAAATTTACAAAGAGTCGGAGAATCTATATTCAGAATCGATGAAGCATTTAAAGATATAGCAACAAAAGTAAAAGAGTCTTCGAATAAAGCAAGTGAAACTTATAACATAATGATTGAAACGAAAAATGATTTTGAAGAGCTTTCTCAAAAAGTTGTCGATACTTCCACTGAAATTGAACATATGGCCGGACATATCAGTTCGATTTCGGATATTGTAGAGCTTATCAAAGACATTGCCGATCAGACTAATCTTTTGGCACTTAATGCCGCGATTGAAGCGGCGAGGGCCGGGGAACACGGTAGGGGATTTGCCGTGGTGGCCGATAATGTAAGAGAACTTGCCGAAAAAACCCAAAAAGCCACTAATGAAATTGCCATTACAATTCAAACGCTTCAACAACAATTTATGACAGTCAGTGATAATACCGAAAAAGTAGTGGAAATAAGTAATAAATCGTATAAAACGCTTGAAACATTTGAAAATTTATTAAATATTTTACAAAAAGATTTAAGAGAGGTTACCACTATTTCTGATACCAATACATTAAAACTGATATTTATTACTTTTAAAATCGCACATATTATCTATAAATCAAATTTATATTCTTCCGTGACAAGAGAACATGTTGAAGACGATATGTTATATATAACTCATGAAAACTGTCTGCTTGGCAGATGGATGGAAATTCCTGCGATTAAAGAAATTTTAATGAAATATAATTTTTATAATAAAATGGTGGAATATCATAAAAAATTACATGAAATCGGAGCTGAAGTCTTACGAAGAGTTAAAAAAGAAGGGGTAAATAAAGAAAACAGTGATTGGTATTATGATAAACTCAAAGAAGTTGAAAAATATGCTAAACTTTTATTTGAAGAATTGGATAAATTAGTAGAAAAAATCTCTAATGACGAAGATTCTTTGACAAAAATAATAGAAAATTCACAAATATTACAAGAACATTAATAAGGAGTTTTATGTTAAGATTCGCCCCTTCTCCTACGGGAGATATGCATGTAGGAAATTTAAGAGTAGCGATTTTTAATTATTTAGTCGCCAAACAAACAAATGATAAATTATTAATTCGAATAGAAGATACTGATAAAGAAAGAAATATCGAAGGGAAAGATAAAGAAATATTAGCTCTTTTAGATCTTTTCGGGATAAAGTACGATCAGGTTGTATATCAATCCGGAAATTTTCATATTCATCAGCAAATGGCTAAACAATTGCTGGATAAGGGAAAAGCTTTTGTCTGTTTTTGCGATGAAGAAGAACTTAATAAAGAAAGAGAAAAAGCAAAAAAAGAAAAAAGACCTTACAGATATAGCGGAAAGTGCGAAAATCTCTCTTCAAAGGAAGTAGAAAAACTGATAAAAGAAAAAAAGCCTTTTGTAATCAGAATAAAAAAACCAGAAAGTGATATTGAGTTTAATGATGAAATAAAAGGTGAGTTTAAATTTTCTCCCTTTGATGTGGATAGTTTTGTAATACTAAGAAACGATTATACACCTACTTATAATTTTGCGTGTGCCGTTGATGATATGCTTTATGATATATCTTTGGTAATTAGGGGAGAAGACCATTTAAGTAACACCCCAAAGCAGATACATATCAGAAAATCTTTGGGATACGATAAAGATATTAAATACGCGCATCTGCCTATTATTTTAAATGAAGAAGGCAAAAAACTTTCAAAAAGAGAAAAGCACGCTTCTGTGAAATGGCTTTTGGAAGAAGGATTTATGCCAGAAGCGATTGCTAATTATCTTATTTTACTTGGAAACAGTTTTGAGAAAGAAGTTTTTACTCTTGATGAAGCGGTTGAATTTTTTGATTTGAAAAAGGTTTCTCGAGCGCCTGCAAAATTTGATATAGAAAAACTTAAATTTCTCAATAAAGAGCATATGAAAAAAATTGACAATTTAGCTGAGTATCTGGGTTATCATCCTCAATATGAAGAACTGTTAAAAATTTTCAGGGATGAAAGTGCTACTTTAAAAGAGATAAAAGAAAAATTCGAAGCCGTATTTGAAAAAGCAAAAGATGATGAATATAAAAATGAAAGAGAAATTATAAAAAAGGAAATTTTGGAAAACGAATTAGAAGATAATTATGACGACTTTAAAAAAAGAGTTATGAAAAACACCGGACTTAAAGGAAAAAAACTTTTTATGCCATTAAGGGAATTATTTATAAATCAAAAACACGGTGCTGAAATCAAAGATTTATATCAAGCAATGAAATCTTATTTAAAAGAAGTTGTAAAAACAAGGTAAAGTTTGTATAATTATTAAAAAAGAGGGGAGAAATGAATACATTACTTATTAGTATTTTACAGTTTATTAATGTAATTATCGGAATTTATATCTGGGTGGTAATTATTGCGGCCCTTATTACCTGGGTTCAGCCAAATCCCTATAATCCGATTGTCAGATTTTTATGGAATGTAACGGAGCCCGTTTATGCTTATATAAGACGCTATATTCCTACTAATTTCGGGGGGTTTGATATAGCGCCCATTATTTTAATACTTGCTTTAGAATTTATTCAAATTTTAATAAACAATATTATAGCGTCACTTTATTAATGAAGGTCGTTTTACTTTTATTTCCTTTTTTTCTTTACGCATTAGAACTCGCTCCTCTCCTTACCAAACCCAAAAGCTATGTAAGAGATTTTTATTTGACGGAATTTATGAGAGAAAGTAATGATTCTGTACTTTCTTTTAAAGCTTATACCGCCATGTATAAGCAAAAAATGAAACACCTTAAGATTTTGTCAAAATTTCCTGAATTTAAACCTCTTTATCAATGTGTCAATCCTTCTGTAAGAGATATTAAGAATATAGATATTTCGTGTGTGTTAAATAACGGGCTTTGGCTTAAAAGTATGGCGAAACTAAGTAAAAGTGATTTGGAATATCTTTATAAAAATCTCCCAAACGGCAAAGAAAAAGAAACTGTTTATGCGTTTTTACATAACGATTATTCGAAAATTTTTAAAGACAGGGATTTGGGATATTATTTTATATTAAATTATCCCGATAAAAAAATAGATCAAATTATTAATGATTTTTCTATTTTCGAAGACAAATATTTTAAACTTTTTATAAAAAGCGCAGTGTTAAACGATTTGCCGCTTATTAGGTTTTCTTTATCAAAATTAAATTATAAAAAATATAACGATCAAATAAAATGGTGGCTTTTTTTAAACGAAATGAAATTTAAAAATTACAAAAAAGCTCAAAAAATTTTAGAATCAGTTAAAAATAAAAAAGAAAAAGAGTATTTTTGGCTTTGGCAATTAACAAATAAAGACAAGTATCTTGATAAACTTTTAAATAATCCAAGAGTGAACTTTTATACGCTGTATGCCCATGAAGAAAAAAACATTCCTTTTGATATCAGAAGTCAAATTGTTTTTAATTCGATAAAAACACCAAAATATGACCAGACAAATCCATGGGATGTATTAAAATTTTGGGATGAATTTAAAAAAAGAGAGGATTTGTTTACTTTTGCCAAAGAACTTGACAGTGAAAAATCCGTTGCTTTAAAAGCCCTTGTTCTTGATAAAGCTAACAGATTTAAGGTAAATTATTTTATAACTCCTAAAATGTATAATGATTCAAATATTTCATTTAAAGCTTTTGTATACGCAATTGCCAGACAGGAAAGCAGATTTATCCCGGCAAGTGTAAGTAGAAGTTATGCTCTTGGTGTTATGCAAATGATGCCGTTTTTGGTAAGACATATGAAAGGGAATGTTTTTAATCAATTCGATTATAATGAAAATGTAAAACTTTCCGTAAAACATCAAAAATGGCTCTTTTCAAAATTAAAAGACCCTCTTATGGTGGCGTATGCGTATAACGGAGGAATAGGGTTTGTAAATAGAAAAGTGTTGCCTTATTTTAAATATACGGGTAAATTCGAGCCGTTTTTAAGTATGGAACTTGTAAAGTATGATGAGAGCAGAGAATACGGCAAAAAAGTAATTGCCAATTATATAATCTATTCTCATATTTTCGGAGATAAAAACATAACTTTACATAAATTTCTTAAAAAGTAACGTTACATTCTCCCCAGTGTTTGCTTTTATATTCTATTAAATAAGGAGCCGGAGTGTTTGTTTCTACGATATAATAGCTCATCCAGCTATTGTAAAAAGGAAAATTTTTGTATAAAATGTAATTCGGAATATTTTTCGAAATTTTTGTAGGCGGTTTTTTATTTATTAAAAAAGTAAATTCTGTATTATTAAGAGAATTATTAAAATCATTGTAAACACCCACTAAAAATGAAGGGTTTTGTAGTTTGTCCGGATAAAGAGGATTTAAGTAAACAATATCAATAAGAGCTTTTGTCTCAAGTGAATTTAGTACTTGACATCTTTGAGTGTATTTTAACGTTTTTTCGTAAAGCGGGTCTTGACTTAAAGCATTTTTAATACCGCATCCGCTAAAAAGTATAATAATTAATGATAAAAACGCAAAAAGTTTTTTCATTTAAAACCTTTTTAAAGAATTATATCATAAAAGGAAACCGATGAAATTTGAAGTTATAGGAATTGGGGATTATAAAGGCAAATGTATTTACGATGAAGCTGAAGACGCTTTGATGGTGGATGATGAGGTGGTTGTGGATTTCAAAAAGAAATATAAGGATTATTTAAAATATACTAAATTTTTGATTAATAATCCATGGGGCAGGGAATGGATTAGTTTTCAATTTATTCCGAATAAGAAGTCAATTTTAAAAAGACCTTTTGCTATTATTACCGCTCATAACCCGAAAGATTTAATTTTAAATGATTTTTTAAATTTTATTAGAAATACCGAACTTGAAGGGGTGATTAAATCATTGAAATATGAATATATGACAAGTATAGGTGAACTTTTTGATTACAGTGAAGAGTCTTTTATTATTTATGATATTTCAAAACAAGAAGCTTTGAGAATTGGAAATATGTTTGACCAGGATACGGTTTTTTATAATTCGGGAAGTGAAATAAGTATTACTAAATGCGAGAGTAAAAAAGATGTGCTTAAATATAATTATGAAAAACATTTTAAAGGAGAGTGATGGATGATTATAAAGACAGAAAATTAACTCCTGGCGAAAAAGCTGGTGTAACCGCAGCAATACTGATGTTTTTTGGAGTGGGAATGATTATGGGAGGAAGTGCCAGCGGAAATGACAGGTTGTTTTTTTCCGGTGTCGGGTTGTTTGGAATCGGCAGTGTAATAGCTTTATATTTATTATTCAAATATAAACCAAAAGACGACAATGATTTTTAACTGTCTCCTTTGTGGAGAGGCTTCTTTAAAAATTATCTGTATAAACTGCTCTAAAAACTATCTGAAAACAAAAATTATAAAAAATAAAAATGTTTACAGTTTTTATGATTATGAAGTAATAGAACATTTTAATAAATATAAATATCAAAAAAGAGGAGATTTGGTATATAAAATTCTCTCCAGACCCTTAATAGAGTTTTCAAGAAAATTCAATTTTAATTCTTTTGTATTACCTATAGACGATGTACCCAAATACTTTTCTCATACCGGGATTTTGGCAAATTCAATGAAAAGTAGGTTCTTAAAACCTCTTTTTGGGAAATTGATTGCTTCATCAAAAGTAAAGTATGCTGGCAAAACTTTAGATTACCGACTCAAAAATCCGAGAAATTTTATTTATAAAGGCAAAAAAAATATTGATGTGATTTTGGTTGATGACATAAAAACGACGGGTCTTACTTTGAAAGAAGCAAAAGAGACATTAAAAAAGCATGGTGTAAATGTGATTTTTAATATAGTTTTAAGTGATAAGAGTATTCGATAATTTGGTATAATCTGAATAAAAAAAGGATATAAATGCAAGTAATTCCAGTAAAAATAGAAGATACACTTGCCAAAAGTTATTTAGAATATTCTATGAGTGTAATAGTAGGGCGTGCTCTTCCTGATGTTAGAGACGGTCTTAAACCCGTTCATAGAAGAATATTATATGCTATGTATAAAATGGGAATAACTTCAAGTTCTCCTTATAAAAAATCGGCAAGAATCGTAGGGGATGTAATCGGTAAATACCATCCTCACGGAGACAGTGCCGTATATGAAGCTCTCGTTAGAATGGCGCAGGATTTTTCTATGAGAATGCCTCTCATTGACGGTCAGGGTAACTTCGGAAGCATTGACGGTGACAACGCTGCGGCCATGAGATATACCGAAGCAAGACTTACAAAAATAGCCGAAGAGCTTTTAAAAGATATTGATAAAGATACTGTGGATTTCATTCCAAACTATGATGGAACTGAAAGAGAGCCGGTAGTTCTTCCAGCAAGATTTCCAAATCTTTTGGTAAACGGAAGCAGCGGTATTGCCGTGGGTATGGCTACTAATATCCCGCCTCATAATCTAACTGAGCTAATTGACGCTCTTGTTTATATGATTGATAATAAAGAAGCAAAACTCGAAGATATTTTACAATTCGTAAAAGGTCCGGATTTTCCGACGGGCGGAATTATTTTTGGAAGAAGCGGAATAATAGAAGCATATAAAACGGGAAGAGGAAGTATTAAAATCAGAGCGAAACATCATATTGAACATAGAGGAAACAGAGAAATAATTGTAATAGACGAACTTCCGTATCAGGTAAATAAAGCAAAGCTTATAGAAAAAATTAGTGACCTTGTAAAAGATAAGGTGCTTGATGGTATAAGTGAAGTAAGAGATGAGAGTGATAGGGAAGGTATCAGGGTAGTAATTGAGCTTAAAAAAGATGCGATGAGTGAAATAATATTGAATAATCTTTATAAACATACTCAAATGCAAGTAAGCTTCGGTATTAATATGTTGGCAATTTTGGATAAAGAACCTAAACTTTTTAATTTAATGGAAATACTTGAAACATTTTTAAAATTCAGAAAAACCGTTGTAATCAGAAGAACGATTTACGAACTTGAAGAAGCAAAAAGAAGGGCCCATATTTTAGAAGGTCTTTTAGTAGCGTTAGCAAATATTGATGAAGTGGTGGAACTTATTAAAAAGAGCGAAACTACAAAAGATGCGCGTGAGAAACTTATGGAGAGATTTGAGCTTAGTGAAGTGCAAGCCCAGGCTATTCTTGATATGAAACTAAGCCGTTTAACATCACTTGAGATTGAAAAGCTTGAAAAAGAATACAATGAGCTGATGGAAAAAATTGCTTATTTGAATTCTATTTTAAAAGAAGAAAGTGTATTAAATAATGTAATTAAAGAGGAACTTTTAGAAATTAAGAAAAAATATCCGACTGAGAGACTTACGGAAATTGTAGATGATTATGACGATATCGATATTGAAGATCTGATTCCAAACGAAGAGATGGTCGTAACTATTACTCATAGAGGATATGTCAAAAGAGTGCCTCTAAAAACGTATGAAAGACAAAATAGAGGTGGAAAAGGTAAAAAAGCGTTGACTACCTATGAAGATGATTTTATTGAAGATTTTTACATAGCAAAAGCACATGATACACTTATGATTATTACCAACAAAGGTCAGTTACACTGGCTTAAAGTATATAAAATTCCTGAAGGCAGCAGAACCAGTAAAGGAAAAGCGATAGTAAATCTTATAAATCTTGATAAAGATGAAAAAATTCAGACTATCATAAAAACTAGCGATTTTAATGAGAGCAAATCTTTGGCGTTTTTCACAAAACAGGGAATTGTTAAAAGAACGAATCTAAGCGAATTTAAAAACATAAGAAGTACTGGGGTTAGGGCAATAGTAATTGATGAAGGTGATGAACTTGTTACGGCAAAAATAGTATATCCTGAAGATAAATATCTATTTATTGTGACTAAAAAAGGTATGGCCATAAGATTTCCTGTGGATACCGTAAGAGAGATGGGAAGAAACGCAAGAGGAGTTAAAGGTATTACATTTAAAATCCCTGGAGATGAAGTGGTAGGAGCATTAAGCTTAAAAGACGACAATCAGGAAATTCTTACAGTTAGCGAAAAAGGATTTGGAAAAAGAACAGAAGCCAGTGCTTACAGGCTTACAAACAGAGGCGGAAAAGGTGTGATTGCTATGAAGCTTACCAACAAAACTGGTGATTTGGTAGGTGTAGTGGCAACGGAAAAAGATCATGACCTAATGCTTTTAACAAGTAAAGGTAAAATGATAAGAGTAAGTATCGATTCTATAAGCAAAACCGGAAAAAATACTCAGGGTGTCAGAATAGTTAAGTTGGATAATGACGACAAAGTTGTAAGCGTTGCTAAAACCCCGGCTCAAAAAGAAGAGGAAGAATTAATAACAGAAGGTTAATTTTTTTCTCCTTTTTCCGATATAAAAGAAAAAGGAGTTTTTATGAAAAAATTATTACTAACAGCACTTATCGGCATAGGATGTGTAGTAAGTGCTGAAAATTATACATTTGAACAAAACTGCTTCAATAATCCTGTAAATAAAAAAGTAACATGCCAAAAAAAGACGATATTTACTATTGAAAGTACCGGACAAGGTGTAGTTCCTTCTAATGTAGTTTCAGTGGCTCAAGCTAAGGCAATGGCAAGAAGAGCGGCGATTATTGACGCTTATAAGGCATTGGCGGAAAAAATTTACGGTATTAAAATTAACGGAAAAGACAGTGTAAGAAATCTGATGCTTCAAAATTCTACAATCCGTTCTTATGTATCAGGAGTTATTAGAGGTGCAAGTATTGATGAAGAATCTTATAAAGACGGTATCTATTCAGTAACAATGAGCGTAAAAATTGATTCGGATAATTGGAATAAAATTATTACTCATTCTTATTAGTTTCTTAAGGGCTGAAGAGTATTTTATTTCTTTTCAGCTCTCTTCTAAAAACTATCGATTGATTTACGAAAATTTTAACTGCTCAAAAAAACTGACTCATACAACGGGTAAAAAAATATTTCTTTTTGATATAAAATGTAATAAAAATAATATTTTAAAATGTTGTTATGAACATAAAAATGAAATTATAGATAAATTAATTAATTCTAAAATAACAATCACAGGCCGTGATGAAATTTCAAATAAACAAAATTCACATGCTAAGCTCACTTTTCTTCCTTCTACTTTTGATATTATTATAAAAGACCAAATGTTATATTTTTATTTAAAGGAAAAGTAGTGAAAATTGCCATTGTGGAAGATGATATTAATATGAGAAAATCACTCTCGCTTGCTTTAAAATCAGCCGGATTTGAAGTGGTGGAATTCAGAAATGCCGTCGATGCTTTAAAAAAACTTGATGATAGTATAGATGTTATAGTAAGCGATATTACTATGCCTAAAATGGATGGGATAGAGTTTGTAAAAGAACTTGGGGGTAAATATGAAGTAATTATGATTACCGGAAATGCAACTTTAAATAAAGCTATTGAAGCATTAAGACTTGGAGTCAAGGATTTTTTAACCAAACCTTTTGAAATTGAAGATTTAATCAGTGCGATTAAAAGACAAGCTAAAGTAAAAGAAAAAACAAAAGGAAAAAAAGTATCTATAAAACCAAAATTCATAGCTGTTGATGAAAATACTAAAAAAGTGCTTGAAATGGCAAAAAAAGTTGCTCCTACCACAGCTTCGGTGATGCTTCTTGGTGAGAGCGGGGTCGGGAAAGAGGAGTTTGCTAAATTTATACATGAAAATTCAGGCAGAAGCGGAAAATTTATTGCTGTGAATATGAGTGCTATTCCGGAAAATTTGATAGAAAGTGAACTTTTCGGATATGAAAAAGGAGCTTTTACAGATGCTACGCAAAGCAAGCCGGGACTTTTTGAGTTAGCTGAGGGTGGAACTCTTTTTTTAGATGAAATAGGAGAAATGCCATATCATTTACAGGCAAAACTTTTAAGAGTATTACAAGAAAAAGAATTTTACAGACTTGGTGGTACTAAACCTAAAAAGTTGGATGTGAGGATAATTAGCGCTACCAATCAAAATATAGAAGAAATGATAAAAAACAATAAATTCAGAGAAGATTTGTATTATAGATTAAACACTATTCCTATAAAAATTCCACCGTTAAGAGAAAGAAAAAATGATATACTTCCAATTGCCGAAAATGTATTAAAAAACGTATTAAAAGAATACGGTTTGGAAAAAAAAGAATTTGATGAGAGTGCAAAAGAAAAACTTTTACAATACGAATGGCCGGGAAATATAAGAGAATTAATAAATGTTGTTCAAAGGGCTGCAATTTTGAGTGAAGGTGATAAAATAACAAAAAATGATATCTATTTTTAAGGAGAGTAAAATGTATAACGTAGCTATTGTCGGTGCGACAGGTGCCGTTGGTGAAGAACTTTTGAGAGTTTTAGAAGAGTATAATTTTCCTGTAAAAAAACTTGTGCCATTGGCGAGTGCCAGAAGTGTTGGTAGAGAAGTGGAATTTAAGGGGGAAAACTATAAGGTAAAAGAACTTACCTGCGAAGTTTTTGATGAAGAAGATATTGATATAGCTTTTTTCAGTGCGGGTGGAAGTGTTAGTGCTAAATTTGCTCCTTGTGCTGTAGAAGCCGGAGCTGTGGTAATTGACAATACGAGTCATTTCAGAATGGACCCTGACGTTCCTTTGGTAGTACCTGAAGTTAATCCGGAGGATATAACTTTCTGGAAGAAAAAAGGAATTATCGCAAATCCGAATTGTTCGACAATCCAAATGGTGATTTCATTGGCTCCGCTTCATAAAGAGTTTGGAATAAAAAGAGTGGATGTAGCCACTTATCAGGCGGTAAGCGGTGCCGGAAAAAAAGGAATGGAAGAACTTTTTGAACAAATGAGAGCGCTATTTAATTTTAAACTTGATAAAAAAGTTGAAGAAAGAGAAGTGTTTCCATGGCAGATAGCTCTAAATGTTATTCCTCATATTGATAAATTCATGGATGGCGGATGGACAAGAGAAGAACTTAAAATGGTAAATGAAACCAATAAAATTATGCACACCAATATTGAAGTCGCTCCTACATGTGTTAGAGTGCCGGTTCTTAGAAGTCACAGTGAAGCTATTACTATTTATTGTGAAAAAGAAGTGGATGTTGAAAGAGCGAGAAAAGTACTGGCTGATTTTGAAGATATAAAAGTTATTGACAGTCCTGAAAAAAATGAATATCCGATGCCTGTAATCGCAACGGATACAGATTATGTGTATGTAGGAAGAATCAGAAAAGATTTATATGAACCGAACGTATTGCATTTCTTTAACGTAGCGGATCAATTAAGAGTCGGAGCTGCTACGAATGCCGTTAGAATCGGTCTTAAATGGATAGAAATGGAAGGCGAACAATTTTTAAAAGATAAAGGAAAAAAATAATGGAAAAAAGAGGAATAGTAGAAGCGCTTTTTGAAGGGACACTATGGAAGAGCAGAATGATTGCTCTTTTAGCGGTTATTTTCGGTATGATAGGTGCAGTGATTTTGTTTTTAATAGCAAGTTATGATGTTTTTGAAATGGCAAAAGTGACTTTTAAATTTTTCTTTGAGCATTATCATCCTGCTAATTTTCATGAAATTTTAATAGGTGGAATTATTGGGGCAGTGGATTTATATCTGATTGCGGTAGTACTTTTAATATTTTCTTTTGGTATTTATGAACTGTTTATCAGTGAAATCGATGATGCCGAAAACAGTGAAGTGGGTACTAAAATTTTGGCAATTCATTCTCTTGACGAATTGAAAGATAAACTTGGTAAAGTTGTTGTGATGGTGTTAATTGTAAGTTTCTTTAAAAAAGTTATGCATATGGATTTTGGTACTCCTTTAGAAATGCTTTATTTGGCGGGAAGTATTTTAGCATTGGCACTTGCTCTTTATTATATGCATAAAGGCGAGCATTAATTAGTAAAAGGTAAAAAATGAAATTTATTTTTGGTCCTGTGGCTTCAAGACGTTTTGGAATGAGTCTTGGAGTCGATCTTTCTCCCGATAAAAAAAGATGCAATTTTGATTGTATTTATTGTGAGTTGGAACCTGCTAAACCTGTTACAGTTTATGATAATCCTCCACAAGTCGATGAAATTTTTAATGAAGTAAAAGAGGCTGTCGAACTGTATAATTTTGATGTACTTACAATTACAAGTAACGGAGAGCCTACTTTATATCCTTATATAGATGAATTGATTGAAAAACTAAAAACTCTTAATAAAAAAACTTTGATCCTCAGTAACTCTTCTACAATAGATAATCCTAAAATACAAGAAGCATTAAAAAAATTTGATATAGTTAAACTCTCTTTAGATGCCGTAACTCCTAGTGTTTTCAAAAAAATAGATAGGCCCGCTAAAGGTATTGATATAAATAACGTAATATCAGGTATGAAAGAATTTAGAAAAAAATATAATGGTGAACTGATTATTGAGATTTTAGTTGTAAAAGGTATAAACGATAAAGTTGATGAATTTAAAAAAATTAATGAAGTTTTAAAAGAAATAAAACCTGATAGAGTTGATATTTCTACAATAGACAGACCTCCCGCTTACAATGTTGAAGGTGTAAGTACGGAAAGACTTTTTGAACTTTCAAAAAATATTGAAAATCAAAATATTTTTATTCCTACACGTCAAAAACTTAAATTTCAGATAGAAAATTTAACAAAAGAAGAACTTTTGAATACGCTTAAAAAACGCCCTTTTACAAAAAATGATATAGAAAATATATTTGACGAGCATACTCAAAGAATTTTTAATGATCTTTTGAAAGAAAATCTGATAGAAGAGATTTGGGTTGGCGGAGTAAAATTTTATAAAGCTTTAATTTAAAGGTAATCTATGAAAGAAGTTTTAAATCTAATAAGAATATTAATAGCAGTTGATATAGGTATAGTCGTATTTTGTTATTTAGAAGATAATTTAATTTGGCTTTATAATACTCAAATAGCTTTTTTTGCCACTTCTTTAATTGTAATTGGAAGTTTTGTCGGTTATTCGAATATGGTCAGACGTTCAATAGAAAATGGTAATGTCGGAGAAGACATATTAAAAAAGTATGATGATCAATTTGATTTATATGATGAAGAAGATAAAATTAAAGAAAAAGAGTTGGAAAACTATAAAAAGAAAAAATTAAAATGGTACGAAGCATTATTGTTTTCATTTAAAGGTGGATTTAATTTAATAAGAATTTTAGGATATGTTGCGTTAATTGCCGGCTTTTTATGGCTTAAAAATAATGAAATTTTTGATTTCTTAAGTTTTTTATTCGGTGTGAGTGTAGTACCTGCTGTTAGTCTTATATATTTATTCGTAGAAGCAAAAAAAACAAAAAATCAATCAAATTGATTGACAACCCCTCAACTTTTGTTATATAATATATTTAGTAAATATTAATTAAACATTAAGGAGGGGTTATGGGAAGAATATACGGACGCGTAGAAAGCGCAGAGGATATCAGAAGAATTAACTGTATTATCAGAGATGAAATGTTGACGGTAAAAACAGCTGCCGAACTTACTGATCTTAAAAAAAGAAGTGATTATTTATGTACATTGACATTTTCGCCGTTTTGGAAAAAGAAATTCGGAGATAAAATAGAAGAACTAAGACAAGTTGCTATTGAAGAAAATAGAGCTACAGTTAAGACTGCTAATTATGTCGCGGCTTATAAAGGTTTTGATAGAAGATACGAACCTTGGAAAAAAGAAATAGATATAGAGGAACAATTAAAACAAATACCTTCTCAAATTATTGAAGAATTAACAAACTCAATTTTTAATTTAAAACTCAGCCTTGATATTTTAGAGGAATTAAGAAGACAATTTTGTGATATTAGAAAAGCAATGGTGGTATGCGAAGATGTAGAGTGCTTGGATAAATTAAAAAAAGTAGTGGATATCTTATCCGTACTTCCTTATTTAGAAAGTTTCAGCGCGCATTTTGACGAAGGTGTAATGAGTGCTATTGATAAACTTATTAATGAGGAAAAAGAACGTTCAGTAGCACTTGCTAATATTATTGCCGAAGTAAACGGATGGGACAGATATTATCAATCAATAAGCGATCAGGATTTTGAAACAACTGCTGAGGATTATTTGAATAAACTACTTGAAGAAGAAGAAAAAGCTAGTACTTACATTCCGACTGAAGTGAAATATAAAGGCGGTGCTAAAGTATTATGGCTTGTATATTATCATCCTGGTAAAAAAAGAGAATATGCAAAAAGAATTTATTTTCCGGCAGATGCTTTTGATATAAATGTAGAAGGACCTGGATATTTTAAAAACAGATTCGGTAATAAAGTTTACGGAATAAGAATTACTTATAAAATGACAATAAAACCTACGACAATTCATGTAAGAGGCAAAGAAATACATTTACCTGAAAGAATAGTTACAAAAACAAAAGTAATACCGCTTCCTGAAATAGCGGAAGATATCAGAATAGTAGAGACAAAACCGGAAAGCGCGATGGATATCGCTTAATTTCCGGTTGTTTTATAAGCAAAATAGGCACTAAAGAATGTGTAATAAGTTAATATTGTAGTTATTGCTACTAATAAAGGAATAATAATAAGCGAAAAATTTGGATTTTGAATAACAACGGGGTAAATAAGAAGAATATATGCAAGAGATGTGATTGTATATATAACTCCAATTATTACCATCCACACAATAAAAATTACAAAATATTTTAAATTAAATGTTTTTATCCAATACTTAAAATCAATAAAAGAGCTCATTATTGCTAAAAAGCTTTCTTTGAAGTTTTCTTTGCTTAACGCTTCACCGAATTTTCCTAAAAAAACATATGAATAAAAAGATAAATATATTAAATAAAATCCAAGCAATATTTGAGTAAGTGTAGATGTGCTGGCAATTGCTGCAAAAAATGAATGAGGAGACGCTAATACAAATAGAGAATTAGTGTATTGTAATATTAATACAAAAAACATCGTCCAAAAAGTTCCTATTAAAAATAATCCCAGTAAAATTCCAGATGCGGCTGGTATAAAATGAAACATAAATGTACCAAGTCCGTTTTTTTCAAGATTTTCAAAATACTCTTTTTCATCTTTTGAACGTTTTAAAATATAGATTAAAAATATACCAATACTAAGATATAAGAGTTTTTCGAAAACAATCACTGTTATACCAATAAACGGAAAAGGCTCTAAAAGAGTAAGAATTGAAACGATTAAAACCACATATAAAAATTTTCTCCATTCGGCAATTGTTGCGAATGTATATTTAAAGACTTCTTTCATTTGATTCCTTTTTGTAAAATTCTATCAAAAAAGGAATGTTTTGTGTGCTATATTTGGAATATTAGGGCAAGATGAGGAAATTGTAAGAAAATCCTTACATTTAATGCTTCATAGAGGAAGGGATTTTCAAAAAATAGAAAAGAATAAAAATGCTGTTTTCGGATTTAACAGGTTGGCAATTGAAAATATTGATAAAAATTTACAGCCTTTAAAATTAAATGACAAATTATTTATATTTAATGGAGAAATATATAATTATAAAGGTTTAATAAAGGAATATAATTTAAATGCCGGCAGTGAAATAGAAACCATTGCCGCTCTTTGGGAAAATTTCGGAGTTAATTTTGTAAAAAAACTTGATGGTATGTTTGCTATTGCTATTTATGATAAAAAACTTTATCTGTTTAGAGATGAATTTGGAAAAAAACCTCTCTTTTTTACAAAAAATGCTTTCTCTTCGGATATAAAGCCTCTTGTAGAGATTACAGGGAAAAAAATAAATTTTAAAGCTCTTAGTGAATATCTGGCTTATAATTCATCACTGGCTCCAAATACGATTTATGAAGGAATTTATAAACTGCCGGCAGGATGTTACTTTGACGGAGAAATTAAAAGATGGCACGATTTTGAAAGAAAGGTTATAAATATTACAAAAGATATTGCTGTTACAAAAACAGAAGAGCTTCTTAAAAAAAGTATTGAAAAAAGATTTATGGGGGAAGTAGAAATTGGCTCACTCCTTAGCGGTGGAGTTGACAGTTCACTTATAGTGGCACTCTCTTCTCAAATTAAAAAAATAGATACATTTAGTGTCGGGTATGAAGGATTTGAAAATTATGACGAAAGAAAATACGCAAAAGAAGTGGCTGAGTATTTGGGAATAAGAAATTATGACGTAACATTAAGTAAAAAAGATTTTTTTGATAGTTTTGATAATGTATTGGACGCCATGGGAGAACCTATAAGTGACAGCAGTTTTTTTGCGGCTTTTGCTCTTGCGAAAAGTATTCCATTAAAGGTGGTTTTTAGCGGGGAAGGAAGTGATGAACTGTTTTTGGGATATAGAAGATATGAAGAGTATTTAGGATTTTTTAATGCGTTTTTGCCAAATAAAAAATGGCTTAAAAAATATCTTGAAAGACATCCCGAAGATATAAAAGAGTGGGAGATTTTCAGAAGATTTTTTGCTGGCGAGCCTGTTTTTAGAGGAATAAATGAAACTTTCTTTCAAAGACAGATTAATAAAGTGCTTAAAAAAAATGCTTTTGAAATTGAATATAAAAGATTTTTAAAAGGGTGGGGAAGTTTTGATTTTACTTATTTTGATTTGAGAGTCTGGATAGGAGAGGTGCTTTTAATGAAGCTTGATAAGATGTTTATGGCAAATACAATTGAAGCCCGCTCACCTTTTCTTGATAAAAATTTGGTAAACTTCGTTTTCTCTATGCCTGAAGATCTTAGAGGTTCAAAAAAATGGATTATTAAAGAAATTGCTAAAAAATATCTGCCTGCAAACATTGTCAACAGACGTAAAAAAGGATTTGCCGTTCCTTTTTACGAATGGTTAAAAGAAGAAAATGAACTGAAACGAATTATCGATATAAACAGGACTTCTAAAATCTTTAACGAAGAGTATTTAAAAGAAATAATAAAAACCGGTCATAAAAGATATAAGCAGCATATTTGGAGTTTGTATCTTTTTTCTCGCTGGTATGAAAAGGAATTTTTATGAAATTTAAATTAAACGAATATTTAAAACATGATATTGAAAATAAAGATCATCCGAGTGACTTTGAATTAGCAAAAGATTATTCTATTTTGATTTTACGACTTCCTTTTATAAAAAATGATAATGTAGAGGTTGTTTCTTATGCTTTTTTAATAAAAGATAACAAAGTATATTTATATAATCGCAAAAATGATGAATTTGAATTGTTGGGTGATTTTATGAAATTACATGATTTTTTGGATGTCAGGATTGATAAAATTTTGGGAAAACTCAATAAATTTCATATTCAAATCGCTAAAATGGAGGATGATTTATATGAAAACAGCATAGATAAGTCTTTTGCCAATGAATGGTTGAAACTTAAAAAAGATTTGGTTTTGATTGAAAGATTAATGGGCCATTCTATTGTTGCATTTGAAAGATTTTTAAAGTCTTATAAAGAACAAGTAGATAATTTTGCTTTTAAAGATTTGGAAGAACATTTTCACAGAGCGTTTAGATTCGCAAAAAATGCGATAGAAAAATTAGATTATTTGTATGAATTCTTCAGAGCAAAACAAGATGAAAAAATGAATAAGATTATGTTTGTTTTAACTTTGTTATCCGGGATATTTTTACCTCTTACATTAGTAACCGGATTTTTCGGAATGAATACGGGGGGACTGCCTTTGGTAAATGACCCGTACGGAACTATAAAAGCTGTAATAATAGGTGTTATATTAGAAATTCCGATAGTGGTGGCTATTTGGAAAATGATGAAAAATTAAAGGATTTTTAATGAAAGCGCTAAATATTTTAAAAGGAGAAGCGGGAGTTGGTATTTTATTAATGGCAAGTACTCTTTTGGCTCTTTTTTAGCCAATTCTCCTTTTAGCGACTTTTACACAAAGTTTTTAGATACTCCAATTAAAATACAATTTGGTAATTTTGAACTGGCAAAACCTCTTATTTTATGGGTAAACGACGGGCTTATGACATTGTTTTTCTTTTTAGTGGGACTTGAGGTAAAAAGAGAAATCGTAGAAGGTACCCTCTCATCCCTCTCAAAAGTAACATTACCGGCAATCGCCGCTCTTGGTGGAATGGTGATGCTAGCTGTCATTTATACGATGATAAATTATTCTGACCCAATTGCTATGAAAGGATAGGCAATTCCTACTGCTACGGATATTGCGTTTGCTTTGGGAGTTTTAGCGCTTTTAGGAAACAGAGTTCCTGCTGGTTTGAAAGTTTTTTTGATGGCATTAGCTGTTATTGACGATTTGGGAGCAATAATTATTATTGCTTTATTTTATACAAGTGAACTATCGGTAGCTTCTTTGAGTATTGCCGCAGTTGCTATTGTAGGGCTTGCGATGCTAAATTATTTTAAAGTCTCTCGCAAGCTGTTTTACGGCCTTTTTGGATTGATACTTTGGGTAAGTGTCTTAAAATCAGGCGTTCACGCAACTCTTGCTGGAGTAATTCTTGCTATGTTTATTCCTATTAAACCAATAAACGGAAAAAGTTTGCTAAAAGAGTTCGAACATGAGTTTCATGGATTTGTAAATTATTTCATATTGCCTCTTTTTGCTTTTGTAAATGCCGGAATTGATTTAAGAGGAATTGATATTACAAAACTTTTTAGCGGTGTACCTTTTGGAATAATGTTAGGTTTATTTGTAGGAAAACAGTTAGGAGTTTTTGGGTTTTCAATGTTGGCAATTAAATTAAAAATCGCTAAAATGCCTGAGAATGTAAGCTTGAGAAACTTTTATGGAGTTAGCGTGTTAACAGGGATTGGATTTACTATGAGTTTATTTATAGACTCTTTAGCTTTTGGAGATGCTTCTTTATTTCATTATGCTGATAAACTTGCCATATTATTAGGTTCATTTTTATCAGGAGTAGTAGGATATTTGATTCTTAGGAAATCCTAAGAATCTCTATAAAGCATATATGGTTTTTTTTAATGTCTATATGCTGAATGTTTACGTGAGGTGGAGTATCTAACGCACAAATACAAATATCCGCAATATCTTATGCACTTAAAGGCGTGAATTTTTCATAAACTTTTTTGGCATTTGGTGTGTTTACTTTAAATCTTACGGTTGAAAATTCCGTTTCCACGGCACCCGGGACAATATTTGTAACTTTTATATTAGTACTGTGGGCATCAGTATTTAAGCTTTCGTTTAAAGAATGAAAAGATGTTTTTGTAGCGCTATATATGTTCTAGGATGCGGAGCTTAATAATGAATGTAACTTTCTTAAAAAATTCATTTTTTACTTTTACATATATTTTCGCACGATATTCCGTCTTTATCTCTATCCAAATTTTTAAATCAATACTCTTTTAAATAAAATATTGTTTCTTCACAGTTTTTGATTTCAAAACATCTTTTTCTGATGTTACATGAAAAATTTTGTGCGAGTAAATAATAGAAAAATAACAAAAAATTTTTTATTTAATAAAAAGTACCGATTGCAAAAATGGCAAACCAAAAGGTCTACTGGGTGTTAATATCTTTTTTGAATAATTTCTACGTAAAAAGTATAAGGTGTGTCTTCTTTTTGATTTTTTAATTTTTTTATAAACATGTAGGTTTTGTAATAAATCTACCCTTTAATTATTTTATTCTCTTCTGAAATACCATAATTTTCCACTTCCCATGATAAATATCCGTTTTTTGGCTTTAGTTTCCAGATGTTTTTGCTCTACATAGATATTTTCCTACAGGTTTATAATCCCAAATGATTATATTACTTATATCTATTTTAATTTCTGCCTCATTCTCTAAAATATTTTCATTAAAAATATTTTCCGCCAATTTAATCGCATCGGGGTCATTACATCTTATGCCTACTTTTTTGTTTTCCATTAAATTACATCCACTAAAAAAAAAATAATACTGATAAAAGCAAGTCCGATAAGCTTTTCCATCTTTTTCTTTTAGTGTTTGACACTACTATTTTATTGGTGGAGGTGTCGGGAATCGAACCCGAGTCCAGAAGCAGATTACCCTAAGCGTCTACACGCTTAGTCCGTTGATTATACTGCTCTTCCAGGCTCAACGGACAAAGCCTTACGGAAGAGAGGGGTGCTAAAGGGTTCGGATTGTAACCCGCACCCTAAGGTTACAATCCTAGCCACGCTTTACTCTCCGCCCGAGGTGGTGGCGAACCTCAGTGGGCGGAGGCGCCCGAAACTACGATTAAGCAGCAGCTGTTGCTACTGCTGGGCTGTAAGTTTTGTTATTTGCTGCGTTTATTTTTAGCGGACCGTTTTACGGCTTGTCCGGGCCGGCGTGCAGCTTAGGGCTTTCTACCCCTGTCGAAGCCATGTCACCCCCGCAAGGGCTTCTATGAAGCCTATGCGCGAATGACTGATGGAATTTTATCAAAAATAACTTAAAAAGTCAATAAAATTTTAAGAAAACTTTAAGTTTTGAATTTTTTTTTATTTAATATTGTATTCTTTAATAAGAACAAAAAATGTCGTTTTTATATTCTATTGGTTGATTTTTTCTTTAATAATTTTGGCTTTTTGTGAAATTTTTTTTATTTTTTCACTGTTTGGAATATTTTCAAGTAATACTTTTACGAATGCGCTTCCTACTATAACTCCGTCAACATTTTGTGCTTTTTCTTTTGCCGTATTTTCATTTACACCAAATCCTATATATAAAGGTATGGAAGTTGTTTCTTTAATAAATTTAATAATCTGAGTCAAATCTTCTTGTTTTTGAGCTCCGGTAATTCCTGCGTATGCTACTAAATAAATAAATTCTTTCGGATTTTTTAGAATCTCTTTTATTCTTTCTTTTGAATCAGTAGGTGCGACAAAAGATATTAAAGGAAATTTTTCTTCATATTCCAATGCTTCTTCATAAGGCAAATCAGGAATAATAAAACCTTTTACTCCGTATTCTTTAGCTTTTTGACACATAAAATCATAACCTTTATGATAAAAATTGTTAAAATATCCCATCCAGTACGTATCAATCTCTTTCGCTATTTTTTCGCTTACCTCAAAAGTATCGTTTATTTTATATCCGTTTTCAAGAGCTCTTTTGTTTACTTCTTGAATGACGGGTCCGTCTGCTACCGGATCTGAAAACGGTATTCCGAGCTCTATAGCGTCAACTCCGCTCTCTTTTAAAGAATGAATTAAATCTATCGTAAAATTTTTATCAGGATATCCTGTTGTTATGTAAGCTATTAACTTTTTCATAGACTTCCTTTGGTATAATATATTTTAGAAATTATATCAAAGGAAGCGCATGAAAAAGACGCTAAAAGCTCTTTATAAAAAAGAAAAACTTACAATGATTACTGCTTATGACGCATTATTTGCCAAAATTTTCGATGATTTGGTGGATATTATTTTAGTAGGAGACAGTCTCAATATGAGTTTTTTGGGTGAAAATGATACATTAAGTGCCACTTTGGAACAGATGATTTATCATACTAAAGCTGTATGTAACGGAGCTAAATCAGCGTATATTGTTACGGATATGCCTTTTGGTACTTATAATACTCCTCAAGATGCCTTAAAAAATGCCATCAGAGTATATAAAGAAACAAAAGCGGATGCCGTAAAACTTGAAGGAGGAGCTGAAAAAGCGGAAACCATAAAACTTCTTACCCAAAACGGTATAGCGGTGGTAGGTCATATAGGTCTTATGCCACAATTCAGTAGAAGCGAAGGCGGATATATCGTAAAAGGAAAAGATAAAGATTCTATAAAAAAATTATTGGAAGACGCAAAAGCCGTAGAAGAAGCGGGTGCTGTAATGCTTGTTATTGAAGGTGTAAAAGAAAATGTGGCAAAAGAGATAACTGAGAGTGTGAATATCCCTACAATCGGGATAGGAGCCGGAAGATATACTACCGGGCAGGTTTTAGTGTGGAGTGATATGCTTGGATTTTTTGAAGAATTTAAACCGAAATTTGTCAGACGTTATATAAACGGCGGTGAAATAGTAAGAAGTGCTGTTAGAAAATATGTGGATGATGTAATTACGGGCAAATTTCCTTCGGATGAGGAGATATATTAAATAACGAATAAGAAAGGTATATATGATAGCGGGAGTTTTATTAAGAAATTATAAATATTTTTATGGAATTAATTATATTGAACTCTTAAATAATACATCAAATTTAACTTTTTTAATTGGTGATAATGGAGTAGGTAAAAGTACAATTTTAGAAGCTTTAAATACTTTTTTTAATAAAGAAGAATGGAAAGTTAATAATAAAGCTTATAGAGATAAACAAGATAAAAGAAAAGCTTATATTGCTCCGTTTTTTTTAATAAATAAAGAATTAGTTGATAAACAAAGTATCTCATTATTACAACAAATTAGTGATTTTGTCATTAATGATTTATGTGATAATAGATCTATACAAAAAAATTATAAATTTTTAATAAACCATATTGAAAAATTAAAAAAAATTTTTTCGGAAGATAAATATTTTTTTATTATTGTAAGTATATCAAATACAACTTCATATGATGAAGTTGATTTTTTTGAAGATTTTTTAAATACTTTTTACAATAAAATAAAAAATGACGATAATGACAAAAATTTTAATTTATTACATTTAATAAGAAAAATATATAATTATGTATATGTTCCTGTAGATATAAATATTGAAACTTTTACTAAGATTGAAAATAAAAATATGGAGCTCTTAACAGGTAAAAATATACGGAAAGAAATAGAAAAAGCTGTGGGGAATGATACATTAAAGTCAATTAATAATCATTTGGAGTTTTTTTTAGATGAAGTTTCAAAAAATTTGAAAAATTATATATACAAAAATCCTTCTAGACGTCGTATTTCCATGAATGAATTAGTAAATGAAATAATTAAATTATTTTTTTCAATACGAACGTTACATAAAAAGTCAGAAAAAAAATATAAAGAAATTTCAATAAATGAATTAAGTTCTGGTGAAAAAAAATATGCGATTATAGAGATTATAAAAGCTTTTTTAGAAAAAAATGAATTGTTAGAAGAAGCATTTTTAATATTGGCTGTTGATGAGCCTGAAGCATCATTAAATATATCAAAAAAATTTGAACAATTTGAAAATATCTTTGATTTATCTAAATTTAAAAATATACAAGTTTTAATAACATCGCATTGGTATGGATTTATTCCAATAAGTGAAAATGGTAATTTGTTTTATTTAAAAGAAAATGATAATGAAAATTATTTTGATTTATATAAATATAGAGAAGATATTAAACATAAAACAAAAGAAAATTATATTCGAAATATATTACCATTGGATATATCTCTTAAAAGTTTCAATGATTTGGTACAATCTATCATTCAATCAATTGTATTAAATGATTATAAATGGATAATTTGTGAAGGTAGAAGTGAAAAAATTTACTTTAATAAATTTTTTGAACATGAAGTGTTAAATGAAAAATTTAAAGTTTTACCTATGGGAGGTAACCAAGAAGTAATAAAATTAATTGAGTATCTATTGTTTGTTTTTAATAAAGATAAATATTTATCAAAAGAAATTAAAGGTAAAATATTTGCTTTAATAGATACTGATGAAAATATAATCAATTATGATCCATACATAAAAAATATATATAATAATTTTAAAGATAATATTGTTTTAAAAAGATTATATTTAGACATTAATAATGATGAAGTTGTTTTATTAGAGTATTATGATACGAGATATGGTCAAAAAACAGAAATAGAAGATAGTTTATTTTTAAATGATTCTATTAAAACATTAAATTTAATTGCTTCTTGTACATTAAATAATGAAATAATTCAATATAAGGATAAATTTTATTATTTTGGTTCAATAAAATTAAAATTAACAACTGAACAATATCATAAAATAAAAGATTGGTTTAATAAAGATAATGGGAATAATAAAATTCTTTTTGCAAAAAAGTATATAGAAAATATTTCAGAAAATAATTTAAATTGGATTAAAGAAATTAAGGGCTTTTTAAAGGTAAAAAATGAGAATAGTTGAGATAGAAAAAGTTAGTTTCGAAGAAGGATATGAAAAGTCACTAAGACCTCAAAATCTAAATGAATATATAGGCCAGGAACAGATTAAAAAAAATCTAAAGGTTTTTATTCAGGCTGCTAAAAAAAGAGGGGAAAGTTTAGACCATATGCTTTTTTTCGGACCTCCGGGACTGGGTAAGACTACATTGGCGAATATAATAGCAAATGAAATGGATGCAAATATAAAAACTATTTCCGCTCCCATGCTTGAAAAATCGGGAGATTTAGCTGCGATATTAACCAATTTGGAAGAAGGGGATATTTTATTTATTGATGAAATTCACAGATTAAAAGCCTCAATAGAAGAAGTTTTATATTCGGCGATGGAGGATTTCAGGCTCGATATCGTAATAGGCAGCGGTCCGGCGGCTCAGACCATAAAACTTGATGTGGCAAAATTTACGCTGATAGGAGCCACTACAAGAGCCGGAATGCTTAGTAATCCTCTTAGAGATAGATTCGGGATGAGTTTTAGACTGAATTTTTACAATGTGGAAGATTTAAGTTTAATTATAAAACTTGCAAGTAAAAAATTAAACTACGATATTGATACCGATGCGGCAAACGAAATCGCCAAACGTTCACGCGGTACGCCGAGAATCGCTTTAAGACTTTTAAAAAGGGTTAGAGATTTTGCGGAAGTGGAAAACAAAAAATTTATAGATAAAAAAATAGCCAAATTCGCTCTTGATGAACTTGGAATTAACGAATACGGATTTGACGAACTTGACATAAGATTTTTAAAACTTTTGGCTGATTCTAAAAAACCTCTCGGACTTTCCACAATAGCTGCTGCATTAAGTGAAGATGAAGATACTATTGAAGAAATGATCGAACCTTTTTTAATAGCTAACGGATATATGGAAAAAACTCCAAAAGGACGAGTAGCAACAAGAAAAACATATGAGATATTACATATGACACCGGAAATATTATTTTAAGGGATAAGATGAGGTTTTTAACTTTTTTAACTTTAGTCGTTGGGTATTTTGTATATTTGACTTATAAACCGTATCTTATGGATATGGCAATTGCTTCACTTATGGCAATTGCGTTTGGAAAAATCGATTTAATGATTTCAAAATATATAAAAAACCGTTACATCGTGGCCGGGCTTGTTACCTTTATTTTGGCTATATTAATATTTGGTCCAATTTTATATTTTATTATTACGATAGGTAAATTTTTGGCACATGTACATTTGGAAGATATTGAGTTTGTAATAAAAAAAGCACAAGAACTTATTTCTTATTTGCCTTCACAAGTGGCGGATTTGATGAATGAGTTTGTAAATACTGAAAATATCCAAAAAATTTATGAATCGATTATGCCTATTATAGGTAATATAACGGCAAAAAGTGCGGTATTTATAAAAGACACTTTTTTAATAATAGTTTTTTTCTTTTTTGCCTCTTTATATGGTAAGAATATTTTACTGTATTTTAAAAATATAATTCCGATAGAAGATGAAAAATTGGAAAAATTATTTTTGGGTACGAGTGAAGTGATGAGTGTGGTGTTTTATTCGACTGTTTTTACAGCTTTGCTTGAAGGTGTTTTGTTCGGTTTTATTGTAAGCTTTTACGGTTTTGATTTCTTTTTCTTTGCTACGATGTATGCTTTTGCTTCTTTGATTCCTGTTATAGGCGGTATTATTATGTGGGGTCCTGTGAGTTTATATTTATACGCTAACGGAAATATTCAAGGAGCAATCATTGTGGCTTTATATTCTATAATCGTAATATCCATAATAGCCGATACATTTATAAAACCATTGATTATCGCTTGGGTGAAAAAGATATTTGAAAGTGATACGGAATTAAATTCTTTACTTATTTTCTTTTCTATCGTCGCAGGTCTTTCTTCTTTCGGATTATGGGGAATAATTATTGGTCCTGCTGTTACCGCTTTATTTATTTCTATATTAACCTTCTATAATAAAGTCGAAAAAGTTTAGTTATTTTGACTAAACTTTTTTGAAAAAAATCTTTAATTTTCTTGACATTTGCTTTTTAAGTAGTTATAATTACATTGTCAAAATAAATTGAGTAATATTTTATAACTCAATTTTACAGGTTCTTTGAAAATCGATTGTTTCGATAAATAATAAAAAAAAAATAATATTTTTCAATATATTATTTAATTTTATAAAGGAGGGGAAAAATGGGAAAAAAACAACATAATAAACCCCAAAATGATGAAAAAATGGCAAATCAAGAAAAGACTGAAAATCAAGAGCTTGATATTGAAGCGATTTTAAAGCAAAATGAAGAATTAAAACAAAAACTCGACGAAGCACTTAGAGCATATGCTAAGTGCGAAAATGATAAAAAGATTCTTAAAAAAGAAGCTGACGCAATGGTTGATTATGCGTATGAAAGATTCGCAAAAGACCTATTGCCTGTAGTAGATAGTCTGGAATTGGCGATAGCTCATGCCAAAGAGCTTGAAAATAAAGAAGAAGCGTTTGATAAATTGATAGAAGGTGTCGAGCTGACTCTTAAAAAGATGCTCGATACATTTAAAAACCACGGAATCGAACCGGTTGAACATGAAGAGTTCAATCCTGAATATCACCAAGCTATCCAACATGTTCAAAGCGAAGAACATGAAGAAGGTGATATTGTAGATGTGTATCAAAAAGGATACACTCTAAAAGGAAAACTAATTAGACCTTCAATGGTTACTATAAATAAAAAATAATTAAATTTAAGGAGGGAAAAATGGGAAGAGTAATAGGAATTGACTTAGGTACAACTAACTCAGCAATGGCATATTATGATGGAAAAGATGCAAAAATAATTCCGAATAAAGAAGGTAAAAACACTACTCCATCTGTAGTAGCATTTACTGATAAAGGTGTTTTAGTAGGTGAACCTGCTAAAAGACAGGCAATCACAAACCCTGAAAGAACTATTTATTCCGTAAAAAGAATTATGGGTATGATGTGTAATGAGCCAAAAGCTCAAGAAGCTAAAAAACACGTTCAATATAAAATCGTTGATAAAAACGGAGCTTGTGCTGTTGAGGTTGACGGAAAAGTTTATACACCTCAGGAAATCAGTGCCAAAATTTTACAAAAATTAAAAAATGACGCGGAAGAATTCTTCGGTGAAGAAGTAACTGAAGCTGTTATTACAGTTCCGGCATACTTTAACGACGCTCAAAGAAAAGCGACTCAAGAGGCTGGTAAAATCGCGGGACTAAATGTTTTAAGAATTATTAACGAACCGACAGCTGCGGCATTAGCATACGGACTTGATAAAAAAGGTGAAGAAAAAGTACTTGTTTATGACCTTGGTGGAGGTACATTTGACGTAACTGTTCTTGAAATCGGTGATGGTACTTTCCAAGTACTTGCGACTGACGGTAACGCATTCTTAGGTGGGGACGACTTTGACAACAGAATCGTTCAATGGTTGATTGACGAATTCAAAGCTGAAACTGGCATTGATTTAAGCCAGGACAAAATGGCATTACAAAGACTTAAAGACGCAGCAGAACAAGCTAAAAAAGAATTGTCAACTAAAGAAGAAACTGAAATTAACTTACCGTTTATTACAGCGGATGCTAGCGGACCAAAACACCTTGTTAAAAAATTAACAAGAGCTAAATTCGAAGCAATGATTGATGATTTATTACAAGAAACATTAACTCATATTGACAATGCTCTTAAAGATGCTGGACTTAGCAAAGAAGATATCGATGAAATAGTAATGGTTGGTGGTTCAACAAGAATTCCAAAAGTTCAACAACTTGTAAGTGATTACTTTAACGGTAAAAAACTAAACAAATCTGTAAACCCTGACGAAGTTGTGGCACTTGGTGCGGCAATTCAAGCAGGAGTATTAAAAGGTGATGTAAAAGACGTATTATTGCTTGACGTAACACCATTAAGCCTTGGTATTGAAACACTTGGTGGAGTTATGACAAAAATAATCGAAAAAGGTACGACAATACCTGTGAAAAAATCACAAATATTCAGTACGGCTGAAGACAATCAAACAGCAGTTACAATTCACGTATTACAAGGTGAAGCGGAACTTGCGAAAGATAATAAATCACTTGGTCAATTTAATCTTGAAGGAATTAGACCGGCTCCAAGAGGTGTACCACAAATTGAAGTTACATTTGATATCGATGCAAACGGTATCTTAAACGTAACAGCAAGAGATAAAGATACTGGAAAAGAGCAAAAAATTACAATTACAGGAAGCTCAACATTAAGTGAAGAAGAAATTCAAAGAATGATTAAAGAAGCTGAAGAAGCAAACAAAAGAGAAAAAGAAAGAATCGAAGCTATTAAAGCTAGAAATGAGCTTGATGCTGTAGCATATCAGGCTGAGAAATTTATCAAAGACAATAAAGACAAACTCGGTGACGTAAGTGCTCTTGAAGCTAAAATTAAAGAAGCAAAAGAACTTATCGAACAACAAAGTGAAGATAAAGCTAAAATCGAACAGCTTAAAAACGAACTTGAAGCCGAACTTCAAAAAGCTGCTCAAAATATGGCGGCTCAGGGTGGAGCACAAGGCGGACAACAACAAAGTCAAGGGCAAAATAAAGGCGGAGATGACGACGTAATCGATGCGGAAGTTGAATAATCTTCCGCCTTTTTTCTTTATTTTATTTAAAGTAAGGGTCAGAGGAATTTTGTGGGCTATTCAAAAGGATGTAACATAAATATAAACTGTTTTATCGTCTTCATTATATCTGATTAAATCTAGCTTTCTATTATTAAATAGAACAAAATATTAGTAAATTTTGTTTAAAAATTTATTGTGAAACTTTTTTCTCAAACATAAAAGAGTTATTTTTTCAGGAGATGTCATATAATGAAGTTTTATTTTAAGAAAATAATTAAGATTTTTTCATAAATTTTTTACGTTCTATATTATTTACTTTCATTGCTATCCACTATTTTAAATTCTTTTGTATCTATTGTGTCACTTCCATCTACAATACTTACTCTCCAATTTCCTACAAAAAACGGTCTTATTGTTATATAAGAATAAGTCCTCCATCTACTGCCGGAATATAAAGGCAGTTTGATATCCGCATATAATTTCCACTCACCGTTAACTTCTTTTTCCCATACAAAATCAATGAGTCTGTTTTCTTTTATATTAATAAAATGAGCGAATGCATAAACTTTTTGGTCTTTTATGGTAAATGTGTCGGTGATTTCTATAGGAGTTAAATTTTTTACATTTTTACAGGTTACGAATTCTTTAATATCATAAGCAAATAAACAGGATAAAAAAATTAAGAAAATAATGCTTTTTTTCATTTTTAGACCTCCAAAATTATTGTAACAGGCCCGTCATTGATAATGGTTACTTCCATCATAGCGCCAAAAATTCCACTTTTTGCAGGGACAAATTTATTTAATTCTATTAGCATTTTATCATAAAATTCTCTAGCTTCAGTTGGAGGCATTGAATTTTGAAAATTAGGGCGTGTTCCTTTTTTTGTAATTGCCGGAATTGTAAAGTTTGGTATAAGTAAAATTTCACCTTTTATATCCATTACGCTTTTTTCAAATTTATCTCCGAAAAGTCTCATATTCGCTATTTTTTTAGCCA